>OBEQ012722481.1_pt1 | contig 47070 bp, 63 predicted proteins | sample 1670901 | NCBI WGS metagenome assembly OBEQ01 (sample SAMEA104232315, study PRJEB22302) | groundwater metagenome | biome: forest; feature: aquifer; material: groundwater | place: USA | collected 2011-08-07 | depth 5.4 m
ATCTCGAACTGTTGGCTCATGATAGGTGCGGCACCTTTCTCTTTTGCCAGTTCCACCCCCGTTCTCCATCCAGTAATAGCTAGATTTCTAGTGACTTTCTCGGTAAATAGGAGTGATTCTGGGCTTCCGTACTTCATGCCCAATAAGGCCATCGCTGATCCAAGCCCTAGATAACCCATACCATGTCTACGCTTCAGGTAGATCTCGTCGCGTTGCTTTTGGAGTGGTAGGCCATTGATCTCTACTACGTTGTCGAGCATACGTGTAAAGATCGAAACAGTAGCGTTAAATAAGTCCCAATCAAAGCGAGCTTCTGGTGTAAAGGCATCTATTACGAATAACACCAAGTTAATTGAGCCAAGCAAACAACCACCGTAAAAAGGCAATAATTGTTCGCCACAAGGGTTGGTGGATCTAAAAAATTCGCAAAACCAATTGTTATTCATTTCGTTGGCTTCATCGATAAGAATAAAACCCGGTTCGGCATAATCGTAGTTAGAGGACATTATGAGGTCCCACATACGTCTTGCTTTAAGAGTCTTAGATATCAAGCAAGCTAGTTGACCTTTGCTATTTCTAATATAAGGACCCTCATAAGGTAGTTCTCGCCATATGATTGATTCTTTATCATCTAATGCAATTGCTTTCAGTTTAAGTTCTGATTCAGACACGGGAAATGACAACACCCAGTCTTTGTCGTTGATTACACAGTCCATAAATTCTTTGGTAATTAATAGCGAGAGGTTGAATTGTCGCAACCGCCCGTCTTCGCGTTTCGCTTTGATGAAATCCAACACATCGGGGTGCCCTACATCAAACGTTGCCATCTGTGCGCCGCGCCGCCCACCAGCAGAGGAGATGGTAAAGCAGGTTTTATCGAAGATATCCATAAAGGAGAGTGGTCCAGACGTTTGAGCGCCAGCGCCTGATACGTATGAGCCTTTTGGTCGTAGGCTAGAGAATTCGTAGCCAATACCGCAGCCAGCCTTTAGGGTAAGTCCCGCCTCTTTATTCTTTTCAAGGATATCTTCCATGGAGTCGTGAATGGGGCCTGAGACAGTACAATTAATAGTAGAGGTTTTTGGCTTGTGTTCGCCTGCACCAGCATTGGCAATGATTCGCCCTGCTGGTAACGCTCCGTGTCGTAACGCCCATAGGAATTGTTCTTCCCATTTTTTTTGCTTTGCTTCGCCTTTTTCTACAGCAGCCAATGCTTTAGCGACTCGTTTAAAGGTATCATCTATGCAGCTATCAACTGGCGTGCCGTTATAGTCTTTGAGGCAATACTTTTGCTCCCAGATATCCCATGATGCTTCCTGCAACGGTACCTCCTGAGGTTTGCGCTCTAATTTGATCGCTTGTTTCTCTTCTAAGGCTTCGATGGTATTCATGTTGCACTTCCTATGTAGGCTCTGGTTTGTTGACTCTAGGTTAACAGATTACGTATCTAGTGCAGTTTTGATGGAAGTACTGCTACAACCTATTGTTTGCCATTTCATGTGATTCTTTATCTATGAGACCAAAGCCGGTGCGTTGAAGCTAGGAAAAAAGTTCGAAAAGTGACGATAGTTGGTTGAATGAGCACACCCATCCATTTAATAGGCGGATAAACTGCAGGTAAGCAAGATCAGTCTAATGTGCGTTGTATTCTTCTGAGTGCGCTGTACATTAGATTCCATTCGTCATTTTTATTGTGTTCGATAAAGCAATTGGTGGGGTGGCACCCCCAGGTATTACCTTTAGGACATATAATCTGCTCAACGCATCCTGTTTTTGTCGCGTAGAGTAATCCCCACCGATCTGGAAGTTCGTCGGGTAATAGAAGTCCTTCCGGGCAAAGATAGAATCTATAGAGTCCCATCCCGAGTTCTGGTTGTTGTCGAAAGAGCTTTTTCTTATCGGCGGTGAAATCAGGGCGTGAAGTCTTGCACTCTACCAGCACTGAAAAGCCGTTTCCTTTGAAGCCGATACAATCCGGCACCTCACCGGATTCGGTGTATGCCTTGAGTTCAGTGACGACGAAGCCGCATTTTACTGTTTTGCTAAGCCATTTCGCGCCTAATGCGACAAGGTAGTCATGGGTAAAAATCATCTTTGTATCCATTAGTAGGTTTGTTGTCGTTATACCGTCGCTCGCGTTGGTTAGGGTGAGAATTAAAGATTAAAGCAGTGGTTGATTCGCAGAGGCAAGTAATAAATATTGAAAAGTGAAAGTAGTAATCTCACTCCCGCGCTAAGTGTGCGGTTAAGGGGAAGTGTTAAACTGGTGGAAAAGTGTTGTATGGTATTGACGTTTGTTATTAACTGCGAGTTAATAGGGTAACGATGAATAGCACCGTTAGGTGCTTTCAGTAATCAGAAAATATTTAAAAAATGATTCAAGATGAATCAAAAAAATAAAGTTGTAATTTAGCTCTCTCTGTAGCTTATTGCAGTATATTGGTACGGGGTAGGTTACCATTTATTGGTAATACATTTGCCATGTGAGTAGCGATACTCCTTTATTCGGTCATCTGACCAGTCTTTGAATTTCTCCGTGGCTTCACTAATTTTAATCGGTAAAGGCTTAACGCCGAACACACCAAAATTTTTATTGGCGATTTTGGGATTGCCATGTTTATCGAGTAGAGGTTGGCCGTGTTTGTCTGTCACGATCACTGCCTCTAAATGTTTATACTTTTTGAGCTTCGCGGCTTCAAGGATTATCCAGTCATCAAGATCGGCGGGTAAAAATCGCCGCAAATATTCCAGCTCTTCCAGTGATAAAAATGGGCAGGCCTTACAGTTGGATGGAACGACTCTCAGCCCTTTTGCGTGGAGATAGTCTTGGCAGGCTTTTCGGTCCATACCAAGCTCAATGAGTGGGTAGATCGTTTGAACTGAGTCTCGATACCAAACTTTTTTGCTGTCTTTGGGATCGGATATACGATTTTCTTCACCTTTTGCCAAGCCGATGACCATTTGAATTTTGCCGTGTATGGCAGCAAATTCTCGGATTCCTTTCTTTTCGTGGCAGCTAACCCCGTAACGTTTACTAAGCCAGTGCTCTAGGAAGCGGTAGATGGGTTGTATCTTCAGTTGATCGGAACAGGTTTTATTATAGGACTTTGAGCCAATTGTATCGTGGGTACGGTAGAATTGTCGCAATGATTGCCACCCTTTGGCATGAAAACCCATACTCGGCGTGATAAATGCGAACTCCATTCCGCGCTCTTCGCAGCGTCGTTGCAGGTACTTAACCTGCTCGTACGTCTCTTCATACTCGTCACCAGTGTCGGCCATGACCGCCAGGACGTCCCTGGTCGCGTACTTCTGCTTAAACCCAGGCTCATCATCAAGGTGCATTTCAATCACTGCTGAACTTTCTTGACCGGCCCCGACAGAGTATACAGTGAGGAGCGGAGCGGTGGGTGCAAACATGTCTAATGTATTCATAAAAAAAGCCCTTTGGCGTCCTTGAAAAGTCATCTTTTAAAGCAACCTTCTATCGATCTTTGCAGCGCTCTCCGTAGGGTGTATTGCCTACTAAAATTAAAAGTTCATTTTTATTCATGAGCTTTATTGGGGCCGTTAATCGGTTCGTCTAACTATTCCCACGACATAAAGAAGTTATACTTCTTCAAGAAAATATTTTTTAACCGTTCCGTGGGAAAAATCCTCTACTGCGCCGAAAGTCTCCGCTGTATTCCTGAACTCAAAGAACCCTTTGCAATACCCGTTTTCCCCAAACCGAATTCTGGATTTGGGGTAAATAATATCTTTCGGGGATGCGTACAACGTCTCCCAAAAAACTTCTCTGCTTACCTCTTTCATGGCCATATTGAATGCCTCCTTAGGCTTGTCCTGGGCGGCCCCAGGTAGATAATTCTGGCTAAACTTGCTAAACATCATGAGGTACATGTTATCAATGCGGGGAATATTTGCATTTTTAAGGGAAAACTATTGCGATAATCAGCCTAATTCTTCCCATTTTATTTATTGGTTTTGCTTAACACTGAGGTATCTCTTTGCCTGGCGAGGGAATCCATACGTAGGCAATGAATTTTGGCATCTAACGAGATGTAAGAACTCACTTGGTGGATGTAACCACGATGAGCGTTTGCAATTAAGCGTTAAAAAAGATGTTGGTGGGCAAGAAAATGAAAATTAAACGGGACTTTTTCTATAGGGGCTTCTGCGGTATGAGCGAATTCCATCGTAGGTTATCGAATTAAGCTCCTAGCGCAAGGGAGGTACTGGTAAAATATCCGTAACACCCCCCGCTGTTCTTCCAAAATCGTATATGCAACGAGTAATGCCAAAATATGGTTCTCCGTTGAGAGCAAAGCATGCTTTGTTAGCTCCCATTTAACGGGTAAAACATCGTGGTGTTTCTCGGAAGATATCCCAAGGCGAGGGCCTGTATATCTATGTATTTAGGTGGTAGGAAAATTATTTATTTTATCTAATCCAATAACCCGTAAAATCGAGCTATGAAATTGCTACGCCTAGTACCAATGCCGCGACAAGAAAGCCAGAGCAACCACTAGATTGTTTGTCAGGCGCTTCAAGTTTCTTCAGCTCCTGCATAGCGTCGTAACTGCCACAATCTTTTGCGAACATTAACCATTGATAGTACAGATCATTGCTTTTGTCGCAACCATGTCCTGCCTTGAAAGCGTGAGCAACATAACGTGCTGAAGCTCCATCACCCATCTCTCCCGCAATAGACCTCAAGATCAACACAATATCTTTCTTAATAACGACGCCATCGCCGCTCTCAATTGCCTAGGTAATGATTTAATCGACTCCAGGCAGCCTTCCTTGACCCCTTGTAGGTTATCCCGGGCATTTTTCAGTGACGTTGGATTAAAATGGTAGAGGCCTTTTTCTTTTAAGTCATTTATTGGCCTTTGTTGTAGATGGGCGACTAGGAGACTTATTGCTAACGCAAAAAAGCAAATTGCTGCATATAAATATAGGTGATCATATATATAGTCCTTGCTCACGCCAACCGACTCGTAAATATAATACACCATGTCGAATAACGGCTGATCATACGATGGGTAGGGCGTACCTATAGAATTAGCTGCGTCCTTGTCGGCTGAAAGAAGGGCATTTTTTATAAAAATATGGGGTGCAATTACTAAGGCTGGTAGCAAGGCTATAAAGATGGCTGCTGTGATTATTCTTATGAAATGAAACAATGGCCTCTTAGCTTCCCAGATCCTAATAAGTTCACCGGCATTTATGGCTTCCTTTGGGTCTGCAAAATAATTTTCCCACTGGTCAATAGTCTTAGATTTAAGGAAATGTGTTGTTTTCTCGGATAGGGCTTTAGTAAAGTCCATAGTGTTCACTCGATTTAGATGCGCGATTTTACACAATGTATATAGTTATTATGATAATAGCATTTACTGGCCACATTTGAAGCCTGATGCTGTTCATTAGGCAGAAGGAGCTTGAGGGTAATTTAAAGAATCCGCGCTTTAATGGTTGAGCGGTAGCGATACCCGGCGGCCTTGGGGTGTGGCGAAGCGTTCGTTGGGATAGATCGATCAAAATGCAGTGATAATGTTAATCCTGTTTTGGTACGGCACATTTCCGTTCTTCATCTTTTGCCTTTATCAAACACCAGATGTATTTCCACTCCTCGCCAACTATCTTATGTTTGTAGAGATTGTGATAGTACTGGGCTACATGGCTACAAAAACACATTATTGATCATCTCTAAAATAGATTGTTGAATAACTCGTTTAGGAGCAGGCTAGATTTAGGGGGCGTACACTAGAATACTTTAATTATACTGGCATTGTCCCGAACACCCCCTTTTTTTCCTTCGTTGGCGCCCGTCTCATTCCGCGACTTCACGCGATCTTATTGGGGATTCTGCTGAGGTAGGCGCAGGCTGCTATTGCCAGCCAGCCCTGCTTGCTCATCCCTAGAATTTTCCATCTGTAGGAGCATTGAATAATGGTAGGGTGACATTTTTCCCCGCTTTATATTGCTGCAACTATCGGTTCTACTTTCTTTTAACAGCACATTCCGCTCAGCTTCCGCTCTTTCAAGAGATGTATAGCATCGATCGCTTGGGATAACCGAGGTGTTGTCATGTTTGGCTCGCCAATGATGCGTATACGTATAGCAGTCCTTTTTATCGCACAGTTCCACGGTAATATTGGTGGGGGTATGCACCAGGTTAAGCTCGTCTTTAAACACCCAGTGCGCGGAAAAGTTGTGGCTTGTGTGATGTCTCAGCATGGTGGATAGCGGTTCTGTGGTAGTAGGTAATGTCAACACTAGGTGAACTGGCGTCAGGAGTGGGTTTTCATCTAGCATTGTATTTGCCATATAGCACCCTACGTTTTTTAATACCGCGTCAGTAAAATACATTTCGGCGCTAACTTTTAGGGGGTGATCACAAGTATAAAAAAAGGAGGCTCTATGGCAGAGTGCCCGGAACGCTTTGGTAGCATTAGTAAAAATGAAAAGGCCAGCTTTGCGATCAACTTGGTAGCTGCGTACTAAATTAGTGTACTCATTAGAGAACCTTTCGCTTCCGCTAATGTACGCGTGTAAGTTTGTTTCGGCTCCAAGGGATAGTCTGCTCATTTTTATTCCTTAACGAAGTTAGTAAGGTGATCGACAATTGGTGTAATTTTCTGTACTTGGCTACAACGCCAAATCAGAATCACATAGTATCAAACAGGGAAACATTTACATTTTTAGGGGAATTCACGTCCAGGTTCAGCAGTAGCACTTTTCTCCATTTGATGTCCCCTGTTTGGTGTTTTGGAGAAGTCGGTGATTAGGGATGAAGATGGTTATTGGATTGGAAGAGTACTCGTGTGGTTGGAGCGTGATGGTGGATGAGCGGTAGCGAATCTAGGAAGGGGTGGGTTCGATCTCAAGAAGAGAGGAAAGAGTTATTTTAGTTTATTTACCGGCTATTGTTTGCTTGGAGTAGTGGTATCTCTGATCAACTTTTCCATAGCTTGAAATTCTGCGCTGTAATAGTAATTCCACGCTTTCTCAATATGCGTCTTTGGTAATAAGTGCTCATTATGAGGTAATGCGCAACTGATTAGATAATGTATTAGTGGTATCTCGTCGGGCAGTCCTCTAGCCTCAAGAAAAGCTTTAATACAACCGGTGTTCCCACGAATCATCTGTTTAATTTCGCTGTTGTTAAGGAGTATTGAATCTGGATTCAACGATGTGCTTTTGCTATAAAATCCGTGCTTAAAGTTACTCATTCCTAGTGTCCATTTATAAAGAATATGCCTAGTATACCAATAATAGTGATGTTGGCTTATTTATTGGGAAGCAGCACGTAGCGAATATCATATATTGCTGTTCAATTTTTTAAGTTGGGTCGGCTCTGTGCGGCTAAATTTAGCCAGTGATCAAAAAAAGGCGCTTTGTTCATAATCTTGCTGTGGTCAACTAACATTGTTTCAAATTTTACCTCTTGCTTTATCTCCATTAGCTTAAGGTAAAACGCTGCTATAGTTTCGGTGAGTATCTTGATGACATTACGGCCTAACCTTGCATTTCCATTACCTATGCAGGGGGCTGCTAATCGTTTGTTGAGGTCTGTCTCAGGGTCATAACTGAGGTCTAGCCCTCGCCATGGGGTTCGTTGAGGGCTAGCTGCGTGAAGTCCTTCCTGTAGCGCAGACGTCATAGAAGGGAAGCGCTGAATAGCATGGTGTGACAATCCTTGGGCAATCTCCGTCCATATCTTATGGGTAGGATTGTTATTGATAAGTCCTTGGAATTCTCCCTCAATCTTGCCTTGGTTTTCAATTCTCTCAAACCGTTTACCAGCGTCTTGGTCTTGCTGCTCGTTTAGAAAACTAGCTTTTTGTTTGAGGGCGCGAAGTGTCTTCTGTGCTGGGAAACGCGAAAAAAAATATTCGTTTTGGGTGGCTAGATGTAGTTGCGCTATTAACTCTTCTATAACCGCGTGCAATTCAGTGGTTGAGGTAAATCCTTGCCAGTTGCATTCAATAAACGTAAATAAATCTTCAACTAGGTCGCTATCAGTATAGTTTAGTGCCTGTGCCTCTGCTGCTCGAATCTTCCCCTGGTACTCGTGTTGTTTGGTAGAGCTGCTATCTAGCTCTGTTAGGTAATTGTGTATTTGGTCGAGCGAGGTAACTTGATGGGCAGCCATCGCGACGTCAACGCCAAATCGATTGGCCTTTAAAAATGCGGGCAGCCAATCCGGGGTGAATTCCGCGCTAATCAGCGCGGTGTCGTAAGTATATAAGATGCTATTTATGCTACAACCTAGAGCCTGCGCTTGTACATAAGACTCTTTTAACACAATCAAATAGTCTCCTTGACGCATGAAGTTGTGTTCCATGAGAGTTATTGCCTTTAAAAAAAGGTCGATCATCGTAGGTTGGTTAAATACAATGACTAAGGCGCAGGGATTTACTGAATTGAATTTCGTCTTTTGGCAATTAATGTGGTCATCAACCAGGGATGATAATAAATTATAGGGATTCATAGTAATCCTTTTGCTGTAAATTGGCGCAGAGGCAGGGCTTGAACCGGCAACCACCAATGGAGGCTTTGCAACCGCTCCTGGGACGCCCTGTGTCTGCACTACCGTTGGCATACTCTGTATTAATTTGTGAGACGACGTTTCTCGCGGAATCGTTTTATTAAATCTCTTTTTGTTATACCGAACAGGAAGCCTTTGGCATATAGCATCCCATGCCATAAGATCCTTTCAACTGGCCTCATGGTGATCTTATAGTGCGCGCACGCCTCCTCATCGCAAGAAATGTTGTAATATCCATAATCAACGCCATTCCGCCAGCAAAAAATTAGGAACTCCATCGCCACTAAAATTCTCTCCAACCAGCTTGCGAGGTTAAAAATAACTTTTTCAGGACCATTCTTATTTATTCCAGTCTGGAAAATATTCATTGTATCCTCGTGGTATTAAAAAATAATTCAACCTGCTAATCAATTTAGGCGGATTCATCCATTAGGAGTTCAGCTTCGAACTCTTCATCTTGAAGTCTCCACAATTCCTTAAGGTATAGAACACGCTGATCTTCCAATGTCTTCATTTGGGTGCGCCTTACATGGACCCTTTCTTCGAACGTTGGTAATGACTTAATTAACGTCCTCAGATTATAAATTTTTTTATCGTGTTTTTTTAGATATTGTTCACATTCCTTGCTACTCATTATACTCATGATAGGTGCCTCTCTCGTCTGCAATCTATTTAAATCGCTACTCTGATTTGTATGTTATCAGAATTAATAGTTTCTGCATTTTCAGAGGAAACGGCGAATTAAACCAGTGGCGTTGCGCTGAGTGATAATGTTTAGAAGCTTTTATAAAATACAAATGTAATTAGTGTCTGTACGTTTTAAGACGTCAATTGGTATGGTTTGCGAGGTAAGGCGCATATCCTTACCAAGCCTCCTGGGTATCGCAGACCAATGGAAAGAAGTATCCATTATATGCAGCCGGAAGCATTCAACGATGTAAGCATCTTGTTCCAGCGCTTTTACAATGTCGTCAATGCAATCCAAAGCCTCATCGAAATCAGCAGGGTCTATGCAAGACCAAAGGCCGTCGGCACCGATCAGATCAATTGACGAATAGTTATTGTTTTTTATTGTTTCAGAAACCTTAACTATTTGTTGAGTTAAGGCTGGGGAAATATCTATGTAGAACATTAATGGAACATCACAAGCTAATTCGTTTGCGCAGTCTACGCTAGTAATGATGATGGGCATAAAAAAAGTCCTATAAAGTGTTGAAATTGGCGAATACCGCGAAGGCCCAACTTTGGGCCGGGCCTCAGCGATCCTAATTTCTCCTCGCTCGTTTTTCTGGGGTGCTCCTTTTTTGCGATATTCGCGTAAACCCTTTAGAGGCAAGGGGTGGTCCTTTGTGAGTGGCCTTGTCTTTGTCTCCCCTTCTCGCTGTTATTCGTTTTGAATCATTGGCAACAAGGACGGGTTTATTGTACGCAGTCTTCGGTTGCTCGCTATATCTATTAACGAGGGGAGTTTTCTTGCGATCGTCGGTTAGTAGCGCCGCCACGGTAAACATGACAAGTGTGATTGTTGCTGACCATTTTACAACAGCTTGTGATGCGTCAGTCAAAACCCCAATGGCCGCTGTGGTGGCAAAGATTAAGATTGCGGCCCACCACATTATTTCGATAAATTTAAAATTTTTAATGAAGGTAGTAATTTTCATGGTTTAGCTCCGTTAGTAGTTATCTGTGTTTTTCAGACGTTTCAACGTTACCAAATCGAAAATATTCTGCATTTTTTAAGGAAATTAATTGAAAAGTAATTCATTAACTTTCCATTTTATGAGTTTTATATCGCTCCAGTGGCTTACTGTAGAATTAGTGGGGATAGCCAATTGTTCGAACAGGGAAAAAGAAAATGGCGGCGAGTTATTGGTATGGAGTGTAATGACGATTATATATTTTGGTGAGCGATAGCGAGCTATTTGGCAGCAAGCTGCGATCAGATGTTTAAATCAGCCAACTACCATTAGAGGCAAAAAAATATTTCTTTTTTTACAATCTCTATGTTGTAAATAGTTGCCTTGATTAGAGCGTCCTTTTCAAGGGAAGTAATATTAGTTGTGAGGCACGCTTTTATCTATGTTGGGTTCTTTTAGAACGACTAGAAGCGCATTCGCGACGGTTTCAGTTGAAACTACGGCCACCCAGTCCTCGCGGCCAGAAGGTAAGATTCCGATTACTTCCCAATAATCGCCTTTTTCCCGAGTTAAATAATATTTATCGCCTGAATCGAGATCTAGTATGATTTCATCGGTCCAACGAGCAACAATTTCGCTATCCCACTCGTCATTTTCATCTGCGTATTTAAGGATTGCTTTTATGTTAGGTAATGTTGAAAGATCTTCAATCTGTGAGCATTCCCTTACTAACTGCTCCGCTTCACTCCAATCGATCGCGTTACTCTCTATCCAAGCATTATTGATTGACGTTGCCAGTTCATACAGGGAAGGATATGTTTTCATGGTGAGACCTCTTTTTTCTAGTAAATTCGGTTAAATTAAAGGATTTCTTTCAATATCTTTATATTAAATACTTTGGATATTATTCTGGTTTTGATAATTTCTATTGGCCAATAAGCAGGAGATAATCTCGGTGTTTATTCGTCTCTGTCGCAGTAATATGTTTCATTAGAACCTGAGCTGGTAATACTTAATGTTGATGAATAACCTTTTCCGACTAGCCACTCATGTGCCTTCAAGATCGTAACGCCTAGATCGAGCCATTCAGGGTGGCCAGCAGGCTCTAATTGCCCTTGCTCGTTCGCCATGAGACCTCCGGTGGCCTCAATGTCTTTAACCAATTCTTGCAGTAGTCCGACAGCTTCATGGATATTGTTGTTCATGGTCTGATTTCCTTCATTGTCAATGCGGCCAACAACATTTCCCTTTTGGATTCTGGAACAATGTTGGGCAAAAAATCTGTTTAAAAAAGCGTGTGAATATCGATTACGCGCAAGAGCAGCTAGAAATCAAAACAAATTACTTTGCGTTTTCCTGGTTGGTTGTACCAAATGTTTGGTACTTTAAATAACGCTCCGTTGTCATTGTCGCGGTAGATTAATTGGCCTGCATGCTTACCACCGAAAATTTGTGTTAAAGGTTTATCTGGTAGCGATTGTGTTAATTCGGTGCGAGATAAAAAAAGTTGCGCGCCAGGTTCATGGGCTATTGAGTCGTTTAGCAGGGTAATCACTGGAGGTGGAAATTCTTTGTAGAAGTCGCGCAGAGCATTTTTAATATCTCGCACGTCGCTTACTACTTTCCTCCCTATATCGTGCCAATACATCCTTTCTTTATCCCGCTCCTTAATGGTGGCGCGTAGCAATGTAATCAGAAACAGCCTGTCTTCCCTCAGCTTCTTTTCAATGACTGGGGTCATATTCAAGTGCCAGTTTTTCGCTACAATTGGGTCTGTTGTGCCTTTTTTTATCATTTCAATAAATCGAGCGTGCATATATTCATTCCTTTTATGTGGTTCCAGCTTAGGCTTAACAGGTTTCTCGTCTTGGGGTGCAGGCTTCAAAAAGGGATATCCCCATCTCTATCGTATGGTGTTGGATCTTGGGTTGTCGCTAAGTTCGTCCGCGCATTTTCCGAATCGCCACTTGGGTGCTGTTCGGTGTTGTTTGGGTTTGGTCCCAGCATTTGCATATCGTTGGCGATGATTTCAGTTTGATAATGCGTGACGCCATCTTTCTCCCAAGTGCGGGTTTTCAACGATCCTTCGACATAGATTTTTGAACCTTTCCTTAAGTATTCTCCGGCGATTTCGCCGAGCCTATAGCTGCCTCGATCGCGAAAAACTACGCGATGCCACTCTGTCCTTTCATGCGGTTCCCCGGTGTGCCTGTCCTTCCAGCTTTCGCTGGTGGCAAGGGTGATGTTTGTTACCGCACCCCCGTCAGGAAAACAACGTGTTTCAGGGTCTGCGCCTAAATTGCCGATTAGAATAACTTTGTTTACGCCCCGTGCCATATTGAATACTCCAATTAAATTAACTGCAGATTGATTTGGTAGGAATAGGTTACATGAACAATTTCGATTTATCTTTTTGAAGGGAAACTCCCGGTAAACAACTCTAGGCTCCAATAATTCCACATCAACCCCGTCATCCATTTCATAAATCGTTTCATGAAGCGGGAAAATCTGAGATAGCGGGATTGCGATGCGCCAATAAGAGTTGCCGTCAACAAAGGACATGGTCGGTAGGGTAATGCATGGCAACTGGATGAGCGATAGCGAAGAACGCTTTAGCCATACCACTCCCTCCGCTGTTTAACTGGTTACGTGGCAGAATTGTCGTTAGTTCCTTTGCTTATTTCTGTTAACGGCGGAAATCGTCCCAATGAGTAGTTGGCGTTACATGAAGGTTGAGAGAGATCATCGGGGGTGAGTATGTGCGAGAAATTGTGCGTCCAGGTCGAATCACAAAAATTCAGATCTTGTTCGTGGGGCTTCGCGATAATTTCTCGCTTGGGATTGCTCATCCACAATTTCGCTAAAAATATCCTTTGGAACCGAACTTTGATAACATTTAGTTTATGGGATAATCACAGGCATACTGTTTCTAAACAGGGCCTTTAACTCAAAGCTTCTGGGTTAAATTCAATATACGTATTGGTCCCATTCTCGAAACAATCATGTATTGAAAAATTTGCTCACTTGCTGTGTGTAGGTCAGTTGATGAGTTGTCGCTGAATTCACGCTAATTCTCAAGAATAACTTCCGTTATAGAGGTGAGATCCTGCAAACGATATTCTCAGATAGTGGGTCAGTTGTAGGAATTTGGTACTACGACACAAAGAATCAGGTTACCACTGTCCTCTCTTGGTATAATGGATACTAAAGGATGATGAGCTAATTGGATATGTTTGATTGTAAGATTGGTTAATCGATGCCGTTCAACACTGTCCTTGTGGAGGATGCCAACACCAAACATTAATGTCCCTTTTGGGAAGGCTTTAATATCACCAGCGACGTCACAGGTGCTTGGTCTTGTGGATGTGCACGCCCCATCAATACCTTGTTCATCGAACCAGCTATGAATCGCATTTTTTACTGCCTTTGTTTGCTTGATTAACATTACCGTACCCTAAATAGTATATTGATTATATTTCTCTCTCACTGTGGCTTAAAAGAGGGTAATCAATTTCGTCTAGTCATTCTAACAGGTAGATGAAATTACGCATTTTGAAGGGAAATATCACTAACGCTGTGTGCAGCATCTTGGTGGATCGATCTTCACCCTAATCACCACCCCCTCCATGCTATCGAATTTTGCGAAATGCCGCGCCGATTGCTTCCGAAGAATGGGTCTGATTAACACCAGAGATTCATCAGCATTCCAAGTTAATGGGTTCTTGGGGGTAACGCATTATGTGGGTTTAAGTTATTTGCTATTTGAATTGGCTCGGGAGGCAATTAAATCGGGCTTATTCAAGCGCCGAGCACTAGCACGCGCTAAATTAATTGAGTTAGACATCATGGCTCACAGCCCTATCGCTAAGGGTGATATCTTCGGCTGCGACACCTAAACAATGTAATCTGAAGGATATCCAACAAACCAATGGTTGCGTCTATTGTCGTGTATCAGTGTAGCAGCATCGATATGTCCTGTATTAATGTAGTCGTAGCGTTGTGAGAATCTGCCGTCATTGAGTACTTTGCCCATCGTCTCAATACCAAAACCCTCGATTATTTCATTCAACGCGGTTGCCTTGAGGTGTGTAAAATTGGGCTTGTGATAGCAAATCCTCTCTAGTTCAACGCAGGAGTCGAAATTTTCCAGTAGCGCGGCTCTTTTGCAAGCCTTAATTACAAGTCTAATCTTCTTCGCTTGGTCGCGATCAATGTTCAATAAATCAATCAGTCGTTTTTCAGACGTAAAATTCACTGTGTGCTCTCCTTAAAATCGGTTACATTAGTTGGCGAAAACAACAGCATAATCACCTCTGTATATTGGCTACCTATGCATTGCAGCGATTTGATCAGCTTCCACTAATGCGATTGATCGACCTTTCGCTATTATTTCCTGTGCGTAATTGCCGTTAACGTTCATCCAAAGAGTAATTGAGGCGTTGTCGCTCCTTTCTCTTATTTCTCCTAAACAAGCCGCAGCCTCTTCAAATATTGCTAAGGCTGCTGTCTCGGTTTCGCTGTGCGGCCATATTTTGGTTTCACTGCGTTGGTTGTCCACCTGTTGTCTTTTACTGAACTTTTCCCAAATCAGTCGTCTTGTATTGAATAGTTCCAGCACAACCTTGTGGTTGTTGTGCATAACCATGAGTGTTTCGCCGTTGCGAAGAACTTCATTTACATCATTCCCTTTTCTATTTATCCAACGAGTAATAGCAGCGTTGTTACTTTCTTCATTCACTTTGCCTAAACAAACCTTGCAAGCATTAAACACCTGTAATGCTGCTTTCTCGTTTTCGCTATGAGGCCATATATTGGTTTCGTAGCGGTCATAGCCTAGGCTGATACGTTTGCTAAACGTCTTCCAAAGTGTTCTCTTCAGTTTTAATATCTCTAGTAAAAGCTTTAGGTTGTTAGCCCATACAACTTGGTTAATAAGTTCCTGTCCTGAATCCCCTTGGCCGAAACGCGTCACACATTCACTACCTACTGGCATAATCCAATGCTTATCAATGTTCTGAATCCAGAATACATTCTTAATATTGGTGCCGCATAAATTACAACAATCACCTTGATTGGCGAAAAGACTGGGCGCGGTCTTGAATCCTAATCCTTGAGGGAAATCAAAAATCGGCATTTTTTTGGAGACGCCATTCTCGATAACCGCATCATCGACGCCAATTATTGGTACGGCAGACCATTCGCACATTTTCGATTGCATGAATTCCATGTTCTTTTTAACAATTTCGTTGTAGTTCATCGTCAATTCCTGCGTGCGCAATATAATCGTAGATCGACCTACCGTTACGCGTCTTAATAAATGAATAGGTTGAAACAGTATTACTAATTTACCAAAATGAAAAAAATTTGCATATTTGTAGGAAACCAGTTGGAAGACAGCTAAACAACGTCCATTTATTTAAGTTTGGTAGTTTAAAAAGTTAAAGAAGTGAGTCTGCAAACTTAAAGTATTGCTTAGCGAGCGGTAGCGAGTCACCGGTGGATTAAGCATATTCAGAAAATCCAAGAAGCGTACATGGTGCGGTAAAGAGAAGGCAGAATATAAAGGTGTTCGACTACGTAGTGTCGGTCAATTGTGGTATCTGTCTAAATCCTCTTTCTTAGAGGGTGCCAAAAACAATACCGCTTTCATCCAAAAAATCGACGACGGCGCGATTCTTCTCCTCATTAACATCGCGGCTGCCAATGTTGAATTTTAATTTACATCGTGTGCAAAAAATATCGTCGGGGTCGTTGATTGTGTCGCCACAGTTATCACAAGCTCGAATGTATTGAACCAAATAAGGTATTTTACTCATGGTCTCTCCGTATTAAATTGGTAGGCTCAACAATCGAGTTAAGGGCGGCAAGGTTGCCGGTTGTAGCAAATTCGTCAAAACCAATGATTATCTCTCCGCAGCGACACTCAATCCAGCGAACGCCTTTAAGTGATGATAGAAACACAAAATCATCCGAGTCTAATGCAGCGGCATGAGGTTCTGTGCCTGGTACAAAACGGCCTTCTTGGCGCGCTATGGTAGCGTAATGGCCATGAATCGTTTGGCCCACGTAAACTTGTTGCATCAGTTCATATTTACCCGTAATCAATGTTAAGAGCGCTTTGGATTCGTCACAGATTCTATCGACGTCATCATCTTTATAATTGATCATCGGGGTGTTCATGATGGTTTTAATCTCCATGTTGTTAGCCTAAGTGTGCTAGGACTGTTACGTAAATTTCGGTCTGTAGAGAAAACATTTTATCTTCACGGCGACGGTTCTTTTTTCCCGACAATTTTAGGGCGTGGGTCGTGGCTGATCGCCCTTTACCATTGCGGCTGCCACCAAGCCCGCTTTTTACTTTTGCTTTTTCAAGTGCCATGATGTTGCTACCTTCTTTGCGCTTTGCTGATAGAGGTAGATTACCACATCCAAATATCTTTGCTTATTCAGATGAAAGATAGGGCTTTATGAGAAAGACACGTCGATTTAGCCCCATTTATTGTTGTTTTATTTAGGAAGACTGCCTATTGCTTAAGTTGGATAGCGCGATAGCGCTAATACACCAATTTCCAAGTTAGCCTGACTCCAATACTTCAAGGAAATATTCTGCTGAGGGTAAATATAAAAAGGAAGCTTGGGTAATTCATTGCACACACTGGGGTGGACTCTCAACTCAATGGCCGCTACACCCCCCTTTATGCTCTGTTTTAGTCACATGTGCCTAAAGCCAAGCACGATGGCTTGGGGCCAGGCTGGCGCACCATGTTCACAACATGAATCAGGTTCTATGTCTGTGCACCCATCGGTACATGAGGCGACACCGTCCCGCTCCATTCGCGTAATCGTCTCCAAGGTTGGAATGTCTCCGCGTTGTAGGGTTCTATACCCCTTTGCCTTTTGTTTATTGATGTGCGAATCGGGGGTAATGCCAGGTTTAAGCGTTCCTAGCAATTTCCAGCCATTAGAAAAAGGTGATCTGTATAATATCTTTCCATCAGAACGGACCGCCTTTGCTCTGCCTGTCATTGGATTAAATAGTTCAGCCAGCAGGGTTGCATTTTTTGTTGAAAGTTTTGCCATATCGATTTTCCTTGTGGAGTTTTTCGTCACTGTGTTAATACGTCTTATGGATATGAATCGCAATTACGTCTCGAAATATTCTTTGCGTTCTGTTGGCGGCCTTGTAACGCTATTTGGCCGCTTACTAAAAAAGTGTATATTTTTGAATAATGTTTTATTGAATACCTGTGTTTAACTATTGCCGATTCAAAAGTAACTTGCTGTTCACTTTCATCCTCATCTATAAGAACAACTCGATTGATGGTGCGGATTGATTATCTAAGAGCGCGTGTGTTTCAACGCGATGGCCGACGAAAGAATACAAACCAGGTTCTGATGTACTCTGGGTTGCCAGCATCGAATCATGTTTGGCGAGACCTGGGCCAATCGTCGATAATGACCTCAAAGCAATACTAAGCCATTTCACTTGTGTCAATGAGATTAAGCTTATTGTCTTTTGGCATTCAACCTCGTCGCGTGTTTCATTCAAATGCATAACATAGCCCTTATATCGCAATCTTCGTCAAATTCATTTGCCAATCAGATTACCAGGTTAAATTAAATATTCAGAAAAGCTGGAAATACGCTGTATTAGCAAGTATTACCGATGTGTTCTGTAGTGTGAGTTAGGTGCCAAGGCTTGGTTATCTTAGGTAACGCGGGCGATCCTGCACTCAAAAAAAATAAGTGCTCTTAAGGCAGGAGCGCCATTTACGCAACAAACGTTTTGATTGGGTCGTCTAGTAGGTGTTTAAAAATATTTGTATTGCGTAATTCTGGGTGAACAATGGTGCGAATCTTCTGCAGTTTATTCTTAAATAACTCCGTCGCTGCTACAGAATCTATGTTTAGGCGGTCCGTGATTTCAGCAACAAACGTTCGTCTAACCGTCTCCATTGATCCATTGAAGCGCGAACGCGGGCCGTAGTACTTCCCTATAGCCTCTAAACGAGCTTCTTCCCGTCCCTCATCGATTTGCGCAGCATAGCAAACCTGCATCGACGTAACGTACTCGATCAAACGATCTTCCATTGGTGGAAACGAAAGAAGGTCCACTTCTTGCAGCGCTGACATGGGTCGAGTAATGGCTAGTATAGGGTCGCTATTCATTCTTTTATAACTGTCTTCCGTAATATAATGGATCTTGTTGTCCGCTGAAAAAATCTTAAAAATACCGGGGATTAGCGTGGACCAATCACCGGAACAAGAGGTCGCAACCAATGGGCTTCTATCACCGCAGGCTTGATAGTACTCTTCTCTCAGTTTAGCTTTTTCAAAGATTTCTTGATCGGGTTCAACGCCTATCTCAATCAAGTAATCACCGTGGTAATTGCTCAGTTGCTTGATGAGGTATTCCTCGATTTCCTCGGCGGTCTTATCTTCCCAGAATGAGACCCCAGCCATTAATTGAGTCCGCAAAGCTTTGGCGTCAAAAAGAGGAATAAGGAAATCGCAATCCTCTTCATAACAAAAGTAAGTGTTGTGCATCAACGCGCGTTTGCGTGCTGCTTTAGAAAGGCACCTGTTGGCAGCGCCTTCACTAATCATCATTCCTCCGTGGCCGGCCGTGCTGACAGTAGAGAATCCAGTTAAAAGTGATACTATTTCTTGTGCAGGTCCCCAAGGGGTTGATCTAGCCATCGTGAAATCCACCTTATGTAATGTTTGATGTTTTTCTAAAGATCAAGGTACTTGAAAACTGGAATCGCCGCAGAAAAGGAGGAAATAGGGGGTGAACCAACTTAGTTTATTTCCCATGTAATTGGGACTCGTAGTGTGTGACTGAACATGAGTTGTTATGAAAAATTTGCAGTCTGCTCAGTCCGCCGCTGGCACGATAGTGCAAGCGGGTGTGTAATTTGAAGATCGTTGGTTTTCTAACGCGAAGGGGTGTAGGCAACTTGGTAGTTTAAAGATTCATTCTGTTCAGCAAAATATCATTGCTACTGGGGGTGTTCATGCTAGTTAAAACAATGGATGAGATCTTGTGTATCGCTTCAATTAAATTACGGGCTTGGCTTAAGAGAAAATTATTGTGACGAACAGAAAGCCTGTTATTTAAGGACACATTGATTGACTCTCTGTTTATTGCTAATAAAAAGCTGGGAAGTCTTTTGAAAAGGGAACCGCATCCTTAAGCGCTTTGAATGCCTAGGGGATTTAGAATTCTATTGGTCTTCGCCCAAGTATCGAAGCTAATGTTTGGCTGATTGTCTAAGAGTAAATATTTATTGGCCTAGAAAATAATTAATAATTAAACTGTCTCGATTTTATTATTAATTTTAACAGTCATCCAATTTTCCAAACATCTTGCTCCAGCAAAATCAATTGCTTCTTCGTCTGTAAACGATAGAGGGGTTGTTATCGACATCCCTCCGTGCGAGCCATCGGGAAAATCCTCCGCTAGATCAGTGTTACTAAAATCAGTAAAAATATCAATAATGACTTTACTTGTGGTAGTGGTCAGCTCTCGGTAAAAACTAAATGTGTTGCTTTCAATTTGCAACGTCAGCAATACTTTAGCTTCGTTCTGTGGTCTAGAGATTTTCGGTTCCATCATCAGTGCTCTCAGTTATCCGTTTAGGTGAAGTCTATATTAACAAATCAATCAAAGAATTCAGAAAACATGAAAAACATCATGGGAAATGAAAAAGGCCGCCAATTCAATTTGTATCCCATGATAAGTTGTTCAATTTCCTCTCCAAATAACTTTACAAATACTGCACCGTTCGAACACTGTGGTCTGTCACGGCATCCCAAAAGCGAGAGCTTAGTTCTTCATAAGACCCATCGAAAACCTCACGGGTTTTGTTCTGATAACACACTTCTAAGCAGTAAGGAAAACGCGAAGATAAATTTATTAATGTTCCGTTCGATAGAAGATTGTCTTTGTGTATGCAGTTAAGTGGCATGTTATTACTCCTAATCCAGAGTTTATTTATTGTTAGCTCATTGGTGGAACGGCTCTCTCCTCTCGGCAATTTGGCAGATAAATGATGATAGGGCCTGATGAAAGGTTGAGGCTATAGTTATATTTGAATGGCCCATTGTAAGCTACGTCCTTTAACACCACTTTCATCTCTTTCATGGATTGGCCATAAATCCAAATTGATCGAAAATACTGGTGCGATAATAGTCCAATCGCTCTATGCTTCGATGATAACTCTCCTAAGAATATTGAGGAGTTCCAGCCGTTAATAATTCCAAGTTTTAGCTCTCCAACCGTCTTTGCAACAAGTGTATTATTGCTTTTACTCTCAACCGGCCATCGTCTCCAATGCATCGTTGGTATTTCCATGTCTATCTCTCTCTCTTTGTCATGTTAGTGTTATTTCATGCTTGGATCAGATTAACAGTTTTGATAAACGGTGCAGATTTAATGGAAAAATGTTAACGCAATTTTAATTTGTTCGTAGTTGAGGTATTGAAGGGGTTTTAATTGGTACACGACATTTTCGGCTATTCTGTACTACTAGGTTGCCAGGTATATCGAGCAGAGTTGCTATGAAGTAGCGACTCATTTATTTGCTGATAGTAGGATTTGCACTATGTTTAGGAGTGGCATTCAAGACTGAGAAGCTACAGGTATGCACCCCCGAATCTGCTCAGGAATAGAGTTCTATAGTTGTAATATTTCTGTTGCTACACAGGGCGCGGGACGGCTTTCTGGTGCTTTTAGGTGTGTTTCCGCTCTTATCAAATAGAGTTTTTGCAGTGTTAACTAATACGCTGCGTTGAGTAGGTTTTACTTGCAAGCTCAACGGTACTTGGGAGGATAGTGTTATTATGTGTGTTCTTGCTAATCTAGCTTGTAGCTATAGCGGCCAATAAGTTCCACGCCATCCGTACCTGTTAATTCCATACAGTCCGCTCTTTCTGCATCGCCATGATGTAATGAATACAAAATAACATCAAGAAAACCTTCGATATCACCCCCGCGATCAGTTGTAAATAGGCAGGTTGAAAGCTGTTTAATATTGGTATCGTCAAACTCAATAAAGAAGAAGTCATCCCTGCAGGCCACTTTGCCGGTCACTATATGGATTTCGCCCAAGATTGTTAGGCTAATGAGTATGGTCCTACCGTTAAAATATTCGTATTTCATAGTAAATTTGCCGCTTGTGAATAAAAAATATCTGAGAAAGCCGCGATGAAGTAAATATTTCCGCAAGTAACGAAAAAGCAGAATCTATAGAATAAAGGCGCTATCCTCGACTGTGCTTCAATTATATCACTATCTACTATCGCGCATTTACGTTGGCGCTCGTGTTAAAAGAAAGAATTTCCTTGTCTTATTCTTCCATGCCATTTATTTTCCTGGGCAGTTAAAATCATGCAGTATTATTTTCCGCTAAATATTCGATGGTGTGTCGCTAACCTTTCTGGAGATTGGTGTATATCGCGGGCAAATCCTTTTCTATTTACGCAGTCCTTGTGATTAGTCTATTTCGTCACGCATAGAAGTTTAGTTATGGCGAGCATTCCGCCAACTGGTCCTCCCGCCTCAATACCACTTTCTATAGCATTAATAAACTCGCACCCGCTGCCATGATCTTTTTGTGGCTGAAGCTTTATTGCTTTCTTGTATAAAACCTTGATTTCGCTATCTGGTTTAACAGGCAGGCTGTTGGTATCTCCGCGTCCAATGGCGATTTTATCCGCGATCTTGCGTGCAAGTGCATACTGGTCCGCCCGAAAATAGCAGTTGTTTGAAATATTGCTGTTGTAAAATGTCTCAACAGACATGGCGGTACTCGCGTGATTATTCCCTAAACCAAAAGTCTTGATAACATATCTAGGTTCGTCACCAGGGACCCACAACTTACCATTAATTACAATAACCTGTTCTTGGCAAATAGTCTGGATAACCAGATCTCTATTCGAGCCCAAATAACGTAACGTATTTGGGTTAATGCGGGGATTAGCGTCAAACCATTCTTTCTTTGAGGGGCATTCAGATGGCAGCTTTAGAAAATTAAGATCGTGAGCTCTGAATTCAAATAAAGAATATTTCCTGCCGTTATACTTTAACTCCTTTTGTAGTTCAGTCATGGATACATGAATAGCAGGTCTACCTACGATGCTATACTCATAAGGTTGCCAAAGTTGTTTGTTATACCAACGACGAACAAAGGTTGTATTCGGCAATCGTTCTCCGTTGTCATTCCAGCCTGTCCAGTCTTTCCATTTAAAAGCAATAGGTGCCTCGGTAGAGGCAGCTATCGGTATATCTATACTGGTAGAATCGCGTAGAGCCACATAGCGCATGTTTCGACAACCTCTGGGGATATATGAGGTAATATAAGCAAACGGAATCGTAAGTGAGGTAGAGATTTTAGTAAGTGGCATATTCCATCCCTTGATTAGTTAAAAGCTATTCTATTAAGCTTTTTATCCAGTGCAATAATGTCGGTAGTTTTGTTAAATTCTGTTATTGGGTCGCCCACTTCATAAGGTGAGGTAAAATATTGTTCATCTTGCCCGTTTAGCGTGGTAAACGCACATAAGCACAATCGACAATCCCATGTGCCAGCATGGCTAGCCAGAAATATCGTTGAATGAGGGAATTTCGTTATTAGATCGGCAACTTTACCTTTCCAATGTTCCACTGCATGTTTAAAATCGGCTTCTATTAACGTTCTTGTGCCACTGTTAGTGTCAATTTCTGTTTCTTCGCCTGGTCCAATATCTAGTTCCACCTCTGTTAAAACGCCTACCTTGCCATTGTGCAGCGCGATATATAATGATTCGCTTTTACTTTTCACGATGAGTAACCTTGGATCTCCTTCCTTGTAGCCAACCCAGTCGCAGTCTTCATTCCTACCGTCGCCAAATTTCTCCCAAAGACCTGTTAGTAATTCGTTTTGTTTGTTGTCAACCCACTCTCCTTCTAAGTCAGTTAGGCATTGAGGTGCAGATAGTTGGTCGAGGTACAATTGAATTTCGTTCATGGTGGTTTCCCTGTGGTTTTCATCGTGAATTGATTGTTGATACTAACGGCTATCGGTAATTGGGTTGATATCGCCAAATGTATATGACGAAGCGTAGCAAGCGCTTAACAATATTTAGCTGATGCATCCGTTTAGTTTCGCACCTCCTACTGGGGGTGATTTGAGGTCCTTAGCCGAGTAATGACGTTTGTCTTGTTGGTCCTGCGGAATGTATAAAGCAAATTTGAGTCTTACTCATTGGATTTGCATGGCGCTACCTAGCGTTCCGCATCGCCAAAATTGCGCAATATCCGGGGTTAATTTAATTCGCCCTGTGGGTTAGTAGCGAGTTGACTTATCCCGCGCCACGTTTTGTATTTCTTTTCTACCTCATCAAGCGAAGCAAAATAGCGCGGTATCGCATAGCCCCTTCTCCATGCCCGAACGGACGCGTTTACGACGTACATAGCCCACTCATCCCCCTCTTTAACCAAAGTCATCTTATTGCCTCTGGATTCGAGATAGTACTTTGTGGAGCTGAGCATGTTTATATAATTGGACTTTGTCGGATTCTGCACGGTTAAAAGTTCCGTGATTATTTGCGCGGATTGTTTTTGATTGAAACGGTTTTCGGACAATAGAATTCGAACCTCTTCAATTGGTCTGGGGGTGTATTCCACCCAAGTGCCAGTACGGTCAAGTGCAACTAGGCGGTATGTGTCGCTATCGATCTTTATGTGATCGTGCAGTTTTGCTCTTGCATCGATATCGCAAGACGATACACAATAGGTATTGCTCATGTTCTCTGCCCATGGCCGATTATAAACATAGAGATATTGGCTATCGGCGGCTAATTCGACGGCAGCTAAAATTGCGATATAAACATGATTATGGTTTGAATAAATTGTCATGGCATAATTCTCATAAATCATTCGAAAAGTATTTTGAGGGAGGGTTAGGAAGTCTAGTTAGTGTAAAGGATTGTGAAGTCCAATGATTTAAAATGGGAAATTGAAGAACTAAATCGCTCTGCGTTTCCGTATGCCTTCCCATATGCTGTGGGCCTACCAAGTTGCGCCTATAATGATGTTAGGAGGTGATCTTGTGCTGTGTTGTTATTGGAATTTTTCAGCGATAGCGAAAAATTGCCCTCTAGCAGCCGCTAGCGAGTCACGGATGGATTAAGCATATTCAGGGAATCCAGGTAGCTTAAAGGGCACTGTAACGAGGAGGCAGAACATAAAAGTGATCGACTACTTAATGTCGTTTAAAAGTGGTAACTGTCTAAAACCTCTTTCTTATTGCGTGGATAAATATTCGTTACGATTTGTAGACAGCATGGATTCCCGTTTCCAGTGCGACGTTAGGTAATGCGAGAGCTTGTACTCAATACACAAGTTCGCCAAACACCAGCGTTGGACCATCTAATAGGTCTTTAAACATATCTGTATAGGGTTTGGAAACTTGCGATCAGTGGTGTGTAGTTACTCGGGATCAATTGAAAACGCTGGAATAATTCCTTCTGCGATTACATCTGCAACTGATAGGCTCTCGTGTAGCTTGGCTAACACGTTGTTAAAATCCACTATGCTGCTTTCGCCTTTGTTAAGAGAGGTAGCTATTATTAGTAGCTGGGCCGCATGATCAATGATATCGCTAGCTTGTGTCGCCGAGATATCCATTGATACAGTGTCTACGAGAATACCTTCGGCATCGAATTCATTCAGAGTTAGGGTGAGTATTTCGTTGTTCATGACAATCCTTAGTAGATGGTTTGTGGGACAATTCCGCTGAAAGCCCGTATGCGATTGCAACAGAAACGCTGGTGTCGATGTTCCTAATGTTGTTTTCTTTATTACCATGACAAAATAGTGTAACCAGTTCCCCGCTATTGAAACCAGGCGCAAGTCCGTTAACAGTTAATAAAGGGTCTGCAATTTTCACGGTATGAACGGCTTCGGTGTTGAATTCGTCGAGTAAATATCAGGCGTCTCGCTTCCAGGTTGGTCTGTTGGGGGTGGATTTGCTGTGGTAGTCTGAAGTTGTGACGTCGGCTTGCCTAGTGTGGTGTTTTCAGGTAGCGATTCATTGTCATTCTGACAAAGCAGAGTTTGAAGTTTAGATCGCATTACGGCAATTTTACTTTCGTCAAGCGGTTCCTCTTTGTCTATATCCACTTCTTCTTCATCCTCCCACCCGGATGGATCGTGGTAAGCCCAGACATTTTGATGCAGGCTTGGCAAAGAATCATTAGGGGAAACGGATAGGTAGGGTGAAGAGTTTTCATCAGAAAGATAGTTAATATCAGTGCCACCTTTGTGCACCGTCCAAGCATCTCCACCGCAATAGTCAGCGACGACGCTCCCTATCCTAAGCATGAACGCTCGATGTTTCTCAGCAGTTTCTAACTCACCTAGGAGGCTAGGGTTAACTAACAAACCTGTGACAATTTCTGCGAGTTCTTTGGGAAATATCTGTTTTGACATCTTGGTTCCTCTCTAAAAATAACATTGTTTAAAAAAGATTGATAAGCAGAGAATGCTTAATCTCTTGCTCTATGTTGTAGTGGTCACTGAAGTATGAAAGCGGTATCGCTCTAAACGTCAAATTATGCCATTGGTGGTTCAGTTAAATGCAGGTGCAATATTGAGTTTGCATCGAGTTTTTAGTCCGCCCATGTCTTAATAACTATTACTCTACCAGGCAAAGAAAATAATGCAGATTAGTAGGAAATAAAGAGCACTGACACTTTAAACACCCCCGCTACGCATCCATTTATTGTTAGTGCCAGGCTCATCTAAATCCTGTCGGCGAATGAACTTGGTGAGCGATAGCGAATCATCAGCTTATTAAAGACAATGCAATTTTTTCACCGAAACTATTGACCGTCTCAAAAATCGGAATATCATAACAAGAATCAGGTTAACGTCACCTGGGCCTGCCCCCTTTGGCCAAGACGATAATTAGCAATCCTGTTAAACCAGGGCAAGCTGACGCGAGGGGCACGTAGTTAGCACAATTGCCACGGCGAGGTTTAACGTGAAATCCGACAGCACACCTTTACCTCTATTTCCGTTACAACTTGGCAGGTTCAAGCAATCTGCTGATCTTTTGGCAGATGCCATTTCAACAATTACCAAAAAAAAGAACCACTCTCCGCCTTCAAGCGATATGACTACCTGGCGATTTCCATCGGCTATAGGGGGCATCATCATTTAATTGAAAGTGCAAAATTAAGATCTCAAGCTGACGAAGGTATTCCTTTGAGACTGTTTTCTCACGACCTTATCGTTGAAGCAATTGTCTATACGTTCTGTTTGAAGCTGGATTTTGTCGAGCGTGAGATTATGACGGAGCTGTGCAATCAACTTGCCGAGGAAGAAAAAATTCAATTTAACTATCAATGCAACTATCCAGGGAGTGTGTTAGTAGACGATGGTATTGAGCGTACTCGTCATGCGAAAGAGTCGAACAGGCTTTACATGGAAAAATCTGAAAATCGCGACATGGAAAATCGGCCTGGTACTAAACATCCGAAAATTGTTATTGATGTCTCGGCGGCTCCCGGCAATGTGATTGAAGCATTTGGCCAACACCGTAAAGTGTTTCGCCGCACTGCTCCGTCTTGTATATGACCGCAACGACATAGTAGAAATTGATTTGAAGGACGGAATCAACAAAGGCTCAAGCATTCCCCCAATTGATATAGGCGCATTGGGCAAAACGCCGGAAGGAATGGCTGTTTTAAAAAATACAGTGTCTAACACAAAATTACAGCAAGAATCGTCGTTAAAAGCGGAAAAAGAGAAACTAGAGGTGTTAATCAACGCGAACCCAGGTATCTCTCCGTCTCGCTATTGTGATCACAAGATCAGAGACGAATTTTCTTCATCAGGCGAAACAGCTTTTCATTGCTTGGTGTGTGATTATAAATCGAGTCTGTGGCAACGCCTTCTGACAAAAAATTCGGTACGACGAGTACCAAATCCAATTGCGTTTGGTGATCCTGAGATTATGGCCTCTAGGATTGCGGAGCAAATGCATGAAGAACTCAGTTGGGAAAAATCCACCAAAGCTGCCTTGGAATCCATGATGAATATTGATGACCAGCAATACAAGATACTTTACGAGCGTTTCAAAAAGATTTCTGAAGAGAAATCACAACGGGAGGAAGAAAGACAGCTCGCCTTAAAATCATTAAGACGAGGTAAATATACTCTCTGGCATAATATGTTCATTGGTTATACGCAGGTTTTGCAGACGACTGATATCTCATTATTGATTACCCATTTGGAAAAGATCGCTGACCAACTGGAAATGGCCACCATGGATGATGATTATACTCTCGAACTCCCTGGCGGCGAACAGCTATGGCAAACACAGATTGCGGCCTGGTTAACGAGAGCTGATTACAAATAAATTTAACAGGCCATGTGTTATTATGCGCCGGGTTCAATTTTCGACATAAATGCAATGATTGCTTTGCAAGTTGACGGGAAAAGAAGGTGATATTCATCAAGTAATGAGAGTGATTGTCCTTCAATCGCCTGGTCAGCGGCAGCTTCAAAATCGAATATCGTTTGACGCATACGGCGCAATAGTTTTTCGGCGTCTGAGACTATCGTAGAGTCCTCGTTTCTTGTCAGCTTCTTAACTCGGTCGAAATCATTTTTGATATTGGGTGCTATAGAAAAGCCTATAGTCAGTTCATCCTGCTTTTGATTTTCAGTTCTAATCTTGTTGATGGTGCATTCGGCAATATTCATTACACGCTCCACTACGCTTTCTATCGACATAACCCACTCTGTCGCGGTAACTTCCACAAATTGCTCGCAAATACTTCCAATTTTGGAGTGTCTAAGGGTAAAGAACACGCCCCAGGTATTATTTATATAAGGCGTAAGCCCAAATATATGAGCATCGTGAGATTCGAAAGCATTTTTTAACCGAAGGTTTGCTTGCTCAAACGTCGCTGAAAAGTCATTCGTTAATGCTGTTGCCTCCTTGTATAAGCGATCAACATTTCTTTTGGTAGTGCGCTTCATTGTTTTATCCTTCTTAGGTGTATAGATATGTTGTTATTGGGTTAGAAATTGAAAGTCATTATTGCCTCTGTGGTAGTCTTGAAATAGCTCGTAATCGTCGTCGTAGTCCGAAGTCGCCACCTTTTCATGCGTGCATTCAAAAATTCTTCCTGAATAGTAATCGGGTTCTGACAGAGTCTCCTGTATATCAAGATCATCCTTTTCCGGCACGTTTTTCTCATACTCCATGCGTATTGGCTCAAGGAGGTAAAGTTTTGCAGGGCTGCAATAATGGTGCACCGTGGTTAAGTCAGAAGTGCAAATTTCAAAGATCCTTCCGTATTTTTCTTGATACTCAATAGGGTAAAGAGATGTTTGCTCTATCGCAAAAATGCCAAATTGATTATTGTTTTGTATAACGCTACCTATACCTTATTTAATTTGATGTGATATTTGATGTTTTGTTTGAGGGCTTCGTGGGGGACCAATCTGTCGCGAAACATAGGTGCCTTGTGGCGAATAATTCATGTAAAGCCGCGCTCTCTTTAACAACCATCTTGGCTCAACAAGCCATGTGTCTACTGTACCAAAACAGTAATAAAGTGCAGATTTAAGGGAAAGAGTTAACGACGTGCGAGAAAGCCAATATAACGAGCAAGTCACAGCCGCGTGCCCGCCCCTTTTTTTAACTATGTCATGGTGCTGCTTATTGAATAACTGTGTATCGAGATCAAAGGATAAAAGTATGAGCGTTAGCGAAGTGGTAATGAGTTTATGAAAATAGAGCGGTCGCCTTTGTTCACAAACAAAAGCCAACATCCATGCAGGTTAATGATTTCTGTGTGACGTGGCTGGGCAATTTAGCTGCTTCTCAGAGTTTGTAGGTGGGCAACTACCGTTACCATGGGCTTAACCATTAGTCTCCACCCCTCTAATAGCATAATACTTCGCCTCTAAATGATTGCACCCGTAAAGGCGGGCTTTCACATAGTGAGGTAGTTGCTCGGTCCAAACTCGATCTTTTTGTAGCTCCGGAAATGCTGATATATCCAAACCTTCATACGATTTTCGTCCTAGTATTGTCGCCATGCCGCCTTTTATCATTGAGCCTGCTCGCTTCCCTTGCCCTCTAGGTCTACCCCAATCTATTGTCTTATAAATCAGCGGCAGACCGATTTCGGCCTCAAAGATCTTGCTTGAAATATTATCTATCAATTCCTTTGCCTGTTTCAGGTTAATGCTTTTTCCGAGACCACTATCTCTGTTCAACGCCAAGTTCAGGATAGCCTGATTGCCGGCCGTTTCGAGGTTTTCAAAACCAATCAAAATCATGCCGCAGCAAAACTCTATCCAACGAATACCGTTAAGGGAGGATAAAAAAATAAAATCGTCACGGCTTAACGTGGCCGCTTGTTGTTCGGTTCCTGCGAAAAAGCTGCCTTCTTGTCGCGTCAAGAGGGCTATATGGCCTCGTATAGTCTCATCTACGCTAACGTAGGGTGACAGTGAATATTTGCTAATAATCAGCGCTAGAAGCGCTTCCGAGTCCTCGTTAATGGCAGCTACGCAATCGTCCTTCAATGAGATAGTTAATGGGCTCATTGACGCATTCGTGCATTGTTCATCTCCAACTGCCGTGGTGTTGAATTCTTCATTGGGGGTTTCTTTTGTGTCGTCATCCAAGGTGATTGATATTCTGCCATAAGTGGCATTAACCACCCGGACACCTTTCAATGAAGAAAATAACTCAATGTCCTTCACGTAAAGCCGTGCCGCTCTACTTTCTTCGCCAGGCAGAAGGAATTTCCGCGTCGGTCGCTTAAACGTTGCAGTGAACCCTAGCTCCTTTTCATTCATCGCGCTCTCAAGATCCAAATTATTAAAGTGACCCATAATTGCCTGTAGGGTATTCATAGACTCCTGGGGTAGTTGAGCACCATCTTCTATCGCGCTACCGATATTTGATGGCTTTACGGAATCAGTGCCCTCTCGTGGTGAGTGTGGGAAAAAAGAATTTAAACCCAAAGCCGCGCCCTCAGATGTGGGTGAAGCTAATTTAGTTTGAAGAGAGGCTGTTTCGGATAATTCGGTGTCAGTAGATGTTAAAATGCAAATGTTCATATCAATATCCTAATGTAGTTTGGGTTGGTCTTCATCAGCGGTTTAGGCAACTGTTGGCACCTTAATAACTTTATAATTGGTGCTTTAGGTTCAAATTATGCGGTTCACTTTATTTCATCGCAAAATGATGCATCGCCGGGCTGAGCTGAAAGCCTGGGAATTGCAATTCCTTCGAATACGAATTTCGAAATACCATTTTACCTTTTGGAAAAAGGCTTTTCATTTTAAGTGGAAGTGGCGACGGTAGAGAAAGCATTCATTAAAGAGCTGCATCTCTCTCCGCGAATACTTTTGACCCCATATTATCTGTTAGAGATAATTGCTGGGTAGCACCAGCTGGTGAAAGCCTTGATGAGCGGTAGCGAATCATCGCTTGAAGACGCTATGGAAAATAATAAATGGGTAACGAATTTGATATTCGTTAACACTCGAAGGGTGGAATTGATGTGAATGCGAGTAATTTTAGGAAAAAATTACTCGCTCCATTAAAAATTGCTACTTGCCTGACGGGTTTTATATTGCATTTATTCTTTATGTTTACGATAGTTGTTAATGAGTGGTGTTAGCCACTGTTACAAGCATGCCGAAATTTACCGAGTAGTACTAATCGTTAATTTCAAGTTCGCTAAGAATTTCCTCGTCTGATACGCCCTGTTGTTGTAAGAATTCGAGTTGATCATTCATGCCTTCATTATTAATTCTTGAGGCCATTCGCGAAGCGGAGTCATTAACAATGTCATCCAGCATTTGTGATTCGATTCCTTTCTCTTCAAGTGTTTTTTTCAAGTTCATTGCAATGCTCCTGGTAAGTTTAGTTAAGAAATGATAATGCATATTTTTTAAGGTAGGTAGCCCAAATTGGGTGCCGCAAGTTAGCTAGAGCGCCATCCTCCCACCAGCCATTTCCAATGTTTAAGGGCGGATTTTTGGTTCTCCATCCGAATAAATAATTTTTTATCGGCCTTTAAAATGGCTTTCTTCCCTGAAAGTTCTTTTAACACCAGTTCAAGAGAATCTAAATGTTTCAAATCGTCCTCCGTAAACAGGAAATAATCGAAACCACATACCGGACAATGTGGGACTTTAATATGTGCGACTGAAAGTCTGCTATTACATTGCGAACAGTTCGAAAATTCACTTTTACTGGCTTTAAACCGATTGAGTACTTTGATAAAGAGTGGGGGTGGATCTATGTCTGCGGACCATTCTCCGCTAAGCTCTCGTTCAACTATTGAGATTTGTTTCTGTAGTGTTTCAATCTCATTATCGAAAACAACGGTCGAGATAATCGGTTTGTCATCAATTTTAATTGCCGCCAAAGTTCCCCGTTTATCAGTATTATCTCGAAGCCATTGGTGCGCATCATGCTCGTCAAAGAATAATTGTTCCTCGACTTTAAGCACATCCACTTTCATTCCGCTGAATTCACCAGTATACGCGCTTTTTCTTACCTTGCGTTCAAGTTCACTGTGGCTGCATTGGTGAAAATATTGACTAACAAAATCCGCGCTCATTTTTGAACTCTTTTTAAAGAAATTGGTTGAGAGATGTGGTGGGTCTATCGAGTTCTATTATAATTGTGACATAACTCGATATGACTCCAATGTCCGTTCTTTACGTTCGAAAATACTATATTCATAGCAACATGACGGTTCCGCAATAGTAAGCTGATTCTCTATTTTCGGCGTTCGCCGATAACCTTGGTATGTTTGGGCGTGCGTTGCATTGTAGGGCACGCCAATATCGTTAAAGCCTGTTATATCCAGCGTTCGGGTGGGTGCGTCGTCAACAAGTGCAATAACATAACAGTGATCATTCCAATGCGAGGTGCGAGCGATGAGTGCCAGTTGGTCCTTTGTAGGTGGTCTATAAAAAAATGTGCGGCGGTCGTTAAACCAAGGATAGGGAATTCGCGGTTTGTATGCAGGTAGGCTGAGTGTTCCGTAGAACCATAAGCCATTTCTGTAAATGCCGAATTTCATGCGTTAACCTCCTTTTGCTATTTCTTGGCTCTGGCAAACGCTAAGGCCATAGCGTTATTCGGCGTAGCCTCGGGCATGATAAAGGCGTATTGTTGATAGTATGCTTGATGGGGATTAGCGTATGGTTCATGCGCCCAATCTGGATTGTCCCAAACGAACCCTCTCGAATGACGATGTGCGACTGGAATAAGTGCATCATTAGCGCGCATATCATCCCACGCCTTCTGACTAGCATCCCCCAGCTCCTGAGCCATTGCCGCGATTTCTTCGTCGGACATTGTGTCAAACCGAATCCATCGTGGTTTGACGCCATGGAAATCTTTATAGGCTTCAACAATAATAATCTCGTTGGTGTAGCGGTCTGAATATGCATTCATGGGAAGTCCCGACATTTTAGTTTTTCTCAACGCTATCGATATCCTACCGGAAAAATTTAAATGATGGTTGCTGCAAGAGAAATCCAAAAGGGCAATTCCGGTATGAGAACCCACTCGTGCCTATTATTTTCCCCATATTATTTCAATTGGGCGGTTAGTGAGAAATGCATTTGAAAATGAAGACATTCTATCTTCACCACGAGCGATAGCGAGTTGGCCGTATGGTGGAAAAATAATAAAATTTAACAAAACAAAATACACGTCAAGGTCAGTCAGGTTTTACGGGCTATTGGTGTTAATTGTCGTTAGAGATTGATACCGCCTAAATGTATGGCGAAAGTCCTATTAACAGGACTGCCACCTAAATATCCCCAAGTTCGTCAAACTGAGTAAGTACCTCGAATCTTAGGTCCTCGATCTGCTTCATGTGCCTAGCATAATCAAGATTATTTTCGTTGCAATACTCCTTACAGGCTTGAACGGTTGAACCGCTAAACGCGTATGTGTTTTCGATAAAGCTTCGCAGGTTTTCTAAATGGTCCTTACTTAAGCCATCTGCATTCTGCGAGTGCGCTAAATTAGTTTGCATAGAGATAGTCCTCTTGATCAGCCTTCACAATAGTGATTGTAGGAAGCGGCATGCCGCTTCCGCCTCATCACGGCGCCATAGTTTTAAAGAAACCAATAACACATTAACCGTGCTAGCAGTGTGTATCGTTCGTGTTAAATGGACATTACATCGAAATGCCTCGCTCCCTCCGTCAACTACAGTAACTAGTGTGCCAATCGTTGGGGTGAGATATTGAAATGATTGCGTTAGTAACGTGCAGATTTCCATTGGGGTTGTATCGTAACGGTCGCATAAGGATGCAGCAGATTCATAGTTCTGAAGCGTATTCTTACAAAAAGCAACCGCTATCACTTTAATCTGTAGGGTAAGCGCTATCAGGGCTTCAGGGGTCAGTGCATCGCTTTGAGGTATGTCGATCGTGGTTGTCATGGTTGGGTCCTTGGATAATCGGTAATAAAGGCTATCTGGTATTAGGTATTTCAACTGCGGTCGCTGGCGGGGCGAAGTTACTCATGTGCTCGATGACGATTGGTGTAGGCTGATTTGATTAGCATTGGGTGTAGTCATTAGTATGCTCACCTATGGCGATTGTGCTGGTTTCATCGCTCAATTTCGTAACGACTCGCGCCCTGTTCCCAATACTCATCATCCATTACAAATGCATTGCCGTTTGCGGCTTCGTAGGCAGAAACAAGCAGTTGATCGAAATCGCTTTCCGAAAATTCTACAGGAGCATTGATTTCTTCGGTGTATTCGTGTCGCGTAAGGGCAACCAAGATAACTGATAGTGGTAACGTGTTTCCTGATAACGTCACATTTTCTTTCAATAGCCCTTCTACAATATCCTTAACGATTTTAGGTAACACAGGTGGTGCTTGGTCTCTTTCTCTGCTGGCAAGTAGAGAGGCGATGTTATGTATCCGATGTTGTTCGCTGGAATCGAAGCAAACAAAAGGGCCGCTATAATCGCTTTCAACGGCTAATGCTTTTGCCCTATCATAATGGACACCGTTTGCGTATTCCTCTTGGGACGCGAAAACATCAGCGATAAAAAAATCAGATTCTCCGCTCGCATTCGCGCAAGCCACTACAACAGAGAAATTATTCATACCAAAGTTCCTTATAAAATAATGAATTCTACAGATTGAAAAAAATAAATCGTCTATGACATAAAGGCTGTTTTGCCTGATTCCTCATTATCTAGCAGGTCAAAGAAGTTGATCTGCACCGGTTTCGGGGATGGTAATTTCGCTATGTTAGCGTTAGGTGTTAAGCTGATCTGAACTGGTGTTACAAATGGTGTTTTTGGTATGTTAGTTATAGCTGTTGGGTTAATCTGATCAGGTGTTGCGAGCTGTATTTCTGGTATGTTATCTATCGGTGTTGGCGACCATATTTTCATAAGTGCGGCGATATATTCGGCCTTAAATCGACGCACGATATGTACTGTGTCACAAGAATACTTCTCTAACATTGTCGTTACTAATCGGGTTATTGCCTCCATAAATTCTTGACTATCTGCTTCCTTCATTTTTAATTCGTTCAACGTCTCAAAATATTTTCCGGTATTGTCAAAATAGAGGTCAAAATCATAGAGTGCAGCATCTCTATAGCGCTCGCTATTTAAAATCTTCTCTGCCTGTTCGGCGGAATTTAAGCAGATTATGGTTGTAGGAATCGAGACGTTTTTAAATGTGCCAGGTTCAAAAAAGTTACCGTCATTGAGTTCAGCCGTGCTCTCAATCTGGGCTTGCTCCAGCAACCACCTTGACGCCTGACATGAACCGGATTCCAAGATCCACTCAGTAGGAACTACGGAAATTAACAGCCCATTTTTGCCCAAGAATTTCTGTGCGTGTTTGATGTGTTTAATAAACTCAACGCCATTGAACGGCGGGTTCATTACAATAAGATCATATTCGCGTCTGGGTTCAACTGCTAAAAAATCCGCTTCTTGTACGTTAAATCCAGCCTCTTTGCAGAAAATGACGTTGAGTGGGTCTAAGTCATAACCGTCGATATCAAAGTGTCGGCCTTCTTGCTCGCCAAACTCTAAAAGCATGCGTATCAGACCACCTTCGCCGCATTCAGGTTCTAAGACGCGTACATGTGGCTGTGATGCCCCAAAGTAGCTGAGTGGGGTATGCAGTGTCATGTATTCAAACAATTCAGCAGGTGTTGGATAGAAATGGTATTTATTCAAACTCCGTGAGCCAACTGCAAGAACGCGGTCTAAAAGTGCTTGCGGACACTTTGGAAAATAAAATACCTGGTCTTGGATACTCCATTCACCCCCGAGGCGAAGAAGAATACTTCTAACCTTCCCGTAATCCTTTTTGTTTAGCGGTGGAATTACGGAGATAGTCCTTTCTACGGTATCGACATCCAAATCGTTTTTTAACGTCGAAAAAAGATTAAATTTAGCCATGCCCATGCCCTCGGAAATTCATAAGGACAATTTACTATTCTTGAAAATGTATTGCAGAAAATAGGGAAACGCATATTAAGCGAGAAATCTCTTGCCCCATTTAATTATGGGATGATAAATATCTTGGTTAATTTATAGGGCGGAATCTGTTGATGAGCGATAGCGAATTAACGGGGATTTCTGGTAGCTGCCAAAATTGATATCCGTTTGACTTTGCTAAATCCTTAGTTTAATTAATCCATAAAAAGCGCTACAAATGAACTAACAATTCTTTATCGATGGAACTAATGTTACGCCATTCACCCCCGACCATGATGTATTTTCCAGGCTGTAGATTGCCTATGTACTTCTGCCATTGGTTGCTGGTTTGTTGATTAAGAAATTTATCTGCCTCAGCTACTTGCTTAATTATTTTATAGTCCGTAAAGCAGGTTTTTGTTTCAAATTTGTAAACCTTTTCCATTAGTGGTCCTTATATCAAATACGTTAATTATCGAACGAAGAAATTTTAAGATTTCTCTTTGCGATTCTAGTTGGGCTTCGTGTTTCCTCCGACCGACCATTGTTTCTTGGCTAAAATCTTTGGCAATTGGGCAGGTCGGCCTCGGCGACTTCTAGGATTTCATGGAAGTTAAGGGTTTGCCTCCGCTTAAAAAAAGTTGATGAAGATTAGCCATAATAGTGGCCATTTCTAAAGGCCAGCGTGCTTCAGTATAAGGAACAATGGTGGTCAGCTCCGTCGATGGGATACCTGCTCTTCTCAATACGTCAGTGTACGTATATGAGACGACCCAGCAAGATCTAGAGTCATCGCGTGAAGCTTTAACAAAATCGTCCAGGTTGCTATGGCCCTCCTTGTATTCGCGCACATACACAGTTTCTGCAACCTCGAAAAAGAGGTAATGACGGTGTTTGATGCTGAGAGTTTCCATTGTGAATCTCCGTTTCTGATAATTGTTGAGGAAATCGGTTCTGCATTGAATGATTTCTATGTTACCAAGAGCAGGGAAAATCTGCATTTATAGGAGAAACACTATCAGCGGGTCATGGTATGTCAACCCCATCTCATAGCATCCCGTTATTCGCTTTATTTGTTGTTTACAGACGGTGAGAAAGTTTGACAGGGTATAAGTCGTTATTGTGGCGCTATTTGTTATCGGGTGAGCGATAGCGAATAAACGGCATTTATTGGTTGTAATGCATCGACACTTAGCGTCGCTCTCACTCTACGCCAACAAGCCATGAGTTGCGCGTTGATTCAAAAAGCGTTGTATTCCATTTGTTTGGTGGCGGAATGAAAGTATTACTGCGCTCCACTCACGGCGCACTTTACGGTGGGTCTGCTCGATACTATTCAGTTCCTCTAAGAATTAAACGGATTGCTCAATCTAAGATAGGTCTATTCAAGGAAGGCGTCGCATTGTCATTTTGGCCGCCTTCCATGCTTGTTACAAATGTGTTTTAGATTGCTGAGGCTTGAAAATTGGAATTGCCTCCATATACAGACATTCTTTTACGAATACTCTGAATGGCTATGTCTGCGGAATACATCTGAGACTAGGCTTTATTCGTCATATGTAGGGCCTAACTCACTGTGAATCCCCGCTGCTGAATCAAATTCAATCATCATAAAACCTGCGGCCAATACGGCTCTTAAGAGCGTATGAAAATTTTCGCTCATTCCTTCATAATCCTGGTTCGAAGTAGGGTCGTCAAAGAGTTTCACGTACCAACCGGTATCACGTCCCATGATCATGTTGCATTTGCAGTCCTCAGCGAGTTTCTGGATAGCAACGCAGTCAGATTTTGACAGATGAGCCGTAGACACCATCAAAACACGATACTGCTCGGCGGTGCTACTAAGGGGCGCTTCTAATGAAGGCTCCCTAATGTCGCCACAGGATATAGCTATCAATCCCCAGCGCTCTCCTGGGCGTTTCTCTTTGGCTTCCTGTAAATCGGTAAGGGCTGTATTTTCTGTTAACACTTCCTGCGAACTACGTTTTGCCCACTGTTCACCGTTATGATTTTGAACTTGATACCCGATAATGTGTTGCATCGCGATCGACTCCTTGGTTGATAGTGTTGAAAATTGGGATAGTGAATTTCTGTAAAGACTCTTTGTTTCCTACGTTATCACAGATCTATAGACTCTTCTTTTTGGGAGAGGTCGGCAAAAATGGAAAGGGATTTCATTCGAAAATTAACTCGACTCGATTCGTCCCGGTATGCTAAAAACATCAGCACTGTTTTGTTGACTACTCTTATGGCTGGCTCATATTCAAAATCGGTCAGTGCCCTGGGGCACCACTGCGCACAGTATTAGATTACTTTTGCCCTCTCTGAATATCATGCGTACCCATTGATTATGGTCTGCTTCGATATGTTCGATTGTGATGCCAATTAAACGATTCCGCTCTTCGCTGTCCTTATGATTGATGCGAACACAAAAAAATAGTGACCCTTCTGGTAGCGCTTTTAAATCGCTGGCTACATTCTCATGAGTTGCCTGCGGAGGAGAGCAAAGGCCAGGGATTTTTTGTTCGATCAACCATTTCTGTATCGCTAATTTTAATTCAGTCGCTTTTTCTTTTAGCATCGCCGTATCCTAATTAATGTTTTGATTACTTATCTGTATCGGTATGGAGCGGTATTCGGAAGCAGGTACCGCAATACGATTTTACCAGGCGAGTAATATTTTGCTTTTTAGGAGGAAGTTAGCGAGACGGGGAACGAAACCGTTGCGTAGCAAATTCACTTCACCCCATTTGATGTGCTACTGAAGGATTGCTCAGTGATTGGGAAGCGAATATGAATTGATGAGCGTTAGCGAATCGTTGTTTGTGGTGGCGATACAACCTTAGGTTCGGTTAAGGATTGGGTAAACCCTATTGAAGTCGATCAATCCTGGCTGTTTACTCGAATACCTATCTATTTAAAGGAAGCCCAATAACTGTCTGTAGGGCCAAGTGCATAATCAAGGCAAGTTCTATCGCCCTTTCCATTTCGCAAGATGCTCAAATAATGTTTCTCTAGTACTGGGATTTGAGAATTTCAAAATGCGCGATTCCAGTAGATAGACATTATAAGCCCTATCGTGGTCGCCGCTATTAAATAACGCTTGAATTATACCGGAGAGTTTACAAGCAATATCATTGTCATCCATATAAACGTGATCTGTTCCAAGTACATCCTTGACATTGTTTACGACGTCCTCGCATAGCAGCCATGCCCACGCAGGCATTCTGTTATCAGGAATGATCAGCATTGACAATCCCTCGACATACAACGCGCCTTGGTGATTCAATGTTCGTCTACCCATCTTCTCATTGGAGGATTCCATGTTATTATCTTTTTTTTGCCTCTTGTCGTAATCCGTGTTGCTTATAATCAACATAATGTGTCTACTCTCATCGCGAATCGTTGTTGTTGATATTATTTTAAGTCAGAGCTTTCAGGCTCATTCAAATCGGTTGGTAAGACCAGCATTATCGCGACTTATGACATACGCTCGATCAACTCTATTTGTGCTGTAGGGGAAATCAGCTCGATTTCGCCTTTGTTGTTCACTCGTTGATAGTACTGAAAATAATCTCTAACCTCCTTGTCATTAAGGGTAAGGTGATTGTTAAGGAGAGATGCAATTTGAACATCCGCCACGGCATTCATCGCCGCAACTAACCGAGTACACGCTAATCTAGCAGATTCACTGTTGATATATTTAGCGTTTTGCACAATTGTTACTTTCCCTTTTAGTACTGAATAAACGTAAAGGAATATATCCGATCGCATATTACGAATACCCTTTTTCGAATAGGTGCGACAACCGTTTGGTATTCGGACGAAGGCATCTAAAAAAGCTTCTACCATGACATTAATCGACTGATCTGCTAACCCATGCGCGCGCCGGTAATCGTCTTGAGATTCAAACGTAGTAAGGGCAATTTCACGGAGCTTTGCATTTAGTTCTTTCCGAATATACTCAAACGTCTCTTTTTCCATTTCACCATCCTCTCAAATTCGAAATACGCCGGTGCGGCTCAGTGGTGTTAATGTAACATATCTATAATTTCGCGCTATTTGCAGGGAAATGAGAAAAGAGTATTGGTCACCCCCGATTTTCAATCCATTTAATATTGGGTTTAATTAATGAGTATTGATGGTAGGGCCTCTTCACCAACAATAAGTGACAGCGAAGCCGCCTAGTATTGTTTGTTTGCATTCGTTTCACTGCAATTAGTAAGGCATGAGCTAAGGTTTACGATAGCTTGTTTTGCATTTTTTTAAATGCTGGGTATTCGTTCTTGCTTTTCGGTCCGAGAATCGCCGTGCTTTGAATCCATTAAGCTATCTGAGTACCGAAATACCGATGAACGCTATTAAAAACGATGGAGGAGTGGATGAACTTATCGCAGAAAGTTAGCTAACCCCGATTTAAAAACTTGAGGGAGGATCAACGTAAAGAAGTCTTGTACTCACGCAGACAACGAGATAAGTGGTGGGGTTGCTGAACGTAGGTTCGTCATTATCAGGAATCACTTGAAACATTTCGGGTGCAGCTCTGCGGCATGAGTTATTAGATATTATGCAGAAACGTTTCAACGTCATCTAATGAAGCCCATTTCATCATCGTTAACTTGTCTTCTGAATTAGGTGAATCAATTCGATGCCAAACGGTTTCCAAAAATAATTCACTACTCAATTGTACTGGTTCTTTTGAATATTTGAATCCATTTTGCTTTAAATACTGTCTTACTCTAAATTGCTCATCATTGTTGTATCTGAACTCTTTGAATTGAAGAGCTAAAATATCAAACCCGTCTTCGCCAATTCTTGTTATTATCACTCGTCCACCCCAATGGTACTGGTTTCTCCTCATTATTTATTACAAAACATTTAAGTGGTAATTTCAATGGTTATTGTCGGCTAAATAAATATTTATCTGCTGCCAATTTTTCGATTCTGGAGAACGTTGAAGGAAAACCGCCAACACTAATAATCAGAATTCTATCGATTGTGTAACGGGTCCGAGCCCAGCAAACTACTTTTAAATACCGATCAATATTAGGGTCCATCTATCTTCTCCGTGTATTCTTCATTTGGGGGGTGGCTAGTGTCGGTATAAAGAATGTTTGCAAATATACCGTGCTTAATCAGCCACCAAATATTCTCTTATTTCAAAACCGATTCCGGTTACGTCATTGACCCAATTGGTGACTGTTACCGGCTTATTGCCCATAATAGTGTGTATCACTTCTTTGGTCATGTTCTCAACTGACCCTATAGCTTCTATTTCGGTGAACTCGCAGAAGTTCTTGATCTCATAATATTTGGTGATGCTTTTCATTTTCTTTCCTTCCGCGATAGAGGGGTGAATCATCTGGTATTGCTATATTAACATTCGGAGAAAAATTTTCATTTTAAGTGGAAAAGATCTGTAAGCTCGATATAGAAGAATTAAACAGATGTGAAAAATCAACGATATATTTATCTCCATTTAATGTGGGTGGTTAGAAAAGAAGTGCTGGAGAACCCGACGTGATGAGCGATAGCGAAACATCGCAGGTAAGAGAGAGGACCATAGTCATGTCATAGAGAAAGCAATACTGGAGTCGGCATCCTACTACGCCGCATTAAGATACGGTTGACAAGTTAAGTCAGCGCAGAAGCACGTTAAGCGTTTCGAAAGTCTATCTTGTGATGCCCTCCATTGTTTGGTTTTAGGCGTCTAAACTGACGTCTTGGCAATCCTTGAGAGTGTTGACTAAAAATCCCTGATTGGGGTGATATACTGGAATGCAATCATAGTCATCATTTGGCAAACACATATTCTCCGCATGCTGCTGTCGTAAAAATTATTTGACCGTTGGTTTTATCGATTAATAAAAAAGTTATGTAGTTATTGATTTTCGCCAAAATCGTGGGCGCTAGATCTTCTTCTTTTGCTTCACTTAGGGGTATCGTTGTTAAATCTTGATGAGCATCGCTCTATCTCCTGGGTAGTTTTGGTTTATTCTCTCTCCATACGCGATTTCTAATGTCTGCTAGTCTGTCTATTTCGGTATAGAAAGAGGTAATAATTGTCGTGCTTCATTTTGATAAACGCTCGTTCACGCAACGCAGTTTCAAGGGCTTCGACCTTTTGGTATTTTAACGCGATAGCGCCGCAGGACAATCTATTATCGGGAGGTGGGATGTCGACGTCCATATCATAATAGGCCACATGCCAGATGGCATTCTCTGCAATAATCCACCACTGACCACCACCATAAAGGTTTTCGTCGTTATGAGGATCGACTGTATACTCCTCACCATCTGCCGAATGCCACTCTGGTGAAACATTGTTCGCCAGGAGTGCGCATATTTGCGATATACGCTGCTCTGTTTCCGCAACAAACATTCTATGGCGTACGCTCCTCTTCTGGCAACCCACTAAAGATCTGCATAATGCGGTAAATTCGCTTTCTGTGTGTTGATTGATGAGATGCCAGAGAGCCGTACGGTTTACTGTCCAATGCGTTATGTCGCCTTCTCCATTGTAGGAGCCATAACCTACCTGTTGCCAGGTAAATGCAGAAGAAAAAAGAGATCACTCGTCCTTGGTTACGCGTACTCGACAAATGTAGTCAGTAATGGAGAGATTTTGTTGGTTGAAGGACTGTACGCATACTTCGGCAAGAATGTCATCGGTTGTCACGTCCAGTGGTGCGTCCATTGCGTCCTTATAAGCTTTGCAACGCCTTGATAGTTTAATTTCGTCGCTACGCTCTTTCCAGCGCAGTTCAAGTCGGTGTAGTTCTGTCTGAGCGGGAAGAAAATCATCCACCAATTTTTCTTTCAAGGCGAGGAGGTCTTTCAGTGTAATGCGGGCATAGAGTTCAATAGATTGGGCGCCAGGATATCGCTCTAAAAAAGGGATTAGATCCAGGTTCCATTGTCCAATCCCAATCTCTAGCCGAGCAACGGCTTTTGTGTTTTGGGTCATTGAGTCGATTTCTATAGATGTTTCTGGATACCAATAATCTCCATTGTGCGTAACTTTCGCGCCAATGACATATCGGCCGTGTATCTGCAGATGTTCGTCTGGACCAAATGTTAACTCTATTGGGGCTACAACAGGGCTGTCGTAACCAAATCGTTTCATGTCGCCACGCCAATGCGTATCTGCAGTGTACGCGCTAAAAGTCCCTAGTGATGCCGATGTGGGATAATGGGCGACCATATCACGAACAGTGACGTTCTTTAACGAGTAGCGAGCCATTTCCCGAAGTGCAGCTCTTGCGTTCTCATCACCCCCATTCTCGTGGCTAATTTCGCAAACAGGTTCGCTCGAAATAACGACTATCGCCATCGCCCGACCGTCGCCACCACAAGATCCGCCAACCCACGTTTCAGCATAATACCAGATAGTGCCGTCTGGAAGGGTCACCTTTTTATGGGTGCTGAAGTGTTCATTAAAGGTTTCGCCCAGCTCATTGAGCGCACGCTCTACGTCATATGGGGATTCAGAACAGTATTGGTAGGTGGGCATAAAATTCACTCCTGCGAACGCGGAATTGCTGTTAGTGAGAAAGCCGCGGTTAAGCGGCTTGATTAGAGTGGGAGTTAAATAGGGCGGTATATTCTGCGACTCGTTTATTGATTGCGTCGCTCGCCAATGCCACTGGATATCGTTCAATGGTGGTATTCGATTGAAACCATATTTCAGAGCACTTGGCAGCTAATGCGAGTGCGATAAATCGATTCGTTACGTTATCGATCGAGCTATTTAGGTAAGTTGAAAAGTTTTTATCAATTGAGTTAAAAACAGCTATTGCTAATCTTGTTGCGTCGATTGAGGTGGTTTTATGTAATCCATAATTAAACCCAAACCACTGAAACTCGTCCTTAAAAATCTCACTGCCGAAAAAATACTTGAGTCCCTCTGCTCCTTTGTGTTGGTCATTATAATCAACAAATTTGATTTTCTTTACATCGGTTGTATTGCTATTTTTATCAATTTGTATCGCATTAAAACTTGCATTTAATTCTCCGTGTTTTTGCCCGTTAAAGTCACTGCTGGGGTTATCAAAGATCAATCTCATTACTCGAATTACTTTCATACATGTCTCCTGGGTTATTGGCCGCCTTCTAAGGCTTCGACCTTGATGAAGATGTGTTGTTTGCAATGTTTTTATGATAACAAACTGATTTAATTTTGCAGATTGGATGGAAGTGAGAATTAAGGCGCCATTCTCTATGGCGTATTCACTGCAAGTCATTATTCATTAATGGGTTCGGACATTTATTTTATCTGGATTGATACTGTCAGAAGAAACAATATTAAGTGGGTCCGTCTGAATGGTTTTTTCCAAGCTCATTTCCAGCCATGTAATTTATTTACTTTATTTGTTGTCAGGGAATTTAAAGGAAAATAGCCGTCAGTAATATCCATTTTAGGATAGTGCGTCGCTGGACAAAAAGCAGAGCCAAAATGAGCGATAGCGAGTTGAATTTACACCCTTGATCTATGTTGAGATGCTGCAAGGAGTAAATCGGGAAGAACAGGGAGTCTAATTTTAAGAAAATCGCGAACCAGCATGCTGTAGATTTGCGACAGCGTGGTTTAATTACTTCGGCCATGTGTATAAATGATAGGGAAACCTCTAAGGGGGTTAACTTATCTTGTGTTGTTATTGGGTATAATATTTCAGTCAGTTCTGAAATATTATACCCGTTGAAAAAATCGTTTTTGATTTGTTATTTAACCGTTATTACGCATTAAATTTTATAAAATATTTTATTGGTAATACCGCTGTTGTTACTACCAAGCAAGCCTATCATCAAGATATTGAAAAATCCTCTGCTGAGCATTTACGTCTGATAGTGTAATAGTGATAACTCTAATCGAAAAAACCAGCTCACCGCCGTCTTGTTGCTGTATTGTTCTGCTTAATTGCAATATGACTAGGTGTTGATTTGAGCTGCAGCCTCGCCGGATAATAATGTCGGGGGTGAGGACGTTATAATAGCTAGGTGAGAAATCGGCTTTTAATTCATTTATAGCAGACTCTAATGGTTCGCCAGTAATATTGATTGCCGCTCGAATGTTATTAGCATTAAGGTAATGTGCAAGCGATTCCCGAATCAAATTTTGAAATGCTTTAAAAGAATCAGTGGTAATGTTGTCTAGTCGAGGAGTTTCAAAATCAATGATGGTATCTGGAGAGTAATTCGATTCATCTAGTGGTGTCATGGAAAATTCCGTTTACGCATAATGAGAAATAAAACAAAATATTTGGTGCTTTAGATAATCTGCCGACAACGTCCTAAGAAACTACAAATTGAACCAATCTGCGACAAAACTGCATTTTCCAGTGTGCTCAATAGTCCAGCAAGATGTGTGGTTTTACTAATGAAGTGCTTTGACATCTGTTGTATTAACCACAATCGTCGACGAAGGGCAGTAAATTACTTTCGACAATACGCGCTTGGTTATCGATGAGAGAGATCTCTGTTTCCTCATAGAGCGCAATTAATTCTTTAGTATTATCAGGTGCTACTCCTAGCTCGCGTAATTCACGAAATCCGCCTTCCATAAGCTGCGCCAATCGATCTATAAGTCTTTGATCAGCAAAACCTGTAATCTTAACCCTGAAAGTAATATCTATTATGGTAGTGTTGGGCATTCTTAATCTCCTTATAAACACAGATTGACTAGCTTTCCTTGTACTGCAGGTATTGTTAGGGGGATAACCTCAATCGTATCCCCAATGTGAATGTAAAAATTACCGATACCGGCAGGAATGCTTTTGTTAGAAGATGAAAAATAAGCGTCGATAAGCGTGTTCATCGCTTCTCCGATGGAGTGGATGGTATCCTTTGTAGTGCAGGCATCTATATTAGGTGTGGTACTCAGGGTTCTTAGCTTCTCTTCAAGCAGTGATTTCAATAACTGAAAACTCTTTTCGTTCATTTTGAGTGTTCCTATAATCTGTAACAGTACCAATAAGAGTGATGGTAACAATTCTCAAAAATAAGCGCTTTTATAGAGGAAATTGGAAAAGAAAATGATTAATTAAATTTATATTATCTTCCATATTCTTCACCCACTAGTTGCACTTGAAGCAATGACTGTGTTGCACAGGGACCGACAAAAGAAATGTGCTATTTTCAAATTGCCTGACAAAACCAATTTGCACATTCGCTGCGATGTATTAACAATTTCCACAGCATGGCGAATTATTTCCTCACTCATTTCCAATGAAAAAGAGAATTATATTGCAAGATAATAGAGTCCATAGAATGGGCTTAGAAGGTGTTAAAGGCGTAGATTGAAAAAGATCTTGGGGAAATAGATCAATGCAATGATGTCAATGCTCGTTATTTGCCAAAGGGTTAGTACATGCGATGAACAGAAGAGAGGGATAGTAATGGTAGTGTTTATTGGGCGAGTCGAAAGTTAGGAGCGATAGCGAGTAACCTGCGTTGCGGCACTATTTGGTTTTTTCTGGAGATAGTGAAGTCTAATGATGATCTAGGTACAGTTCAGGCATTCTAACAGAACGCGGGATCAGCATCAGAAGCTGATACAGTCTAATTTAGCAAGTTTACACTAATACTCCTGATAGCCATCTTGAAGAGTTTCTTACCTAATAGAGTTGAATTCAGTGAGAGAAGACAGGCGGATAGTCTGCGCCGCTCTCTTAGTTACGTTTAATATTCTTCAATTACGCAGTTTTCTGCAGGTGTACCTAAAATGAGGTACATTACAGTACATAAGGGATGGCTGCTGGAACCGCCCACGTTATGCCTAGGGAGGCAATAATGAATAACTTGAAAACAACTCAGTCTAAAGAATTCTTTTTTGATGAAGCTATAAAAACTGGTGTTGCCTTTGATCATACTGGCGGGAAGCACATGGTAGTTGCACATCGGGATAAGTTTATGATTACCGTGTGTGATGGGGTTGAACACTGCTTTAACAAGGAAGGGGTGCAATTTGAAAACTTTCCTAAACTGAAACTGGTTAGGCCTTACAGAGTAAAGGTAAAATTGTTTACCTATATTGTATATGACAAGAATTCAATGGAAATAATCAGTATGCACGAAGGAGTAATGAGTGTTGGATATTCCACTGATTTTGGAAAAAATCCAAATATTGAATCTGTCAATATAACTCACCCCCGCAGCAAACAGATCCTAGAAAATTTAGGGATTGGCAGTACCAGTTGGTATATTTAAACGAAGACCACCCAGCTCTCTTTAGAGCAAAACTCGCAAACATTAGTTTCACCGTTGTTAACACGAAAATGTGATTAGAGGGCCTTCACCCAGCCCTCCTGAGAAATTTATGGTAGACAAAATTGAAGCACTGATTGCAGCAGGCCAAGCACTCTATGGGGAAC
>OBEQ010763956.1_pt1 | contig 46955 bp, 52 predicted proteins | sample 1670901 | NCBI WGS metagenome assembly OBEQ01 (sample SAMEA104232315, study PRJEB22302) | groundwater metagenome | biome: forest; feature: aquifer; material: groundwater | place: USA | collected 2011-08-07 | depth 5.4 m
TAATTTCCAATTTTTAATTTTTAAATAATGTGTTAATTATTTAATGTTCAAAATATGACGGGTTTAAAAATTTAATCATTGAAGTATTATTTAAAAATTGGAAATTAAAAATTCAGAGCCATGTTTTTTAAGAAAAAAAACGATCTAGAGGATAGCCTCTTCAAAGAAGAGCCTATTAACGTTCGCGATATTATTGCGCCGCCTTACATTGGGATTTCCCAAGACCATATCAAGCTGGGCGAAAAAATTGCCAAGTCGTTTTTCATTTTTTCTTATCCGCGATACTTAAACACCGGGTGGCTTTCGCCGGCCATCAATTTAAACGTGCCGATGGACATTACCTTTTTCATCCACCCCGTTTCCAACCAGGTCATCTTAAAAAAGCTGCGCAGTAAGGTTACCCAAATTTCTTCAGAGCTGCTGGAGCGGCAAGAAAAGGGCCTTATCCGCGACCCTTCCCTAGAAACGGGCTACCAAGACATTGAGGCTTTGCGAGACAAAATCATCACCGCTCAGGAAAAAATGTTCCGCTTCGGCCTGTATATTACCGTTTATGAAAATGACCCGCAAAAGATGAAAGAAACTGAAAGCACCTTCCGGTCTATTTTTGAAAGCCGCCTCATTTACATCAAGCCGGCCATTTTCAAACAAAAAGAAGGCTTTATTTCCAGCAGCCCCTACGGCCTGGATCTGCTGGAAGTAAACGTGCCTATGGACACCGAGCCATTGAGTACCAGCTTCCCCTTTGTTTCCTTTGACTTAAGTAGCAACGAGGGTATTTTATACGGCATCAACCGCCACAATAACTCATTGGTGCTATTTGACCGCTTCAGCCTAGAAAATGCCAACATGGTGGTGTTTGCCAAATCCGGATCCGGAAAATCTTATGCCATTAAGCTGGAAATTTTGCGCTATTTGATGTGGGGGGTTGATGTGATTATTATTGACCCGGAAAACGAATATGAATTTTTGGCCAACGGCGTGGGTGGCGATTTTTTCAACATTTCCCTTTCCAGTGAAAACCACGTTAACCCGTTTGACTTGCCCGTTCCCGGGCCAGACGACAATCCGGACGATGTTTTGCGTTCAAACATTATTAATTTGGTGGGACTTTTGCGCATTATGCTTGGCGGCCTGACGGCCGAAGAAGATAGTATTTTAGACCAGGCCATTACTGAAACCTACGCGGTGCGCGATATTACTCCACAATCAGACCCGGCCACTTGGCAGGAAAACATTCCCATTCTTTCTGATTTTGCCCAGGTGCTGGAAAATATGACCGGCGGGGAATCGCTGGCCCGGCGCCTAAAAAAGTTTACGGAAGGCACCTTTGCGGGGTTTTTTAACCAAAAGTCCAACATTACCATCAACAAAAATTTCATTGTGTTTGGCATTAGGGATATGGAAGAATCGCTCAAACCCATCGCCCTGTTTATTGTTATGCGTTACATTTGGAATATTGTGCGCACCAAAGTAAAAAAGCGGATTTTGGTGGTTGATGAGGCTTGGTGGCTGATGCAGTCTGAAGATGGCGCCTCGTTTTTGTTCGGCCTGGTCAAACGCGGGCGCAAATACTGGCTGGGCGTAACCACCATCACCCAAGACATTGAAGACTTCATGAAGTCTAGCTACGGCAAAGCTATTATTACCAATTCTTCACTGCAATTGCTGTTAAAGCAATCTCCGGCCGCGCTGGAAATACTGCAAAAAACGTTTGATTTAACCGAACAAGAGCGCGGGCTTTTGCTGGAAGCCTCGGTGGGCGAGGGCTTGTTTTTTGCCGGCAAAAAACATGTTTTCATGAGCGTGAAAGCCAGTTACACCGAAGACCAGATTATCACCACCAATCCAGGTGAAGTAGAAAAAATAAAAGATGCCCGAAGAAGGCTAAAAACTCCCGCAGCCGAAGAATAATGTATGGCAGACAAAAACCTCACATCAACAGAAGCTTTGTTAATGCTTCCCTTAGCCATTCTGTTTGACGTGTGCACCTTTGCATTTGGGTTTATAGATTGGGCAGATTTTGGACTTATTGGCTGGCTGATTAATTTTCTTATGTGGACACCCTTTTACCTTTGGATGAAAATGCGAAGGTTTGGAACAACAAAAAAACAGCCGGAAGATACTAGGGCATTTATGGAAAAGAAGCAGCGCCAGTATAAAACAATGCAACAAAACCCACAAGACAAGAAAAGCATCGCCAATGTGAAGGCTAAGGCCGGCCGAAAAGTTAAAAAAGCCATTACCAGTTTTCTAAAAAAATATGGCTTGAGCTTTGTGGCAAAATCTGTTCCCCTGCTTGGAGATTTCTGGCCGGGATTTACCGTATTCGTTTGGCAGGAATTGGGAAGATAACCACAAAAACTTCAAACATGATATACTTAAAAAAGATGCCTAAAAAATACGTTTATTTACTGATTCTTTTTGCAGTAGCCGTTTTGTTGCTGCCGTCCATCCAGCCTGCGCTGGCACTTGAGGTAACCTATCCAGCCATCCCAGCAATAGGTGGTGGTGGGAGCGTTACTATAAACGGTAACTCCACTTTACTTGATTATGTCCAATATTTTTTCACGTTTGCCATTGCGCTTGTGGGAATAGTGGCGGTAATATCGGTAGTTATTTCCGGGTTTCAAATATTATTGTATGCCGGCAGCGCGGAGAAAATAAGTGAAGCCAAAGAGCGCCTTTTAGGATCGGCGCTGGGGGTAATTTTACTCTTTGCTTCTTTTATACTAATACGAACCATCAACCCGGCGCTGGTAAATCCCAACGTCAATGGACTGCCGGGGCAAGAACTTACGGGGGTTATTTTGGTAACTGATTACACCCAAAGACGAGAGGCTGATGGAAGTTTGACAAATCTTCCTGCGGGCGATCCTAATAGATTTACCATGATAACTGCACCACAAGAGATCCCCAATCTGCCAAGGCCACTACCCGACGTTACATTTCCTAGCGGCAGAACGTATATTGGCGCTACTGCTAGTCAAAGTATTAGATATAAATGCACCCCGCCCACAAACGGCATTAAGGGACCAGCGCTTTTAGTATGGAGATTTAGTTTACCAGATTTTGAAATAGACCGTGCTAAAAATGGGGTTGTTAATCCCAACACAAATTACTCTGCAGGTGAAGTAGATACTATTTTATTGGAATGCAACACTGATCCCGGCAATATTGTGGGTATAACATATTCAAAATCCTATCAGTGGAGGATTGAAGAGCCTGGTGTGTATTTTTATTTGAATGATGACTGTAAGGGAATCAGCTCCTATGTGCAAACCACGCCAGGATCTATACCGTGGTTTGACGGCCAAGAAAATGAAGAGCAAACTCCGCGCTCAATGAGAATTACGAATAGTAGACAACAACAATTCGGAGTCATTTTAAATCAAGAAGCCTCGCGCCCCGATGGGATGTGTAGCACCCCCTTTGTATTCAACAATATTCCCGCTGGTAATCTACTTTTAACTGCTCGCAATAACAACAACTGTTTTGATATAACACCCAACCAGCTTGGATTTATATCTGACCCCCAATATGCCTACATCTTCCGCCACGTTCCAGTGCCAGCGGGCGGGCAGGTTAAACTTGAAAGTCAAACATTGTATGTAAAAGTGAAGGCAACAGATTTTAATGGTGGGTTTAATGAGCGTGTTTGGCGCCTGCCTTCAGTTTATGGTGGGAACCTGAATAACTGGTTTGATGCGGCAAGAGATAATCAGTTTCACCAATTAAATCCGGCCATAGCCCGACCGGACCCAGACGATGAATGCAAAAACCCAAATGAACCCTGTTTAAAGTTTACAAAAAGTACAGGGGGAAGCTTCATGATTATCTTGTACGCCGCCAACGAAACTAATTTAACTGATGACGTGTGTCAAGTATATACCGCTCCAGAAAATAATTTTAGCAGTGGGGGGGTGGGAGGGGCTCTAATAGGGTTTATCCAGGCAAACAGCAACCGCTGGATTTTCAACAGCCAGCGGGTGCTCTATGACATGTTTATCATCCCCATGCTGGCGAACTAACCAGTAAGAGCTATTTGGCTATCACTGCCACGCACCTTTCCAGGCCCTCGCCCTGGCTTTGGGTTAGCACGTCGCTGCGGCCGGCTAGTTCGGCGTGAACAATGCGCCGCTCATAGGAACTCATGGGCGGCAGAGTTTTAGCCAGCCCAGTTAAAGCAACCTGGTCCGCGGTTTCGCGGGCCATTTTTTTTAGTTGCTGAACCTTTTTTTCCTGATAACCGTTAATATCAACTTTTATACGCACCGGCGCCCCCAGTTTTTTATTAATAATCATTCGCACAATATGCTGGACATCTAAAAGGGTTTTGCCTTCCTGGCCGATTAAAAATTGGGGCTCTTGTGCAAGGGCAATGGCAATATCAACCCCGCCATCATCCTGCCCCGAAATTTTCACTTCAAACCCGCCAACCGCCATGTTGGTTAAAAATTCTTCCGTTGCCTCTTTTATTTTTTCCAGATCTTCGCCGTTCATAATGTTTTCTTGGCCTTCACCTGTTTTAAGATAAAATACTGCTGGACCACCGAAAATACCCCACTAACCATCCAATACAGCCCAAGAGCTGAGGGCAACCTTAGCAAAATAATTACCGTGATAAAGGGGAAAACGTACACCATCTGCTTTTGCATAATGGTGGCCATGCCATTATCTTTCGGCTTTGATGTGTCTTGCGCCGGTAAAAGCATTTTTGTTTGGAAAAACTGTAAAATTCCTGCCAATACCGCAAAAATAATGTTAGGCTTGGCCAAATCCACCCACCCCAAAAACAGGGAATTAATGTGCCCCGGGTTAGCCACAAAAGCATAAAGACTTTCAAGCGCCCCGGGCTTTAAGCCATACCAAAATACCCGGTAGAGGGCGATTAAAATAGGAATTTGCACCAGGGCTAATAATAAACCGCTGAAGGGGTTTATTTTTTCCGTACGGTACAGTTCCATGGTTTCTTTGGCTTGTTTTTCTTTATCATCTTTATATTTTTTTTGCAGTTCTTGCAGTTTGGGCTGCAGGTCTTGCAGGGCTTTTTGCGAGTGCAAAGCCTTGGCCGCCACCGGGTATAAAATAATCCGGATCACCAGGGTCAGTAAAATAATGGCTAGGCCGAAATCGTGGCCGGGAAGGTAGTTGTAGATAAAAATCAGGGAATTAAAAAGCGGATAGTATAAAGCGGCGTTAAAAATAGTGGCGATAAAACCAAACATTATATTTTTTTAAGGATTTTTTTTGCGCTTTCTTCAAGGCCCGTAAATTCCATTTTTTGGATCCCCTGCAGGGTGACAAAAACCACATCAACTGGCTTTTCCACTTCCACAAAAGCATCTTCAACAATTTTCCTTAGCCTGCGCTTAACCTTGTTGCGCACCGTTGCCTTACTGGAAATCTTTTTACTGACCACAAAGCCGAATCTGCTAGCCGGCAAATTATTTTCCACCAGTTTTGCCACCAGGAAATCGCTCTTAAGGCTTTTGCCCCAGCTGAACACGTTATCAAAATCCCTTTTTTTGCTTAGCCGGCTTGCTTTTGGCAACACAGAATAAATTTTCAATTATCAATTTTCAATTTTCAAACGTTCCCGTAATTGATAATTGACACTTGATAATTGATACTTTTAGACGGTTAATTTGGCCCGGCCTTTTGCGCGCCTGCGCGCAACCACCTGTTTGCCGTTTTTGGTTTTCTTGCGCTTTAAAAAGCCATGAGTTCTGGCTCTTTTCTTCTTTTTTGGATTATAAGTAAAGCTCATTGTTGTATTTAATATTAATTTTATTATATAGTATAATATCGTCAGTCTACTAAAGAAAACCTGCTTAGTCAACCGCCATTTTTTTATTGTGCGTCTGTAAGAAAGTTTCCCACACAGGTTATCCACAACTTAACCACAGATGGGAATATTTTACTCTCATTTGACTCTTATCCCCAAGCTTGATATTTTTATCTATTACTCATATTTTTTAACTCCTAGCTTATCCATGAACAATAACGACCTCTGGCAATCGGTACTGGCGCAAATGCAACTACATATTTCTAAAGCCAACTTTGCCACCTGGTTCCAAAACACTGAAATTTCCGACCGCGACAACGAAAAAGTGGTCATTTCCGTTCCTAACGCATTTTCCAAAGAATGGCTGAGCAATAAGTATTACAAAATCATGCTCAAAACCATGCGCGACATTGATATCGGCATTAAAGAGCTGGAATTTTTGATCAACCCGCAGGCTCTAAAAAACATCACCCGCGAGCCGCAAAAAGAACAGGAAAAAATAGATACCGAACAATTAAAGTTTGACGAATTCAAGGTTAATAAAGAAACCAATTTAAACCCGCGCTACACCTTTGAAAATTTCGTAGTGGGGTCTTTTAATGATTTGGCGTACGCGGCGGCCCTGGCGGTTTGCGAAAACCCCGGCTATGCCTATAACCCCCTATTTATTTACGGCGGGGTGGGCCTTGGCAAAACCCATTTAATGCAAGCCATTGGCAATAAAATCGCCAATGACCCCAAAAAGAAAAAGGTAAGATATATTCCTTCAGAGAAACTGATTTCTAATATTGTTTCCGCCATCCGCAGCAACACCATGGAAGCTTTTAAGGCCAGCCTGGCGCCCATTGATGTGCTAATTATTGACGATGTCCAATTTATCGCCGGCAAAGTGAAAACTCAGCAGGAATTTTTTCATGCCTTTAACTCACTGTACGAAAAAAACAAGCAAATCATCCTTTCCAGCGACCGCCAACCCAACGCCATCCCGGAGCTTGAAGAACGGCTACGTTCGCGCTTTGAGGGCGGCATGATTATAGACGTAAGCCTGCCCGATTATGAAACGCGCCTGGTAATTTTAAAACAAAAACTGCAGGAAAAAAATATGAAGCTTCCGGAAGATATTTTAGAGTACATTGCTTCAAACGTGAAAAAGAATGTCCGGGAACTAGAGGGAGCCCTAAACAGTTTATTGATTTACTATAAGATTAACAACACCATCCCCACCCTAGAAGTAGCAAAAAAGCTGCTTAAAAGCTTTATTTTCTCACCCTTTGATGTGACTAACTACAAAAAAATCATTGAAGTGGTTTCTAAATTTTACAACCTGGAAGAAAAACACCTTTTTGAAGAAACCCGGCGGAAAGAAATCGTAAAACCCCGCCAAATTGCCATGTTTTTACTACGCAAAGAGCTTAAATACTCGTTCCCAGCCATCGCTCGCAAATTTGGGGGCAAAGACCACACCACCGTGATTTATGCTTACAAAAAAATCTTGCGCGAGGTGGAAGAAAATAGCAAATTAACCGAAGAATTGAATTTGATTAAGCAACGGGTATATAGTGGATAACACGTGGAATAAGGTGGATATTATTTTAACTTAAAATTTTAACCAACATATTACACAAGCCGACCATCACTCAAGAAGACAATTTATCCCCAAGTTATTATTAAAAAATATATACCTAAATCAAGGGCAAATCACATTAAAAATACATTAAAAGGCAACTATTAATAACAATAATAAATATATTACATAATTAATTATTATAACGTCGTAACTGGGGATAAAAATATGAAAATTGAAATACTGAAAGAAAATTTAAAATCAGGTTTAAGTGTTGTCGAAAGGGTGATTGGTAAAAATGTGGCACTGCCTATTTTAGATAATGTGTTAATAAAAGCCGAGGATAATTTTTTAAGCCTCGTTTCTACAGACTTGGAAGCTGCTATTAAATTGTGGATGCTGGCTAAAATTGTAAAAAGGGGAGATGTGGTGGTGCCGGCCAAATTCCTTTCCAGTTTTATCTCTTCTCTGCCTAATGAAAAAATCGCCATTGAAGCTAAGGGGCAAGATTTATTTGTGGAATGTGGTAGTGTAAAAACCCAAATTAAGGGGCATAATCCAGAAGACTTTCCCCTTATCCCGGAATTTAATAATAGCGACTTTTTAGAGGTTGATAACGCAGCTTTTTTTGGGGGTCTAGCCCAGATTATTGATGTTGCCTCGCCTTCCCAAACCAGGCCGGAAATTTCAGGTATTTACTTTAAGTTTTCAAAAAATATCATCACCATTGCCGCCACTGACAGTTTCCGGTTGGCTGAAAAACACGTTACCTTAAAAAATCCGGTAGCCAAAGAGTTTTCTTTTATTTTGCCACAAAAGCCAGCCCGGGAAGTGTTGGGAATTTTAGAGGGTAGAGAAGGCCCTTTGAAAATATTTTTTTCCCCAAACCAAATCTTATTTGAATTCCCTATGAAAGAAGCCAACCACCCGCAAGTGCAAATCACTTCCCGGCTGATTGACGGCCAATATCCTAATTACCAAGACATTATTCCCACGAAATTCAAAACCAATGTGGTGGTGGCCAGAGATGAATTTCTAACCAAAATAAAAACCGCATCGTTGTTTTCCGGCAAAGTAAATGAGGTGAAAATTTCCTTGAACGCCGAAAAGGGGGAATTGGAAATATTTTCCCGCAATCCCGATATTGGTGAAAACAAGTCTAGTATGCCGGCCAAAATTGAGGGTGATTCTATAGAGGTTTCTTTCAACTATAAATATCTGGCCGACGGCCTGCTTCATATTAAAGGATCTGAGGTGATGTTTGATATTAGTAAAGAAGAGGGTCCGTGCATTTTACGGCCGGTGGGAGACGCCAGCTATATGTATGTAGCTATGCCTATTAAGTCAATGCAGTAGCCCCTATCCTTGGCCGTTATCAATAGATGTGCCAGGTTCCTGTGGTGGTGGTAGGGTGCCCATATAATTTTGCACCGCGGCCTCCCAAAATGGGTACATCGGGTCTTTTTCTGGGTTGGCGGGTGCTGGGCCATTTGGGTTATTTTTATCTACGTAGTACAAAATGCTGTGCGGAGGGTCTTGGGGCGGTGTTTGTCCCACCAGGGCTGGATTTGAGGCTTTGGGAGCGTCTGGTTCAGTGAAATTTTCCACATCATGGGTGGTTAATAGTTTTTCCATCACATTTCGCCACATAGGAGCCGCCAAACCAATACCCGTTCGCTTATTAGTGGAAGCATTATTGTTATTTCCCACCCACACCCCAACCACCGCAAATGGGCTGTAGCCCATGGTCCAGGCGTCGTTGTAAAATTGGGTGGTTCCGGTTTTTGCCGCCACCTGGTATTTGTCAAAATGCAGGGCATTGTTGACTCCAAAAATGGGCGCGCGCGCCGCGTTGTCAGATAAGATGCTGTTGATCTGCCGGGCCACTTGGGTGCTTAATACCTTGGTTGATTCATTGTGGTTTTCTTCAATAACCTGGCCCTCACTATCTTCTATCTTTAAAATGCTCGCCGGTTCGGTTTTAAACCCTTCGGTGGCAAAAACGCCGTAAGCGGAAGTCATTTCCAGTAAAGTCACTTCGCCGCCTCCCAACACCAGTGAAAGGCCATAGCTGTCCGGTTTGGTAAGGGTGGTGATGCCCAGGTCTTGGGCAGTTTTTAAACTATCTTTCATGCCAGCTAAATATAAAAGCTCTACCGAGGGAATGTTAAGTGATTGGGCTAAAGAAGAGCGCATGGTTACCTTGCCCCGGTACATGCCGTCATAATCTTGCGGATTGTAGCAGTGTGATCCATCGGCGCCTATCAGGCCATTGCCGTCGGGATTGCAACTAGTGTTGAATTCTGTTTTTACGTCCCATAGCACAGTATCAGGGGTGTATCCTTTTTTCAGGGCTGCCGCGTACACAAAGGGCTTAAAGGAAGATCCCGGCTGGCGCTGGCCGATAGTGGCTACATCGTAATTAGGGTCAAACAAGCAGCTGCCACTGGCTTTTTTATCACAACCAGCCGGATAGGAATCGGCAAAATAATCTTTAGATCCGATCAGTGATAATATTTCACCATTTTTAGGATCAATAACCACCATAGCGGTGTTGTTGGCATTAAAGCTGCGGTTGGTTTTGTCGGCGTCTTTGATGGTTTTTTCGGCATGTTCCTGGATTTCCCAGTCTAGCGTGGTGTATACTTTCAGCCCTTTTTCTTTAAGCACATCTTCGCCATATTTGTCTTCCAGATACTTTTTAACATACATGACAAAATGCGGGGCCTTGATCGGCGTGTTTGATTCAGCAAAATCCAGCACCTCTTTTTTGGCATTTTCTGCCTGGGTTTTATTAATATATCCTTGCGCCTCCATGGCGCTTATGACGATATCTTTCTTTTGTAAAAGGACATCCTTGTGTGAACCGTAGGGTGAATAATAGCTGGGCGCGGGCAATAGGGCGGTCAGGGCCGCGGCCTCGGCTACCGAAATGTCGGAGGCGGGTTTATTAAAATAGGTTTGTGCCGCCGCCTCAACGCCATAGGCGTTTTCCCCGAAAGGGACTTTATTTAAATACCAGTCAAAAATCTGGTCTTTGGAATAGCGCCGCTCCAGTTCTATGCTGAGCACCATTTCCCGGATTTTGCGCCCGATGGTTTTTTGCCGGGTTAGGTAAACCGAACGGATGAGTTGCTGGGTGATGGTAGAGGCCCCCTGTTTGGTGGACCGGAGTTTTAAATCAACCAAAATGGACCGGATAATAGAAGCCACATCTATTCCCCCGTGCTGGTAAAACCGACCATCTTCAGAGGCCAATACCGCGTGTTTTATATTTTCAGAAATCTTATCAAACGGCACAATCTCCCGCTTTTCTTCGCCATAAATATCATACAGCAACACTTTGCCGGTGCGGTCATAAATTTTAGTTGATTGAATGAAGGGGTTTTCGGTAAATTTTTCCGGCCGGGGCAGGTTATAGGTGTAATAAAAAAATAAAAACAGCAGGCCCAAGCATCCTAAAAGCGCTAGAAAAAGCAGGTATTTGCCGATTCGCAATGCAATCTTCAATTTTTTACCCGTTAAATTAAGTTTAGGCATAAATCCATAGTTCCATAATTTTTAGAGAAAATCAACCAAAAGGCCCCGCGAACGGGGCCAGGTTGGCTACTCTTCTTCAATAGGATTATCGTCTAAATCATCATCTTCTGGTTCATCTTTTTCTTCAGTGTCGTCTTTTTCTTCATCCAATTCTTCGTCTTCGTCTTTTTCTTCATCTTCATCGTCGTCGGTTATTGCTAGCGCATCATCATCGTCATCTGCAAAGTTGACGACATTTTTTACAAAGTCCTCTTCCATAATTTTTAGAATATTATTAATTATATTTTACTTACTTTTCCTATTATATTTTTTCACGCAACATTGTCAAGGGCTCATCCCTCCACAGGTCCGCGCAGCACGGCGCACAGGGCAATCCCCAGGGCGTCGGCGGCGTCATCTTTCTTGCGGTGTTTGTCTTTCGCGTCAAAACCACTCAAATCTAAAAGCTGCTTGGTCATTTCTTGCACCTGCTTTTTCTCGGCCCGGCCATAGCCCACCACCGTCATTTTCACCTGTAGGGGGGTAAATTCCATAACTGGCACCTTTTTTTGCGCCGCCGCCAACAAAACCACTCCCTTGGCCTGGCTGACCGGCATGACTGTTTTCATATTTTTAAAGAAAAACAAACTTTCAATAGAAATAATGTCGGGCTTATGTTTATCAATTAGCTTCCCGATTTCTTTATGAATGATATTTAACCTATCGCCGGCATGGTCAAACTTGGTGGTTAAAATACACCCAAAATCAACTACTTTCGGTTTTTCATTCCGGTCTTGGCGAAGATGTTTGGGGATATTGGTTTTGAGTACGCCATAGCCGGTAATGGCAGTTCCGGGGTCAACCCCAAGAATAATCATCTAGTTTTTTACATTAGAGTAAACCTGCTGCACCGCGTCGTTTTCGTCTAAGGCCTCAAAAAGCCGGGTGGCTTTTTCTTTATCTTTTTCATTTAGAGAAACTTCTTCTTTGGCCATAAGGCTTAAGTTTGCCGAAAGAACTTTTATTTGTTTTTCTTCAAGATTTTTTTTCACCAATTCCAAATCTTCGGGCTTGGTGTAAATCCATTCTCCGCGAATATCGTCAGCCCCCGCTTCGATGGCCAAATCTTCCAGGTTATCCTTTTTCTCAACTTCTATCACCCCCTTTTTTTCAAACATCCAGCGCACCGCGCCTTCGCCGGCCATTTTGCCTTCGTATTGGCCTAAAATACCTTTGATTTCTCCCAGCGTCCGGTTTTTATTATCAGTGATACCGTCAATAATCAAGGCAATGCCGCCTGGGCCGAAACCCTCAAAAGAAACTTCTTCCAAATTTTCGCCTACCAGCTCACCCGTGCCTTTTTTGATGGCCCTTTCAATATTTTCCTTGGGCATGTTAAATTCCCGTGCTTTTTCTATCAAAGCTTTCAGTTGGATGTTGCTGGTAACATCAGATCCCTTTTCTTTAACGGCAATGGTAATCACCCTGCCCATTTTAGAAAAGATTTTGCCCTTTTTTGCGTCGTTGGCATTTTTGGTGGCCGCGACGGTTTTGGCATGACTATGGCCTGACATGGTGTGAATTTTTAGTTTTATAATTTCCAATTTTTAAATAATGTTTCATAAATTTAGAAATTATTTAAAAATTAAAAATTGGAAATTTAAAATTATTTCTTTAACTTGAATACAAGAAATGCTGCTCCAGAAATAATGGCTGCTGATCCGGCAATGATAAATAACAGCCAAGGGTTTGACATGTTGTTTGTTGGGCTGGCCGCTTCGCTGGTTGCGGCCAGTGCTACATTTGCATTATTATCAGTTTTTTGCAGTTTTGGCAATGCTTTTTTGGGCAGAAGAGCGGGTTTGGCGGGGGTTGGCGCCGGCGGCGGAGGAGCTGCGGCTTGAAATTCTGCTGTCACATAAGCTAAGCCCTGCGCCTTTATTTTCTCCAATGTTTTGGGGCCGATGCCGTCGGCCTTGACCAGTTCGTCAACAGAATAATAGGGCCGGGCGTTGATAATTTTTTGCGCCAGCACTGGCCCGATTCCCGTCAATTGATCCAATTGTTGCAAGGTGGCGTTATTAATATCTACTTTGCTGGCCGCCAGCAACAAGGTGGGAAAAACCAGTAGGATGAAACATGCCGCCAAAGCTCTTTTCATAGAAAATTAGGCTGCTTGGTATATTTAATTCCCAAATGGTCATAGGCCAATTTTGAAGCTACGCGGCCCTTAGGCGTACGTTCTAAAAAACCAAGTTGCATTAAATAGGGTTCATACATATCTAAAATAGTGTCCTCTTCTTCCAGGGCGGCGGCGGCCAGTGACTGCAAACCAACCGGCCCGCCGTCAAACTTTTCAATCAAGGCCAGTAAAATTTTAATGTCGCCCGGCTCAAGCCCCATTTCGTCAACTTCTAGGCTGGCCAGGGCGTGTTCGGCAATTTCGCGGGTGGCAATACCCGCAGCTTTTACTTCGGCAAAATCACGCACCCGTTTTAAGAGGCGATTAGCTACGCGCGGGGTAAAGCGACTGCGCGCCGCAATGACTTTGATGGCATCGGGCTCAATCATTACGCCTAAAAGCTTAGCGGAACGCTCAATAATTTTTTCAATGTCTTCGGGTTTATAAAAATTTAACTGAAAGGTGGCGCCAAAGCGGTTACGCAGCGGGCTGGAAAGCATTCCCGGCCGGGTGGTAGCGCCAATTAAGGTAAAGCGGGGGAGTTTCAATTCCATAGTTCTGGCCATGGGGCCTTTACCCAAAATTAAATTCAATTTATACTCTTCCATGGCCGGATAAATGTATTCTTCAATGCTTTTATGCATGCGGTGGATTTCATCTAAAAACAACACGTCGCCTTCTTGCAGGTTGGTTAAAATAGCGGCCAAGTCTCCCGCCCGTTCAATGGCCGGCCCACTGGTCATTCTGATTTTCTTGCCCATTTCCAGAGCTACCAGCTGGGCCAAGGTGGTTTTACCCAAACCCGAGTTCCCATAAAGCAATAAATGGTCAGGCGAACCGCCGCGTTGCTTGGCGGCGGCAATAATCACCTTAATATTTTCCTTAATATTCTCTTGGCCAACGTAATCAGCCCAATTTTTGGGACGGAGGGCAGAATCTACGATTTGGTCGTCAGAAGGCGGGTTTTGTGGTAGGGGACTTGACATGGCTTAGTTATTATGCTATACTTAAGATATTGGGTGAATTTACCCCATAATACCACAAAAAACAGCTGTGGAGTTGGAGGCCTTATATGGGCTTTCCTTAGTAATGGATAATCTTGCTCCGGCTCGATTATTCCTCAGGAAAACCTTTACTGCTATCCCAGATAGCACGCGCCTCCAACTCCAAAGCTGTTTTTTCTTTGCGAAACATTAATCGGCCTCAACCACTTTTTTGACTTCTTCAAAGGTGGTTTCGCCTAAGGCGATTTCTATTAATCCGGCTTGGTACATGGTGACCATGCCGTTTTTTATGGCCAGTTCCTTGATGGCACTTTCAGCGGGGTTGGTTAAAATGAAGCGCTCCATATTGGCCTCAATCAAAAATACTTCATAAATGCCTTTTCTTCCTTTATATCCGGTCAAATTACAAGCTACGCAGCCGCCCTTTTTGGCGGTGGCAATTTTTAGGCCAGTCAAATCTGGTAATTCAATTTCTTTTGGCAAGCCCTTCAAGCCTTTTTTCAATTCCGCCAATTCTTCAGCCGAGGGTGCAGTCATTACCTTGCATTCGGCGCACACTTTGCGCACCAGCCGCTGGCCAACTGACATTTTTAAGGCTGAGGCAATGGAAGCGGCGTCGGTTCCTAAATCAATCAGCCGGGGAATGGCACCCACGGCGCTGTTGGTGTGCAAGGTAGTTAGCACCAAGTGGCCGGTCAGGGCAGCTTGCAGGGCAATTTTGGCGGTTTCTAAATCCCGGATTTCTCCCACCAAAATCACATCGGGATCCTGGCGGACAATTGAGCGCAAGCCTTCGGCAAAGCCGTAGCCTTTTTCCGGTTCAGCCTGGGTTTGGGAAATACCTTTAATGTGATATTCAATGGGATCTTCAATGGTGATGATTTTGATTTCGGGATCCTGGATTTTCATCAAAAACGCGTACAGGCTGGTGGTTTTTCCGCTGCCGGTTGGCCCGGTCACCATAATCATGCCGTTGGGTTTTTTAATTTCTTTCAGAAAAATTTCATATAAGTCTTTTCTTAAGCCCAAGTCATCCAGCGAGCGCAGGTTTTTAGGATTTAAAATTCTCATCACCACAGACTCGCCGTATTCGGCCGGCAGGCTGGAAGTTCTGATTTCAATTAACGAGCCTTCATGTTCAATGCTAAACCGCCCGTCTTGGGCTTTGTCAGTAATGTTCAGTTTTATTTTAGACAGTAATTTCAAGCGCGAAGTTATGTGGTGATACGTTTCTTTTTCAAACACATAAATGTCTTGCAACAAGCCGTCAATCCGGATGCGCAGGCGAACCTCTGTTTCTTGCGGCTCAAAGTGGATGTCAGAAGCACCCAGCCCAATGGCGCCAGACATTATCACATCTAGCAGGTCGGTGGTGTTTTGGGATACATGTTCGCCAATTTTTTTGCCAAACTCAGAAATGTTCATTCTATAATCAAGCTTAATAATTTATCTTTGACAATGCCAATATGTGACCCCGGCAGCTGCAAAAACACCCAGCCGTTTTTCATTTTGCCGTTTATTTTTTCCAAAGATTCATGGTTTTTTGAAGTGAAAAAACCTTTAATCATGTCCGGCGAAGCGTGGCTTTTCCAAAGCACCAGTAAATTATTTTGCAGGCCGAGGCTGCTTATTTTTTCCATCGCCTCCGTGGCCTCAGTTTCGCCGAAATTCCAAAAATGCTGTGACTGCAATTCTGAAACGTAGTGGCCATGTTCATTTTTCAAATTCTTGAATATTTCAGCCAAAAATTCCATTTGCTCTGGCGTGGTTTTATAAAGATTTTCGGTGATTTGGCGATAATCGGCGCCTTGTTCCATCAGCCGCGCTGCGGTTTTTAGGGTTTCGGGTTTTGTGGTGATGCTTTTAAAGTTTTCGTAATAAGCCACCATGCCGGCCAGCAAACATTGGGCAGCCTCTTTTGAGGCGGTGGGCGCATTTGCCAATTCTAAGATTATTTCAGCTAGCGATATTTCTTCAACCAAGTTGATGTTACCGAATTTGGTGTTTTGAAGGTTATTATCAATGTTTAGGAGCGGCGCGCCTAGCAAAAAGCCGAATGAGTCTAGGTTTTGGGCCAATTCTTGCTGGAAATTTTGGACGCCCAGGGTGATGACCAAATCCGGCTTTGGTTGCTCAAAGTAAAACGAAATATGCTCTTTTTTAAGGCGGGAATGTTCAGTGGTCAGGTGGATCTTCAGGCTTTCTTCGGTTTTTTCGTAATAAATTTGGGAAACATTAGCGATGTTGCGCGGAACAGAAATGACGAAATTTTTCGGGGTTGCCAGGAAGCCTAAAGAAGGGATTAGAAATTGCAGTTTTTGGGGAAACGGTTCATTAATCAGGTTTACATTCTTGCCTAAATCCTTTAACGTATAAAAAAGGGCGATGGCCGCGGGCAGGCTTTCCAATTCATTTTGCTCTGAGGGAATAATGGAAATATTTTTCGCTTCGGTAATAAGTTTTTTGGCTTCCTTATTCATGGTTTCAAGCTATATTATTCAGGTATAAAAAGCAAGTGGATAAATTTACGACAAAGAGTTTTGAAGAGACGCAAAAAATTGGAATAGAATTTGCCAAGCACGTTTTGTCTATGGATGTGCAAAAAACAGCATTGGTTTTAGCGTTGAGCGGAGATCTCGGCGCCGGAAAAACCAAGTTTTTGCAGGGGTTTGCCCAAGGCCTAGGAATTGAAGAAATAGTAAACAGCCCCACGTTTGTGATCATGAAAAGATTTGGGAATTTTTATCACATAGATTGCTATCGCCTGGAAAAACCCGAAGAAATAGTGGAATTAGGTTTTCAAGAAATCATTTCCAATCCAGAAAATATCGTCGCCATTGAGTGGCCCGAAAAAATTGCCGGAATATTGCCCAAAAATGCCGTTAAAATAAATTTCAAGCATCTAGAAGAAAATAAAAGGGAAATTATGATACAATAGTAAGATGGCAGATAAAAAATTACTTATTATTGACGGGCATTCACTTCTTTATAGGGCCTTTCATGCCTTGCCGCCGCTGAGTAATAAAAGCGGGCAGCTGACGAATGCGGTGTATGGGTTTTTGCTGATACTTTTTAAAGCCATCAAAGACCTGGAAGCCAATTACGTGGTGGCGTGCTTTGACACCAAAAAGCCCACGTTTAGGCATGAACAGTTTGAAGAATACAAAGCCGGGCGAGCTGCGATGCCAGACGGAATCCGTTCCCAAATTCCCATCATGAAAGAGGTGTTGAAAGCCATGAATGTGCCTATGTTTGAAAAAGAGGGCTTTGAGGCGGATGACTTGGTGGCCACTATTGCCACCAAAAACCAAAAAAATGTGCAGGTGTTTATTTTAAGCGGAGACTTGGATAATTTGCAGTTGGTTAATGAAAATATAAAACTGTACACCATGGGCAAAGGCATTAAAGAGAGTGTTGTTTACGATGCGGCCCGGGTGGTGGAAAGGTTTGGGGTGGCGCCTACACAGATGAATGAATTTAAGGCGTTGACCGGTGACAATTCTGACAATATTCCCGGGGTGCCAGGTATTGGCAAAACCACGGCGGCAGATTTGATCCAGCGTTTTGGCAGCATTAAAAATCTTTATGACGAACTCGCCACGGATACCGCGGTTTTGAAACCAAAAATCAAAGAAGCTTTAAAAAATAATAAAGAAAGTGCCTTTTTGTCGCTTAAACTGGTAGACACCGACAAAAATGTGGATATGGACTTTAATTTAGACGCCTGCGCCTTCGGCAGTTTTGACCGCAAAAAAGTAGAAGAGGTTTTTGCACAGCTGAATTTTACCACCTTAATGCCGCGCTTGAATTCACTTATTTTTTAGTTTAACATAGTATAATATGTTGAGTTTTTCTTGGAAGATAACCTATTTTATTGTTTTATCGGGCGTGTTTGCGGTGCTGGCACTGGCGGCTGCCAACTATGGTAGTTTGAGCGGCGTTTTTTATTCCCTTATTTATTTTTTGGTATTGTTTATCTTCCTTTTCGGTATTTTCGTGGGCAGCCGCCTGGCCCGGCCGTTAAAAAAAATTGCCAAAGCAGCTGACGAATTGGCTGACGGTAATGTAAAAAGCCGGGCGTATGTGGCTGGCAATGATGAATTGGGGCAGCTGGCAAAATCACTCAATAAAATCGCCCAGAATATGGAAAATGTGCACCGGGAAAAGGAAAAAATACAGCATTCAGTGGCCATGAAGGTAAATGCCATTGTTCACCCACTTCACGACACCATTGAAGCCTTGGAAGAAAAAGCCCGCAACCGCACCATGGAATTCCACCAGGCCAATGAGATTGCGGAAAAAACGCAATTTGATTTATTGCTCAAAGAGGCCGAGCTGGTTGACTTGAAAGGCCAGATGGCAAAATTAATGGCACGCAAGTCCCGCAAAGTTATTAACGAAGAAATTTAAAACGTGCCAGAACTTCCGGAAGTTCAAACCACTGTGAATGGGTTACAACAAAAGGTCCGTAACAGGGCCTTTGTTGATGTGTGGAGCGATTGGGAAAAAACGGTTAAATTCCCACGCCGTTTTACAGATTTTAAAAAACAGCTTAAGGGCAAGAAAATATTGCGGGTGTGGCGGCGGGCCAAAAATGTGGTGTTTGAACTTTCGGGCGGCTATTCTTTGCTGATCCACATGAAAATGACGGGACATATTTTGGTAGAGCCGTGGCAGGAAGACCGGATGAACGGTTTTTTGCACCTCAAGTTTACGCTTGACGACGGCCGGGTGATGGCGCTTTCTGACATGCGGAAATTTGCCAAAGTTGAACTGCAAAAAACTGATGAGTTGCTGCAGCTTTTTGAGGTGCTCGGCCCCGAACCACTGGAAAAGAGTTTTGCCTTTGAAAAGTTTCAAGCCCTGTTTAAAAATAAACGCGGCAAGGTCAAGCAGGTGATTATGGATCCGGCTTTTATCGCCGGTATTGGCAATATTTACGCTTCCGAGGCTTTATGGGAGGCAAAAATACATCCCCTAAAAGATGTTTCCCAATTGGGCAAAAAAGAACTACAATCATTATACAAAGCCATAAGAAAAGTCTTGGCGCTGGGCGTGGAATTCGGCGGAGACAGTTTTTCCGATTACCGCGATGTGGAGGGCAAAAAAGGAAAGTTTGAAGGAAAGAAGAGGGTGTATCAACGCACGGGTGAAAAATGTTTCAGGTGCAAAGCAAACATTGTTCGCTTGGTAGTTGCAGCTCGGAGCGCATTTTTTTGTCCAAATTGTCAAAAATTATGATACTTTTTTTATACGGTGCAGACTCTTACCGTTCGCGCCAAAAACTAGGGGAAATTATTAGCCACTACAAGGCTTCCAAAAAAAGCGGGTTGAATTTGGTTTCTTTAGATGCGGGGCAGATTGAGTTTGCTGATTTCTATGATCATTTCAAAACCGTTTCTATGTTTGCGGAAAAAAAGTTGGTAATTTTGAAAAATGTGTTTGCCAATAAAGGTTTTCAGGAAGATTTTGCCAAGGAATTAAAAAAAATAGAAGGGCTAACCGATGTGGTGGTTATTTTTGAAACCGAGGCGCCGGACGCGCGGCTGAAACTTTTTAAGGCTTTGCTGAAAGGTTGTAAGTGCCAAGAATTTGCGCCGCTGGCGGGCACTGGCTTGAAAAAGTGGGCTGGGGGTGAATTTGAAAAACTTGGCCAGAAAATAAATCTGGATGCCCTTGATTTGTTGCTCAATTGCGCCGGCAGCGACCTATGGCGGCTTTCGGAAGAAATAAAAAAACTGGCGAACTATAAAGCCGGCAGCGTGATAAAAAAAGATGATGTTGAGTTGCAGGTGCGCCCACGCATTGAGCTGGATATTTTTAAAACCATTGATGCCCTGGCGGCAAAAAATAAACCGGCCGCGCTGGCCCTTTTGCATAAACATTTAGATGGCGGGGAAGTGCCGCTGTATTTGCTGAGCATGATCGCCTACCAGTTTAAAAATCTACTGATTGTCAAAGAGCTGGCGCAAAAGGGGCTCATGTACGCCTCTATTGTAAACAAAAGCGGCCTACACCCGTTTGTGGTGAAAAAAACCTATTACGCCTGCAACCAGTTCAGTTTTGAGGAATTAAAGAACATTTACCAGCGCATTTTTCAAATTGATCTTGATATTAAAACTGGGAGGGTGGAAGCAGAGACAGCCTTGGATATGTTGGTGGCAAGTATTTAAGGCGACACTAATCTACTAATGACATTCGAATCTACTAATAAAATCGAACTTTTGTACCCAAAGTTATCCTATAAAATTTCAGGAGTGTTATTTAAAGTTCATAATAAACTAGGCAGATTTTGCAGGGAAATCCAATATGGTGATTTGTTGGAAGTGGAATTAAAAAATGCTGGCTTGATTTTTGAGAGAGAAAAAGTATTGCCAGTTTTGGATATCGGCGAAAAAGATGCCAGTAATAAGGTTGATTTTTGTATTGAGGGCAAAATATTATTGGATTTAAAGGCTAAAAAGTTTATTACCAAAGAAGATTATTTTCAAATGCAAAGATATTTGCAATGTTCAAAGTTGGAGTTGGGACTGATTGTTAATTTTCGCAATGTTTACGTAAAAGCACAAAGGGTCATCAATGTACATTGATGACCCTTTGTATTAGTAGATTCGAATGCTGATTAGTAGATTAGAGTCGCCCTATCGCTTTGGCGATGCGTGATTTCCTGCGGGAGGCGTTGTTTTTCTTGATGATGCCCACTTTGGCCGCTTTGTCTAAAATTTCGTATACTTTCGGCAACATCTCTTTGGCCTCTTTGGTCATTTTTTTGGCAACAAAAGTTTTCACATCTTTCAGAATGCTTTTCATTTTATTGATGTAAATCAGGTTGCGCTGGCGCCGGGCCTTGGTTTGGCGGATCGCCTTTTTCGCAGATTTGGTTATTGCCATATATCAGGATATTAACAGGTTATTTAAAATTTTGCAAGATTTAAGATAAAAAAATGGGCTCGGGGAAGGTTTTAATTTCTCCGAGCCCTGAGTGGAATTTATCCCTTGGCCAGCTTGAGAATCTCGTCAGCCAACTGTTTGGCTTGCTGGATTCTTTCACGAACAACCTTGTCGTGGCGAAGGTGTTCTTGAGCGAAGGCATTGTCCTCTTGCTCCAGTTTTTCCTTCTCTTGCCGGAGCTTTTCAACGTGGCCCTGCAGTCCTTTGCGTTCGCCGTCCAGCTGGGTTATGGAATCCCTCAGTTGCTGTTTTTCCTTGTGCAGGTCTTCGATGGCCTTCTTGCCCGCAGCCAATGTATTGCACAGTTCATCAAAGAGGCTCTCTCTTTGACTGTGTTCTCCTTGACGTCCCGGTAGGTTGGGGAAGTCGGCCTTTGGAGGGCTGGGGTTGGGGTGGACGGTGGTTTTCTTTGCCATTTCAGGCTCCTTTCGAGGTGAATGTACTGTTACCTACTGTAAATATATTATCATATATTAATATATTGTCAATACCTTGTTGCGATTTGGGGTGAGTGCTACAATTATTGAACATTAATTTTATTATTTTATGGCAGAACCATCTGGCACCCTTAATCCAGAGCCAAGGGAAACCAAACCATTAAATCCGGATGATGTTTTACGAATTCTGAAACTTTCTCGGAATAATATAAAATCCGCGCTAGAGATTCAAGATGCCCTAGATAGTAAAGACTATGCTATTACAAGTGAGGATGACAGGGAGATTATAGATGCGTTCAATAAGTGGATGATTGATAATAATAATATCGATCCCGTTACCTTGCAGGAGCACCTGGCAGATTTTTTTAGTATAAGAGTGGGTGCGGCAAGCGGAAAACCAGAAGCTTTGCCATCTGGTGCTGGGCCGTTAAATCCAGAACAAATTACTTATTGGTCTGATTTTCTCAGAAAGCATGGCTATCATTTCGAGAAGCTTTCCCCTGGTCAATTAAGGGGTGCGCTGGGTCATATATATGGAATATACCTCAAGAAAGATCAAGATAACTTTTTTAAGAAACAGGACAGCGGAGATATTCCCAAAAAAGCACGATATAGCAATAAGCGCGCGGGAGATTCTCTTTCCGGAGAAGATCAAGAGGCTTTTAATGAGCTTAGGGGGCTCAAAGAATTCTTAGACTCAGTTGATGATAAGCAGGTTACCGATGTGCTGGGGAAATTATTTAATATAGAAAAACCCAAGGCAAAAAAACCGCAAGAGAAAAAGCCCAATGTCAGCAAGCCGGAAGAAAAGAAGCCTGCGCCCAATCCCGAAAAAGAGAAAAGGGATAATGGAGAAGAGGTTGATGTAGAAAAGTTGAGAAAGGATTTGGAAGATATAAATGTTGCACTGGCAGACAAAGAATTGGAGAGAATGGAAGGAAAATTGGGCCGTCCTAGTATTTTAAAAGAGCGTTTGTTGCATCGCAAGGCAGAGCTAGAGAAACAAATAATAGAAGCTGAAGAAAAAAAGAATAAAAACAAGCCCGCAAATAATGGTGGCGGGGCTACTGCGCCGCAAGCGGCGCAGGGAAATGTTGCGCCAGATGCGACTGCCCAACAGAATAAAGAAAGCGAAAAAGAGGCGGAAGCGTTAGTCGCTACATTAAAAGAGGCAGCCGACGCACTGAAGGCAAAAACAGCTAAGAGTCAAGCTGAAACAAAGTTGAAGGGGGGGGCCGATATTCAAAAAGATATTCCTGTGGCTGGGAGCGGTGAGACTAGCGATTTAGACAAATTTAATCAGGAATCAATTCGGTTGGAAAAAGAGAGAGCTGCGGCTGCCAATATGCCGGTGGCGAAGATTGCTCCGCCGCTTTCAAAACGGGAGCTGCTTGATTTGAAAAAGGATGAGTTGCAGTTATTGAATAAGCAGTCAGAAATGTTGCAAGGTTTTGGGGAAGCTGAAGATCTTTCAGAAAAACGGGAAAAGTTATTTGGGGAAATTGGAAAAGCAGTCGGCGAGGATTTCAAGAAAAAGGTGAATGTGGAAACCAAGAAAAAGCTGGGAAAGAAGGAAATGAATCCGCAGAAATTCAGAGAGCGGGAAATGCCCAAGGTTTTAAAAGAAATTGCGGCCGAGCAAAGGAAAAAAGCGGAAGCTGTTTGCCGGGAATCTGGTTGGGGAAAAAAATTATTTGAACAAGACCAAAAAGACGGTGGCACCAGATTTGATTTTTACATGAAGCAGCGCCTGGAGCTTTCCGAGCTTACGCCGGAAGAATTTTATGGCATGATTGGCCGCGGAGTAAGAGTTGACCTCTTCAGGGAAAAGGTGGCCTTTTGGCGGACGGTTGGTAACTGGATTACCGGAAATAAAAGCATTGCCCATAAATATGAAATACCCACGGGTGCCGAAGGGACTGGTGGGGTGATTAAGCTGTCAGAAAAAAGGCTAGAGGCATTTTTATTTGACCAGCAAAAAAAGCAGGAAGATGAAATAAAAAAGCTGTCAGAAGAAAAGTTTGCCCAAATATTAAAAGCGGGCCAGGCTAAATTACGGGAAACCCGGGCGAAGGTGGCTGAAGATATTGTTGGCGATCTTGCCAAAGAGGCAGGGCAAAGGGGCGAAAGGCATGCGGGTGCTGTAAAGAAGCTAGAAGAATTAGGTTTGCCAGCACTGTCAGAAGATGAGCGCGAGGCGTTAATGGCGGCCGGATACGATTTGGAAAATATGGCAGCCAAGTATGAAACTGTTACCGGAAAAGATGTGGGTTTGTTGCATAAAAATATGGGCGCGGGCACTTTTACGGAGTATTTGGTTATTCCCCAGGAAAATGGGCAGATGTTAAAAATCCGCAGAGATGAGTTTGCGGAAAAAGTAAAAGCTTTTAAGGAAAAGTTTGATAAAGAGAGGGCGAAAACTCCTGTAAAAAAAGAAAAACCCGCTGGCCCGGTTAAAAAGAAAAAAGAACCAAAGAAAAAAGATGAACAGAAAGCTCCCGAGCCTCCTGTTCCCAAAAAAGTAGAGACACCCGAAGATGCTCCGGAAAGTGAAGACGGTAAAGATTTTTCATTGGCGCGCCGCGAACTTCTCAAAAGTAAAGAATTGGATAAAACCATAAGCCCGGAAGAATTCGGTGAACTGCTTGGAATGGATTTTAAAGAGCTGCAGGGTATGACCGGCCCGGATTTTAATCCGGAAGAAGAATTGAGGCACATAAAGGAAGAGACGAGCGGCAGTAATAAGGAAAGAAGAGGAAGATTAGAATCTTTCAAACAAAGGCTAGAGCTTCAGCGGGAAGGATTGGCTTCTTGCAGGCTTTTTATTGAAAGAATTATTGAATTTGATAATAACGTTCCCCTAGAAGCTCTTTTGGGTTGGGTAAAACTTTTTTCTGCAAAATATAGTTTTACTAAAGAACAGGGCGAAGCCATCAGAGAAATAATTGATGGGTACTATGAGCAGCGGGGTTTGGCAAAATCTCTTTATGAAAAACATAAAGGTGACAAAGTGGGGCTGGTGAATGAATTAATGGGGCAAGAATTATTTGATCCGAGTGATGCAAGTGATTTTAAGATATCACTTGACCACATGGGTATAAATATAAAAACGAATAATAAAAATACAGAAATACTGTTTCAGGGTACAAAAGATCCTATTATGGCATCGAGTTCTGATACAGCCGCGTTCGCAGGTGAATCTAGTGGAGCGGCGAAAGTTTTTTACACCGTTATTAATACCAACGAGCTTAAAACAGGAAGCGAAGAAGAGGAGGATTTTCGAAAGCATGAAAATGACCATCATTTGCGCAGGATTTTTAAAAAAGTTATTGAGCGCAAGTTCTTGAAAAAAGAGGAGAGCAGATTGTTGGGATACTATAGAGAGGCAAAGGAAAATAAAGAAGAAACTAATGCGCGAGTATTTTTATCCAACTATTTGAATTTCCAAAAAGACAGAGCCCTATTCAATGCAAGGGATGAAATAATTGCGATGCTGCGCACCATAGATCTGGATAAATTGCCTGAAGAGGTGGAGGCCCATTTATATGCAGGCAAAGACGAAGATTATGATTATGGTCTTGCGAAAATAGAGCACGCTGAGGAATTTGCTTCCGATAAATTATATAAGAAAATGGTCGCAGAGATATTGGGAGAGCAGTATGAGTGGTCTATTAAGAACGCAGTTGAATCGTTGGTGTTATTGATTAATTCTTTGGCTAAAAAAGATATGACACTAGAACAAGCAGAAAGATATGCCGTAGCTCTTTTGACAGACAAAGAATTGATCCAGTGGCCTAAAACGGTTGATGGGATATTGGAATCAAAAGGAATTATTACCGAGCGCCAGAAAAATAAGGCTGAACGAAAGAAGCAAAGAGAGCAATTTGTTAAGGCCGGAGAGCCGCTGGTGGGCAAGAAGACTTCTGCAAAAGCTGAGGGGGAGGCTAAAAAAGCTGAAGGAGAGATTAAGAAGGAAAAGGAAAAAATAGCCTTTGAGGAAAAACTCAATAAGGCTTATAGTTTTGATAATATTATAAGAGCCATAGAGCAACAAGAAACTTTAATAGAGTCTCATGGCGAGGGAGTGGTTGGGAAAGAGTATCTCATCGCCCATCTTAAAGAAGCGAAAATATTGACTGAGGGCATGAAGAGGGGAAGAGTTGAGCCGCGGGAGGTGCAGGGTTTCATTAATGATTTAATTTTGGCATACTTTGGGAAGGAAAAATATTATGGAAAAGAAATCCCGTTATTGGAGGATACAATTGAACTTATTTTTGATTCTGCATGGGGGTGGCTTTCAGATGACTTAAAATCGGTTGAGAAAATAAAGCTTCCCAAGGATACCGGCTACTTCTGGCGTGATTTGGTTAAGGCAGTAGAACAAGATAATAACAAAGCAGAGGAAGCCGAAAGGGCTCTTGAAAAAGAAATAGAAGGAACTAAAAACTTTAAACAATTGCAAGAAGTCTTAGAAAAGGCTGGTAATAGTAAAGATGCGGCAAAAGTAGCAGAAAGAATTAAGGATTTACAGGGGAAGATAACTCGATCTGGAAATGATATCCTCTATTTGGACGGTGTTTTGAGGGGGAATTTTTATCTTGTTGAAGAGGGATTTGCGAACAAAGAAGCTGCTCGCCAATTAAGGAGATTAAAAGAGGCCTGTGGAGAAAAAATTAATGGGGAGATAAAAAATAGGGGGTACAAGATTGCGTATTCGGGAGCACCTCTTTATAAGAATAGCATTGAAGATACCTTAAGGGAAAAAGCGGAAAAAGATACGGAATTTTGGGAATTTGTCCAGAATACTCTGAAAGAGTCTTTGGGAGAATAAAATAATTAAATATTTAAAAAGATGGGAGAGCGAACTGAGGGAGCGGCGCCAAAGGATAACCAAGGGTTAGAAACCGAAGAGGATGGTTTTGAATTGGTAAAAGATGTGTTCGGTTCCGGGTTGGGAGATACTCAGGACATTGATCTTTCTGAAGCATTGGCAAAAGATGCATTAGAAAAGAAAAGAAGGGAAAAGATTCAAAAACTAAGAGAAGATATATTAAAAAATCCGGAAAAATTTAAAAAACAATATAACGATTTGCTGTTGACCCAACATCGCGGAAAAATGCAAGAAAAGAGGTTTAAAAGACTAAGAGAAGCGATGGAGTTAGAATAGCATTATAGCTTTTTTAGCAGGTCTCTTAGTTCCGCCGCACGTTCGAAGTTCATGTCTTTGGCGGCTTGCTTCATTTCTTTTTCTAGCAACTTGCGGTCGTGGACCATTTCAAATTCTTCAGCTACGTCTTGCGGTTTGGAAAAGCCCCAGTCGCGGATGTCTTTGATAATGGCGGTGGGGGTGATGTGGTGTTTTTTGTTGTAAGCTTCCTGGATTTTCCGCCTCCTGCTGATTTCGTTAATGGCGGCGCGCATGGAAAGGGTGGTTTTATCGCCATACAAAATCACCCGGCCGTGAATGTGGCGGGCAGCCCGGCCCATGGTTTGCACTAGGGTGGTATAATTTCTCAAAAACCCTTCTTTGTCGGCATCTAAAATGGCCACCAAAGCCACTTCCGGCAAATCCAGGCCTTCGCGCAGTAAATTAATTCCCACTAGCACGTCAAATTCCCCCTGCCGGAATTTTTTTAAAATTTCCGGCCGCTCCATGGTTTTAACTTCCGAGTGTAAATATTGGGCTTTGATTTTCCGGTCTGCCAAATAATCAGAAATTTCTTCAGCCAAGCGCTTGGTGAGCGTTACCACTAGCACCCGATGCTTTTTCGCCACCTCTTTTTCAATTTCTGTAATTAAATCTTTAATCTGGTTTTCCGTGGGCTTTATTTCAATGGAAGGCTCCAGCAAACCCGTCGGCCGGATAATTTGTTCTACAATATTATTTTGTGATTTTTCCAATTCGTACGGCGCGGGCGTGGCGGTAACGTAAATGGCTTGCGGAACGCGCTCTTCAAATTCAGCAAATTTTAACGGCCGGTTATCAATGGCGCTGGGCAGACGGAAGCCGTAATTTATCAACGTTTCCTTGCGCATTTTATCACCAACGGACATGGCGCGGATTTGCGGTAGGGCAATGTGGCTTTCATCCACCATAATTAAAAATTCCCCGCCCGTGGCGTGGCCGAAGTAATCAACCAGGGAAAAGGGCGGGCTGCCCGGGGCGCGGAATTCCAGCTGGCTGGAGTAATTTTCAATGCCCTGGCAGTGGCCGGTTTCTTGCAACATTTCCAAATCATAGTTGGTTTTTTCTTCCAGTCTTTGATATTCAACCAGTTTCTTTTGTTTTTTCAACACCTTCAGGCGCTCTTGCAGTTCAAGGCGAATATTAGCTAATGCCAAATTAATTTTATCTTGCGGCGCGGTCCAAAAGGTGGCCGGAAATAGGGTATAGGGGTTAGGGTCTAGGGCATAGTGCAAGACGGCGCCGGCGGGCGATTGTGAAATTTTGGCAATGTTATTGCCTTCAAATTCTATGCGCAGGATTTTTTCACCGGTTACCAAGTTTATTTCCACCATATCGCCGCGCACCCGGAACGTGCCCGCCACAAATTCAATGTCATTTCTTTTATATTGTAGGGAAATTAGGTGCAGCATAAAATCTTTACGGGAAATTTTCTGCCCGGTTTTTATTTCAAACGAAACGCTTTGATAATTTTCCGGGCTTCCAATGTTATAAATACAGCTTACCGATGCCACCACAATCACGTCTTTTCTGCTCAGCACATCTTGCGCGGCGGCGTGGCGCAGGCGGTCAATTTCCTGGTTGATTTTGGCATCTTTTTCAATGTAGGTGTTGGTTTGGGGAATATAGGCTTCGGGCTGGTAATAATCATAGTAAGAAACAAAATAGTGCACGCCGTTGTGGGGAAAAAATTCTTTCATTTCCTGGTACAGCTGGGCGGCCAGGGTTTTATTGGGTGAAATAATCAGGGTAGGTTTTTGTGATTTTTGGATAACCTGGGCCATGGTAAAGGTTTTCCCGGATCCGGTTACACCCAAAAGCACCTGGTGTTTTTCACCTTTTTGTAGGCCGTTCATGAGTCCCTTTATGGCATTGGGCTGGTCGCCGGTGGGCTCAAATTTTGATTCTAGCTTAAATTCCATGCTATTATTGGTTTATGATATCTTATTTACAGGGCAAAATCATCTTAAAAAAGGAGAAATTTGTCATTATTGAGGTGGCTGGAATCGGCTATAAGGTGTTTGTTTCCGCTAAAACCGCATTAAAACTACCAGAAATGGGCGCTGATGTAAAATTATTTTGCTTCCAAAACGTGAAAGAAGATGCCTTGGACTTGTATGGCTTTATGACGTATGACGAGTTAGATTTTTTTGAAACGCTGATGGAAATCCGCGGCGTGGGGCCAAAATCAGCACTAGACATTGCCAGCCTTGGTTCGCTGAACGCCATCAAAGACAAAATCCTAAAACAGGACGAAAAGATTTTCGCCGGCATCCCCGGCATCGGCCTGAAAAAAGCCCAAACTATTATTTTGGAACTGACCGGAAAAATAAAATTACTGGATTCCCCGCGCCAAAAAGCCTCAGCCGACCCCGCCCAAGACGCCTTGGTGCAACTCGGTTTTTCCGCCCAACAAGCCAAAGAAGCATTGGTTAGCGTCCCCGCCGACATAAAAGACATGGAACAGCGCGTCAAATTAGCATTACGATATTTGGGAAAATAACCCGACGTCGGGCGTCGGGCAGCTTGTATGCCATATCGAGAAGTTCAATTTGCCGATGGTGAAATTTACCACCTCATTTTACGGGCCATAGATGGTAAATTATTATTCAAAGATTTAGACGATCATTATCGCGGCGTTTTTTCTATTTATGAATTCAATAACTCCAAACCAGTTTCTATTAAAGAAAGAAGAAAAATACGCGAAAGTTTTAAGAAATTTACCCGACGTCGGGCGTCGGGCGATTCTGGCATCTTAGTAGAGAATGACGAACGAGATAAGCTGGTTGATGTGCTGGCGTTTTGTTTTATGCCTAATCATATCCATCTTTTGCTTAAGCAAACTGCGGAACATGGGATCTATAGATTTATGGTGAAGTTGGCAAGTGGATATGGAAGATATTTTAATGAAAAAAATCAGCGAAAGGGGTACGTGTTTCAGGGTCGCTTTCAATCAGTACATATTGAAGATGATAATCAGTTGAGAGTTGTCGTCAATTATATTCATGCTAATCCCATTTCGCTTATTGAGCCAAAATTTAAAGAAGATGGCATTAAAAATCATTCGGCGCAAGAAGTGTTAGAATTTTTAAAAACGGGGCATCGCTGGTCAAGCTTTTCTGACTATGTTGGTGGAAAGAATTTTTCATCAATAACAGAAAGAAGTTTTATTTCAAATGTGATGGGCGGCGAAAAGGGCATTGCAGATAATATTATGGATTGGATTTTGTATAAAAAAGAACTGGTAGCTTACGAAGATATTTTGGCTAAGCTGAAGTGAGATGGACGTCGGGCGTCTATACTACTTGCTTAGTTGAAATTAGGAAAGGATTGACTTCAGGGCAGTAATCTTGTAATTTAATGAGTGTGTTTTGAATTTTCAATAGGAGGATTTTGCCATGTTGGACATGCTGGAAGGCAAGCACTTTGCGATCCATTCACTATGCGCGCGCACTGGGTATAAGTGGGCACACACGGAGGCGGGCCTGAAGGAGCTCTCGGAAACGGAGATGACTGTGAAGGGGGTGGTTTTCGGGCGTCTATTTCATGTGATCGCCGAGGATGTCACCCCGGAGAAAGCTCTTTTCGCCGCTCTGATGAAAGCTATTAGCCCTCACAATCCCAAGCTCTCCGTCCCTCTGTTGCTGCAGGGGAAGAGCTTCAATTCAATGATGGATGCGATTGCAGCATTCGATGCTATCTGTGGTTAAGGTCAGGGCGGCGTGTCATGCGTCGCCTTCTTTTTTTACTTTTTTGGTGTAGAATAAACACATGAATTTTAAAAAATTATTAAAAAAAGTTACGCCGGCATTTGTGTTGGGCTGGTATCATTACTGTTTGGCGTTTTTGGGGGCGGTGCGATATGGATTCCCTTCAAATAAATTAATTGTGATTGGAGTGACGGGCACTTCTGGCAAATACACTACTGTTGATTTTATTACCCGGATTTTGGAAGAGGCGGGGCATAAAGTGGCTTCCACTTCTTCGATGCGGTTTAAGGTGGCTGGTAAAGAGTGGAAAAATAGCATGAAAATGACTATGCCGGGGCGGTTTATGATCCAAAAAGTGTTGAAGCGGGCGGTGGACGCGGGGTGCCGGTACGCGGTGGTTGAGGTTACTTCAGAAGGCATTAAGCAGTTCCGCCATAAATTTATCAATTTTCATACGGCGGTTTTTTTGAATTTAACGCCGGAGCATATTGAAAGCCATGGCGGGTTTGAAAATTACCGGGCGGCAAAACTGGAACTGTTTAGGGCTACCAAAAACTTGCACATTATTAATGCGGATGACGAAAACGCCAAATACTTTTTGCATGTTCCGGCGCGGGAAAAATATCTTTTTGGGATTAATAATAACTTGGCGGATTTGCGGGGGCAGAATATTTCCGTGAAAAATGGCCGGATTAATTTTGAAGTGGCGGGCACTGAATTTCATTTGAATTTACTGGGCAATTTTAATGTCATGAACGCGCTGGCGGCCATTTCGGTTGGGCTTTCACAGAATATTTCTTTAGATATTTGTAAAAAAGCCCTTGATAACGTGACAGGCATGCCCGGCCGGCTAGAGGTGGTGGCCAAAGAGCCTTTTTGGGCGGTGGTAGATTACGCGTTCACGCCAGAGCAACTGGAGGCTTCGTATAAATCGTTAAACAGCCGACCGTTGGTGTGTGTTTTGGGAAGTTGCGGCGGCGGGCGCGACAAATGGAAACGGCCGGTGTTGGGAAAAATTGCCGCAGAGCATTGCCGGGAAATTATTATTACTGATGAAGATCCCTATGACGAAGATCCGCTGGAAATTATGCAGCAGGTGGCAGAGGGGGTTGGCGTAAAGCCGCACAGCATTGTGTTAGATAGAAAAGAAGCCATTAAAAAAGCCCTGGAGTTAGCAAAACCTGAAGACACCGTGATTATTACTGGCAAGGGCGCCGAGCCGCTGATGTGTGTGGCTGATGGTAAAAAAATTCCCTGGGATGACCGGCAAATTGTGCGTGAGAATATGCCCATATTGACAGGTAAAAAATAGGGCGTAGTGTTAATTGTGGTGTGTCCTTTACATTTCTTTCCCTTTCTGGGAGTTGCCCATGGTTGCCGCGTTTTGCTACTCTGCTTGTTTTCAAGAGGGCGACATGACGGTTGTCATGTTAAGGCCCACTATTGTGAACCTGTGTCAGTTGGAAAGGGATCAAGCTCAACTTTTGGAAGAGGACTTCCATCATCTCTCAAGGCAACGGGGTGTCATTTTAGACTTCACGGAAGTTCAAAGTATTACTCCTGATGGCCTGCGAGTTCTGCGAATGTTCAAGCGAGCCGTGGACGTGCATGGTGGCACTTTGATATTGCGCAAGGTTCGCAATGCATTACTGCTGGTCATAGGAAAATATTTCTGGCTTGGCTGATTGGTTGGCCTGGCTTTCCGGTTTCTCGTCTTGAGGAGCCGGCATTTTTTTGCGGGGCTTGCTTTCCGTATGTTTTTAGGTTATAGTGTCTAATTATGCCAAGCATTTACCCAAATTTGAAATTTTCAGACCGCAAGCATATCAGAACCGAAAAGGCCCGTATTCGCAGGCAGTTTTCGGATTTGGTAAAACAAAAAGAACTAATCTCTGAATTATACAAAAAAATGAATGCCGTGGCGCCAGAAAAACCAAAAGCACCGGAGGTCAAAAAAGCAAAACCGGCAGTTAAAAAAGTTGAAGTGAAAAAAGATAAAAAAGTAAAAGTTAAATAGTAGCAAGGTATCCAGCGGAAATGGGGCCGCAAGGAATATCATATAAATCAACCCCATTTCCGAGGTGAATTTATTCGCTTCGCTCCATAAATTCATGAAACGCAATTCCACCAAACATAACGCCAGAATTAACAAGCGCTGGCGCAAATCCAGAAGCAAGAAATACAAGAGTATCCAAGCTTAATAACTTCAGCACGACAAAAAACGGCTAAACGCGCTTAGCCGTTTTTTAGTGCAAAGAGGCAGAGGATTGACACACAGAGAACTGACTTGGTAACATGAAGGTGCCCACGGAACAGCCTTCTACGCCAACACCGAGACTGTTCCCGCACCTTACCAATCCGTCTACTGCTCCCGTCACAAAGCATTTTTCTCACAAGGCCGTCCAACACTGGGTGGCCTTTCTCTTTTTTTGCGATTTGATATAATCAACCATATGAAAAAAGCAAATAAAAAAACAATAAAAAGGACGTTTAAAAGGGTGGTAAAAAGGGTGGTGGTGAAAACCCCGGGCAAGTTGGTGGGGAAGGTTACGCATTATTTTGATCATATTAAGGTGGGGGTGATAAAACTGTCGGCGCCGATCAAAATCGAGGACGAGATTCGGATTATGGGCGGAGAGGCTACGGATTTTAACCAGAAGGTGGTTTCTATGCAAATGGACCATGAAGAAATCAAAAAAGCCCCCAAGGGCAAAAGCATCGGGCTGAAGGTGAAGGAAAAAGTGCGGGAAGGGTATAAGGTTTATAGAGTGTAAGAACCGGCAAAAACAGCCGTCTTATTTGAACAGGGTAATTATTATCCCACGCCGCGCCAACATGCCAAGAGTTGACGCGCAAAGGGAATTCAAATAAGATGAACCATACAAAAATATATTATATTATGGAACCCGTAAAAAAGTTTCATGTAACTAAGGCTAAGTTCCAGGAGCTAAAGAAAGAATATGACGCCCTGGTGGCTGCTGAGCACAAAAGGGCGGTTAGTGAAGAGGCCCCGAAAATGGTTGAATCGGATGATTTAAACCCAGACTTCGTCAGTTTTCAAGAAGGCATGGAAAGTATGCGGGTGCGCATTGATGAATTGGAAAATATTTTTGCCAACCACCAGCTGATCAAAAAGCCGCCGAAAGAAAAGGCCTCGCTGGTTGACTTGGGGGCAACGGTGAAAATTGAGGCGAACGGTAAAAAAGACGAATTTACCATTGTGGGCACTTTGGAGGCTCATCCTGAATTAGGGAAAATCAGCAACGAGTCGCCCGTGGGGGCGGCGCTGATTGGCCATAAGATTGGCGACGAGGTGGTTCACGAAAAAACCAAATACAAGATAAAAAATATCAAATACGAAATTGGGTAAATAAGAGCAGGCGCCCCACGGGGCGCCTTTTTGTGGTAAAATGAAGCATTATTATTTAAACAGTAACCATGTTCAAAGGCGTTAATAGGGTGATGCGGGCGTATATTTATTGGGATTTTGTGGTAAACGCGGGCTGGGGGCTTTTGGCGCCCGTGTTTGCGATTTTTTTACTGGAAAAAATCGCCGGCGGCAATATTGTTGAAGGGGCAAGGATTATTGGTTTTGCCACGTTTTTTTACTGGGCAACCAAGTCGGTACTGCAAATTCCCATCGGCAATTATCTTGATAAAAACCACGGGGAAGTTGATGATTTTTGGTTTTACGTGGCTGGCAGTATTATCACCGCCTTTGTGCCGATCGGATTTCTATTTGCCAGCGCCCCTTGGCATATTTATGTATTGCAGATTTTCCACGCGGCCGCTATGTCTTTAGTGATTCCTTCTTCGTATGCCATTTTCATCCGCCATACGGACAAGGGGCGCGAAGCTTATGAAAGCAGTTTAGACAGCACGCTTCTGGGCGTGGGCGTGGGTATTGCCGGGGCCTTGGGCGGAATTATGGCAGGATATATGGGTTTTACGGCGATCCTTTTATTAACCAGTTTGCTGAATTTTGTGGCAGTACTGTTTTTATTCCCCGTGCGGGCCGACATGCTGCCCAGAATGCCGCAGGGGGTTCACAAGTTGCCCGCGGGCAAATAAATGAAAAACCAGGAAATTGCCAAAATTTTTAATGACATTGCCCGGTTTTTGCGGATAGACGGCGTGGCCTTTAAGCCGTATGCCTATGAAAAAGCAGCGGCTTCTTTGGAAGGTGAAAAAAATGATGTGGCCCAGATTTATATTAACGGCGGGCGCAAGGCCTTAGAAGAAATTGAGGGTATTGGCAAGGCCATGTCTGACCATATTGAAGAATATTTGAAAACCGGGAAAATTAAGTTTTACGAAGAATTTAAAAGGGGCTTGCCGGTAGATATGGACGCACTGACCCGAGTTGAAGGGATGGGGCCGAAAAAAGTGAAAGTTTTGTACCAAAAACTGGGTGTGAAAAATTTGAAAGATTTAGAACGCGCCGCCAAAAAACACCAGATTGCGCCGCTGTTTGGGTTTGGCGAAACTACCGAGAAAAATATTTTGCAGGGGTTGGAATTTTTAAAAACCAGCAAGGGGCGCGTTTTGATTTCCGAAATCAAGCCGGTGGCCATGGAAGTGCTGAAAAAACTGGAAGCCTTAAAAGAAGTGGAAAAAGTAAGCATTGCCGGTTCGCTGCGGCGCGGCAAAGAAACTATTGGTGACGTAGATTTTCTGGTAGTTTCTAAAAATGCCAAAAAAGTGATGGAGTATTTTGTAAAATTACCCGGCGTAGAAAAAATTTGGGGGCAGGGCGGAACCAAGGCTTCGGTGCATATGAAGGGCGGCTATGATATGGATTTGCGGGTGGTGCCGGCCAAAAGCTGGGGGTCGGCCTTGCAGTATTTTACCGGTTCTCAGGCGCATAATATTGCCACCCGCAAAATTGCTATTTCTAAGGGATTAAAGTTAAGTGAATGGGGAATTTTCAGGGGCGCAAAACCACTTGCAGGAAAAACGGAGGAAGATGTGTATAGGGCCTTAGATTTGCCGTATATTGCGCCCGAGCTTCGCGAAGACCAGGGGGAAATTGATGCCGCTTTTGATGGTAAGCTGCCGAAGCTGGTGGAGTTAAAAGACATTAAAGGTGATTTACATGTGCATTCAAATTGGGGGGAGCCAGATGGAGAGAAGGACTCTATTGAGGCGTTGGCGAAAAAAGCCATGGAACTTGGCTACGAATATATTGGCATTTCTGATCACACTAAGTCGCTTAACATAGAGCGCAGCTTAAATGAGAAGGAGTTACTTGAACAGAGCGCATACATCAAACAATTAAATGCAAAATTCAAAAATCAAAATGCAAAATTTAGGGTGCTTCACGGTTGTGAAGCTAATATTTTAAAAAACGGTGATATTGATATAAACGACGAAGTGTTAGCGCAGTTAGATTACGTGATTGTGGGCGTGCACTCGCTTTTGAAGATGGAAAAAAAGGAAATGATGGCGCGGATTGAAAAAGCTATGAAAAACCCGAACGTGGATATTTTTGCCCACCCAACCGGAAGAATTGTGGGTGCGCGGGACGAGTATCAAATTGATTTTGATAAAATCTTAAAAATCGCCAAAGAAACAGGGACTATTTTGGAAATTAATTCGTCTAGCAGGCTAGATTTGCGGGATTTATATATTCGCCGCGCCAAGGCAGAAGGGGTAAAAATGATTATTAATACAGATGCGCACCAAAAAGAGCAAATGTTGTTAATGGAGTATGGCGTGAGCCAAGCAAGACGCGGCTGGGCTGAAAAAAGTGATATAATAAACACCTTGTCAGCTGAAGAATTATTAAAGCGATTTAAATAACGTGCCAAAAGAAAAGTCAGCGGGGGCGATAATTTATATTATGAAAAATGGTGTGCCGCACTATTTGCTTTTGCATTACCCTTCGGGGCATTGGGAATTTGCGCGCGGGCACGGGGAAATGGGGGAGAGTGAAGAGGCGACCGTTCGGCGGGAAGTGTTTGAAGAGACGGGGCTGAAAAATGTGAAAATAATTCCAGGGTTTAAAGAACACACTAAATTGATTTTTCGTCGAACGTATCATTTGCCGCCCGAACAAAAAAAGAACGCGCCTTGGATTGTGAAAATTGTAACACTGTATTTAGCTGAGGCGGCAACGCAAGATGTGAAAATTTCAGAAGAGCACCAAGGTTTTTTGTGGTTGCCGTATGCGGAGGCCGCTAAAAAGTTGCTTAAAAAAGGAAAAGTGGTGCTAAAAGAAGCCAATGAGCATCTCATGAAGCATAAAGCATGAAACATGAAGCATTTCAAAAAAGAGTTTACGAAATCGTAAAGCTGATTCCGCGGGGAAGTGTTTTGACGTATGCGCAAGTGGCTCGCCGCGCGGGCAGCCCGCGGGCTGCCCGCGCCGTCGGCAGTATTCTCAAGAAAAACTATGACCCAAGCATTCCCTGCCATCGCGTCATCCGCAGCGATGGCATTACGGGCGAGTACAACCGCGGCCGGAAAAAGAAGCTGGAGTTACTAAAGAAAGAAGGAGCTCTATAAAAAAATGGATGCCCGACATCCATTTTTGTTGTGGATACTTTACCGATCTGCTTTCTCCCATATAAAAGTAAAAAGAGAACGCATGGCTGTCGCGATTTCCTTTGACCGGATAATAATGCCTATGGGTTCGCTATCGTTTCTGTGAAGCGTCAGCGAGACATTGTCACCATAAATATCGCATCCCAGGGGGATGGGGAAGAGGTTGCCATCAATGCTTTTTACCTCCCTAAGTTCATGTCGGTCGCTCTTTACGTTAAAAATGCCGGCTACCTTGGGTCCGCTGATGAGCATTTTCACCGGTATCTTTCTATTAGCGCGTCCCCAAATGTAATGCTCTTTAATATATTTTTGAAGCGCAGGATGTATTTTTTCTATGCCCACAAATTCTAAGATAGGCTGGCCTTGGACAAGGTGGTCATGCCACACTTTTTTAATGCCCTCTACGCCTTCAAAAAGCAATAATTGGGGTTTGCTAGTTGCTGTGGCCAAAAGCGACCGCAGTTGTGGCACCAGCCGCTCAATTTCTTCCAGTTGAGATTTTTTAGAATCTAAAAACGGTTGTATATCTTGGGCTACAATATATTTCCTTTTCCCTTTAATAGTTTCGGTAAGCATCCCCTTGGCGATCAATTTAGGCATTACATCGTAATACAATGTTGCCCGCTTGATGCCAGCCTTGTTGGCTAGAGTGCTGTGCAGCGATTCGCCAAGTTCTAAGGCGGCCATGTATACCTTGCCCTCATTTTCTGAAAAGCCCATGTTTTTTAGCATGTGTAAGTTGTCCATGAAAGTGTAGTAATTAATTACACTTTATACTACTAAATCTTTATTTAAATGTAAAGAGCTATAAGGTAAATGTGTCCAGTTCCTTTACATTGATAATCCCCATTTACTTAAGGAGAACTATCATGTCCTATCCCCGCAATCTTCTCACGAAGAAGCTAGTCAGCATGAGTCTGGATCAGAAAGATGCCGGTCTCGCAGTGCTCGAAGAGCTTGGCATCACTCGCATGGACTGGGCAGCGATGAAGAATTTTGACCTCCGCACCATGGTCAACTTCGTCCAGATGTGTCTTTACACTTGCTATGATGCGGAAATGGTGGGACGCCTCTTGGATCTGCCTACCATCCCTTATCGGGCGCCGATCACCAGCGGATTGGTCGTGTATTATGGTGGTTGGACGCCCCAAACTCTGCGTACCTCTGCCCTGGGTAGGAAATTTATGAAGCAAGCTAGGGATGATAGCGCCTATGAGCAGTTTGACTGGTACGACGAACATAACCTGTCAGCTAAACCAGGTTACTACCGTGTAGTTCTGAGGGTTCCTGGAACGAACAATTCCCAGCGTTCCAATTTTAAAGAGTGGCTCAAGAACTTGGAGGACATTGATTCTTCCTGGGAACCGGCACCAATGGCAGTAATCCTTCAAACTCTTTTGATTCGCCAAGAGCTGACTGGAGAACCAGTTCTACGCAATCGGGAAGACATCTATTGCCGGGAATCTTTTGACCACCGTACCCTCGGCAACGGTGAGCAGACTTGCATCCATATGGCAATTCGGGAGCGGTCTGGGCTGATTGTACCCGTAAAGCCGTATGGTTGGGTAGGCCAAGAGTGTCACGATGTGCTCACCTGGCTCGCCGCCGCTGAGTATCTTCCGTTGAATACCTAAGATAAAACCATTTCAAGTGCTTTGCATCGCTCCGCTGCAAAGCACTTTTTTCATACAAAAAATCCCGCGAGTGCGGGATTTTTATTTACTTAGGTTCTTTTACTTTCTTTACCACGGCTTCTTGTGCGCCCTTCGCTTCTTCAACTATTTTGGCGAAAACGGCGGGGTATTTTGCCACTAACTGGCTTAATACTTTCCGGTCAATTTCTATCTTTTTCTTTTTCAACCCGTTCATGAATTTACTGTAATTGATTCCCAATGCCCGGCAGGCGGCGTTAATTTGCAGTTGCCATAATTGGCGGAAATCACGCTTTTTTACCTTTCTGTCGCGGTAAGAATAGGTCCAAGCATGGCGCAAAGCGTCTTTAGCCAGCTTGTACTTTGACTTCCTTCCATATTTAAAACCCTTGGCATGTTTGAGTAAATGCTTACGGTGTTTATGGGCCGATGCTCCTTTTTTGACTCTTGTCATGGCTGCTTTGTAAAATTAATAAAATTAGCTTTGCAGATATCGTTTCACCCGCTTCGTTTCAGATTTGGAAAGTGTAATCCATTTCCTGCCTTTTCGGCGGTCTTCACCGGTTTTTTTGGAGCGGTAGTGGTTTTGCCCGGCCAGCCTGCGCAAAATCTTACCCGTTTTGGTAACTTTGAACCGTTTAATAATAGCCTTTTTTGTCTTGTTCATGGTATTTCTATTTCTTAGATATAATCATGGAAAACCCTTTCGGTTCCCGCTTTAATTCCCGCTCCAATTTAATTTCTATTAATGAATGCAACTTTTCCTGGAAAAATTCAATTTTCTTTTTGGTAAAGTCTCCCATGGCCTTCTCGCGTCCTTTCAAAAACATGGCCACCCTTACTTTGTCTCCATTTTTCAAAAACTTTTCCGCCTGCCCTGCCTTTACTTCAATATCGTGGGGCGAAGTGTTAAAACCAATCTGGATTTCTTTTAGCTTGCTTTCTTTGGTGCCCGCTTTTATCTTACGTTCTTTTTTCTGCGCGGTGTATAAATATTTTCCGTAATTTCCAATTCTGCAAACGGGCGGCAGTACTTTTTCCGTTACCTGGATCAGGTCTAGCCCCTTGCCCTTGGCTAATTCAATGGCGGCAAAAATATTCATTATTCCAAGCTGCTCGCCTGTTTCGCTGATAACCCGCACCTCTTGTGCCTTTATGAAATTGTTGATTAACACTTTATCCAATGGTTTTTTGTTGTGGAAGTGGCGATATTGAAATCGCGTCCAAACGCCTTCCTAAAATAATTCTACAAATATAGCATACTTTATTTTTTCGGACATTGTGTAAAAAGTACGCAAAATATGCAATGTCTTATCTCCGATTTATTTAAATGCTATTTCGGAGAGAAAATAGCATCGGTCCTGATGTATAACACCGCTGACTACCTATCAGGAGTTGATAGAGCGATGCAGCTTACGCTAAAGCGAGAGCTGGTTGCTGCTTATTAAAGCTAAATAAGTTGGCAATTATGTTTGTTCTGGAAGTTTTACCAGATTCTAGAAAACTGGATTTGCTTATTTTAAGAGAGTGCGCTTGTCGAAACAATCACTCCCTCATTATTTGAGTTCTCGCTGGATATCCCTTTCAACATCACGTTTCTTTATCTTCTCTTTTTTGTTGAAAGCTTTCTTACCCTTAGCCAGTCCGAATTCGAGCTTAATCCTACCATTATTATCGTAAACTTTCAAGGGGATGAGTGAAAAACCGCGTTCATTTACGCGTCCTTGCAGATAATCTAGCTCTTTTTTGTTTAAGAGTAACTTGCGCGTCTTCTCTGGGTTGTAGCCCTCGGGGGTGTTACCAGGCTGATACGGGGGGATTTTAGCACCTATTAATTCGGGTTGCCCGTTCTTAATAATCACATATGACCCCGCCAAATGCATGTGTCCGGTGCGAATGCTTTTTACCTCTTGCCCAAGCAACACAAGACCAGCCTCGTATTTCTCTAAGACTTCGTAGTCAAAATGGGCTTTTTTGTTGTCAGAATAGACTTGCATGGTTTCAGTCTATCATTTTATTTCAGAGAGGGAACTATTGACAAATACAAAAATTATATTTAATATCTAACTTAATTGAAGCTTCTTTCGAAACCTAGCTATAGGGGATGTTCTATGTATGAGACGATTCGGGAGTGTTCTATCTGGTTTTTCTTGGTGGTCCTGGTGGCGATGCCCGCAGTTCCAGCGTTTTTGTACTGGAGACAAGGCGTTAAGAATCGAAAACAAAGAGCCGAGCTAGAGGCGTCTCTAGCTAAGCTTCGCGATGATTGTCGGGACAAGGGGATTTGCTGAGTTCATTGTCAGAATGAGCTCAGCATCATGTCCCTCAATGGTTTTGCCGGTTGTTTAAGCAGCCGGCTCTTTTTTTGCCCCGAAATAAATTCTTCGAATTTAAACGGGGCAGGCTCCAAAACCTTTAAATTTGGGAGGAAATAGTATAGGATATTGGAAACACTATTCACGGCTCTTTTGAGGGTTCTAGTAATGTCGAAATTCACGCGCTCGTTCATCACGGGAAGTTGGGCCTATGGAAGCCCTAACATGTCTCGCAGCATGTGTATGGAATGCGACCAAGATTTGCCCGATGTAGGATCGGACGTTGACTTGGTGGTGCTTGTTAACGAACACGATTTGGGAATCTTGACGCAAGAATGTGACGACGATGATGGTACGCAATATGATGACGGCTCCCGTTCGTTGCGCTTTGGCAGGCTCAACTTGATTTGTTTACTCAAGGACAAACAATTTGAGGAATGGAAGATTGCTACCCGTGCGCTCCAGCAAATAGCCAGTTTGCGCGAAAGCGGCGTAGTCAGTCGGGAAGAAGCAGTGGTTTTGATGGATCGGGTCATGGATCCTATCCTAAACCGCTGCGACTATTCTCTGGAATGGATCAAGTATACCGCCAGACGACGACTCGCTGCAATGAAAGAAAAATAAGCCCTTAGCCTCACGGTGGAATTCGTGGGGCAGTTTTTTTACCTCAAAACCTTTAAATTTGGGGGGAAATGAGATAGAATGACTGAAATATGGCTAAAGAGAACATTATTATATCTTTGGGTGGGTCACTCGTAGCGCCTTCAGAAATTGATACGGTATTTTTAAAAAGTTTTAAAAAATCGGTGGGGAAGTTTTTAGATTCAAAAAGATTTTTCATATTTGTGGGCGGCGGGAAGATTTGCCGGAATTATCAAAGAGCTCTTTTGGAATTTGGTGGCGATGTAAAAGACCGGGATTTAATGGGTATTGATGTTTCGTGCTTGAACGCGCGGGTGGTAAAACAATTATTTGGTGAGGCGGCTTATTCTGAAGTAATTACCAATCCAACCAAAAAGGTAAACACCAAAAAAGACATTGCCATCGCCGCCGGCTGGAAGCCAGGCTGGTCAACGGATTATTGCAGTGTTATTTTGGCCAAAAATTTGGGCATTAAAACGATAATCAATCTTACTAATATTGATTACGTGTATGAGCGTGATCCGAAAAAATATCCTTCGGCAAAAGCGCTCAAAGAAATTCCCTGGAAAGAGTTCAGGAAGATTGTGGGCAATAAGTGGGCGCCTGGTATGAACATGCCTTTTGACCCGCGCGCCAGCCGGGAAGCGGAAGTGTTGAAGATAAAAGTAGTGGTGATTAATGGGAAGAAATTAGAACGCTTTGAAGATTTTTTAAAAAATAAGCCATTTATTGGCACTACTATATTATGAATAAATTAGCAGTATTTTTATCAGTTATTATTTTTGTTATTTTAGGTGCCGTGATTTTATTTTTATATAAAGATAAAATCACTTCGCCGCAGCAGCCTGTTGTGCAAAATACCGCCCCAAGCCAGCAAGTTGCGTTTTCCGTGCTAGATGAAAAAGATTTTAGCAGCTCAAATAAGGTGGAAACTTATGATATGGGTTTGGTTTCATTTAAACTGTACCCATGGATTGATGGCACAAATACTCCCGGATATTTTGAGGCGTACCAAAACGGTATTAAAGTATTTTCCAGCAAGCCTAATTACCAAGTGGGCGGTATTTTGGTTTTTGCCCTGGGTGATAATAAATATGCCGCAGTAAAAGATTATTCCGGTGGCGCGCACTGCTGCGATACTGATTATCTGTTCAGGATTAACAAGGCCGGTGAAGTAAAGCTGATTAAAACGTTTGAAATGGGCAACGCTACTATTACCAAAGACAACTTGCTGTTTAAAGATGGCAAACTCTATTTTGTGCTGACCGATGACAGCTTCCAATATTTCCACACCGCCTATGCCAATTCATATTTTTTCCAGCAATATTATAAGTTTGATGGCGATAGCGTGGTTGCGGCCAATGCTGATTTTTCTGCCCAACTTATTAAAGCCGGAGATGACTGCAAAGCCAAAATTGCCAAAGACAAAGCCCAGCCAGATGACAATGGTAATTATTGGTTAAATGACGTGGTGTGCTACATTGCCAATTACACCTTGGTGGGAAAGCAAAGCGCCGCGCTGGCAGATTTTAACGGTTTTTTCAACAAGTTTTTTCCAACTGGCACCGGAAAAGATTCGTTTGGTGAAACCATAACCCGCGAGAAATTAAAACAAGAAATTGTAGACACGCTAAAAAATGAACGATTTAAGTAACCAAATAAAAAAGTTAATTGAACGGGCCACGGGAGAGGCTGGATTTTCAGTTGAGACCCCCAAAGAGAAAACGCATGGTGATTTTGCCACCAACGTTGCGTTGGCTTTGGCTAAAAAAAATGGGAAAAATCCAAGAGAAGTGGCGCAGGATATTATCGCCAAAATCGATAAACCAAAGTTTATAGAAAAAATTGAAGTGGCCGGGCCGGGGTTCATTAATTTTTATTTGTCTAAGGACTATTTTGTTGAACAGCTCAAGAAAATAGATAAGAATTTTGGAAGAACTAACCATGCTAAAGGATTTAAGGTAATGGTGGAGTATACCGACCCTAACCCTTTTAAATTGTTTCACATTGGACACCTGATGAACAACGCTATTGGCGAATCTATTTCAAGGATTATGGAAATGAACGGGGTAAGTTTAAAGCGTGCCAATTATCAGGGAGATGTGGGTATGCATGTTGCCAAGGCAATATATGGAAGATTGAAAAACCCCTCTTATTCATGGCAGGATGCATATGTTTTTGGTTCAAAAGAATATGAGGAAAATGAGCAGGCCAAGATGGAAATGACGGCATTGAATAAGCAGATTTTTGAAAAGTCAGACAAAAAGGTGAATGCATTATACGCCCAAGGCAGAAAAGAAAGCCTGGCGGCATTTGAAAAAATGTATAAAAAGTTGGGCACTAAGTTTGACTATTACTTTTTTGAGAGCGAGGTAGCTGATTTTGGAAAGAAGATTGTTTTGGAGGGTCTGGAAAAAGGAATTTTTGAAAAAGGCGAGCGAGGGGCGATTGTGTTCAAAGGCGAGAAGTTCGGTTTGCATACCCGGGTGTTTGTAAATTCCGAGGGCCTTCCAACCTATGAAGCCAAAGAGTTGGGATTGGCGAATATTAAATACAAAAAGTTTAAATACGATCACTCGGTTATTGTTACAGCCAACGAAATTAATGAATATTTTAAAGTATTGTTGGCCGCCATGAACCAAGTGTTTCCAGATTTGGCGAAAAAGACTAAGCATATCGGGCATGGGATTTTGCGCTTACCTGAAGGGAAAATGTCTTCGCGCACGGGAAAAGTAGTGACCGCCGAATCTTTAATTGAAAAGGTAAAAGAAATGGTTCGCCAGAAAGCCGTTGATAAAAATTTAGATGACCAAACCATTGAAATAATCGCCATTGGCGCCTTGAAATATTCCATTTTAAAGCAATCTATCGGCAGTGATATTATTTTTGATTTTGATAAGTCCATTTCGTTTGAGGGGGATTCCGGACCATATTTGCAGTATTCTTATGTAAGAGCCATTTCGGTTTTAGCAAAAGCGAAAGCGGAAAGAATTAGGGAATCTTTCAAAAATCCACCTCTGGAAATTAGTCAGTTAGAAAAATTGATGACACGCTTCCCTGAAATAGTTGAAAAAGCAGGTAAAGAATATGAGCCGCATGTGATTACCCTGTATTTAACCGAACTAGCCCGCGAGTTTAATAACTTCTATGCCCACCAAATGATTGCCGATTCGCCGTATCGTTTAGCGATTACGCAAGCATTTTCTATGATTATGAAAAACGGACTGTGGTTGTTGGGAATTAACGCACCAGATAAGATGTAACTAAAAATATGCCGTATAATTACTCAGAAGAAGAAAATAAAATACTGAAGTTTTGGCAGGACGAAAAGATTTTTGAGAAATCTCTAGAGCAAACAAAAGACAAAAAGCCGTTTGTGTTTTACGATGGCCCGCCGTTTGCCACGGGTACGCCCCATTACGGCCATTTGCTGCAAAGTGTTATTAAAGACGCTATTCCTCGCTACAAAACCATGCAGGGTTTTTATGTTGAGAGGCAATGGGGGTGGGACTGCCATGGTTTGCCCATAGAAAATATCGTTGAAAAAGAATTGGGTACCAAAAGCAAGAAAGACATTGTGGCCATGGGGGTGAAAAAGTTTAACGACTTGTGCCGCCAGAAAATTTTTACGTTTATTGAAGAATGGGAGCGGGTGATCCCAAGATTCGGCCGCTGGGCGGACATGAAAAATCCCTATCGCACCATGGATTTTGAGTATATGCAGTCAGAATGGTGGGCATTTAAGAAGCTCTATGACAAGGGGTTAATTTACGAAGATTACCGCAGTATGCACATTTGCCCGCGCTGCGAGACCACCCTAAGCCAGGGCGAAGTGGCTGATGGGTACAGAATAATTAAAGACTTGTCGGTGACCTTGAAATTTAAACTGGCAGGGCAGCCCAATACGTATATATTAGCTTGGACAACAACTCCCTGGACACTGCCTGGTAATGTTGCGCTGGCGGTAGGGAATGATGTTGCATATGTGAAAGTAAAATCTGGCCAGGATTATTTTATTTTAGCAAAAGCCCGCGTGGCTGATGTCATGAAAGATAAGACCCATGAACTGGTTGAAGAGTTGCGCAGTAAAGATTTGGTTGGTTTGGCTTACGAACCCTTGTTTGATTATTATGCTAAAGATGCAAATCTTAAGAACCGGGAAAATGGCTGGAAAGTGTATGCTGCCGATTTTGTTACCGCCGAAGACGGCACGGGCATTGCCCACGAGGCTCCGGCATTTGGTGCTGACGATTGGGCGCTGCTCAAAAAAGTGAATCTGCCGTTTGTGCAGCACGTGGCCATGAATGGAACGTTCAAGCCGGAGGTGGTAGCTTTTGCTGGCCAAGATTTGTCGCCACGCGCAAAAGGTAAGCCGGAAGAAATCCGCGAGGCCGATTTGGCCGTGGTAAAGTTCTTAGAAGAAAAAGGCCTGGTATTCAGTTATGAAAAATATGAGCACTCATATCCGCATTGCTGGAGGTGTGATACGGCTTTGTTAAATTATGCCACCAGTTCTTGGTTTGTGGCAGTGGAAAAAATAAAACCCAAACTTTTAAAAACCGCTAAGAAAATCACTTGGTCGCCCGCCCATATAAAAGAAGGCAGGTTTGGGCAGTGGCTTGAAGGCGCGCGGGATTGGTCAATTTCACGGCAACGTTTTTGGGCTAACACCATTCCGGTGTGGAGGTGCCAGCAATGCAAAAAAGAACAAGTATTTGCCTCTGTTGCCGATTTGGAAAAAGCCAGTGGAGCCAAAGTAACTGACTTGCATAAAGAAATTGTTGATGAGGTGAAATTTGCTTGCGCCTGTGGAGGCCAGATGCAGCGCATACCCGATGTGCTTGATACCTGGTTTGATTCGGGTTCTATGCCATTTGCCACCAAAAGGCCTTTGCCAGCGGACTTTATTGGAGAGGCTCAAGATATGACCCGGGCCTGGTTTTACTATTTGCATGTGATGAGCGGCGCGCTCTTTGGCAAAGAAGCTTTTAAAAATTGCACGGTAACCGGCATTGTACTAGCCGAAGACGGCAAGAAAATGTCTAAGAAATTAAAGAACTATCCCGATCCGTCAGAGGTCATGGAAAAATATGGCGCCGACGCCATGAGGTTTTATATCTTGAGTTCGCCAGTAGTGCGGGCAGAAAATCTGGTATTTTCAGAAAAAGGGGTAGATGAAATAGCGCGCAAAAATATCGGCCGGTTGTATAACGTGCTGGAATTTTATAAGCTCTATGAGAATGGCACTGTGGCAAGCGATAAAAGCAAAAACGTTTTAGATGTATGGATTTTGTCGCGCCTCAAGCAATTAGTGGCTTCGGTGACAGCGGGGTATGAGTCATATCAAGTTGATACTGCTACGCGTCCATTAACAGATTTTATTGATGATTTGTCGGTTTGGTATGTGCGCCGAAGCCGTGAACGTTTTAAAGAACCCTTCGACTCCGCTCAGGGCAGGGA
>OBEQ010090495.1_pt1 | contig 46948 bp, 57 predicted proteins | sample 1670901 | NCBI WGS metagenome assembly OBEQ01 (sample SAMEA104232315, study PRJEB22302) | groundwater metagenome | biome: forest; feature: aquifer; material: groundwater | place: USA | collected 2011-08-07 | depth 5.4 m
GCTGCCTGACGTACCCGCGCGCCCTTCCGACTCACGCAACTCCCCACCTGAGGGAGATCGGGCCTGAGCGCCGAGAACGTTCATGCAGCTTGCCGGCATCATCGCTTCACCGTAGGATGTAGCCCCACAGAAAGGAGCCCGAGCATGAAGTACGAGATCTCCGTCCGTACCTTCGACGTTGAGCCCGCTTTCCACCAGCTTGACTTTCAGGGCAAGGCAGGGACTTTCGGTGCCATGATGGCAGCCATCATCAATGACTGGAACGCTGCGGCGTACGTGCCCGAGATCATCTCCCTGAGCACGGTTCTCGTGGGCGAAACCGTAGTCGTCTCCATTCTCCACCGGGTTCCTGCTTCAGCATGACGCCGCCTCTCGGGAGTAGTTCCAATTCCCCACCACCTTCCTGCGTCAGGAGAATCCGCCCATCCAGGAGCTCCAATCGCGGGCGCGTGATTGCCCACGGCGAGATCCGGCGGCGCCTGCTGGAAGCCACGCTGCCGCAGGCAGAGGAGGGCCCCCGCGAGTCGCCGCCGCGCCCAGGCGCCGCCGCAACTCCGCGAGAATTGCCTCGATGGCCGCTTTCACTTTCGAAGTGTCCACTCCCGCCGCGACTTGGAACAACCCGTGGTCGGTGTAGAGGTCGGGCGAAGCACTCACATAGTAACAAAGTCCCAGTTCATCACGAAGTTTGGTAAACAACCGCGAGCTCATACCACCGCCTAAAATTGTCGAGAGTACCCGAAGCACCGGAGCTTTTTCGTCAAAAGTGCTAAACGTCCGCACTCCGAGCACAAGATGAGTTTGGTCAGTCTCTTTATACTTCACTAAAACAGCCGGAGCTTTTTGCGATTCCTTCACTGACAACTTTCCTGCCATTTCCGCTTCAGACATTCCCCCGAAAAGGACACTGACCTGCTTCTCCATGTCTTTCCGACTGAAAGCACCGGAGATGATAACAGTCGTCGCTTTCCCTACATAGTGTTTCTTCCGATATTCGGCGAGGTCTCTTTGGGTCAGTCCGGAAACACTCTTTTTCGTTCCGGCGATATTCCAACCTGCGGGCTGTCCACCGTAGAGAAGCCCTATGAATAAGTCCTGCACGTGACGCGCGGGTTCGTCTTCATACATATTTATTTCCTGAATTATGACACCTCGTTCTTTTTCAAGCTCACTTGTCGGAAGCGTGGGGTTTAAATACATGTCGGCGACAATATCAAGAATTTTCTCCGCCTTATCCTTGTGCGCCTTGGCGTAGTAGCCCGTATATTCCTGACCGGTGAAAGCGTTGTATTGCGCGCCTAAGGCGTCGAGCTCGCGGGAAAGGTCGGAGGGCTTTGGCCGTTTCGCCGTACCTTTGAAAACAAAGTGCTCGAGAAAGTGCGAAACGCCGGAAAGATTTTTCGTTTCATATTTTGAACCGGCTTCAACCAGCACCATCACCGTCAGCGTGGGACTCGCGGGCATCGGAATGGTAATGAGGCGGACACCATTCGGGAGAATCCGCTTAGAAAATTTCATACGGGTAAATGTAACACAGGGAAAAACAAAAAGAAAACCCGCCGAACGAATCAGCGGGGTTGAAATAGACTCAAAGAACGCGACTTAAGCTCTCGATTCTACGGACATCACCCTTACAGGTCGGTTACGAATCATTTCCACGGGCGGATTGCAAAGGAGCGGCGTACTACTATTCGACACTAGCACTATCGGGTTGCCTCTGAAAAACTCCGGAAACACGACCAACGCATCGCGGCAAGGCCGGGGATGCTCGAGAGCGAACCGGAGAAGGCTACGGCGGCGGGGAGTACCCAACCTTTTAAGCGAGAGACGGGCCATCGTTCTCCCTTGCTGTCCGACATCAATCAGCCGGACGACATCGCTTACCGTCGCAAAGAAACTATCCGCAAGCATGAAAGCGAGAAGTTCGGGGTCTGGACAAACCAACCGAAGCCTCTGAATGATTCTTATCCCCTCATCATCAGCTCGATTTTCGAGCGCAAACGGGTTGGTCAATGCAAAACGCGTTGAAGCATCGCCCTTCCCCCATACAGCCTTAAGGAATTTTCTCATAGGATTTAGGATTAAAGACCGCCTAGTTTTCAACGAACCTTCCCGCCGCACCTTTGGCAAAGAAGAAGCCCCGGAGTATCCCGGAACACGTTAAACGTAATGTACATAATTTATAATAATTCGTCAAGCGTTTGTTCGCTCGTCTAAAAGAAAAGCCGTTCCGGTGTTGCACTGAAACAGCTAACTGAACTACGAAAACTCACGCCAACCCGACTGCCCAAATCGGCTGCTTGAAAACCGACAACGAGCAGGCGCAGACGTATCGGCACTTGCCGTCAAGCACAAAAGCGGTTTGACACTCACCCATTTCAGGTACAACAACCGGCTGGTGCGGGAAAAGTATTGAGCCGGCAACAGGAGAATCTTTAACCCGCAACCCAAACGTAGCCGCGTGGTGGTACGTCGGCATCCGAAGCCCGAGCTTATCGAGAATTTTCCGAACCCGGCTTAGCCGACGCACCGGAAAGAAAACCAGCTCGTCTTCCCACACGCACAACGTGGCATTTTCCGGAAAATATTTCTCGGACAAAAAGGGGCTAACATACACGAAGTGCTTGAGAGCCGCCAAACGTGACGGAGTACACATGCCACTCCCTGAAAGACGCATGCGGGGATATGAAACCTCCGGTACTTTAAAAGTAAGCGGAGTCGGTATTGCGAGTGTTGTTTGCATAATGATGTTGTCAATGAGCTACGTTCGGGGTTGAAAGAACAATTTCGCCGCACATGCGGAGAAAGAAAAAGCTCCGGAGTAACTTCCGGAGCTTATCTTTGAGATTTTGTTTGAGAGAAAATTTAGGCAACAACATCACAAAAACCAACTTCGGAGTTGAGTCTAGTGACGACGACGAGGTTTGTTGCTTTTCGATGCATAATAAGATTGTATAGAGACGTTTCCTGAAGGTCAAGCTGGACTTGGGGATTAATTCGATTGAGCAAGGTAAAACCACTCATCCCCTATCGGCGGGTCCTGCTTCGGCAAAACAGTGTAACCTTGATAAGGCGCTTTGATAACTGAACCGTTGGCCCGCCGCGCAACTACCTGACCGCGGGAAACAGGCTCAAAATTTTTCCAATGTTTCGTCAAGACATCTCCGGCAGACTCTTTGAAATACATGCTCTCGAGCTGGAAAGTTTTCGTTGCCGTTTTAATCTTGGAAGGTTTTCCGCCAATCACACCGAAATGTCTTAGGGTGTTTAGAATTGTCTCAAAAGCCACTCGCTCGGCGGAAACGGAATGGTGTTTACCGCATTCAACCGTCAACGATATTTTCCCGCGTTCATAAGCATAACGAACGGTGTCATATGAAGCTTTTTTTGAATCGGTTACCGCCACTTTCCGGTACAACTCTTTCCAGCCGGTAACAATGTTAGGGATACCGATAGCTTCCGCCAGTTGTCGGTTTGCCCCTGTAGGATAATCCAGAAAAATAAAAGGAGTGTTGGAAGCGCCGTATGAGTGAAGGTCAACCAAAACATCACAATCGTCCGCGACTGCAGTGAGTTTGTTCGCGAGTTTTGCCTCGTACGATTTCGGCCGCGCGTGGTGTTTAAAAATTCTATTCAAGTTTTCTTCGCAATACCGCACTCCCCGCGCAAAGGCTTTCGGGTTGCATACGGGAACGCAGGTAACGGAACCCCTGAGAATCTGTAACGAACTGTCAGAAAATTTTTCTATAAGTTTTTTAAGCGCGACTGTACCGCAAGTTTCTTTACCGTGAATAGCCCCAAAAAAGAGGATGTTTCGACCGGCTTTCTCCGATTTGTATTTGTGAATCGGCGGCATAAAAGCAATGTTACTGTACATTTAAAAAAATGGCCAGAACACAAAGGTTCTGGCCAACTAAAAACTACTGCAGACATTCCATAGCCGCTTCGTAGAAACGCTCCACTTCTGAAAAGTCCTCGCCCACCGCGATAAGCATTCCCCATATTCCCCGCAGGTAGCAGAGAGGGAAAACGCCCGACAGTTCGGGACTGTTCCTGCCCAAAGCAAAGTCAGGTTGAAGTCCCCGACTGCCGAGCCGGTCGTAGAAGGTCTCCACATCCGGCATTCGAGACAGAAGTCCAGCCGGAATTTTCCACGCGCGATAACATGAATGCGGGGCGTATCGCTCCCGAAAGAACCGCCCTATCATACCGCCCGTCGTTCTGCCAAGATTCGGGTCTACCAACAACACCTCGTCGCCTTCGACTAGAAAATCGAAAGCTCCCGGCCCCTGCGGCTTAATTTGCTCCAAAACGGTTTCGGTTACTTCGAGAATTTTCCGCCGCGCCCTTTTGGAATACCGCGCCGGCACTTCGTTACCTGAATAACTCGGCCCGTTCGTGATTTGTAGCGTCGGTTCGGCAAAAGTTTTTCTGCCGACAAACTGCAAACTACCGGCCACAAAATTTTCCCGCATTTCCTCGAGTACCACGCCGGAGTAGCCTTCCCACACTTTGAGAACTTCGTCATTGAGTTTTTCCGGAGTGAAGTCGAGCACGAAACCGTCTCCCGCCGCCGCGTTCCGCGCTTTAGCGATAACCTTTTCAACTCCAGATTTTTTCAAGGCTCGAAATGCGAGAAGGATTTCGCGCTCGTAGGCTCGGCAAGTGTAACCTTTGCATACCGGAACGCCGGTTAATAGCGGCAGTTGTCGCGGACGGAAAACTCCGGGAGGTGTCGGATGCAGAATTCCTTTGTCGGAGTGGCGCCTAGCCCACGACTCTCGGTCGCCCAATACTTGCCAGCGACTGTCCGTGTAAGCGCTCAGGGTCTTGGTTCGTGAGTAAGGAAAAACTAAGGCGTCATTTTCGTTAACACTGTCGACATGGCGGCCAACTTCCGCAACATGTTCCAAGAGCTCCCCGCTCATGGTAAACTCTCTGCCGGAAGTGAAAAACGCCTGCCGGTTGGAAAAGCCAAATACCCTTCGGACGAAATTCCACCACTCGCGCATTCCCTGATACTCCGGCAAAACGATAACGTCGCGGGGTTTCAGAAACCACGCCCACCTCGCGGGGATGTAGGCGCGAGCATGCGGGTCGGAAAGGTCGAGCTCGTATTCGGGCTTCGGGTCTTGAATGATAAGCAATCTTGAATTTTGGAGGGCGTACATATGAATGTCATGTAAAAGAACAACGACACCTCTGGTTTCGCAAGCAACGCTTGAGTCACATTCGGTGTAAAAATGTGATGACTATTTCAAACATTTTTGGAACACTCATCATATCTATACGAAAAAACAGCTCCGACAAGAGCTGTTTTTCTTAGATGAGTTCCTGATTTTTTGAAACTAGTTTTTCAGGAAAAGCAAACAAGAAACACGGCTCTCGCCCTGCTTCTTGCTCTTCTTTGAAGTTAAAACCGTTATCCTGAACATAGAGCAACTATACACCCGAAACGAAATAAGTCAAGAAAAAACCGCCCCGATATATCAGGACGGTAATACAGACAACACTACGCGCGCAACAGTTTTTCCACTTCAGCCTCGGTGCACACCGAATCCAAAAAACTAAAATCACTTTCATCCTCTCCGAAAGCGATAAGCATGTACCATTTTCCCCGCAGGTATCCGAGCGGAAACACTCCTCTGTCCGGCGAGTGCGGGTTAAAGGCCATACCCCTTGCCACAAGTCTTTGGTAGAAAACTTCCACGGAAACATCATCGGGGAGTGGTGTTGAAACTTTCCACGCCCGATAGCAGAGATGCGGAGCGTACTTTTGGTGAAAGAACCGTCCGACCATGCCCCCCGTCGTTCTGCCTAAGTTCGGGTCAACCAAGAACACCCGCTCGTCTTCGACCAAAAAGTCGAGGGCGCCGGGGCCTTGAGGCTTCACTTGGGAGAGTACTTTTTTTGTCGCACGAATAATTTCCTGCCGCGCCTCGGGCCTGAAGACGTCCGGGACCTCATTGCCCCTGTAAACATTCCCGGCCGTCAGCTGACGCGTGGGCTGTTCAAAAACCTTTTCCCCCACAAATTGCAGGCTACCCGCGGAAAAATGCGCTCGCATCTCTTCAAGCACGACACCTGAGTACGTTGTCCAAAGCGCGAGCAATTTTTCCGTGAGCATGTCGGGTTCAAAGTCGCTCACAAACCCCTCTCCCGCGCTCGCACTCCGCGCCTTGGCAATAACGCGTTTTACGCCCGACTTTTTTAACGCCCGATAGGCTACTTCGATTTCAGCCCCGTCGGCTCGGCACGTATACCCCTTGCATAAGGGGACACCAGCCAGAAGCGGCAGCCCTTCTTCACGGGTAATTCCCGAAGGAGTGGGGTGAAGAATGCCCTTGTCATGATGCCGCTTGACCCATTCAGGGTGGTCGCCAATAACTTTCATTTCCAAACGCTTCGCCAAGACCGAAGTTGAATCCGAATGCGAAGCGTACGGAAAAAGTGACCAGTTGCCGTGGCTGACTGAACCGAGCTGACGTTCGACATCAGACGCCTTTTCTTTCAGTTCAGCGCACATGGTAAATGTTTCCCCCGAAGTGAAAAACACTTGATTGAAATGGAGGTCAAAGAATCTTTTGACAAAGCCCCACCATTCAAACATCTCCGTGCTTTTTGGAAGCGCAATCATGCCCCTCCCCCGAGACAGAAGCCACGCCCATCGCATGGGGATATACTCGCGGGTATACGGGTCCGATTTATCGAGTTCGTATTCGGGGCGGGGGTCGTGGACAATGAACAAGTTTGTATCCGGTAGCATAAACACCTCTCTATTGTTTGTTGTGAATTATTTTGCTGTGAAGAACAAAAGGCCTGCCTTACTCGGGGCCGGCTTTTGTTCAACGAAAAAACGGCCCCACTTTAAGGCCGCCTTTCGGTATTCGATAGAATTGTTTAGGAAAAAAATCAAACAACGCAAACCGGCCTCAAATATTCGTTTGAGGCGCCGCGACGGCTGCATGTGCATATGGCTGTTTTCATATTTACTCTTTGAAGATAGCTTGCTTGATATAAAATGTCAAATCGGCAATCCAAACACGGACATCTTGCTCTAAAAATACTAAGGGCGCTTCAACACATCGTGCGGCCCAGCACGGCGAACGAGGTAGCCATATTCCTCTTTTTGGAAAGTGAAACGATATCCTTTTGAGAAGCGAGCCTCAAAAATTCCGTCAAAACCCTCCATTTTTTTCACATGGAGTGACGGATGTTTCGGATTTCCCAAAAGCATCTCCAGTTTCTTTTCAAGTACCTTTTGCAACCGCCGGGGTAGACCTCGATAGTCAGAATCGAAAGTGGTGGAGAAATGAAACATCATGTTAGCCACGCCTTAACCACGCAAGATAGTTCTTGAGTTCCTGTTTAGTTCGAATAGCCTTGCTGACGCGCCCAGCCTTGATGTCTGCATCGGCTTCAGCCTCCATTTTCTGCCAAAGCAATTTCTGGTAGTTGCGTTTTATTTCATCATTCGTAAGCTTACTCTTGGAAGATTCCGAAGCATTGAATCTTTCCACGGACATCACTACCGCCACTCGTCTGCCATTCTTCTCAACAACCACGGGAGCATGCCGTGCTTCGTCCAAAAGCCGTCCGAAATTATTCTTTGCTTCTTTCGCACTAAACGTTGTTGTAATCATATTGGCTATTATAGCCAAAGTAGCTCTTTTGTCAATCAACTTTTTTAAAGAATGAAAAGATAACGGCGCCGTATGGAACAGCGCCGTGGTCAGCTGGGAACGAATGCCCCTTATCCGGGCGGCTTGCGCCCGCGGTGTATCCGCCTCTTGCATTAGTCGAAAGGAAGCCTCCTCATGAGGAAGCAATTCTTGTCTGCCCAAGAGCGGCCGTGACGCAGTATCACAACGAGAACCATACTCCCTTAAAATGGCCTTTCTCACCACACCCGCCGTCGGGTGTCTGCACCAATGAAAAAGGTCATACTAAGAGATTATCAGCTCTTGTATGTATCTTGCAAGTTCCGGTATCCCCACTCTGCTCTGCTTACCGGTATCGCGGTCGCGGACAGTGGCATCACCTTTCTCGAGAGAGTCGAAGTCAACCGTGATACAGAACGGCGTGCCGATTTCGTCCTGCTTACGATAGCGTTTGCCGATGTTGCCGTTATCGTCAAACATCACAGCGCCGAATTCTTTTTTAAGCGCACGGAATACTTCCCTCGCCTTCTCAACCAACTGCGGTTTATTTTTAAGAAGCGGAAACACGGCAACCTTGACCGGCGCGAGATTCGGCGGAAATTTCAAAAACACGCGGCGCTCGCCGCCGAGTTCATCTTCGGTATAAGCTTTTGAAAGCACGGCGAGAAGATGTCGACCAAGACCAAACGTCGGTTCGAGCGCGTGCGGCACGGATTTTGTGTTGTCAGCAGGGTCGAGGTAACTTAAGTCAACGCCGCTGTGCTTGATATGATTCTGCAAATCGAAATCGGTGCGATACGCAAACCCCGCAATCTCATCAAACTTGTGCGGAAAACGAAAATGGAAATCCACTGTTCGTGAGGAATAGTGCGCACGCTCGCCGTCAGGAATCTCAATCTCTCTTATGTCCTCTTTCGCGAAACCGAGCGCGGCAAACCACGCCCGCATCTGCTCCAGCCAATATTCAAAACACTCCTTCCACTCACCTTCTTTCACAAAATACTCGAACTCCATAATTTCAAGCTCGCGTACGCGGAAAATGAAATCTCGCGGCGCAATTTCATTTCTGAATGAGCGGCCGATTTGGGCGATACCGAAAGGAAGCTTCGGATGAAAAGAATCAATGATATTTTTAAAATTGACGAACATACCTTGCGCGGTCTCGGGACGAAGATACACGGTCGTGTCAGACCCTTCGACCGAACCAATCGAGGTTTGAAACATCATATTGAACTGACGAACCTTCGAGTAACGAAGATTGTTTTCACAATTTGGACATGGAATGTCGAAACCACTAAAAAAATCTTGTACTGACTGAGAAGCATCGTGACTAAAGTCGTGTTCATGCTTTTTCCAGAAAGCCTCTTGAATGTGGTCGGCACGTTGCCTTTTTTTACATTTACTACACTCAACCATTGGGTCGGCAAACCCTCCAACATGCCCGCTCGCCTCCCACACTTTCGAGTTCATGAGAATCGCCGAATCCACTCCATACATATCTTCCCGTGAATCCACGAAAAATTTCCACCAGAGATTCTCAATGTTTTTCTTCAGTGCCACGCCGAGCGGTCCGTAATCCCACGTCCCCGCAAGTCCGCCGTAAATTTCCGAGCCGGGATATACAAACCCCCGCCTTTTGCAGAGACTTACAATCTTCTCCATCAAATCTGTCTCCTGTTTTTTGTCTGAAGTCATATGGCAACTTTAAACCAAAACTACAAAAACGCAAACTATTTTTTAATTTTGACTTGCACTTTTACCTTTTGATTTTTAACTTTTTACTTAATTACAGTTCCCTGCCCCGGCTTAAAACTGATATCCGTCAAAAGCTCGGTGGTGAGAGGTTCGCGGGCGGAAGCTGTAACCGTCTGACCGGCAAAGTTATCATCACCTGTCGCGGTCGCTTCTGTCACCAATACGGGAGAGGTGCGAACCTGACTAAGGCTCGGCGCGAGCGACACTTGGAAACTCACCTCGCGGGGACTGCCGGAAAAACCCGTACCCGCTTTCAGGTCACCAATGTCCCAGAGTACCTGTCCGCCCACCGGATTGTAAGAAATTTTTTCGGTCGCCGGCGCCGATACGTCAAGCCACTTAACGTACGAAGGCAGGGTCGCTGTCACTTTCACGTCTGCCAGGTCATCCGAACCGTTCGTCAAGGACCACACTATAGTGTAGCTCGTATCGGCATCCACTTTGGGGGGAATGGGGCCGGTGTTGGTGAAAGGTCCGGAGAAGTAGAGTGAACGGGTTGAAAGACCGAGACTTGACGGAATACGAACGTCCCTTGAAATCGTGGAAGAAATCTCCTGTGATAGGCCGGCTTCATTCTGACGCTTGCCGGTTACGGTAACCGCCAAATTCATTCCCGGACTCTTTATCGAGCGGACGACCTCCTCCGGCAGAGTTGAAAGGGAGAAACTAAGGGTCATGGCCCCATCGGGATTAAAAACCGCCAACTCGGGTTTTAACGTCTGGTCCCAAAGAACGGTATTGTCGGACGAGCGGTAAAAACCGTTCGACAGCGATACGGAAGCCGGGTCAAAAACGGCTCCGGTAATTTTGACGGACACCCTCATATCCGTAATCTTGACACCAAGGTTGTTCTCGAGTATCAGGTCCGCCCTGATATTTTTCCCGGGGCGGGCAATGTAGATGTCGCCCGCGTCTCCGTTTAAGACAAGGGCCGCGCCGATAAACGGTTTCCGTATGGCAATTTTCTGAGTAGCCGTCAAGAAGTTGGTACCGATACTGTTGTCGTTGGTAGGGCTCTCGGTACCGACGGAGAAGCGGAATGTTCTGTCTTCGTTGTCCTGGCCGGCAATCGTACCGCGAACTTTGACGCTGCGCTTAACGCCGGGTTTGAGGTCGCCCAACTGCCAAAAGCTGTTGCTCCACGAAGGCGATGGGGTAGAACTCTTGAAAGTGAAACCGAAAGGGTACTCGGCGGAGAGGGCCAATTTTTGGATAACCGAGCTTGCGTTTGAAACAACCTCAACCGTAAATTCAGCCTCCTGATTGGCATTCACTTCCTTGACTGACGCAACGGTCATGGTAACCGGCGCGGAACTGATGGCAACACTGTAATTCTTTTCTTTGGGAAAAATGGCGTTAGAACCTTTCACGCGATACTCGACAGAAATCTTCAAGTCCTTCACGTCCCCCTCCTGCCCGAAGAGCACGGCCTGGATTTTTTTCGTCGCACTACCGCCCTTGACGATTGTACCGAGAACCTCCCGATAACGCCGGAGAGGGACGGTCGTATCTTCGGCCTGCCTCGTGCCTTCTGGGTAATCAATGATGAGGTCGGCGGTTTCGAGGTCAGCGTTGTTCTGGTTAGTCACGCGAATTTCAAGCGGCAAAATTTCCCCTCCCGCCACCGATACCGGTCCGATGACGTTGATATCGACATTTTTTGAAGAAACGACATTGCCGCCGCCGAAAAAGGTGTAGCCCGCGACGGCAAGAGAAATCAGAAAAAAAGTTACCGAGGCGATGAAAAGTTTTTTGAGAAATGAAATGTGGTTTGTCGTGTCCTCAACGAAACTACGGCGGCGGTTTTCTACCGCCTCGGCGCCCCACCCCTTAGGAACACTGATGTCGTGCTTTTTAAACCTCGCTTCGCTCTTTTTTGTCGCGGAAAAATCTCCCCGCCGCGAATAGAGATTTTCCTGGAGCGCCTCGAGACTGTCCTCCTCGCCTTCTTTTACAAAATGTAACGGGTCTTCGGGATTCATAAAAAGAAACATCCGAGCAAAATCGCGATAACCTCCTTAGTATAACACGCCTACAGTTGAGTTTCTTTAAGCGATTTGTTGATTTCCTGCAAAATGCGTCCCATAACCGGATTCATGTCGGCAAGCAGGTCGTCGCTCCAATAAGGCGAGCCGACAAAGAGGGAGGTTTCGGGTGATGTCCCGAGGTAGCCCAGACTCGATAGTACCCGCAATACCAGAATGTATTCAAAATTTCTGACAAGCTCCGGAGATTGTTTTTTCGAGAGCGCGAACCGTATAGCCTCGGAGAGGTAGTCAAACAAAACGGTATTTTTCTCCTCGCCGCTAAGCAGCCGTTCCAAAAGCGCGAATACACGGGCGAACACGGCGAGCATCTCGGGATTACTGCGAAGCGCCTCGTAGATATTGATATGTTTCGACGCTCCCGTTACCCGCCACAATTCCTTCCCGCGTACGAGAGAGAGTTCGCAAAAAGAAAAATCGTGGAGGCTGTAGCGTAGCTTGGATTTAAGGTGGCGTACCCCTTGCGCCGAGGCTTTAACCAAACCGAGGTCTTTGGTAAAAATGCGAAACGCGCGGTTCGCCTCGCCGGAGGCGTTGCTTCCTAAAATGAAACCGGAGGTGTGGTAAATGTGGTGCACAAAGAAATTTTAACATAAAAAAACTCCGGAAACCGGAGTCTGTCCTAAGGAAAGGGCAGGCCATGCTCGTTAAGAAATTCCACACAAGTTTTTGTCTCTTTGTTCAGAGCACAGATAACGTCGCCCTCCATCCTTTGGTCAACCACCATGCTAAGCAAAGTGAGAGCAATGTTTATAACTTCCCGCTCACTATGTGCTTCCAGTTTGCGTTGGAGAACTCGGAGGTGTTCCCACTGTCCATCAGTCATTTGAAAATTCAAGTCTGGCATAAAATCTTCAGTCTTGTGAAAGTAAAGCAAGCGGCGGAAACCGTGTCAAGCTATGTGACAGCCAGCGACAACGCCACGCTTTCAAAAAACTCCTTGCATAAAAAACCGCGAGCCGTTTCGGCTAGCGGATTGACGTTGAAATCTCTTGGACTGCGCTGGCAACTCCAGTCAGGATAGTTTGTTGAACTTCCCGTTCACACGCCATCCCACACTTGAACGCATCAGCGAGGGCTTCAAGGAAACTGTCGTCGGTAAGTTGCGCTGGGCTGTATTGCCGTTCGGAAATTGCCGCCACCACGATATCATTGGCACAGGAATCGGGTTCGGGTTTGGGTTGAAAAACCCGAGCTTGTTCCAGTGTAGTGTCGTTGTCGCACGGCCGGGCAACCACTTCATGCGTGGGCTTGATAACTATAAACTTAATTTTCATTTGTAACCTCTTTGTTTGTCGTTTGTCCAAAACTGCCTCTAGTCAAAGGTTATCAAACCGATTCGCGATGTCAACCGGCGGCCATCTCCATAATACTCTTGAACACCGAGGGGAAAGCCGTCACGCCTTCGCTTTTGGAAAAGTGACCCTTGCCGCGCTCAAGAATCGCCTTCGCGCCGAGCGCCTTTTGAAATTCAAGACTTCGTTCAAGCGAAATGTACTTGTCATTGTCGGAAAAAATTGTCACGAACTTCGGACAGTGGCTTCTGGCTTTCTCAATATCAAGCGAGAGAGAACTAAATTCGGAAATTTCCGGAATGTTTAGGTCGGCCAAAAATCCGGCGACAAAAACACAGCCGCCGACGCGAGCGGCTTTCGGCAATTTCTCAAAGTAGCGCAGTGTCGCGATGCACCCGAGCGAGTGACCGACAAAATATGTTTCCGGATTCGGACGGCCAACAGCGTCTTTAATGGCCGCAACCCACTCGGAAACTTTGGGCTCGTCAGGATGTGGCATTGCCAAAGCCTCAACTTCAAACCCCCGCGCCTTAAGCTCCCAGGACAACCACGGGAACCAGTGACTATCCGGTCTCTCCTCCCACCCGTGAATAAGAAAAACTCTTTTGGTCATAGTTTTCAGTTTAATTCAATACACCTCATCATGCGTTCCAACATTTGTGTACAACACTTCATCGGGGGCAGTAAATATAAAAGTTACTCTATATGAATAATCAATACACCACGCCCATTCATCTTTTTTGTCGCCGTGAAGTTTGTGCGTTCCCAAGCGAGAATCAAAAGGACTTGCACGAAAAATACCCTCAAGTTTGTCGGCTTTTTCCTTAATCTTTTGGGGAAGTTTCTTAAACCGGCGTCGAAACCGAGAAGAGGTCTCTATTTTCATGAGAGCTTCTTTTACATCAAGTCGCGTAGAGAGTGGAGGGCCTTTGTTTTTCCCTGTCGGTACTCACGAAGAGCCTCCGCTACTCGCTTATCCAACGCGCGGGCGCTTTTCCCTTTCAAAAAAATAGTGGGTACCTGATTTTCTTTCAACACTTCATACTCCTTGCGAGGAATAATCACAAGGTCGTCGTCTTGAATTTGAGCCTTTTTTAGAATGGTGATAGCCATAATAGTGCCACTATATCAGAAAAATAACTTTTGAAAAGCTGAAACCCGCGAACCTAAAAGGCACGCGGGCGAAAAATTGAAACAGTTAGACTGTCCACCCGCCAAAAAACTTTCCAAGTTTAGTTATCCCCAGTCCAAATATCCGGCCAAAACTCACTTCACAATGGCCATTTTCAGAGAAAAACTATCAAAAGCCACTTCCGCGCCTTCCGCCATCTGGGCAAAATTGATTTTCTTAAGTTGCGTCGCTTTCATAAGTTCCCGCTCACATTTACGGACAAATTTTTTACCATTTTCGTCAGTATCGATAGTGAGTAGAGCTAGGTCGCCGGCAGTAAGACCCGTTTCCTTGCGCAAATCCTGAATAGCGCGAATTAACTCACGAACATCACCTTCTTCCTTAAGTTCGGGGGTAATAGTCGTATCGAGCTCCACTTCGCTCAAAATACCCGCGTCAAACAAAACCTTTTTGACGTTTACTTCGTCTTGTATAAGCTTTAACAACTCAGATTTAAGATTTAACCCGCCCGAACGACTGGTCTCGTTCAGTCGGGCGGGGATTTTAGATTTAAGTTTAAGCGAGGCAAGAGGTTGCCTGACTTTTATGTTAGCTTTGGCTCGCTGTTCCAATGCAAGTGATACTATTTTCCTGACCTCTTCCATTTCCTCCAATACTTTTGCATTTTGATTTTTGAGTTTTGAATTTACTTCCGGCCACTCTTCCAAATGCACGCTCTCTTTTCCCCCATCAACCGCCTTATACAAATGTTCGGCAAAAAACGGCGTAAACGGTGCCATAAGCTTGGACAGTTCACAAAGCGTAAAGCGCAAAGTTGCCAAGGCGGCGTTTTTGTCAGAAATTTCTTTGTTTTCTTCGTTTGGGTTTTGTGGTTTGTGATTTGTTTGGAATTTGGTGCTTGTGATTTGTGATTTGAAGCGATTCCGAGAGCGCCTTAAGTACCACTGTGAAAGGTCGGCAATAAAATCCCGAATGGCGCGCGCCGGCTCGAGCAGTTTGTATGTATCCAATCCGTCGGTAACTTCTCTGACTAACTGGTTCAGCCTTGCCAAAATCCACACATCAAGAACGTTTGTGCTTTTCAGCATTTCGGGTTTTGTGCTTTGTTTGGTTTTTGGATACTGTATTTTGTGTTTTTCGCTATCGTACAATTTGTAGAAAGCGAGTACGTTCCCCGCCAGATTAAACACTTTCTTCACAATCTCGTCCACGGTTTTTTCGTCAAAGTTTTTCGGCTCGCCAGGCTGGTTCACCGAGTACATCCAGAACCGGAGTGCGTCCGCGCCGTACTTCTCTATCATCGCCTCCGGTTCGACGATGTTGCCAAGAGACTTGGACATCTTCTTGCCTTCGGCATCGAGAACGTGACCGAGGCAGATAACGTTCTTGTACGCTCTGCCTTTACTCATAAGCGTACCAATGGCGTGCAAGGTGTAAAACCACCCTCGGGTCTGATCAATCGCTTCGGAAATAAAGTCAGCCGGATACCCTGCCGTATCGATCAATTCTTTATTCTTAAAAGGATAATGTTCTTCGGCAAAAGGCATGGCGCCGGAATCAAACCACACGTCCATCACTTCTTTCACCCGCTTCATTTCTTTACCGCATTCGCACGCGAGAGTAAGCTCGTCAATGAACGGCCGGTGCGGGTCGATTTCTTTGCCGGTTCGATTATCAATATATACGGAAGTCGGTTCGGCGTAGCCACCCAATAGCCCGTGATGAAAAGTCCGGCTTTCCTCCCACAAATTAGTGATATCGTTGAGTGAAAGGTCTTTGAAATAGCGCATCAATGTCATTAGCGGACCTTCGTGCGACACAAGCACCACGGTTTCGCCTTGGTGTTTCTTCAAAAGTTCGCGGGCGAAAGCAACCGACCGATTTTCAACATCCTGCCAGCTCTCGCCCGTGTTGCCCCGAGGGGCTTTGTAAAAGACATCGTGCGGTAGTTTGTTGTACGCAATCCGCTCCGGCTCCGCTTCGGTCACAGAATCTTTCTTACCGTCCCACTCCCCGCTTCGCACCTCCCAAAACGCCTCCGACAACACGGGGGTTTTGCCAACAACTTTTCCGATAATCTCCGCGGTTTGGCGTGTGCGCAATACGGGCGAGGCGTAAATTGTCGAGACATTCATGCCTTTGACTTTTTCCCCCGCCAATTTTGCCCGAGCCTCCCCCGCTTTGGTCAGCGGGTATTTATCACGGGAACTGTCGAAAATACCGAGAACATTTTTCTCGCTTTCGCCGTGACGAATAAGTACGAAACGTGTCAGTTTTTTCGCGGCACTTTGTTCGTAGAGGTCACTAAAAGAACCAGCAACTTTTCGCTTGCCGCATCCCCCACACTCCCACACCGGCAACGGTGTTCCCCAATACCGCTCACGCGAAATCGCCCAGTCTTTTACCTCATTGAGCCACTCGCCGAATCTCCCTTCTTTGATGTACGACGGTTCCCAATTTATTTTTTCATTTTCCGCAACGAGTTTGTCCCGAAGCTTACTCATGGCGATGTACCACGAATCACGGGCGAAATAGATAAGCGGTGTGTGGCACCGCCAACAATGCGGATAACTGTGCTTGTAAGGTTCATGATGAAAGTAAAATCCCTTTTTCTTCAAATCCTCAATAATATCTAGGTCGAGCGTAGGTTTTCCTTTTTCGTCTTTTTCTTTTACAAATCTCCCAGCCAAAAATCCCGTCTCTTCTTTGAAAGTCCCGTCTTCCTTCACCAGATGATGTTTCGGCAACCCGACTTTCGTGCCAAGCTCAAAGTCATCCGTGCCATACATCACCGCCATGTGCACTATTCCCGTCCCCTCTGTGGTAGTCACAAAATCCGCCGCATACACCTTAAACGCGTTTTTCAGTTTCGGTTTTTCCGTTTCCGAGAGATTGTCTTTGAGAAATGGGTAGAGGGGTTCGTATTCAAGACCGACAAGATCTTTTCCCGTTACAGTATCCGTTTCTTCAAGTGCATGCCCCATAAAAACTCTTCCTCCCAAATTTGATTTTGGAATCTTCTCAAAGACATCTCTTGCTAGAATAAAATATCCTCCCTTAAAATCTTTTTGATTGGAATCAATAAACTCTGCCTCTCGTAAGATTCGCGCTTTCACATACTCGATGTCTTTCCCCACCGCCAACCCCACATTTCCCGGCAACGTCCACGGCGTTGTCGTCCAAGCCAGTAAGTATGTGCCGTCTCCAAATTTTGAATTTTGACTTGTAATTTTGCCTTTTGCCTTTTGAATTTTGAATTTAACATAGACCGCCAGGTCTTTAACATCCTCATACCCCTGCGCCAACTCATGACTCGACAATCCCGTCCCACACCGCGGACACCACGGCACCACTTTGTAATCTTTATAAAGAAGTTTTTGCTCACTGATTTTTGAGACGATATTCCACACCGACTCGATATAATACGGCTTGTAAGTGACAAACGGGCGTTTCAAATCAATCCAGTAAGCGATGCGCTCTGTGAATTCCTCCCACTCTTTGACATACCGCCACACGCTTTCGCGGCATTTTTTGTTAAACGCTTCGATGCCGTACGTTTCAATTTCTTTTTTTGATTTCAAGCCCAATTCTTTCTCCGTTTGAATCTCAACTGCCAAGCCGTGCGTGTCCCACCCGCCCTTGCGGCGCACTTTGAACCCGCGCATGGTTTTGTAACGCGGGATGGCGTCCTTGAAAGCGCGAGCTTCAAGGTGGTGAATCCCCGGCTTTCCGTTTGCCGTCGGCGGGCCTTCATAGAAAATAAATTCGCCTTGAGGCGCGGGCTTGGCGACCGACTTCTCAAAAATCCGGTTTCCCCGCCAGAATTTGAGAATTTTTTCCTCCCTTTCAACTATTGGGTTTTTGATTGGTTGCTTTTCGGGCATAAAAGAAAAAGCTAGAATATCGCTATTCTAGCACTGTTGAGATGTATTTCGAAATCACTTCACCACACGATTTGGGCACCGCCGAGAGTACCGTCACTGTTGATTGGAAAAATCCACTTTGCCGTTGTACAAAGGCCGGGTAGAGAGCCCTTGTAAACACTGACCCAGATGCGGGGCAGTTCCGTAGTGCTGGTTTCTCCCTTTCTAGGAATCGGGCGAAGTAGGTACACACCGATGTAGGTGACTTCTTCCGTATCTAAGCGTTCAAGTTGTTCCGCCAAAGCGTATGCAGTCTTCAGGGACAGTTCGCCTTTGAAATGCCATGTCGGGACTGTGGCGGGTTTCGGCTCAATTTCTCCAGTGGTTGAAACGTTGGGAGTTGTCATAATCTGCATTGAGCTTACGCCACCACTGCGTAAAGTCAACTTCTTAGCTAGAGCTTGTTTATTATGTCTTCAACCTCGCAGCGCTTGGCGTTAAGGCTGTCAAATGAAGTGTAGGTTGTCCAATACAAAATTTTGCCGACGTAATTTTCTATCGAAGATTGACTGCCGGTCGAAGTCGCGGTGTGTACCTCCGCGCTGAAGTCGTAGGGGGGTTTCGCAAGCTGGCCGCCGCAGGCCACGCCAACATTGGCAATCTGGATTTTGTAAGAATCGTAAAAATATCTTTTTGTTTCTTCCAAATTGAATTTCCCCAAAGCGATTGATTTGCGGTATTCGTCAGCGGCGGAAATATCCTTGGCGCTTTGCGGAAAAGACGGCACTTTATTTTCATCAGCCAAGTACTCCAAGCCTTCGGCTTGACGGGTGTACATGAGTCTGAAAACTTTTCTTTGTTCGTCACGCAGGACATTGACGCGGTTGGCCTTTTCGTCAGCGGGCAAAACAACGGGGGCGGAAGTTTTGGTGTTAAGTCCGGCAATCCTCTGGTAGCCGTTTTTCTGCAACTCCCAGCCGACCAGAAGCGGCACCACCTCGTCGGCTCCGGCAGTCACTTTACGCCCGAGGTCGGCAAGGTTTGTAGCTATTGAAAGCGCTTCCGGTATTTTGAACGCATTTTGCAAAACATAAGAACGAAGAAGCAGAAACCGTCCGATATCCCGTAGTGGCTCGAAATTACACTGTTCGGGTGTCATAACAGCCGAACACTGGTAAAGCGGCATTGCGGAAGTGGTCGAAAAAGCTTGAAGGGTTTTCACGTTTCTGGCCGCCACTGCCGTTGCGGCGGAAGGGGTTGGCAAATTTTTCACATCGTAACCTTTTCCAAAAAATTTTGAGAGAAAGTCTTTATCGGCTTGCGTGATTAGTGCGCTCGCCGCACTTATATCCACGGCGCTGTTTTGGTCGTCGGGAATTTTGGTCCAGTTCATCAACAAATCCTGACCAAAAACGACTGGGGGTGGTGGTACAATAGCTTCGACTGGCGGTGTTTTTTCCGTTTCGGGTACCACAGCTTGTTCTTGCACTGGTGGAGTAACAGCGGGAGCTTTCGCCCGATACAAGAAGTACCAAACTCCGGCACCGGCAAGGGCGAACAAAAACAAAATCAAAACGAAAATAAGAGGCCATTTTGTCTTGGACGTAGGCGCGGCGGGCATAGTTTGCAATCGAAATGTCGTCTGAAACTGCGTGTTGACTTCGGCAGGATTTGGGGTGGCAGTCACTGGACTAATTGTGGGTTGCGAGACTGGATTTTGCACCGGCTGAAACGCGGCCGTATTTACCCCAGACTCTCCTTGTTGAAATATCGGCAGTTGCGTAGACACCGGAACTACTGGTTTTTGGACAACACCCACGTGAAGAGCTTTCAGAGCTTCGGCCACATCAGCCTCGGTCCAGCCTCCGGGTTTTAATATCGCCACAATTTGTTCTTGGGGAACGTTCGAGGCAAGCTGCTCGCGGACAAATTTTAAGAGTTCATCGCTTATCATAATGGGATAATTTTAGCATGTATCGCCGCGGTTGCCATACTACATCATGTCCGGCACTGGAATACCCAAAAGCCACAAGCCACTCTTCATTACTGTCGCAAAGGCCTCCGTGAGTCCGACCTTGTAAGGGGAAGTCTGGTCCTCCACATTAACGATTTGATTCTTGGCGTAATAGCTGTTGAAACTGCCGGCAAGTTCGGTGAGGTATGTGGCGACCAAATGCGGCGCGTACTCACTCCCCGCCCGCCCCACAACTTCGGGAAAACGAACGAGCAGGCGTTCAAGTAGAGAGATTCCCAAAGGTTCGACCTTTGTATTAATCCGCGGCCTAATCATTGATGATTCCGCCTTTGCCAACACCGACTTCGCTCGCACATATGCATATTGGAGATATGGTCCGGAATCTCCCTCGAACGAAATTGACTTTTCGAAATCGTAAATAACGTCGCTCCCGATTGCCTGCTTCAAAATCGAATACTTGATAGCGCCAATCGCCACCACTTCAGCAATTTTGTTTTTCTCCGTCGTCTCAAGCTCGCGCTCCTCCAATTTTTTGTGCACCATCGCTTCCACCGCCACAATGAGCGATTCGCCGGTAATCACGTTGCCCGTGCGGGATGACATTTTTCCAGTCGGTAACCGGAGCATCCCGTGGGACAGATGTTTGGTTTTCTTGGCAAGTTCCGGAAAAATCAAGCCCAAAGCACACAAAAGCACCTTGAAATACTCGTTGACCTCGTTTCCTGTAACGACTACAGACTGGTCGTACTGATACTTATCATATTTTATTTTCGCCAAACCCAGCTCTTTCGCCTCATAAGTCGGAAGCCCGTGCGAATTTATAAAAACCCGTGTGTGCAGACCATGTTTTTCGCCGGGGAAAATAATTGCGCCTTGGCTTTTTTCAAACACTCCCCGCCCGAGAAATTCCTCAACAACTTTCTTGCCGAAAACTCCGGTCTCGCTTTCAAAAAAATAAGAATCAAATTTCGTGCCGAGTTTTTTATAGATATCTTCAAAATGTGTCAAGCTCACTTCTTTGCCCCAACCGTAGAGCTTGTTTGTCTCCTTATCGGACTTGTCGAAAATTTTTTTATTTAACTCGTTGATTTCCTGTTTTGCCAACTCATCCGATTCATACTTCTCCGACCCAAGCGCATACGCCTTCCCCCACATTGTTATTGTCGCCTTTTGGTTGTCAGTTGCAGATTGTTGGTTGTTAGTTTTCATAGCACCCCAAATGGCCTTGGCCACATGAAGTCCCACGTCACCTTGATAACAAGCCCGTTTCACCTCCGCGCCTTGAAATTGAACGAGTCGGGAAATTGATTCGCCAACCGCATTACTCATCAAATGTCCGATATGAAATTCCTTGAACGGGTTGGGGTCGGTATATTCTACCATCACCTTTTTGCCTTTGAGCGTAGAGCTTTTGCCGAAGTTTTCTCCTTCCTTCAAAACAGCCGCTACACTTTCCGTAAAAAATTCCCGCGAGAGATAAAAATTTATAAACCCCGCGCCAGCAACTTCAACCCTTTCAACTTCTTTCGGTTCATATAGTACGATATATCGTACTATATCGTCCGCGAGTTTTCGCGGACTAGTTCCAAGCGCTTTCGCATGAGCCAGTGCCACGTTCGTTGAATAATCCCCATGCGAAATTTCATCAGGATGTTCCAAAGAAACTTCCTTGGTCTGAACGCCGAGCTTCTCTAAACTTTTCCGTATTAATTTTTTTATTTTCTCCTCAATCATTTTTTTCCGGTACTGCCGAACTGCCCCAGACCCCGACTCGAATCATTCAACGTATCCGTCTCAACAAGTTTCGCGTGAGCGACTGGAATTATCAAGAGCTGCGCCACCTTGTCTCCTTTCTCAAACGTATACGGCTTGTCGCTCAAATTCACCAGATGCACATTGTATTCGCCGCGAAATCCCGCATCATACACACCACCCATCGTGTGGAGTCCCGCCTTGGAAATACTGCCTTTGTCTTTCACGATGGCCGCGTAGCCTTCGGGAAATTCCAAAGCAAAACCATTGAAAAACCGGTGGTGTCCCATGGGGAGCACAACGGCCTCCTCGAGAGAATACAAGTCAAGCCCGACATCTCCGGGGTGGGCGTAACTTGGCAGTTTTGCGTCGGGATTTAAACGCTTAATTTTTACCTCCAACATGCGGCAATTGTAACAGTTTTGACACTCTTTCCCAAATTTTTTCCTGCACTTCTTTCAAAGACAAAATGTCGCCTGCCTGCGCAGGCAGGTCTTTTTTCTTGTAATCGATCACCGCCCATTTGCATTTCTTGGCGACAGCAAGATAGGCTTCGGCCGCGTCTTTCAAATGTTGCAAGTCCGCCTCGTGAATGTCGCGTCTCGCACCTTTCGTATACGCGCGCGCGACCTTTTGGTCGACAAACTTCTGACCAACTTCGGGGGGAACGTACAATAGAATAGTGAGATCGGGTTTGGGAATACCGAAAATGCCGTACTCAAGCTCCTCAAGCCACTTCAAAAACTTTTCCCGCTCGGCTTTATTTTTAATTTTTCCCGCCTGGTGTCCCATGTTTGCGGACACGTAGCGGTTGCTTATCACCGTCTTCCCTTCCGCGAGCCATTTACGAATTTCAAAAGATTTATCATAACGGTCCACCGCGTAAAAAAGCGAACCGCGATAGGCCCCGACTTCCTCGGCTGTACCGTACTCGCCCCGTAAATATTTTTCGGCAAAATACGCTGACGGCTTTCCGTATTGAGGAAAATCGGCCAACTCGAACGGCACGCCGAGCGATTTCAATTTCTCCGCCAAAAATTTCGTCTGCGTCGCCTTGCCGGAACCGTCAGTCCCTTCTATTACTATGAACGTACCTTTTTTCATCTTATTTCTTTCGCAACACGGCATCAATCTTCCGAGCAATCTCACGAAAATCCTTTTCTTTTTTGCCGCGAGTGGTTTCCGGCGCGGAACCGAGACGTAAGCCAGACGGGTCCACGGGCGTGCGCGTGTCATTTGGAATGGTATTTTCGTTGACAATTATTCCTGCCGCTTCCAGTTTGTCGGCCGCTTCGCGGCCACCGATGCCTTTGCCAGCCTGCCAGACGTCAATGCGAAGCAAATGTGTTTCTGTTCCGCCTTCCACTATCCGCCAGCCAAGCTTCGCCAACTCGTCCGCGAGCGCTTTGGCATTTTTAATTACTTGCGCGGCGTATTTTCTAAACGCCGGTGTCTTCGCCTCTTCAAGAGCGACTGCTACAGCCGCAATCGCGTTAAAGTGCGGACCACCCTGAAGTCCGGGGATAATAATTTTGTCTATTTTCTTGTTCAGTTTTCGTTCATCTTTGCGGGAGAAAATCATGGCTGAACGCGGACCGCGAAGCGTCTTGTGCGTGGTGGTTGTCACGATATCCGCGTGGGGAAACGGCGACGGGTACGCCTTGCCCGCCACCAGTCCGGCGAAGTGCGACATGTCCACCATTAGATATGCTCCGCAAGAATCCGCTATTTCACGGAACTTTTTGAAATCCACAACATGCGCGTAGGCGGTATAACCCGCGACAATGATGTTTGGTTTTTCCGCGACCGCGATTCTTTTTATTTCTTCGTAATCGAGCCGTTCGGTTTCTTTTTTCACTCCATACGGCACCTGCGTCCAAAACTTGCCGGTCATGGAAACCGGCTGGCCGTGCGTGAGGTGCCCACCGTGAGAAAGCGTCATTCCCATAATTTTCCCGCCCTGCGGCACGAGTGCCGCATATACGGCAAAATTTGCCGGCGAACCGGAAAGCGGCTGGACATTGACGCTCCACTTTTGCGGGTCGAGTTCGAAAAGTTCGAGTGCACGTTTCTGGGCGAGCGATTCGACTTCGTCGACGATTTTTGTGCCGCGGTAATACCGCCTCCCCGGATACCCTTCGCCGTATTTGTCGGTCAACACCGAACCGAGAGCCGCGAGTACGTCTTTGGAAACATAGTTTTCCGAGGCGATTAAGTTTACGACTTTTTTCTGCCTCGCCGCCTCGGCTTTTATGAGTTTTTCAATTTGTTTATCTTTCATTGGAATACAAATTACAAATCGGTACTAATGTACGAAAAAGAAAAATCGGGTTTTAAAAACTTACACCATGATAATAGTCAAATTCTAGCACAAGAAACTACACCTCAAACTGCTTTCCGATAATGTGGTCGGGGTGATTTTTGTTGAACAACCGCTCGCTTCCTTCCAGCAAATACACATCCCGAATACCGGCGGAAATCATCGCGTCCCAGCACGGTTCGCAACACCACCAATGTCCCCATAGATACACATCCGCGCCGCGGGTGTTGACGCCTTTTCGCCGAGCGTTTTTGACAACCAAAGTTTCAGCGTGAATTCTTGAGGGCGAACAACCGGGACAAAGCCAATACTTCTGACCTGTAGGAATCCTGAAAAATTTACGAGTACACCAACCCTTCCTATGAAGCTCGGTAAGCTTTTTGCTTTTGATGGCGGCTTGATTCGCTGCCCGCGATATCACCTGTCCGTCCGTCACCAAAACAGCCCCAGTCGGGTGATTGTGGTCGGTTGAAAGTTCCCGACAGACGTCTTCGGCGGCCCGAATGAACCTGTCTTGGGCCGAAACATATTTGATTGTTCGGCCTGCAGGTATGTAAGGGTAAAGGACACTCACACCGGCAATTTTAGCAAAATCTGCTTATATTGGCGATACAACCTTAAACATACTATAATTCAAAAACCATGACTCGACTGGACGAAATCTATCAGGGAATACTCCGCGACATCATGACAAATGGTATTGCCGAAGTGAATGCCCGTACCAAGCACGAAACCAAAGCGTTGCCGGGAGTTCATTTCACCACCGACTTGGAAAAAGACGGTTTTCCTTTACTCACGCTCCGGAAAATTCCGATACCCATGTTCGTGGCGGAACAAGTGTGGTTTATCACGGGGGCGCGCAAACCGGAAATTTTCCTGCGGCAATTTACCAAAATCTGGGATATGTTTACGAACCCCGGAGACGTGGTAACGGTAGCCTACGGCTATCGCTGGCGCAAACATTTCGGCCGCGACCAACTCGGACTGCTCATAAAACTTCTGAAAGCGGACCCGAGCTCGCGGCACGGCGTTGTCGTTACATGGGACCCCGCTCAAGACGGTCTTGGCGGCGCAATCAAAAAGAACGTCCCCTGCCCGTACACCTTTACGGTAAACATTATCGGTGGGCGGCTCAACCTCCACAATATCGTACGCTCAAACGACGTTATCCTCGGCTTCCCTTCTGATGTCGCAGGTTTCGCGCTTCTAGCTCACATCCTCGCCCAAAAGCTCGGCGTACGCCCCGGCTTCTATTCTCACTCGATTTCAAACGCTCACGTCTACGACACGCACTACTTCGCGGCGGAAGAACTAATGAAACGGAAAAACGACCACAAAAAAATCACGATGACTCTCCCCAAAAACTCTTTCGACCGCGCCGAGAAGCAGGACGTCAAACTGGTGCAAGAAATCGTGGAGAATCTCGCGGGCCAGTACCAACCGTCGGAAGCGATAAAGGGACTTAAAATCGTATTGTAAGACAATCGCGAATACCAATATACCAATGAATACGAATCTACCAATAACTACCAATGTTTCCTGCGAGAGTTTTATTCGTAACTATTCGTAGTATTAGCATAATTAGTATGGCTTTAGCCTTAATTGTCGCCACATCGGAGAATAACGTCATAGGAAACCACAATAAAATCCCGTGGCGGATGCCACGTGACCAAAAACATTTTGCCGCGGTGACAAAGGGCCACACGGTTATCATGGGCCGCAATACCTACGAATCCATTATGGGTAGCTTGGGAAAACCGTTGCCCGAGCGACAAAACATAGTGGTCACACGGCAAAAAGATTTCAGCGCGCCCGGATGCGTCGTAGTCCACTCTCTTGACGAAGCATTCAATCGGGCGGTCCCAAGATCCGACCTTGGGACCCCTGAAATCTTCGTCATTGGCGGCTCGCAACTCTACGTAGAAAGCTTGCCAAAGGCCGGCAAAATTTACCGCACGCTCATCCACACCACCATTGACGGCGACGCCTTCTTCCCCGTCCTCGACCCTTCGGTATGGAAACTTGCCGATTCAAAATCTGAACCTAAAGACGACAAAAACCCATTTGACGCAGCATATCAAGTTTACATTCGCAAGAGTTAGTATAAAATTGAACCCGTCTTAACTAAACCCTAGACCCTAACCCCTATACCCTCCCCCATGAGCGTCATTACGAAAACCCAAATCATCGAGCGCGTGAAAAAAGGCGAAATCGGTTTCTCGCCCTCGCTCGACAGTTTCCAACTCCAAGAACACGCGGTGGACCTCCGGCTCGGCTTCACCTTTCTCATTCCGAAAATCTGGCACCTGACTGCGCGCGGACGCGAGTCTCTGGACATCATGCACTTTGACAAGCGCAACGGGGAGTTTTTTGACGTGGTAGAACTGGAGGAGGGACAATACTTTGAGCTCCTGCCGCAGGAATACGTTCTCGTTTCTACGCTTGAAACCATAAAAATCCCCCGGGACCTAATGGGCGTGCTCTACCCGCGCTCGTCCACGAACCGTAAAGGCCTCTCGCTTGACCTCACCGGCATCGTCGATTCGGGCTACGAAGGCCAACTCACTCTGCCAGTGCGCAACAACACCCGCTCGCAAATTGTCCGCCTCTACCCCGGCGAGCGCGTTTGCCAAGTTGTATTTGAAGAACTAACTGGTCCGGTGAACGCCCGCAAGAGCAAATACCACAAAAAAGATATTGTCGAAGGCATCGGCCGCGAAAAACGCGACGAAGCCACGCTCATTATGAAAGGCGAGATTCGGAAGCTCAAAAGCGAGCACGCGGTGATAAAAAAGGAGGAGAAATAAACATTTGTAGTCGTAGGACAATTTTGGATATAGATTATAAAAACATTACACCATAACTTGGTACTATACGCAACTTGGCATGAAACTGAATGTATGAAATACTGAATGTATGAAAAACATAGTAAGCATAAATGAACGCGGGACGCTCACGCTTCCCAAAGAACTGCGTCGAAAACTCGGCCTGGAAGGAGAGGGTCAGGTGATAGCCGAGGAAGCCGACGGGGGCATTATGTTAAAATCGGGCGCTGCTTTCCCTATCGAGATATATACCGAGAAACGCTGGAGAGAGTTTGAAGAAAATAACGAGAAAGCGTTAAAAGGGTATAAGCTTAAAAAGCGACGATGAGAGTCTTCCTTGATGCCAACGTACTTATTTCCGCATCTATGCCTAAAAGCCAGATGCGGATTTTGGTACTTACGCTCAAAGAACGCGCGCAGCTTTTTACAAACCTCTATGCCATAGAGGAAGCGAGACGAAATGTGCGTATAAAAAAACCGGAAATTCTTTCTTCCCTTGAGGTATTGTGCGCCGAGTGTGAGATTGCCGGAGATATGGTACGCCCTGCCATCGGGCTTGCAGAAAAAGACATGCCCATACTCGGAGGGGCAATCGCTTGCAAAGCAACTCACTTGCTCACGGGCGACCGGAAAGACTTCGGAACATTATGGGGGAAGGCGATTCACGGGGTGGAAATTATCTCCCCGCAAATGCTTGCCGACGAGTTGGTAAAAAAGGACTGGTTGAAAAAGTAAATAGAGAAGCCACCCTCATAATGACAGGCCAAATCCGCAAACTCAAAAGCGAGCATGCGGTGAAATAAGTATTAATCAAGAAGTGCTTGACATTTTTAATCCATAGTGCATAATTTAAAAAGTTCGGAAATTTCGACAAGAACCTTAAAAACAAGGAAGTTGATTGAAAGCAAAAATTGAAAAGATGGGAACTTTTTTGGCAATCATTTTTGCCAAATCGGCAAAACTTCTCAAGGCCGCAAAAATCTTAAAATCGGCCAAACTCATCAAAGTCCTCATCACCGGCTGTAGCATGCTGATTTCAGCCGCCATCTATTCCTTTCAGCTTGGATGGTGGTTTGCAATCGGTTTGGTGCTTATGCTGTTCATTCATGAGATGGGGCATGTCATGGCTTGCATCAAAAAGAAATTGCCGACATCGGCGCCTCTCTTCATACCGATGCTCGGAGCGGTTATCTTCGTGCCAAAAATGAGGTCGAGGGTAACGGAAGCTTATGTGGGTATCGGCGGACCGTTGGTAGGAGGCGTAGCGGCTGTGGCGTGTTTCGGCCTTTACTGGCTTCTTCCTGATAAACCTGTTGCTCCTAATGGTTTCTTACATAGGCACCGCCCTGAATCTCTTCAATATGATACCTATCCGGCCGCTTGACGGCGGACGCATAACTCAAGTAATCGGCTCATGGTTTAAGTATATCGGCATAACAGCGCTACTCTGGCTAACGCTTGCGACAAAAGACCCCGGCCTTCTTATTATTTGGATAGTAGTCTTGGATGAGTTGGACTGGAAAAGCCTTTGGCACAAGCTTTATTCTGGGGTTACTCTTGAACTCCTGATGCTATCCTTTATGATAGCTGGTTACGGGGATAAAAGGTGGCTACTCATTTGCTTAGACGTAATACTGGCAACCGGGTTTAACTTTTTGTTCTGGTATAGAGCGAGGAATGCTGTAACAGAAGAAGACGAGGCCAGCGAAAAAGAAAGAAAAGAGGCCCCTCTTAATGTAAGAATAAAGTGGCTCATCTACTACTTTTTGCTCCTTGGTTTTCTCATTGGAGGAATGATTCTTCAGAGCAGATATCTTCCCGATTCAATAAAGAATCAAAAACCCAAGCCGGACACAAAACGTCTGGCTTTTTATTTTTAATAAAAAAGTGGCATTGGTAATGCCGCTTGATAGCTCAACTCTCCAAAAATTTTTCCAGAAGCAGTCGCGGACCCAAGTCGCCGCGCTCGTAAAGTATCGATACCACTCTGCTTATCTCGTCCTCATGCTTATCACGGTGTTCGAGCTTGGCTTCCTCCAGAAGCCAAATGTGGACTAGCTCGTGGATAAAAGTTTCAACCTGTTCATCGGGATTCTCTTCCAAATCACCAGACAGGTGAATATCGTATTTTTTGCCGGAACGTAAGTCTGCTCCGGAAAGCGGCGCCACGCCGACCGAAGAAAACAGAGCTTTGAAAGAAACTCGGCGGACACATTTTCCCGCTACATCTTCAAGGTCGGAAAAGTGCAGGGCTCGGGCTCGTTTGAAAATTTCAGCAATCGGGTCAGACATAAGGTCCTTTCTTAAATCTTGCACCATCCTACTAAACTAAAGCCCCCGCCGCAACTTTAGTTGCGGCGGGGGCTTGTCTTTCATTCCGCGTCTGTCCGCGTAAAATCAGTGAGTGTCCGCGGTTAAGTTCTTACTTCACATCAACTCCCATCGAGCGACAGGAGCCCTCAATAATCTTCATCGCGGCTTCCACCGTGTTAGCATTCAAGTCTTTGAGTTTCTTTTCGGCGATTTCGCGAACTTTTGCCTTTGAAATCGTGCCGGCTTTGCTGACCACATTCTTGCCCGAGCCCTTTTCCTTACCGATAGCTTTAAGAATAAGTGAAGTGGCGGGCGGGGTCTTGAACACGAGGTCAAAGGTGCGGTCTTCGTAGACGGAAATCTCAACCGGCACGAGGTCGCCCTTCATATCCTTCGTTCCCGCGTTAAAACGGGTAACGAATTCCCCAATGTTCACTTTCGCTTGACCAAGCGCGGGGCCAATCGGCGGCGCGGGATTCGCCTTTCCTCCTTCAATCAAAAGTTTAAGTTTTTTTACTGCTTTCTTTGCCATAAATTTTCAGAAAAATTTAATTAATACTAATATACGAATTATACTAATCTACCAATACCTACTAATTCTGCTCTTTCTTATTCGTAGTTATTCGCAGATTCGCATCCATTAGTTGATTGGTATCAGTTTGAATTAGAGTTTTTTGACCTGCAAAAAATCTAATTCAACAGGGGTTTCGCGTCCGAACATACTCACCAACACTTTTACTTTGCCGCGCTCGCTGTCCACTTCACCAACTTTGCCTTCCAGGTCTTTGAACGGTCCGTCAGTGATAATGACTGCGTCGTCCACTTCGGCATCAATGTTGTGCTTGACTACACCCGAGTTCATCCGGCTGAACAGCACATCAACCTCTTTTTTATCCAACGGCACGGGAAACACTCCGGAACCGACAAAACCGGTCACACGCGGCGTGTTGCGCACGACGTACCACGAGTCGTCCGTCACCACCATGTCCACCAACACGTAGCCGGGGTAAATTTTTTCCTCTTCTTCCACACGCTTGCCGCCTTTGATTTTGATTTTCTTTTCGGTCGGCACCAGCACGTTAAAAATCCGGTCTTCCATACCGAGCGATTCAATACGCTGTTTTAAATTACGGGACACGGCGCTTTCATACCCCGAGTAGGTGTGGATGGCGTACCAATTTCTGCCCTCTTGTATTTTTTGTTTTGACATTTTTAAAGAGAAAAAAATTAGACAACGAGCTTTTCAAGTAATGTCCGGAAAAGGTAGTCGAACGCTCCGAGATAAAAAGCTGTGACGAAAGAAATGATAATGACGACAATAGTGTAGGCAATCGCCTGTTTTCTGGTCGGCCAGCTTACGTGAATGAGTTCGGCTCTGGTTTCTTGTAGATACTCCTTGATTTTCATGGTTTTCTTAGTAAAAAAGGCCTTTCGGCCACTTACCCACTATGATACCCCCCTATAGAAAAAAGTCAACAATAAAAAGACCCCCGGAATAAACCTGAAGGCCTTTCAAAGAAGGGTTGGGAACACGAGAAGTAACTGGTCAAACTCACTTCAATTCTGCGGTATTGAAGTCGCAACCTACGCAAGGAATCTTGTGACACTTCGTGCATCCGTCGCCGAATGTTCCCGCCATTGCGGTCTGCATATCGACACCCAAGACGCTGGCGAGATTGCACAATGCACCGCAACACTCGACAATACTGCTCAACAACTCCGCTTTGAAATCGGGATGGTGAGTCCACCGAAACTTACCGAGAGAGTTGCCGACTTTGGCTACCGCCTCGGCAAATTGCGAAGCTCGTGTTTCCAGCGTTTCGCCTTCGTGATTCCAAGCGGTTAGTTCCTGAAACTTAGATAGGGGCGGGTTCTGGTTCTCTAAATTGGGAAACTTTAACTTCCACTTTAATTCCAAATCAAAGTTATACCTGTTGGAAATAGCCAACAACCAAGAGAGCGTTGTGCATAGGTAGTATGTGATACGGCCCGTTTCTTTGGTCCGAACCATCTCCAGCACCCGCAGAAGGTAACGGAGAATGCGTAAAAACATGTCAACGGGCTCGAGCTGACCATTAGCCGGTCCGAACACGGTATTGTGGAATTGCTGCAAGGTGGCGAGGGACGTTACTGGAGTTTGTTTTTCAGTATTCATGCTTTGAGTTTTTGTTTTGTTGTTCTTCTTTCGCCATACTACATATCTTGAGGGAAAAAAGCAAAAAACAACCCTGCCCCGATTCGCCGCGAATCGGGGGGTGTTTTTGTTCGCATCATTCGCTCTCAATTCGCGGTTTCGCATCAGCCTACCTTATCTCGTACGTCACCGAAACGTTTGATGTGATTTTGTTGGTGCCACTCGGCAATTCGGGAGTCGGGACGCCGGCTCGGGACGCCGCCATTGGTGCCGCTTTGTCATAATAGATTGGACCGGGATTGGAACCGCTATCGGAAAAATTAACCACCCGCACCAGAGACACGCCCAAATCTTTGGCCAAACGCTCCGCTTGCACCCGAGCGTCGGTAATCGCGAGTTCGCGCGCTCGCAAGGCAACCACGTCCTGTTTATCAACACTAAACGAAAGCCCGCTGACGTCGGTCGCGCCGAGTGCGCCCAAGCCGCCGATGATTTTGCCCGCCTCGCCGATTTGGCGCACTTTCACTTCAATCGATTCGCTCACCACGTAAGCCGCCAAAACTTGCTTGCCGCCGCCCAACACGTCGGCGCGCACATAATCGTAGCGGGGATAAATATTGTAGCCGGAAACTTTTATGTCTTTTTCCGCGATGCCCGCGGCTTTAAGGGACGCGAGGATTCTGTTTTCAGACTCGGCGGTTTTAGTTTGGGCCTCTCCGACCATCTTGGATTCATTCGTAATGCTAAACGTAAAAGTCGCGATGTCGGGCTTCACTTCAATTTCTCCTTTACCTGAAACGGTAATGGTCGTCTGCACCGCAATATCTTTTCCCATGAACTCCCAGCTTTTTATTTCCGAAATGATTTTGGCGAAAAGAAAAATGGCCAAAAGCGCGAGCGTGATACCTCCTGCTTGCAACAACTTCTTGTAATAATATGTAGCGTTTTGTTCTTGTTCCATACAATTTTTTAGAGGTTACTTATGCGTCCAGTATACCAGAGAGAAAAATAAAAACGCAACCGCTAAGAGGCTCGTTGCGTTTCGCAGGCAGAGACAACATTTTCAAAAAGAGAGAGCACGGTCATGGGCCCGACGCCACCGGGGACGGGGGAAATCGCGCCGACGATGTCTTTCACGGCGTCAAAATCCACGTCGCCGACAAGTTTGTGTTTCGGAATCTCTTCTTCAAGTTTTTCACCCGCCACCGAATTGATGCCGACATCGACAACCGTTTGCCCGGGCGACACGTATTCTTTTGTCACCAAATGCGGACTCCCTACGGCGGCGATAAGAATGTCCGCCGCCCTGGACAATGCCGGAATATCCGGAGTTCCTCGATGACACACTGTAACGCTCGCGCCTTCGCGCAAAAGGAGTACGGCAATCGGAGCCCCGACTAGCGCGGAACGGCCAATGACGGCCACTTTCTTGCCGGACACCTTAATACCGTAGCCCTTGAGAAGAGAGAGGACTCCGCGCGCAGTTGCCGGTATTACCGCACTCCTGTCCCCCGCCTCAAACCGCCTCTTGTTTTCGGCGGTGAGACCGTCGGCGTCTTTCTCGCGCGCTATCGCGTCAAGTATTTTCTGTTTTTCCAATCGGGCCGGAACCGGAAGCTGAAGAATGATGCCGTGAGTCGCACTATCCGCGTTGAGCTCCCGTATCGCGGCAATGAGCGTGTCGGCGGTCACCTCTTCAGGAAATATCGTGTGGAGAACGTGTGCGCCGATTTTTTCTCCAAACTGTTTCTTCTGGCTGATGTAGGCGGCAGACTCCAGAACGTTGCCTACCTGCAATATGGCGAGCGTTGGCCGGACGCCGCTTCGCTCGATTCGCGCCTTGAGACGAAGGATTCCTTCATCACGAAGCTTCCGACCGTCCAGAATGAGAGGTGTCGCACTTTCGCTTTCTTTTCCGATATTTACATTTATCTTCATAATATAGTCCCTCGGGGCAGAGCCGCGCGGTATTCAACCTATAGTTCGTCTTCGCTCGGACGCTGTGCAAACTCGGAAGTTTGCACGCGCTCCTCGCTAGACGAAATAAAATTGAAATTCTTGATTCCGCTTTGCTCTATGTTATAGTACAACCTCCTCATAGACTATACCATATGTTATATATCCTCAAGAAAAAAACTGTCTTCATTCCCGTACTCTTGGGTGTTCTCGTTACTGTCGCGTTTGCGTCTCGCTCGGGAGGGAAAGCGCCCGCGGGAGGGACAGCCGTGGCGGAGCGGAAAAACATCGTGCAGGAAGTGACCGTCTCCGGCACGGTAAAAGCCAAAGAAGCGGTCGTTCTTGGATTTGAAAAAACAGGAAAGGTTCGGAAAATCAACGTGGAGGTGGGTGATGAAGTGGAACAGGGTGAGCTTCTTATGTTGCTTGAAAACGGAGTTGAAGCTTCGTCGGTGGAAGACGCCGAAGCCAAGCTCGTTTCCCAACAGGCACATTATAACGACCTAAAAACCGGTGGGAGTCCCGAAGCGGTGGCTCTCAAAAAAACCGAACTGGCCAAAGCCGAGGCCGACCTTAAAACCGACTACAGCGCGGTCCAAAATCTTGTGCGTGACGCTTTCAATAAAGCAGACAACGCGGTGCGTCGCCAGGCGGATATTCTCTTCAGTAATCCGAGTACAAACCCGAAAATAAATTTTGTTTCAAGCAACCTACAATCGAAGGTCGACGCTGAAAGCGGACGTCTGGACATGGAAGAACTCTTGGATAGTTTCAAAAAGCTGGCCCAGGGAAATTTCGAAACGGTCACTGACAACGAAAACGCCCTGACGGAAACAAAAAAATACCTCGTCGTCGTAAACGACTTTCTCATCAAAGTGAACCGAACGCTTGACGCTTCTCTCAACCTGTCCGATACAACCCTCGCCACCGACAAAGATGCTTTAAACACGGCGCGCACGAATATAAATACGGCGTTGACCAACGTAACCGAGGCGGCGCAAGCCATTGTTACCCAAAAAATCACAGTCGAAACGGCTCAAAATGAGCTTACTCTTACGCAGGCACCGGCCACAACCGATGTCTTAAACGGCGCACTGGCCGACGTTGCCGCAGCGGAGGCAAGTGTGAAAAACGCGCAAGCGGTTCTGGCAAAAACCTACATCCTCTCCCCCATCACAGGCATAGTGACGAAACAGGACGCCAAAGTCGGGGAAATCGTCGGAGCAAACACAAATTTGCTCGCGGTCGCGAGCGACAACTTTAAAATCGAGGCTTTCGTGCCGGAAGTGGACTTGGCAAAAATTGTTGTGGGCAATGAAGCTGCTGTGACCCTCGATGCGTATGGCAATGAAGTTTCTTTCACCGCCCGCGTTACAAAAATCGACCCCGCCGAAACCGTAGTCGAAGGAGTACCCACTTATAAAACTACTTTGGAATTTGATAAAAACGATTCTCGGATACGTTCGGGGCTTACCGCCAACATCACGATTGCCACTGCCACACGGCAGGGCGTTCTTTCGATTCCAAACCGCGCCGTGTTTGAGAGAAACGGTAAAAAATTCGTACGCGTTCAAAAAGGTGGCGGCATCGGAGAAGAACGCGAGGTAACCGTCGGCATCAAGGGGGCAAACGGTGATATGGAAATTATTAAGGGCTTGTCGGAAAACGAGACCGTCATTACCTCGGGCCAACCGAAATAGCACAAAGGTCGAATCCGCCAGTTGGCGGATTCGACCTTTGTAACCTTTCTGAATCAACATGTCACTTATTGAAATAAAAAACCTCGGCAAAACCTACACGGACGAGGGACTGGCGACCACGGCTCTCAAAAACATTTCATTTTCGATTGACCCGGCTGACTTCGTCGCTATCATGGGGCCAAGCGGCTCGGGCAAATCAACCCTGCTCCATATTTTGGGACTCTTGGACAAACACTCTGCTGGCGATTATTTTTTTCAAGGAAGAAACGTTTCCGAATACAGCGACGAGGAAGTGGCGAAAATAAGAAACGAGGAAGTGGGTTTTATTTTCCAAACCTTTAACCTGCTCGCTCGCACCAACGTTTTGGAAAACGTCAAACTGCCCCTGCTCTACTCGAAAGTACCGGAGCGTGAGTGGGACAAGCTCGCGAGAGAGGCTGTTGAAGCGGTGGGACTTTCGCATAGACTTTTACACGAACCTTCGGAACTATCCGGCGGTGAACGCCAGAGAGTCGCTATCGCCCGCGCACTTATAAACAAGCCCAAAATCATTTTCGCGGACGAACCGACGGGCAATCTTGACTCCAAGTCAGGCCAGGTGGTGACGGACATCATCCAAAAACTAAACGACGCCGGCCATACTATTATTCTCATCACCCACGAAACCTACACAGCGGAAAATGCCAAAAGAATCATCCGATTGCGAGACGGAGTGATTGAGTCGGATGAACTCGTAACTAACCGGAGAAAGGCGGTGGAACATTTTGTGAAATAATTAGATATAAGCAACAATTTTTTAATTTTTAATTTTGTAATTTTTAAATAATTTCTTAATTTTTAAACATTGAAGCATTATTTCAAAAATTAAAAATTTGGAATTAAAAATTTTATTGTTATGACCCTTAAGCATCATTTCAAAAACGCTCTGACCGGTCTAAAAACGAACAAGACCCGTTCCTTTTTGACAATCCTCGGCATTGTTATCGGCATCACTGCCATAATCCTCGTGATGTCCTTGGGCGCCGGAGCACAAAATTTTATCCTCTCGCAGGTGCAGGGCTTGGGTTCAAAAACTATAGCGGTTATACCCGGCCGCCAACCGAAGGGTCCGAGTGATTCAGCCCAGCTTTTCAGCGACTCTCTCAAAGAAAAAGATTTAGTTGCACTCAAGAAGAAAGAGAATGTGCCGAATCTTGCCAAAGTCATGCCGATTGTCTTCGGCGGAGAAACCGGTCTCTACGAGAGCAACACCTACCGCTTGACTGTCTTCGGGGCCACCGAGCTCATTTCCCAGATTTTTGACCTCGTACCGGAAGAGGGACGGTTCTTCGGTGACGATGACGTGAAAGCCCGGGCGGATGTCGTGGTCCTCGGCTCCAAAGTGAAAAACGAGCTCTTCGGCGACCGTGATGCGGTCGGCGAGAAAATTCGAATCAAAAACCGCAGCCTTCGCGTCATCGGCGTACTTCCAAAAAAGGGGCAGGTGTCGTTTTTCAACTTCGACGAGATAGCAGTCATTCCCTACACCACCGCGCAGGAATATATTTTCGGCATCAAGTATTTTCACCGGCTCATCGTTGAGGCCGACAGCGACAAAAACATTGATACTGTCGCCGAGGACGTCCGCATTACGCTCCGCAATTCACACAACATCACCGACCCCGACAAGGACGACTTTTTTGTCCAAACCCAAGCCGACCTCGCCGCGCGTCTCGGTGCCATCACCACCGCACTTACCCTCTTTCTTGTCGCCATGGCGTCCATTTCCCTTTTCGTCGGCGGCATCGGTATCATGAACATCATGCTGGTCTCGGTGACCGAGCGCACCAAAGAAATCGGCCTCCGCAAATCCATCGGCGCGACAAACCGCGACATTTTGACGCAATTTTTGATTGAGGCGGTGGTACTCACCCTGCTCGGCGGTATTGTCGGCATCGCGCTAGGGTCCAGCCTCGCGTTCCTCATCGGGCAAATTCTGGAGCGTTTCGCCGCCATTCCCTGGCCCTGGAACTTCCCGTGGCTCGGCGCACTCCTCGGCCTCGCCGTTTCCGCCTCAATCGGCCTCATCTTCGGCATTTATCCCGCCCGTCACGCTTCGCAGAAAAGTCCTACGGAAGCGTTGCGTTACGAGTAGCTTTTTCTCCTCGGCTCCTCTTTACCCAAGTAAAGTACAAAAAACACCACAATATGATTGTGGTGTTGTGATTCTAGTGCACTGGCGCGGGACTGCATCGGCGCTTAATCCTGCGGTGAACAATGCGATACATAACACTATCTCCTCCTTTCAAAGGGATGAATAATGCTAGCGAAAGATTGTCCTAATGGTCCGTGGAACAAAGAGTCTTTGACCTCCCATGGTGTTTCTGTTTGGATGAGAACCCCGTTTGCTATCATGCTTCTTAATACCAGTTGCTGAAACTGATATTGGACCAACTTATCAATCGTGGTTTTTTCCACAGAGACCCCTTTAAGTTGGAGTCCTTTATTGGGAAAATTTTTGATATGTTGAAAGAGTTTGTGGAACACAACAGACCCTTTGATTTGAGAAACTTTACTCGCGTAAAATTCCCCGTAAGAAAGTGGACTGGCTTCGGAGTCTAGCGTTCGAGCATACTCACTTTCAAGGTCAGACCACAATTTTATTTCCCAACCCTCCGGAATATCCGAATCTTCAACAACCATGCGACACCACAAGGTGACATCTTCTTGGCTCATTTTCCAATTCCAAAATTTTACCGGTTCGGAATCGTCCACGATAACCAAAAGTTGGCCATTATAACCTGAACTGGCTAGAGAATCGCTAAAGCTCTTGGCTTTCTCTTGAAGGTTAGTGGTAAACAAAACTCCAAGGTCCTGACCAAGTTCCTCTTTTTCTCCGTTGCCCGAAAGACAAGAAAAGATAACAAACTTCGGGCGTTCCAACACTGAACAGAGTCCCCCCACATCGACAATTTCACCTTTCTCTTCACTTTCAATCACTTCAAAAAGCGCGCGAGCCGGATCTGACAATTGCTTGATCGCTTGACGGTCGTTCTTATCGTATTTCTGTATCATAATTTATACTGGTTTCTGAATTTTATGTTGTAAGGTCTCCCACCTCCTAATGCCCGTCCGACCTCGAAGAGCTGCACGGACCAAAAGCAGCGTAGCGGGCGGCAGCCTCATTTCATTTCTGTCTAACTGCTGATTACAAATTGCTTCCTCGGCTTAATGCACCTATTCAATTGTCAAGGTTCTAAAAAAGAACAAAACGGACCCTCGCTCGAGAGCCCGTTTGTGCGTACGAAATATTAAAAATAAATGTGTCAAACACAGACCGACTCTTGAGTTTCGTCGGCGTGATGATGAACTATATTGATAATGATATTTTTGATTTTCATGGCAATTTTATGAAATTTTTGCGATAGCTTTCACGTTCTCGATATCCGCTGCTCTTTACTTGGGTAAAGAGCAGCGGATAAAAATACAGACTTTCCATAGTTAAACTTTTAGACGCTCTTCCACCTCTTCTGCCTTTTTCTATCGGCGCTTGATGGCAAGCTTGTAGCCTCCCGCGCCGTGCTTGTACCACTTCTTGACCCGTGCGATAGTACGGGAACTTAATCCCGCAACTTCTTCAATACCGGCGTAATGGATGCTGCCCGCGATAGCCCGAGCGGTGTAAAAGCGTTTGGAAAATTCAATGATTTCCGATTCCGTCAGCAAATCCCGCATAAACGCTTTCATTTCGGCAACGTCCTTCATGGATAAAAACGCCCGTATCAGCGCTTGCGCGTTGGTATCATTGATACTCCATTTTGTCTTTGTTTTCTTCACTTTTTTTGCCATTTCGTTTGGTAATTTCGAATAGTTCGTATTTGCTACTCTTTACCCAAGTAAAGAGTAGCAAAACGCGTAAAAATGTCAATGGGGATAACTTTACTTGGGTAAAGAGTAGCTATGGGGAAGAGGAACTGTCGGGGAGGGCGTCAGAACGATAGTTCGGTGCCTTCCGTGGCGGGGTGGAAATCGATACCTGCTTCCGAAAGTATTTTCTGTGGGACGCCGTGGAAGGGACCGAGAATTTTGAGCATGCCGTCGTGAACGGGAAAACAAACTTTTGGTTTGAGAAGTTTGGCGTAATCAATAGCCTCGGAAATTTTCATCCAAGGCCCCGCTACCGGAAGCGCCAAAATCTCAACGGGTTTCTTTGGGTTATAGAAAGCATCGCCGGGATAGAAAAGACGGTTCGCGAAAAAGTAGCCGGTGTTTTGGACTTGTCCGAAACTTTTGTAAATCACCGCGTGTTTTTCGCCACAGCCCTCGACATGAACTCCTGAAAATTCTTTTACACTGCCGTGTTCCAAAATTTCGTGCGGGATTTTCTCCGCGTCAAGCAACTTCCCCACCGACGTGTTGGTCACCACTCTTGATTTCGGATTATTTTTCAAAACCGTTTTGAGCGATTCCAGGTGAAAATGGTCTTGATGTTCGTGTGTGATGAAAATATAATTGATATTTTTTTCTTCACTCTGTAACGTACTCCAAGCCCCGGGGTCGGTCATAATCCGCACCCCGCCTGCACTGAGCGAAGTCGAAGTGTTTTCCTCTATAACCAGACAACAATGACCAAGCTTGGTGATTTTCATAAAGACAGCTACATTTTCAAATCCTTGAGAAACTTTCTGAATTCGTTTTTGGTTTCGGGATGCAGGAGTCCGTACCGAACAGTGGCTTTGAGAAAACCAACTTTGCTTCCACAATCCAACCACTCGCCTTCGAGTTTTACGCCGTAGACATCCCCTTTGCGGGCCATGCTGTCGAGCGCGTGCGCAAGACGGAGCTCTTCATTTTCTTTTATTTTCACTTTCGCGAGTTCCGCGATGACTTCCGGTGTAATAATATACTTTCCGACGACGGCTAGATGTGACGGGGCATCTTTGAGCGCCGGTTTTTCCACCGTTTCTTTTATTTTAAATATGCGCTTGTCCACCCACTCGCCGCCAACGATTCCTTTGGTCGGCACCACCTCGTCGGCCACTTCCGCGAGCGCCACGGTAGGCTTTCCGTATTTTTCATAGACCTCGACAAGCTGTTTAAGCGCGGGTGTTTTACCCAAAATCAAATCGTCACCGAAAAGTACCGCCACCGATTCGTTCCCGATAAGGTGCGCGGCGGTTAAAATAGCGTCACCGTCCCCGCGCGGATATTTTTGGCGGACGTAGGCGAAACGGGCAAGGTTCGAAATGTTGTGAACGAGCTTCGCGGATTCCGATTTGCCTTTTTCCTCAAGCATCCGTTCAAGACCGGGCGCCACGTCAAAGTGGTCTTCAATAGTACGCTTGTCGCGACCGGTAACAAAAATAATGTCGGTAATACCGGCGGCAACCGCTTCTTCCACCAGATACTGAACCGCCGGCTTGTCCACTATCGGAAGCATCTCTTTGGGCTGTGCCTTGGTTGCGGGTAAAAAGCGGGTGCCTAGGCCCGCGACGGGTATAATGGCTTTTCTTACCTTTCGAACCATAAATTTGTTTGTTGAGTATAACAAAACTCTCGCTAAATGTAACTTTAGAAAAGCCTCAAGTATTACAAAGATTTTCCCATATACTGACGCTTAAAAAGCTCATAGCGCCAGTGTTGAAGTTTGGGGGCAAATTGGTTACGCGCGGTTGACCAAATGGCGCGACAATATTCAAAGTGCTGTTGGTACTCCGATAGTTTGGGAAGTCTCGCGTCCATGTACAGTGTGTCCAAGCGTTTATAATAGAGCTTCTGCTGTTTTGGAGTAAAAGAGTATCCGCGATAGTATTCGTAATCGCGACTTTCGGGAAACCAGTTGATATGAAAAATGTTTGTTACCAAATCGTATCCAGCCGGAGCGTAATATATTTTCTCAAAGTCAATGACGCCGGTCGGGAAAAGATTGTGCGGGTTGAAGTCGCCCTGCGTTAAAACAAGTGGAAAAACTTTGAGCGCGGAAAGGGCCTCGTTGTAGCGTTTCAAAATCCGTTCGCCAAACTCCGGCAACTCTTCCGCCAAATCACGCGGGCGAACAATGTCGGTCAGTGACAAACTGTTCGGTTCTTCCGCCGCCGAGCGAAGCTGCGCGCGGGCGAACTTTTCGCTTATCCGCAGGAATGTTTCAAAAAGTCCGGTTGAAATGGAGCCGTATTTTTCCATATCGTCCCGAAACAACTCGCTGAAACGTTTTTCGCCTAACGACTCTTCCAGATAGTAAGCACCGGCGGCAATTTCGCCCTGACCCGTGATTGCCGGTACGGGAAAACCGAATTCGTCAAATTTCTTGTGAAGGACTAACATTTTTTCTATCACCGGAGACTCCCCCACCCGCGCGTAAAACTTACCGGAAGTATATACGAAAACCTCCCCACGCCGACTGCGCTTCACGAGACAAAACTTTTTACCGTCTACGATTATTTCTTCCTTATCCACAAAGCAAAGTATAGCAAAGAAACGCCTCGAAAAGCCGTCGCATTTCGGTTGACAGCGATAAATTATAAGACTAAACTCTGTTGCAGAAATAAAGAAAGGAAGCTATGACCTTTTCATACGGTACCACCCGTTTTGTGATACTAACCGAGAACTTCGCCATCAAATTTGCCCGTTTCAGACTTTTTCGGCTCGCCTACCGCGGCCTTTACCTGTCGCTCCGAGGCAAAGCTGTCAAACGTTCGCGGGAGCTTTTTGGTAATCCTTGGCTCGGCATTTTGAAATATCTTCTGCAGGGAGTAACCGCAAACGTTGATGAATACCGTTTCTACCGAGAGTTCCCGAATCTGGCGATTGCTCCCACTCTCTTCACTCTGTTTGGACTTGTAAATATTCAGATGCGCGGCGAAGCGGTGAGGGAGGCGGAAATAGACGAATGCCCGTTTCAGGAATTTGCCGATAAACCCGGTATGGACCTCAATGCGGACGAATATTGTCGAATTAACGGCACCATTTATCTCGCGGACTACGGCAACCCTCTCGTCCAAAAAGCACTTCGGCAAAAATACAAAGCGGCAGTATTTGCCTAACCCAAACTATCTTTGGGTTTTTCTTTTTAGAAATTTGAGAAACTGTATTCACCGAACCAAACCCTTTTCCACAATTTCGTGCTGGTTTTTACCAATCTAAATATCTTACGGTCTGTGGTTATTTTCTCTCGGATCATAAAATCAAAAGCTGACCGTCAAAAGCGGAACGTATTCTCACCTTGCCCGTTCCTTGTACTACTTTACCGATAATCGCCGCGGATTTTACTTTTGACGCAACGCGAGCCGCTTCTTGCTCCGAAGTAGAAAGCACAAAACCTATGCCGCAATTAAAAGTAGTGTACATATCTTCGTTGGAAAAACCCCGCTTATGAATTTCATGAAAAATCGGCTGGGGAAGAAGTTTATTGGGATGTTCAATAGTCGCATCAGCCTCGCCCAAAATATCCTTGAGCTTAGTAAACGCGCCTCCGGTAATATGCATCATCCCGTGAATCTTGTGTGAATCGAGCAGTTTAAGAATAATCGGACTGTAAATAGTGGTTGGGGTTGTAAATTCCCTCCTCATGCTTCTGCCGAAAAGTTTGCGTACCGCCGTAATACCGTTCGAATGAAGACCCGAGCTTTTGAAACCTATGAGTATATCCCCTACTCTGAATTTATTTATGGCGGGATGACGTACAAATCCCGATACGGTCATGCTGATATCAAGCCCGTCCATATTGTCATGAAAAGAATTTTCTCCTCCCACAACGGCAAGCTTGTATTTGAGGGACTGGTTCACAAGCTCTTGGACAATTTTGAACACACGCGCGTCTTCCACTGGTACGGTTATGTGATTCGAGAGTTTGTAGGGAGTGGCACGCACGATGGCAAGGTCGTTCAAATTCATAGCCAGCGCGTCAATCACCGCCGCTTTGAAAGTGCCTTGCGCCCAATGATAAAAACCCTTCGTGCCGATACCGTCGGTATGGTCGACTTCCGGAAAAGAAAATTTCTTTTGAATAACGGGGTAAGTGTTGAACTTCACCGATACATATGGCGTCCGCCAAGTGTGCTGTATCGCGTCAATGATTTTTTGTTTATAGGGTTTGGAGGGCTTATACATTTATCATCAAGTATAGCAAGAAAAACAACGAAAAAGAGATCGACTGGTTGAGCATATTCCCTCATTCGCACGAATGTGCGAATGATTTGGTTTAATCAAAACTCACTCTAAAAGTTCTCAACTCTTTTCGAAAACGGCGATAATCCGGCAGGGTCTTGGCGACCAACTGCCAAAATTTGTCCGAGTGATTTAGCTCGGCGAGGTGGCAAAGCTCGTGGACGACGATATAATCCGCGAGGTGCGGCGGGGGCAGAAAAATTTTGTAATTGAAATTTAAATTGCCGAACTCTGAACAACTTCCCCACCGCGACTTTTGGTTCCTGACACCAACCCTGTTCCACCTGAAGTTACAAAACTTGTTGAAATGCTCCAACCGCTCCCTCGCAAGCGCGAGCGCTTTTTCTTTGTGTTCGACAAAATGTTTTCGTCGGTTAACGCGCCGGAGTGGTGCGACTCTGGGGAAACTGCTGAAATATCGAATCTTATCCAGCACCCACTCCGATTTTTCAAAAATGAACTTCTCTATCCGGCTCTGTCCCATCCACGGCGGTGCCGTTACTGTGAACACTCCACCGCTTGTAATCGTTAGCCGCACCCCCCTCGCCCTCCCGCTTACCTTAAGCCTATACTTCACGCTCTTTTCTTCAAACTCTATAGCCTTTTCCATATTTTTTGATTTCGACTCACGAAACCAACTCCTTCTCCACGATTTCTTTTACATAAATATCGAGCTTGTCCTGCTTTTTTATTTCTTCAACCGTCACCCACTTGTGTTCAGTGTGCTCGCTCTGGTCCAAAACAAGTTCTCCCCCGGCCTCCGCCACATATGAGAGACGCACGATGTGTTTCCCTTCCAAACGCAAAATGTCCTGCGCGGCGACGAGCCGCGGCTCGGAAATGATTTCAAGCCCGGTTTCCTCTTTCACCTCCCGCTTCAAATTTTCCAAAAGCGAGCTCCCCGCGTCAATTCTACCACCGACAATGTCCCACGGGTCTTTCACGTCAGGATATTTCACGGGCGAACGCTTGATGAGTAGGAACTTCCCGTCTTTATTTTTGAGAAATGCTTTGACGCCTACTTGGAGAATCATGACTGAAAATGATTATCGATAATAATAATACTGCGCTTGATGGCCACAAAAGCATACGCCCATAGAAACGGCAACCAAAGAGGAACCGCGCCGAACAAACTGGCCCGCGTGAAAACTTCCGCGCCCGTACTGACAAAGAAAAGTTCCGAAATCGTGATAACGACAAAACCGAAAATTATGAAAACATATTCGCGTTTTTCGTACTTGACCAAAAAAGACGCGGCGATAACGATTACATAAACGAGTGTGAGCAAGGTGTCGTTTTGAATAAACGAAATCAACCCAATCATGAAAATGACCGGCAAAGCGTTCAACAAAATTTTGGAAATAACTTTAGTCATGTCTGTAAAAACGCTTCGCCTGGTAATTTTCAATCACCTCCATACTCGGAAAGAAAAGCGGGGTCGGCAACCGGTCCAACTGAAACCAGCGCCATTCGGTAATTTCGTCCGGCTCCATGACGCGCGGTTCTCCCTGAAATTTTTCGCACAGAATTCCGATTGTCACGAAATGGGCATCGGGCACAATGTCATTGGCGAGAGAAATCACCCTCACGTCTTCGGGCTTGACCTTGATACCGGTCTCCTCCAGAAGTTCCCGCATCGCTCCCACCTCAAAAGTCTCGCCGAATTCCAACTTGCCGCCCGGCATGGTCCAAGTGCCTTCGCCGCGCAATTCGCTGTCCGCTTTGGCTGGGTCAACGTGCCGCCGGCCCAAAAGCACCTCGCCGTTTCGCAAAAGCATCACTCCAAACCCCGCGCCGACTTTTTTTGTTTGTTTGTTTTCCATTTTAGGTGAAAATGCGCAATCAACTCGTAACTAATTCGTCCTCTTCAATTTCATCGGCGATAGCACTTACTACGTACATCGTAAGAAAATCGACAATAGCTTGTATCGTTTCTCTGCTTTTAGAAGCGTCGCTTTCGGCAACTTCTTTCGCGAACTTATACAAGGTGAGATTACCAACCTTAATCCACCGACCGTTTTCACTCAAGAAGTACAAAATTGTCAGTACCGCAACCCTTTTATTTCCGTTTTGGAACGGGTGATTTTTTATCATTAAATAAAAAATCATCGCGGTTTTAAGAACTACACCCGAGTACAAACTTTTATTGTCAAATTTTTGGAAAGGTGTTTTTAGGCAACTCTCAAGACGGTCGGGAAATCGCGTGTCAAAGGGTGGAATCGGTTCCCCATAGTCCATCAATTCCTGCGCAAGACGGTGAGCCACATACTCAACCTCCGCAACCGACAATTGTTTTATCGGTCTTCTCGCCATGGCTTATTCTCGTCCAAGAAGACGTAGAGTCTCTCGATATTCCGTAACGGCCTTTTTTACCACTTTTTCAATCTCCGCTTTTTTTTCCGGAGAAACAAACTCGCCGACGGCAATTGAAAATTCCTCAGCGGGTATAATGTAATTTCTACCAACCTTTCGGGCGTGTATTTTCCCGGTCTTTATTTTCTTCAAAATAGCTACCCTGCTGACACCCATAAGTTTTGCCAGTTCAGTGGTTGAAATAAAGGTTTGATAACTTTTATCCTTATTTATAGTCATATTTATAGGTTATCATATGATAACCACAAGAACAAGGGGGCATTGTGGCCAGTATATCGAAAAATACTAGACGCACTCGCTTTTCTCCATCATCAAAATGTCATAGCCGCTCCACACACGGTCCTCGGGTGAAATGCCGAGCGAGAGGAAAAACTTGAAAAGTTCCTCTTGGATTTTCACCGAATCGCCCCCCTCCGCAAGCTTCTCCATCTCAATAAACGATCCGAGGTCCTCCACTTCGTCCACACAGATTGCACAACCGTTGTAACGGGTAGTTTCCCGCACTTTTTTTACCCGCTCGGCTTCTTTATACCCCATGAGAAAAAGTGCCTTTTCCATTTCGTCTCTTGAGCTGACTTCAACCTCATGCTCAATAGCATCTAGATAGTTCGCCATCGGCTTTTTCAGCGTAAAAAATATTTTTGTGCCATTTTTAACGCGGAGACGCAAAAATATTTTGTTGGTATTAAAGGCTTTGAGCGCCCCGACATTTTCGGCATAGACCGTATCCTCCTGTGTAATCGATTTATCAAACACACAACCGAGAGTTTTGAGTTTCCGCACTACCGCCGCCTTATCTCGAAGCCGTGCCTTTATTTCTATTTCTTTCATAAACGTGGGGTGACTATCGGGAGTTGAACCCGAACCGAATCCTCCACAGGGATCCGTGCTACCGCTACACCATAGTCACCATATAAACGTGCCGCCTTACCGATAACTTGGCGGCTCCTCATTTATACCAGATTTATGATTGCTTAGTCTAGCGAGCGCGTAGAGGAGCGAGGACAAGCGATTGAGATACGCGAGCGTGTGCGGGCCGATTTTTACTGACCTTCCTTTGTCCGCCGTAGCTTTAGCGGAGGAGGATTCGGCAACCGCCACCACCCGGCGTTCGGCTCGGCGCGCGATAGTGCGTGCCACATCAAAGAATGCGGCGAGTTCCACTCCGCCACAGATAAAAAATGTTTTGATGGGTGGTAATTCTTTTTCGATTGAGTCGACGAGCTTCTCGACTTCTTTCACTTTTTCCTTGCTGATGGTTTTGGGCGCGCCCGCGAGCTCCGCCTGCACAATAAAGAGGTTCTGCTGAACGATGTGAACTATCTTTTCAAAGCTTAAATCTTGAATCTTAAATCTTAAATCTTTCGTTTTTACCTTCACCACCCCTAAAAACGAATTGGTTTCATCAAGCGACCCTAGCGCCTCGGCAATTGCAGAGCTCTTGCTGACCCTCTGGTCGCAACCGAACGTCTTGGTCGTCCCTTTGTCTCCGGCGCGGGTGTAGAGCATGTCGATGGAGTTATGAATCAAGATTTATGATTCAACAATAAAACCGAAAATCCAAACTGGTGTCTCTATTGTACCAAACTCGCACCTATTTCCAAAACAAATGATGTGGCACGCGCGGAGCGTGTGGTGATGTGAAATGAAGTCGTACGCTCGAATGTCGCGCGCCTCGTCCGCTCCCTTCGGTCGCGGGAGCAA
>OBEQ011296081.1_pt1 | contig 46882 bp, 14 predicted proteins | sample 1670901 | NCBI WGS metagenome assembly OBEQ01 (sample SAMEA104232315, study PRJEB22302) | groundwater metagenome | biome: forest; feature: aquifer; material: groundwater | place: USA | collected 2011-08-07 | depth 5.4 m
AAGATTAAGAAGACTTGTTTTGAAGTGTCATTTGAATCAGCTGATTCAGAGCTGTGGACCTTTGCGATCTGCTTTGGGATTAAGGCAAGGGCCGGAAGTGCGTAGGCAGACAGGTTCTGCCAGAGGAAAAGTGAACAGACGGCCGCAGAGATAGACTTTGATAAACGATGAGACTTGGACTTCATTCTGTTAAAGGTGTATTCCTTTCGGAAAAACAGAGATGAAAAAGTATACCACCTGATAATCACTTTTTCAAACTTCTTACAAAGGTATTTGTTTGTCATAAGTATATGGCATTAAATGATTTATGTCGATTTTAAGCAGTATTACGCCGCGCTCTTGAGGGAAGCTTCGGAAGCCTGAGCGGCTGTTAAGAGGTTGAGATAGGCCTCCACAAATCCCCTTTCATTAGTGATGGAAAACGGGGTTAAAGAATCCTGGGAATCGTCGTCCAGGACCAAATGGATAACTTTGGCGGACGGAATCCGGCGGACGAGATCGCTTGGCAATCTTTCGCCGATCGCATTAGAAAATGCCGCCAATGCATCCTTAGTTTTGGGCGCACGCGCAACAAAACCTTCCGAAGGAGCTGCCAAACGATACTGGTCTAACTGATCAAAGGTGGACGGAAAAACCAATACAGGGACGCCTTTGTGGCGCTTGAAAACGGTCTGTAATTCTGCCAGCGACGGCGCAATGAGATCCGAAGTTGCGCGTACCAGTTTAATTTGATTGCGTGACTTTGAAGAATTCCTGAGTTTTTCGTAATGTTTGTACGCTGTGGGTTCTTGAGCAGATTTTGGATCAAAAACAACAACCGTACTGCCAGGAGCTAAATTCATCGCATCGAGATTGAGCTGCGGAAATTCGCCATTGATATTGACGACCACAACCACTCGCGCATCTGCTTTTGTCCGGCGTTGATCAATTAAATCGGACAAGCGGTTCGTTCGGTCATCCGTAAATCGGTCGGTTGAAATGGGTGCGCCGGTTCCGAAAAGGATCGATGAAAGATAAGGCGCAAAAACGTTCAGTTCAAAACCCACAAAATTGAAGGCAACGGATTGAATGGTGAATTTCACGTCTGCGCTGTTAACGCCTCTGTGTAATACGGCTTGATCGAGTCTCCGTTCAAACTGACCTATGTTTTCTGAATCCAACAAATTCACAGACACAGGTTCAATGTTTGTTTCGATATGTGATACATCGCTGACGAAACGCGTCTCTGCTCGTTTGGCTTTTTGAGTTGATTGGCGTTTCAATTGAATTGTCCACAATTTAAAAACTCTGTCTTTAACAAGTGCTGGCGCCGTAGTTTCCATATGTGCCAATGTCTTAATGGCTTCTTCAACTGCAGCCGGTCCTTGGCCAATCCAAACGGTTCCCTTGGGATTGAGCGGTCTTCCTTTTTCAACGCCGACAGAAACAACGGTCAATTGGATCTTATCGCTTTTTCTTCTTCTGAGATAACGTACAACGGCGTAGTCATTGCCGCGTCTAGCAAATTCATCGCCGAAGAATACCACTTGGGTTTTTTGTTTCCCTAATCGATACTGATTTAGTTGTGTCACAATATCATCAATAGAAGTTTCTTTATCGATTCCTTCAGGCCCCATTGTAATTGTTGTTTTTCCGCTGTCTGCAATACGAATTCCTGTAAACCCGGCCTCTTGGAACGTCTTTCTGAGAATTTTGTCGACCAGTTCACGGAGCGCACGGTTGTCGGGGTGGTCCTTAAAGAGATCGTACTTAAAGATCAGTTGTGTATCTCGATCGAGGAAGACAAGTTCTTCTCGATTAAAAATTCGGACGAGTTCGGCAACCAAATTTGGCTGTACGCCAAAATCCTGTGCAATGGCTTCTTCTTGAGACGGGTTTGATTCCTTGATTGATTTAATGGCGCGCTTGGTAATTTCTCTGGCTTTATTTTTGTTTTCAGGTAAAGCCAATTCGCCTTTCCGGTAATCCAAAACTTCTCTTAGCTTGCCCTGTTCAAAGACATATTTTTGTGCGCCTTCGCTGGCGTAAATCACTAAATTATCAAGTTCTTCATTCGTAAATCGCTCGACCTGGCCGATCTCCTTAGCCCCGACGCCTTCTTTCATCATGACATCTTCAACTAAACGCGGATATTGAACGTTGATTCCCTGGCCGGTAATAATGACCACTAAATATCCGGCCTGCATGAGCGTTTTCATTTGTTTTCGCATACCGGCGGTTAATCGTCCTTCTCTGTCCGCCAAAGTTCGGTCAACGTCAAAAACTATGACACCTTTAAAATTGCCGTTCGCAAACCGGGGCGGCATGGTGCCAATCTTAGGAATTGCAGAACCATTGATTTTTGCAATGCCCTCACCGGCGGCCAACACGGAATCTAAATCCTTGCTCTCACGAATCGTATCTAATAAATGAGTCATAAAGATGCGTTCAAGAAGTTCGGTATTTTTGGGATGTCTAAAGAATTGTTGAACGGTACTCGCATAACGGCTCTTGTCGGCCGTTGATTCTTGCATAAGTTCAACAAGGCCCGGTTGTGTCGAAATTTGGTCGTGGACAAAGGTTCTGAGCGGAATGAATTTAAGTTTACGATTGCCCATTTTTTCATCTGAGAGCCGTTGAATCGCACGTGTTTCCTTGGGCGACAGGACACGGATATAAACTTTGCTCACTTCGCGATTATTGGGTTCGTCCGTCAGTGAATGGAAAACGCCCCGGTCGTCGTAATAAGGTTGACCTTTAAACGTACTTGATCCATGTTTTTCGGCACCGACGATATTATTTAGGCGAACTAAATCTCCGGAACGAAGCGTCAAGCCGGTTTGATTCTTAACCAAACGAAGCGCAGCGTCTTCATAGGTTTGTTCCTGCGTACGAACGTGTCCGCTTGCGGAAATATCAATTTTCCCGTCTGGTCTTTCTTGAACCACAACTTCCCCGTTCGACGTCAGTAAAATAACGAGTGCTGTTGCATGACGAGTTCCGTTGCGATGTGCTGCAATCCAATGAACTGGGCTGCTCAAAATGGGTTCGCTATTATCAATTCCATCATTAACGCTCCGGACCAAAACATCCTCCGGATTATTAATGCGTCCAAACCAGTCGATCCGGCTGGCAGCAAGCGCATTCAGTTTAGAAGCAGGCTTTAAAAGTTCCTTAACTTGGCGCATTGCTGATTGAACGCCCAAAAGGTCTTCAGTACCGGTTGTAGAAAGTAATCGCTTTTCCAAATCGGAATAAATTTTCTGTGTCTGGACATAATATTTCAAAGCTTCTCCATATTTTCCGGCTTGGTATGCTTGATCGCCCAAATCAAACTGATGCTGCATTTGTTTCAGTGCGCTCTGAACAGATTTGATATTTCTTTCCTCGGGTGTTGATGTGCGCGTTTCTGATTTTGCTTGCGGTCCAGGTTTCGAAGGTGTGGCTGGAGATTCTAAGCGGAGTCTTTCCCAGATTGATCCAAACCTTTGCTCGATCGAATCAAAAAACATTCTCACCGCGGTCTCATCGTAAGTATCCGGCTCTAAGAAATCTGAAAATTGGCGGAAAATCGAATCTCGATATTGCGCAAACTGAATCGGGACATTCTCACTGCCGTTCCAGAACTCGAAATCTTCCAAAATTTGGTCCATCACCTTTCGCGAATTGGTATTGATCGGAGTCACGGACTGCATATAAAGATGTGTCCAACGTAAGACTTGGCCCCAATCCTGAACGTCGATTTGATTTTCCATTTGAGAAAGGCGGAAATCAAGTTCCCGGATTCGGGATAAAATGTCGAGTTGCGTCAGAAAACGATATTGATCTTCAACAATCTCAAGCGAAATAAGTTGTGAAACTGGGCGGCCGGGCGGATTACCTGCTTTGTTCTCAGCATTAAATACCGTCTCTCTGAACTGGTCCCGACTCGGCAAACGTTGCTCTAAAATCATTTCTTGGAGAATCTTTCGGTACATTTCTAAAAATCGGGCTGGGACCCGGTGACGGGAAGGTTCAAAACCCACTGTGTCATCCGGAAAATCGGGTGAATAATGATCAGGGCCATAATATTGATAAGCATTGGCATCAGCGCTGAGACTGAACGGTGCGGCATGACGGATTCTTCCTTTTGGTGAAAATGTTTGCTGCCCAAGATTCCGTTCCGGGTGCATATTAACCAATCCCCGTTCGGCGAGTAACAGATCATTTTCAACAGAACCGCGCAAAATTTCTTCGGCTTCCTGTTCATATTGGGTTGAAAGTTCAACTTGTCCGCCCTGTTCCGCTTCATCAATCATGCGGGACAAATATTCAAGCCGCTGGTTGACTGAGTTCCAAACGCCGTTGGCCTGAACTGCTACTTTACCCAATTTTATTTTTTGATCCGGTTTTCCCTGAGCAACGACGGTTACTTCCGTACCGTCTAAATCGATCACCGTGAAGGGATCAATGAAATCATTGCCCTTGGCGCGAACCACTTCGAGGTGTCGAAGGTCTTGTTCCGTTAAACCGTAAATTCCATTTTGCGAACCTTCTTTTCTAAATTTGAAGAGATAGTCTTGGGTTGCGACAACAACAACTCCTTCCGCAGTTTCGGCAAGTTCATTCACGCGGAAGTCGGCTTGACTTAACTTTCTGGTAACAACACCGCGAATAATATTATCCATTCCTAATTGGATTAAATAGCTCGGTGAAAAATCCTGCATAGAATCCGGCTGGTAGAGATTGCCGAAATCCTCCGGCAAGAATCGGAAACGCTGATTCACCAAAGAAGCGGTGGTGGCATCATGCAACATGGAGACCCAGCCTAAATGAAGGAGCGCTTCACGCCGGGTTTCTGTTCCGGAAATCACGAGCTGCGGAAAATGACGATGTTCGATCAATTCCAAGGATTGGTACACAAGACGGTTTTCGCCGAACCAACCTTCTTCCATTCTATGTCTGGCATAAACACTCCGATCCACAGAAGCGCCTGTTTCACGGAATCGTCCGACTTGTCGGGCGTAGCGGATCCAAGGGTCGGCATCTAAAAACCAGATCACATCAAATAAATTCGACTGAAGCGCAACCGCCCAAGTCCAATCAAAAACAAAAGGCTGATTTCGTTCATCAAAGTGGTAACGGACGAGCGCATCCGCCATTTGACCGCGCTGGATGTGTTTATCCGGATTTTTGAGACGGCCTTGCGAAGATTTATCGTAATAAAGAAGAGCTTGTCTTCCAAACGGGAAAATGGTGTGGACCGAACCTTTAACGGTAATTTTGAATCCCCTTTGCTGCCTTTTTCCAACAATCTTGCGCGAGATCGCCTGAATTTTAACATCGCTCAGTAATTGCGTTCTTTTTCGGAATTCACGTTCGGTGATTTTAGTTCCGGCTTCTTTGTAAACCAACTCCCAAGATCTTTTTGGTGAATCTTTCTGTTCAATGATCTCAATGAGAAGTTCATTCGAAACTCGGAAAACAATTTGGATTCTGCCCGAATCACTATAACGGAGACGAATTCTACCTCGTGATCCTAAATCAAACGCCGGCAAGTAATGAACAAAACCATTTTGGTTGTTTGGATTTTCTTTGGCTTTATGGAGAAAGCTAGTGATACGCTCCAGATCAAATTGATTGAGCGCATTGGCCGAAACTTGACCGGTTTCTAAATCGTAGGTCCGAAAGCCCATCTTTAAAAGTGTCCAATTAAAGTCCTTAAATTCGTCCATGATACGATTAATCGTTGCCGATTTTACTCTTCGATCAACTTCCGAATTGGCTGGACTGCTTTTGGCCATACTGTAACGATTTCTGAAATCAACCATTTTTTGTTCGATTGAAACACCCGGTTCAATTTCAAAATTCTCCGGTGCAATTTCGAGTAGAACATCATCTCCGCTCACCGAAATACCGCCTAAAGAGCGAACGATAGAACTTTTGCCCACGCCAGGAGCACCGGTAACGGCAATAATGGTGGGCACATCCTGTTTTTGATTCAGCTCTAAAATATTAACAAGTGTTGATTGAACTCCTGGAAGCGATTGAAACCAGGTAGGTTTCGGATCTTCGGACATCAGCGCAGCAACCGTGCCGGCCGTGTCGGTACGCAATTGACGTACAACACTATTCCAAGAATCTTTTAAGCTCTCAAGTCTAGCCGCCGGAAGGAAACTGGAGCCGGCGCTAGAACGCGTCTCAGATTTGGCGCTTTCAACTGCCTCCGCTTGAACGCCCAGATTCTTTAGCGCTTGAGCCGCAGCAACGGCTTTCATATTGGCTTCATCGTCCGCTTTTTTCCATGCGGCAAACCAGACTTCTTCAAGCCTGCCTTCTCCGATTGACGGAACACGAACAGCACCAACCTGAAGAAGCTGTTTACCGTCCGGGGTTCGAAACGCGGTTGAGTCCCAAAAACGAATCTCAAGTGCCGTAGTCGGCATTTTATTACCGGAAAGAGCGACTGAAATTTGATTATTAGACAATCCCTGGGATTTTAAAAGCTGTGCAACGGCTTGGCGCTGTTCCGGCGTTAAGATCACAGTCCGGTTTGTCGGAATCACTGGGAATTTCAAACGGCCTTGATCGGCAATTCGTTTTAGTTCCCGCTTTTGGGCCGCTCTGTCCAATTTCCGGATTTGGTTTAATTCACGTCTTGTCGTTCCAAAAACTTTCTCAAGAAATGAGGACAAATTGATCATGGCAACGGCGGCATTGATTAATTGGGTCTGGCGTTGGTCTTCATTAACTTCCACGGAATTGGACTCGTTAACCATAATCCCGCCGCCTTCGCCGGCACCGCCTTGAGGACGAGAAGCCGCGAGAAGCAATACATCCTGATTGTCACGGGCTGCTTTTGCTGCGAAATCAAAAATGGCTGAATTGGGAACTGAAGCCAAATTATCCGCGTTCCGAACAAAAAGCCATTCGAGACCCGCATCCAGCATTCTGAAAATTTCACCCGATTCAACCAATCCGGGCAACACATCGCCGTGTCCCAAAGCGGTTGGAATCGGAAGCGTTTCTCCGGCATGTTGTTCACCGTAAGATTGCCAAAATGATTTTTGTTCAGGCGTTAATCCTTCTCCGACTTGGTTCGGAATCGCAACGATACGATTTCCCATATTTTGTACCGGATCATGTATGAGATTCGGATTTAGGCCGTATGAATTCTCGTGTTTTACTTTTGCGGTTCTGTCAGCAACAAAACTTTCATTATGAAGAATCCATTGATGGACAGGCGTACCCTGTCTGGCAAGATTAGCTGCTGCGGCAAGCGTATAACCGATCGAATCCAAATCCTGTCCATTTTCAGTTCGAACAACCGTTGTTGCAAATTTGTCGCCTCCGAGCGCAGCGCGCGTCTGTGAGCCTCCGGCGAGCGTCAGCACACCGACTTTTCCGCGTACGCGTTTGGCCGAGGAACGTAATGCTTGCATTTGAAGATCGTTAAACGGATACGACGGGATCGTTTGATTGTTTAGACCTGTTGCGAATGGGGTCAATTGACGCGCGGAAGGTGCTAAAAGAATTCTGGAATTCATTCCCGAAACAGCATTTAAATATTGCGGTAAATTGTTAACAGCATTGTTTTTCAAATTAAGCAGCAGAACCGCGTTTCGGCCTGCCAATTTCCGGTCGAGTTCCGTTAATTGACTCATATTTTCTTCGCGCGCCAAAGTACCGAGAAGCAATCCTTTGATTTCAGGAATGTTGTTCAGGAGTTCAACCGCGTTTTGAGCACTCACTCCTCCGCCGTAAAGAATGGGGATTTGCGCAGTGTCTCTTCCAAGAACTGCATTGAGCGCATTTTGAATTCCAACCGTCGCACGTTTGATGTATTCAGGCGTAGCCGGGTTCTTTTCAATCGCCCAAGCAGGTTCAAAAGCAATCACAAGACGTCCTACATTTTCTGCGGTCGGCTTAATTCCTTTGAAAATCGCTTGAACTCGATTGAGTAAATAGGTGTGATGAGAACTTTCATCTGTAAACGGTGTTAAATCTTTTGGCTCCGTGATTAAAACCACAACCGGCGCTGAACTTGCGCGGCTTAAAGCCTTTCCAATTTTTTTGTTCATGACATCATCGCTTTGCTGATAATCACTGTGGCCGACAAAAGTCTCACGCTGTTCGACCAATTCAACTCGGGCCGCTTGCGCAGGACGGACGCCTTCGGGCACAGGAAGTTTGCTCATTAATTGACCGGTTTTATATTGTTGTCCCCGACTAGAAATGCGGGCCTGTTTATTAAGCTTAACAAGAACCGGCTGAGCGGCTTCGGGTTCGCGGCCTTCAAGCTGTCTTAACAACGGCTTGATCATTCCGGAACGGTCTGCAGAATCTAATTGAAGCGCTTGTTTCAGAAGAGTTTGTGCCGCGCTGCGGGCATTCGGCGTCGCATCTCTTCCGACAATCATCATTTTCGCTTGTGCAAACAACCGAAGCGCTTTTGCTTCAGAAGTATTTAAGCCGGATAAAATCGCATCGGCTTCATCAAAAAGCCGGTTTGTCGGAGAAATTCCGTTCGCAAACGCAATCAAAGTTGCGGCTTGTTGAAATTTGTCTTCAGGCGCTTGACTAAAGGGTGTGTTGTATTCAACTTCGGTAGATTGAATAATTCCTGAGCCGCCGATCACATCGTGGTGAACAGTCACAACACCTGTTTTTGAATTAAACCGGACGCCTTTAACGCTCCGGTCCCAGACATCGTCTTTAATCGCGGAAAGATGGACGGCAAAATTGTCCGTCTTCACCAAACGGCTCGTTAAATTTTCGCTGCCTTTTCCGACTGAAAAACCAAGGTTCGAACTCTTGGCGATGGCCGTCTGAGCCAGTGTTTCGGCGTATTTGCTGTAGCCGACTTTTGCATCAAGAATGCCTTTAGCAACCGAGAGAACGGCATTGACGGTGCCGTCGTTGAACAATTTGAAGTTATTGTACTGAGCAGCTTCCCCATTAATTCCAAATGTTCCGTCTCTTTCAATTTCATTTTTAACGAATTGCCAATATGCGTCGAAATTAAATTCTGAACCGGCGTTTGTGATCCATCGGCCTTGACTCTTATAACCGGCTAACACTCCTGCTTCGACATAAGCCTTAATCATTTGTTCCTGATTTTGTTTTGAACGGTAGAGCGCACCGACCGTAATTTTATTGACTGATGTTCGCTTGGCTTTCGCAATTGCTTCCGCATTGCTTTTCGCCAAACGTTTCACGGTGGCGGCGTCATGATACGTCGGATCAATATATTCCACTTTCGCACCAGGCACTGCATAGGTTGCCCAAAAATATCCTTCGGTTTGTGAGGCAAGAAGAGATCCGCGTTCGGCGACTAAGAGTAAGGATGTATTCCCTTTGATCGATTCCATACGCATCGCTTCAGTGAGTTCAACCGGATCAACACCGATTTCGGCACGTAACGCGTTGATCGCATGACGATAAAAACCGTAATGCGCGGCTCCCACGTTTTCGCCGATATAAAGTGTCCGGACTTGGTCCACCAAACCTTCGCCAATGACAACGGTTCCAAGAAGTGTGGCAAGCGCATTCAAATTCTCACGAATTGTGTCAGCCGCTGATTCATCGGCAATATCTTTGATCAGTTCGGAAGCTTCATCGTTCGTCACACTACCTAAAAACTGTGCCGCTTGCACAGCCGCAGCTTGAGTAACAGGTTGAAGTTCCAAAGCGCTCTCGACAGTTCCTGCCGGTCTTGGTTTTTCGATCTTATGAACTTGTTTGGCTGAATGAACTTTCCGCACGCCGCGAAGGACCGGACTGACTACTTTTGCGGCAGACTCAAGCGCTCGCTCCCGCATTTTGGTGCTTAGAGGCGCAACCGGTTGTTTCGAATGAACTTCCAAAGCCGTGTGGGCTGCAAACTGCAATCGTTCATCACGGGCATTATTAATCCACCAGCTAAGCTGGGATTTTAAGGACGCATTGATGTCTTTGTTTGAAAGATGGGCAGCAATTGAAAGTAACGCGAGCGTCGTTTCACGCTCAGCTTGATCGGCTTGCCGATGTTCACCTAAACGTTTTGAAACCGCTTGAGCTACATCGCTTCCAAGGTTCCATTCCGCAAGCGCACCGGCTGACATTAAAAGTCTGAGCGGATCGCGACCCTTTTTGAGTGAATCCAAAACTTTGCTCTGAATTTGGCGGTTCAGTTGTGATTGCGCCGGCGCTAAATGATTCGTAAGTTCGATTAAGAGTCCGAGACTGACGGTCCGACGCATTGATTCGTCACTTCCTAAATAAGATTTTCCGAGCAACTCGGAGGCAACGGCTGGAAGAAGATCCGGCGCTGAAACAATTTCGCCCACCACAAATTGGAATGCATCATCTAAGGACTGGCTTGGGCCATGTTGTGCGACGGTGACTAAATTTGTCACCGCTTCATCGAGTGCTTTCTGCCAAGATTCCGGTAAATTGGAAACGCGTTGCGCTTCCACTTTTCTTCCGTTCTGATGGAAGAACACTTGTGCGCCTTCAATTTCGCGGGCAACAACGCGACGATATTCGGCTTGTTCTTGTCTCGACAACGGTTTGGTTGATTCGTAAAGAACGACGACACTCCGTCTTTCGGATCGCGTCAAAGATGAACCGACCGTTAATAGATTCCCTGTGTCATAAATATTTCCGCTTCGCGGGATAACAGCAAATTGTCCGTTGCGAATCGCCGCTTTGGCTGCCTGAACAGGTTCTTCACCGTCGATGACATAAAAGTTTTCGGGCCGACGTCTCACGAGCCAATTGGACATTTGAGGCGCCAGAACATTGCCCACTTCCCGGCTGTTTTGATCTTGCGTATCAACAGAAGCAACTCTTTGTGCCGCTGGAAATTCATTAAAGGTAACACTGACGGCCGCCGGCGTTTTTTGTTCCAAAGGTGTGCTGACGGAAACATCTCTTGGAATCAATCCGGAAATTTTTGAGGCGACAGAACGGCTAATGTCTTCTCCGTTTAAGGCTGCTTCGGTAAGATTTCTAAGTTCCGCGATTTCTTCGCGTGTTAAATGAGCTTCCCGGTATGGATTGATGAAACGGAAATCTTCTCCAGTAAATTTTGACCGGACAAGCGCGCCAATCAATTGGCCCAGATTACTATTAAGCAAAGACAGAAGTCTGAATATTTCTTCTTGGGTCGCGCCGGCCACGCCGTTTTCAAGCGCTAAGAACATGCGGTTTTGTTCCGCTGCGATATAGGCTTCAAACGCCGGACGATTTTCTGAAGTAACACTATAATGGTTTCGCTCAGGAAATTCCCGAGCACCTTCCTGTGTCAGGGCAATAAATGTTCGTGTCGTTCGAATCAATAGATCCGTCGCCACGGCTGCAACGGTCACTAAAACAGCTGTTTGCGTTAAATTCTTTGGAACAAATTGTCCAACAATTGTTTTCATCGCTTCTACGGCTTGGGTCCGGTCTCCGGCTTGAACAGCGGCGGTAAAAGCTGCTACCGGTTCGCGAAAAGCTACCGTATCAATGGAAACGCTTTCACCTTGGAGACGGCGGTAAGCCAAATATAGAATTCCGGCTAAACCAACCGCGTCAACGGCGAGCAAGGTTTTGTCTTCGGTTGTTGCGGCACTTAAAGCGTTACCGAGCCGGTTCATGAGAACATTCGCTACGGTTCCACGCACCGCGGTTGAAACTTGTGACGCGCCATGAAGTAAAGCAACTCCAAGATAGTCACTGGTTCTTAAGACGAGCGAAAGATCGCTGGCGCGGAGAATCGCGATATCGGTAAGCGTTAATTGTGATGTTTCAGAAATATCTAAAAGTGCTTTTGCTTGTTCGCTAAACGCTTGGTGCACAAACTGCGGAATCAAAGTCAAACGGTTGAGTACACCTTCTAAAAATCCATGAATCCATTCATTAGCTTCTTTCTGAAGCGCTGCAGGAGCTAGAACTGGAATATCTAAATAAATTCTCTTATCCGCGAGTAACTTGTCTACCACAGGGCTAAGCAGCGCATAGGCACCGAGAATCTGTCGATACTGGTGAATGGAATTCAGCCAGAAATCCAGGCTTTCCCCATCTTGGCCAACGCCACGCTGTTCAAGCGTGTTCAAATGCGCTTCCACATTTTGTCGCTCGCGGTTTAATGTTCCAAGTAGCGTTTCAAGTTTATTGGCCGCATCTAATCGAACACTAAAAACAGGACTCAGCGACTTTTCAGTGAGTTCATCCACTTGTGAGGCAATTTTCCGAAGGCGGCGCTCTAAATGTGTGCGCTGGCGGAATGGGCCTAATTTGCCGCTGATTTGACTGGCGGCGCGGAGCGTTCGGATCATCGCTTCGAAACGAATCATTCTAAGCTGCGCTACGCGAATAGCAGCTGATGAATCACTCATCGTGGGTTCAAGCGGCGTTGCGATCTGTTCTGCCAAACGGCCTACGGTCTTTATGGCCCGCTGCGTTCTCGTAGTCTCAGGCATCGCTTCAATACGGCTTTTCACAGAGCGAGCAGCGATCGCAACTTGGCCTTCTATATATGAAGTCCCCTGATCCACAACTTCTTGCCAACTGCCTGGTAAAAATTCGCGTCCCAAACGAACTGCAAGCTGGGCTCCGGCAGCGTACATCACCGCTTGATCGACTCCGTCAGCTAAATTTCTAAGTGGTGTTTGCTCCTCATTGAGCAATCTTCTTTCTGTATCTGTTAACTCTTCAACGCGGACTGATTTTCTGCGAACGCCAACCTTTGCTAAGGTTCCTTTGTCCGCTGCTTGATAGGAAAATTTTCTGCCTGCAATTTTGCGGATCCGTCTTAATGATTGTGCGCTCAGTTTTCCGGTAGCAACTGAAGACTCCACGGAAACTGATACATTCAAGGTGCTCAAATATTTTCTGGCTCCGGCAATGAGGCTCCGGACTTGTTCCGGAGAACTAGCTTCTGCATAAATACGGACGCTGTTTTCGGTGCCGGACGGACGAATCATGACGCGTGATCCATTTTTGAAAATAACTTGGAGTCCTGTTGGCTCCGTTGTATCAACTCCTTCAACTTGTTCACCGAGCACACTGGCCAAACTCTGAGCAGTTTGATCCGCCGCATTTCTAAGATTGATGACATTTCGTTTAAATGCGGGAGTAATGTGATTAATTTGTTCGCGCTCTTCAAAATGTTCGCCGACCAGCGGTTTGATATACCGGTCATAATATTGATTAAGACTCATGTTATACGATGTGATGATATCAAGGGCTAAGAGGAGTTCGGCAATCGGATCATCCACGAACACTTCATCTCCGATTCGAAATACGATGTGACCGCTTTCTTCAATACCGATGAATGCGCCCTGTGCGAAATGCGGCTGGAAATATTTAGAGCCAACCGGTGTGACCACTATGGAAGTGCCTTCAAGCGCTTGAGCTAACCGGTCGTAACGCGAAGATGTGGGAACAGTTCTAAGGATCCTGCCCCGTTCGCCTTTTATCTTGTGAAGATGAAGTGCAAAAATAGCACCGAGTTTATTCGCATTGATCGGATCTTTGCTGCCATCAATATCAAAAAGAGCAATCCTGTCTCCGTCCATATCAATTCCAATTCCAAGTTCACCGGCCGCACGCACGACGACTTGCTTGGAAAGGAATTGCGGAAGCGGCTCAGGTCTCCAGTCCGAACTTGTAGGTGCCTGACCGCCTTGATTCATGGGTGTCGCATTCTGATGATTCAGATTGAGTCCTAAGCGATCTCTTAAAAAGTTAGCGCGCGGGCCTGCAGCGCCAAACATCGTATCGAGAACCAAGCCAAATCCTGGGTTTTGACTTTTATGCCCGGCGAGTTTTTGTTTTAATTCTTCCATTTTGAAAACGCGGTCCAAACGAGCTTCATATTCGGCGGCCGCATCAAGTGATTTAACTTTGCCTTGTACTTTTAATTCACCCAGAGGCGCTTGTTTATAGGAAGTTAATTGGTTCGCACGCGCCACGATTTTCCGTGTTAACGAATTCGGGGCCGGCCAACCATTGACGAAAAATTTGAGTCCATTCCATGCGGGATTGACGGGATTATGACTGGCGGTAACCACTAAGACGATCTGAGCATTTTTTCCCGCAAAACCTGCCAAAGGAGTCGTGGAAGGCTCCCGGTCCATATAGAGAACTTCTGCGCCATTGGCGGCGGCTGCTTCAGCCACACGGTCCGCAAAACCTTTGCTCGTTTGCCGGCCATCGTAAGCGACGCCGACGCTCAGCGGAACACCTTTAAGTTCTTCCCCCAAAATTTCAATCGTTGCTTGAGTTAATCGGCCAAAATTATTCGCAGTCAAACCTTTACCCGGAACTGCTCTCCAGCCCGATGTGCCAATTTCATATTCTTCGGATAAATCTTCTTCAATGAGATCAACGGTTTGAACGGCACGCGTTTCAGCGCGGCGGACTTTCGTTGTCGGTACCAAAGCTCTCGCAATTTCTTGCGCTAATTCAGGATCGGCAGCACCCAAGAAGCGCAGCATTTTCAATTTTTCCACCTGAGGCGTTTCATCAGATTCCAAAGCCGTGAAAAATGCTTCAAAATTTCCGGGCTGCGCTAAATAATGCTGCACTGCCGCTGCTTGTTCCCGTGTCGGAGCAAGATCTAACGCGGATAAAATGTCGTCTTCCGTTGATGTGGTTAAAAATCCGCGGAAAGCGCCGGCAGCACGAAGACCGGCGACGGCGGCCACGTCGGCAACATCTAAAAGAAACGCGAAACGGACTAAATTGATTTTTGCATAATCGGCTGAAGACAGCTCCAGTTTCGGACTGACGAGGGCTTCATAAGTATCGGCGAGCTTGGTACCCGCTTGGAGACCAATTCCGTTGAGAAGGGTCTCGGCTCGATCAATCAGTTGCTGATTAATTCCAACTAATGCTTTTCCGGCTAATTCATCGGCACTCACGAGAAGTTTTGTGCCGCGCTCAATTAAGCGTTCATATTGTGTCCGCATCCGGCCTTGAGGAACCAGTTCCACTGAACGCGCGATTGCGGCATGGGCCCAACGCAAACTTTCCAGAATCATTTGGGTTTTTTCGATCAGTTCGATTTTACCTTCAAGGCTGAGTTCGTGCTGATGTGCAATGGCTTGATCTAATTCGGAATTGGCCTTTTCGGCTTGGTCCAGAAGTAAGTTGTATTTTTCTAATGCGAGATTGACATCGTTTGAATTGAGATATCCGTTAAGCGTCCTGGCCGTTTCGACCAAACCGTTGAGTCCAACTTTTACGGAGCGCACGCCTTTTCGGAGTGAAGGCTGTAATTTCGTCATATATTTCAACGCTTCTAAAATCGCGGCGTAATTCGTTAACGCAACTTGCGCTGAATCGATCCGTTCTTCAATCGGCCGGGCACGATTGATAATTAAAAATGCTTTTAGCCGTGCTGCGCGATAGGCTTGCCGCTGATCCAATTCGGTCAAATTCGCTCCACCTTCATTGATCATTTGAATTAATTCACGGTACGTCAGGTCTGTTCTGGAAAATGCATCCACATTAATAAAGCCGCGTAAAGCGTCGGTTAATGCCGCGCGGTCGGATACGATTTGGTCCAGAAATTGATGGTCTTCCGGAAGCACAACCGCAGACCGTGCAATTCGGGCCGTTGTTTCTTGAGCTTGATTCAAAAAGTTTCTGGTTCTTGGCCAATTTTCAAGATTGATCTGGGATGAGAGCCGTTCGTTTTGGCGGAGAACCCAATTGCTGACTTGGCTGGCATACTGAACGCCGTATTGTTTCGCTAATTCATAAAAAGGCTGGCCTTCTAACTTTGAGGCAACTGTTTCACTTGCAAATGCTCCGATTGCGGTCATGCGGGCGGCTAAAAGCAATTTGTCTGAGGCATCGGCTAAAATTGTACGCTGAGCAGCTTCCTGGCCTTCGGCTTGGATTAATGCAACGTAATATTGTTCTTCAGTTAAGAGAGATTCGTCATAAATTTGTTTGTCGGCGGCTGACGCATTGCCAACAAATTGAGCGAGTCGAGAAAATTGTGCGGGATTATTAATAAGTTCATAAATCGGAACTCCGCTTTGGAGGCGAAGGCCGGATTTTGAATCGATTAACAGATTCGGATTTGGATAATAAACCGGAGGTCCGTTCGGGAAAGCTTCGAACAAACGAATCCGCTTGCCTTTGTCATTGATGAAATCCACATCTTGCCAAGCCAGATTGGGCTTCCAGCCGATGAGATTGCCGCCTTCAACAATCGGATACCACGGAAATCCGTTTCGTTCCTTAATGGGTCCGTAATTACTTTGTGCGCCGGGTGTTCCCGCTTTTTTGCTCGAGATCGCGTTCCAATTGCCAATGTTGTTGGCATCATAGACTTGATACACTTCGCCGGCTTTTTGATTTTCATGATAATGACCGTACGTATAAGTCGGCGTTGAACCTTCGGCCGGATAATGGGTTTGATGTGCGTAACCAGGTTTCGCTAAGAAAATTTCACCTTTTCTGGCTTTTACAAAATGAGGATCGCGGATCGCAACAATTGTTTTCTGGTCGTTCAGGATTTCCACAACCGGATCAAAAGCGAGTGAACCATAAAATTGATTGTCATTCATTTCTGAGCTGGCGCTTGGATTAAAAGTGCGAACGGTAATATCGTGACTGAGACCGACCGCTAAGGCTGCGTCTCGGTGACGAGAAGTTCCGGAGTCAAAATTTTCATCTGCGCCAGCTTCATAAACTTCCACTTCGGCGGCGTAATGCGGCTGTTCTAACGAACGTGATAATTCTGCTTTTAAAGATTCAGCGGCAACGTCTAACATTTCGCGGTTTGCGCGAACAATGTTGTCGCCGCGGCCTTGGGGAACATTCGGACGGCCCGGAATTAATCCGAAATTAACAACTTTTGCGCCGTCTTCTTTTTCATATAGAACTTTATTCACACGCGTTTCAGCACGTTTTCCCATTTTAAAAGACCAATGGTCTGTTTTTCCGTTTCCGTTAGTCGATGGTTGAGCTTGAGGCGCGCCAAAAATCCGGTTAAATACAGCGCTGAATCCATTTCTTGCCGCAGCCGCAGTAGGAACAACGCGTTTGCCTGAAGATAAAAATTGTTTTAAGAGACCTAAGCTAGCGGCTTTTGAGGTTCGCGCTGCATTGAGTAATGCTTGTCTGGCTGCTTCAAAATTTTCGGATTTGCCTTTCCAAACCAAAAGGCCCGGCCGCTGAAGCCCCCGTCCGAAGGAATATGTAATTCTCCATGGAGTTTTGGTCAACTTACTTAATTTTTCAGCCCGGTCAAATTTTCCTTCTCTTCTCAGTTCTGCAACTGCTTCATCGCGAGCTTCTTCGAATCTCGTTTGGCTGGCACGGCTCACCGCATCCAAATTTTCGTTTACTTCATCATCTTCCTGACCGCCGGACAAAAATACAACAGCTCCGACTTCGGCCGGAACCGATTTGAGGAGTCCTTTTAAAGTTTGATAACCGACGGTTTCCGCATCGGCCCGGTTCTTCGCATCTTTTCCGGAAAGGACCATGCTTGTCTTCAAAATCATTCCCGGGAGATACACGCCGGCTTTTTCAAGTTCCTCAAATGTGATTTCCTGCGTGCGAGTTGTGTAGGCATAACTGGTTGCAATATTATGGGAACCATTAATCAGAACTTCGGGCTCAACCATAGGAACTAAACCGCGGCTTTGTGTCATTTTTGCTTGCCGCGCTTGATCTCTGCCGTTGTCACGCATGTTGCGCTCGTTGCTTTCAGTCGGTGCAACATCCGTAATTGATTGTGTCGTCCGCCATTTGGTCGCGATTGCGCCATGTGCGATCGCTTTATCCAGCATATCCGACAGCTCATCAAAACCCTTGGGATTTGAAATTTGTTCGCCTTTAGGATTATTCGGGTCGATCGGCATCAGTCCTTTATCAGTTTTCAGGATGACATTAATGCCCTGGTCAATTAAATATTTTTTAACTAAGTTAGCTCCTTGATAATTATTCCGTAACGTTTCTTCATGGAGAATAACCGAACTGACTCCAGCTTCTTTAAGTCCTTCGTTTGCGAGTTCTAAAATACGCATTAGTTCACGGTTTTCATACGTCAGGTCTTGTTCGCTAAATCCGGCGAGTCTTAAACGATCGTTTGCGGATTTTTCACTTTCATCATTGGCTGAAATACCGCCGTCAGCCGGCGCCAGTTTTTTAACATAATCACGGAGTAATGCGCGAAGAGTCTCTGCTGAACCATCCGTTAAAGCAGTTCCTTGAAGTAAGCCGGAAAGCTCTTCTTTTGTATCCAACGAATAAAACGCAGCGAGAGTACCGTTCGCCATAAATTCAAGAGAAGCCCCGCCGCCGGTTAACACTTTACCGACTTCACCAACACCTACCGCCTTAATGGCCGCTGAAGTGTCGCCGCCGCCAAGCAATACGTTTTTAATATTTTTCAGTTTGTTTCCGACACGGCGCGTACCATTTTGAAATTCTGTTTCCTCGGTTTTTCCGAAAGGACCGTTGAAAAATACGAGTGACACTTGATTCTCATCCAAAAAGCCTTCATAAAGTTCCTGAGTTCTCGTTCCGATATCCAACGCAACACCTTCGGGTGATAGCGCAGTGATTGAATTTTCAATTTTTCCGCCGTCACGGCCGGCATGGTCAACGGGAAGATAAATTCGGATGTGAGTTGTTCCGGCTTCATCGCTGACCTCAAAATACCGAGCGCTTTCCACATTTCCTTTGTGTTCCACCACAGCTTCGACGTTCCAAGTTCCGCCTTTGCTTTGTTCCAGCATCATCGGAAGACGGGCCAACATTTGAAGCGCAGAATTCATTTCTCCGCCCAGTCCGTCCAAAGACCGGCCAAGATAAACGGGGGCCGGAGTTCCCTGCTGTTCCATTAAACGTTCGTGGGCCCACAACATCGGATAAGCCATACGGCCGCCGATGAGAAGCATATCGCCGTCATGCATCTTGGGCATCATGCCTTCAATCATAGGAAGCTTATCTGAAACTTTTGCGCCACCCTGTAATCCGACAAATTTTCCGCCGTTCGGACGAAGCTCAACTTCCCCCATAAATTCTTCAAGAATGTCCGCTTCTTTCTTAAGCAGCGGCCCGGCAACACGCGGAACGCGTTTGCCATCATAGCGGACCAACACTTTTTCCGAAGGGCCGGTGGAAGAATGTGCTCTGTGCGCCGTCGCAGCAGCGTCATTTTCATAAATGTCCACGGCAGCTTTTGGATCATCGAGACGAAATAATGCACGCGTAAAGGCGGGATTGTTCGCTTCTTCACCGCTGTCGTAGCGTACATTTTCAAGCAGGACAACATCTCCTGGTTTTGCATTTCGAATGGCTTCGGTAGAACGCGGATCGAGTGGTCCATCCGCTCCTTCTACAAAAATCACGTTTCTTCCGAGAAGTTCGGACAATCTTTTCGCAACCGGCGCTAAACTATTTTCTTTTCGAATTTTGTCCCAATCTTTCGGAGCTTTTGCCCAATCATCAATCGGGCGTCCGCTGTGAGAAATAAGAACTGTAATTTCACCTTGCGCGATCGCTTCCTTAATCGCAGGAACTGTTTCACTAATCCGAAGTTCATCTTTAATTTTGCCCTTGTCGACAACGTTGTAATCAACACGTTTGTAAGTCCGCTTGCCGTAAGTCGACATTCGGTCCGCTAAATCTCGTTTGGTTGCAACACGGGCATGAGGTTTCGGCGCCGGCGGTTTGGCTTCGGACGGAAGTGAAGGAAGTGATTCATCGCGCAGTTCTCGTTTTCTCATTTCGAGTTCCAAAAGCCAAGGATCATACCAAATATTAATGTTGATCATTCTGCGGCCTGAAACGGTAATCGAAGAGAGATCGACAACGGGTTTCCATGCATCAATCACCATTTCGGAACCCATCACCAAACCATCGACAACATGAAGACCAACTGATTCTGCCCAGCGGCGAACATAAAATTTAACTTCATCCGCTGTAATATCGCGCTTTGCATCTGCAATAATCGTCACAATTGAGCCGGCAGCAACCGGTACCACAACTTCAACAGCATCAAAAGGAATTCGTTTTCTGAAACTTGGAAGCAAACTCTTAATGTCTTGTTTTAATTTTGTCGGATCTTTAACCAGAGTATCCGCAGTAGCTGATTTTTCCGTATAGCTCGGAAGAATCGGTTCATCATAAGGATTGCGCGCGACAAGAATTCCGGCTTGATTAATTCCAAGACCATCTAAAAGTTGAAGACCGGGCACAGTGGCCATTGATGCAGCAGTATAAGAAGCTCCGGAGGTCAAATCTAAAATCTTCGCGGACGGATTTTTTGCTTTTGCTTGAGATTCACTTTCAAAGAGCCGAATCGGCTGTCCGATGGCTTCACCTTTGGAATCACGAATTATATAAAATCCATTTTCTACTCTCGCTGAAACACCGTGCATCAAGCCGCGTGCCGCCATGTTTTGAGCACGCTGAATAAATTGTTCCCAATCAGCGGACGGTAAAATCACGCCAACGACCGGAGTGGATTCATCATTTCTTTGAAGAATTTGTTCACGAGCAGCGGTTAATGAAAGAAAACCAGACCATTCCTCATTGCTCGCTACTTTTAAAATAACCGGCTGTTTATTTGCTTTTGGATGCGGACCGATTTGTGCTGCGATTGTTTTTGATTCAGCTGCTGAGGTTGGGCCGCCTGCCGCTCTTTCTTTCACATCACCCGGAATGGGTTTGAGAAGTTGAGCAGTGTGAGCAGCTTGATAACCGGTTGTAAAATAAATGAGGGCCGTAACAACAAAAAGACTCGACGCAATAACGCTGAGAATGGGAAGCGATACGCCGATTGAAATTCCCGCGAAACTGGCCGCAACCACTGCCGCAGAAATAAAGGTTAAGAACGCAAAAATTCCGGCGAACAAAGTGATTCTGTGACGTGCCGGGCTTGAATTTCTCGCGAGCCATTCGCGCTGAGCTTGCCAGGTTTCCCACATGACGCGGGTTTTTTGAACTGAAAAACCCCGTTCGTTGTCATAATAAGAAGCGGTGATCAACATATCACCCTTGCCGTCTTGACCTTTCACCACTTTGCTATGATCTAAATCAACAACGCTGCCGTGCGGATTATTCGCAATAGCGGCCGTGTTTCCTTCTGGTCCGGGCCGTAAAACTGTGAGCACGCCCTTCATACCGCCGTCTTGAACCGGCGTTGTCGCCGCTTCTTCGAAGGCGTCTTCAAATTGTCGCTGCGTCACCCGTTCCTTCACGATATCCACACCAAGCAGCACAGAATTTTTGGTTTGGCCCGGAATACGAATTGAAAATCCTTCTTGTTGACCGGAAGTGGGAACGACTTCACCGATCGCTGCACGAAATCCGGTGCTGGTTAAAACGATATTGAGTAAAGCGCTGAATGCACGTCCTGCACCGCGTCCACGTCCCCAACCCGGCAATGCGCGCTGCTCACCGCTTGTCGGTGAGTGATCGGTTCTTTTTGAACCACGTTTGACGCCGAAATTCCGGTTGAGCACTTCGACAAGAGGTGCGCCGCAATTGGTGGTGCAACTTGCCGGAGAAACGACTTTGATTCCGGTGCCGCCTTCACCGCGGTGAAGAACGACTTCATGATTCACTCCGTAAACAACTTGGGGAATTCCGCTGTCCTGAGGAGGCGCGGGAAGATTAATGAGTTCAACACCTAAATCTAAAAATGGCTGCAGTTTTTGAATCGTTAAATAACGGCCGCTGGTTTCATCAATGGCCTTTACGCCTAAAGATTGCAGCGGTTTTTTAAGAAGCGGAATATCTTTATCGCGAACATTCGTTACGCGGACGTAACGGATTCCGCCGCCGGGAAGCTCCCAAAGTTCATCCGGATGCGTGGGCAAACGGTCTGTCACTTCAAGTTCCCACCACTCGACCCAACCGTTAATGGAACGTTCTTGATCAAATTCATTGATTAACCATTTTTGCCATTCCGGAACTTCTTGGCCTGTTTGGATCTTGTTACGCAACTGTTCTTGTTCTCGCAATGTCAGACTCATGATCGGAGGTTGACTTTTCTCGCGGTCACTCCATCCTCCGCCCAAAATCCGGTGGAACCGGTGAATATAAATAACACCGTCTGCGGCCCGGTAAGCATGAGATGAGTTATGGAAACGAATTCCGGTCAGGCGTTTGGCGTTGTCGGATTCAATTGATTTAGCAGCGAGCTCGAGTTCAAGTTCTTTTCTGATCACTTCGCCTTTAACATCTTCTTGAATGAGAATGTTTTCAGTACCTGCTTTTTCATCAACACCGCCATCGTCAATCCAGCCCTTACCTTCTTCGTAAATTTTTTCTCGAACACCATTAAGAATCGGTACTTCGAATTTTTTTGGATCCTTCAGAAAAAGCATGAATACTTCGCGGCCAATTCCGCCGAAGCCGTTCACCATGATTGCGACCGGTTGATTTGATTCCACAAAAGGAGTCATTCGAGGCGCGCGGTTTCGCAAAAAGTTGTCCGAAACGTCCGCAAGATAAGCAATTCCGATAAAGGCCATAGAGGCCAGGAATAAAATCGGAGCTCCTACGAGATTCGTAATTCCAAGCGGATTGAGAAACATCACAATCAACGAACCGAAACTCAAAATCAAACTAGTGTAGAAAGTGGCTGTAGGAAGACGGCTAGGTCTTTGTGTTTCAATCGCGGCGGACGGAACAGCTTGACGTGTCTCAGATTTTAAGGTCGGAATCATTTCTTCAAGACGCCAAACGGCGCTGGCGGTAAAAAGGTCGATGTCAATTCCGGCTCTTTGATATTCCTGATAAGTGTCCCAGTCTTTTTCAACTAAGAAACGAACGTGGTGCTCAAGCATATCCCGGTATTGAGTCTCGGATAATTCCTGGCCTCCAAAATTAATTTTGGCTTCTTCAATCGAAATGGCGACGCCGCCAACGCTGACAGTCGTCGAATGAAATGCGTGAATTCCCCGTTGATGTAAGAGTGTGCTGGCTTGAGGTGTGGTACCACCGTTCGCTAAATCAACCACAACGCGCGCTTGAATATGATCGGCGTTGTCTTCATTAATTTGATTTTCAACGCCGGCGGTGATGATCAAATCCACATTCATCGCGAGTAATTTCTGGGTTCCTGAATCCCCGTTATCGATTAATTTTGCATCCGGAATGTGATAAGGTCCGGCGTTTGGATCGAGTGCGTAAACAACGGTTTCTTTTGCGGCTTTGCCGTCTTTAATCGGAATAATTTTGTTTCGAATATCGTCTTCGGTGAAACCGGTGTCTTTTGAAATTGCCCCGCGGCTGTCGCTGATCGCAACGACTAACGCCCCGTGTTCAATCGCATAAAGTGCAGCATAAATCGCGGCATTTCCGGCGCCGACAATCGCTACTTTTCTTCCTTTAAGCGACTCACTAAGCGAACCCGAAATTTCTCCGGATTCAATCATCAAACGAAACGCATTTTTCGCTGCCATCGCTCCGCCTTCGCCGGTCGCAACCGCGCGGTAAGAAATTCCGCCCTTGCCGATTGGTTTTCCGGTAAAACGGCTGAGTTCGCGAATAGGACGTCCCGTGCGCGCAACATATTGGACTGCGGCATCTAAATAAGCGGTGCTGGTTGCCGGTAAATTTTGAGGAATGTGTTGAAGATCAATTAAAAGCCCCGGCGCTCTGGTCATCCAAAGATCGGACCTGGGATTTTGCATCAAATGTTTTAAGGTTTCATCCACGATCCAAGCCATCATCTCACTCGTTGAAACCAAATCTTTAAACGGATTAATGTCCGGCGCTGCGCCATTGGTCAGTTCATTCACAACACCATCGGCCGCAAACGCGCGAGCAACCGCGCGGGAAATAATGGCAATATCATTCTTGGCAAGCTGTCTGTCCTTTGAGATCTCAACCGGAACCAATTCCGGCTTTCCGTTTACGTCTTTCCACTGGACGAGTGCAATCACACCTTTTCCGCCGCGGACGCGGAGCTGAGGATTCACTTCAAGCCCAACATTTTTAAGCGTCATGTCTGTTTTGAGCGCAGTGGCAAGTTCGGAAAACCAAGTTTCACTAAAGGTTTGCCGGCCGGCTAAATCCAGACCATCTGATAATTGATAAAATTCCGGGACCAACATGGATTTTCCGACAACGCGAAGTCCGCCTTGCGAGCGTTGATTCACTTGATCATAAGGGCTCACTGCAGCGTCCCAAATCCGGGTAATAAAAATTTGTGGCTGATCGCCGTTCGAAAGCGGCTGGTCTAACGTAATCCATTTTTTATACACATTGGCCGGAGTCAGAAATTGATCGATTTCCGGCTGAATGGATCTGCCTAATTTTTGTTCAAGAACTTTTTGTACGGTTCTGAATTGATTGTGAACTTCCACTAAGAACGGATGAATGGGCGCTCTCGTCTCGGCACGAAGAACGATTTCGTTTTCCGCGGACGGACGTGCTTCAGAACGAGCGGCGCGCGTAAACATTCGTTCAAAGAAAGATTTCCGGACGTGGCGCGATGCAGCATCTTCGCGTGTATCAGGACCAGAAGCTTTGTACTTCTGTGTTTTTAACCGTCTCGCACGGTCTATTTGTCCTGTATAACGCATGTCTACATCGGCCGCATATCCGGTGACGTAACGATTGCCAACAATTGAAAGCTGAATAACTCCATTTTCATCCCGCTGAAGATGAGATAAATTTTGGGGCAAATATTCGCGCAGAAGAAGATAGCTCAGATAAGTTGCGTGCATGACTTCCATTGCATTACGGCCGTCTTCTGAATGATCACGTTGATAAACGGCCCACAAACCCGCCGGCCAATCGTTTGCGGGAGTTAGCTCTCTTTGAATGTCATGCCAGGTTCTCGACCATTCTTGAATTTGCGGATCAGACGTTAAAATAGAGGAATCGAACAGTAAATCAGGGCCGATGTCGATGGTATTGGCTGCGGCATCATAATAGAAATCGGGAATTACAGAATTAAGCCTGACCAAAAATTGCCGGAGATCTGCAGCGTCATGATTGCCGGCCAAAAATTCCTTCACTGCCGGAAAGAGCTGATTGTCAACGGTTGCACGGGCCGGCGGCGTCAGGAGAATATTTCCTCTTTGGCCTGATTCGAAACTTTGGATTCCCTGATTTAAAATCGCAAGAAGCCGGCTCAAAGCATCGCCTGCACCTTGACTGGAACTTCCGAGTGAAAAACGGAAACGATTTCCTGCCACTGGCAGCGGTTCAATTTTGTTGATCAATCCAACAATGCCGGTTCCCACATTTCGAATCAGCGGACGCCGGATACTTTGCCGGACCAGATAGTCATGAAATGCGGCTCGATCTTGGTCGTCATAGCTAACCGGATTATCAATTCCTTGGTCAACTCCCGCTTGAATCACTTGGCCTAAATGATTAAGTTCTCCTAAATTCTGAGCGCGGAAAATATCGCCGTAATTATCCGCCAAGTCTTGCGTCACTAAATTGGGATGAATATGGTCTCTTTCGAGTTGTGCGGCGGCTTCTTCTTCACGGCCCGGAGTAACATGGTAAAATTTAATCTTCACGGTTTCTTCGCGAACGCCGGCAATGGGATCAAATGTTTTTATTTTCTGCTCCACGGCTTGTGTCGTATAAGGGGCCACATATTCTTCTACTGCACGTACCGTTACAGCGTCAGCAACCACTTGGCCCGGCGCCGGCTGAGACCATTTCCAAAGTTGCCAGAGAACGGCCCAAGAAAGTTCTTTGTCACCTTGTTCGAGCCATGAAAAGATGTCGCCCGCACCGTCTCTTAACCAATAATTTTCTTCTTCTGGAAGATAAGATTGTCCAACGCCGTGAACAAACATTTTGTAGGGACCTTCGCGCGTGATGGTACTTCTTAAGTTGCGGTGAATAACGTTTTTGGCTGTACTTTCCGCCGCTTGAAGCCGCTGGGCCGGTGTTCCCTCAGGAAGAAGATCGCGCTGCTTCAGAAAAAATTCGATTGCAAATTCTTCTACCGATTCAGATAAGGCTTGAGCGGTAAGCACGTTCAAGGCGCGTTCATTTAAGCGGCCCGCTTGAGATTCTAAGAGACTAACCTTAAACCGGGCGCGAATTCTTGGATGAAGCGGAATGGAGCGAAATTCATCGAGTTCAACACGAGACGGCATTCTAAAATGAGGGCCGAGGCCGTGAACTAAAATGGCAGAGGCAACCGATTGATTTTCAACTAACCACTGAAAGAGAGGGAGAAGTTGATCTTCGATGAAAAATGCAACGTTGTCTTTGCCTTGAATCGTCCGCCTGTAATATTCAACGGATAAACTGGCCGCCTCGAGAATCGGCGCTACCAGTTCCATGTCTTCCGGATGTTGTTTCGCTTCAGCAATCCGAAGCGCAGCGGGGACTAAAGAAGGACTTGGATGTAAACTCATGAGACCGCGTTTGCGGTATTCATTTTCTTCCCAATTCTGGAGATAAAAAGACGTGCCATTCACGGCATTTTCGAAAGGACGAACGGCTAAAATTTCTTTTCCAATCTTGGCTGTGAATTCTTTTATAAAATCCCGTGTGTAAAACCCGAATCCGTAATAAGCCGGCTTATAATTTGTAAACCAAATTCCGAACTTGTCTGCTGCTTTATATATATAGGAAGACACACCCGGAAATTCCATGGCCAGCGTCAGCAGCCATCCAGCAAGCCAAATGGGAAACGAAAGAACGCGTTTAAAAGCAATTTGAACCGGATTGCCTGCGGGAAGAGTAAAAATAATAGCGGCAGCGAGTGCAACAGTAACAGCAATAATTGCGGTTGGAATAGACAAACTGAAGAAAGCAATGGCCGGAGGAGCAATGGCAAAGAGCGTAATGCCGGCAATTAACGAAACCGTCACGCCTAAAATGTTTCCCCATGTAAGACCAGCCGCAAAGTTTAAGGAATTAACAACAACGCTCACGCGAAAATTTTTCATACTTAACTGAACTTTTTCCCAGGCAGTTAAGTTTGGTTCGAGCATTTTTCCGGGAGTAAGGCCGTGCCCTTCTTGATATTGATCAAAATTATGGAGCGTATTTGGATCTACATCCGCATTCGTCATGTTCAATCGCGCAAACGCCTTTTGGGGAATTTCAAGAACGCGGGTTCTATGGCCGCTCACTTGTTTGCCTTCCTTCATCGCGGCGATTTCTGAATCTAAAAAGCCGGCGTATCCAAGGGTCCCTTCACTCGTAAAAACCTGGGTCCCTTCATGAAACGTTGTGGTAATCGCGCTGCGAAGTTCCCGCGGCGTGTGTTCCGGATCGTGCGGATTAAAACCGTAAGCTACTAAATGAGGACCCGGTGTCGCTTGATCTTCATGAACCGTTCCGTCAAAGGAAACAATTTCCGTTTGGCCGTGACGTTCAATTCGCGGGCCGTGGCCAAACGTCTTAATCGGTTTTTCTTCAAACGACTTAAACTGCTTGGACATTTTCGATTCGAACCGTTTAACTCGGTCTTTGCGTCTGCTGTTTTCATCCACAAGCGTAAAATCTTTTCGGATTTGAGCGACCGCGTTTCTAAACATTTGTTTCAGATAAGGAAAATCAAACCGGTCTCTGACATAATCCACGTAATTGCGCATCAGCAGCGTATTTTCGTTATCCGAAAAATGGTCGCGCTCTTTATTCATGACTTCATAAAGTTTAAGCATCTCTTCTAATTCTTCATAGGATGTAGCCTTCTCAATTTCTTCCAATAAATTTTCAATCGCTTTGATTCTTTTCTCGTTTAATTGATCAATGGTCCGGTAACCGGAACGTCGGATTAAATCGTCTTTAATCCATTTCACAAAATGCCCGTATCCCATTAAGTAAATGACGTATCCGATAAAAAACGCAGCTAGCGCGACAACAATTGCGCCAAAAATCAAAGCCCAAGAAGCAGTTTGAATCAAGATCGCGGCAATCGCGCCCAGAAAAACACCGGTTGCTGCAACACGGACAGATTTGGTTTTAAAAGCAAGGCCCAGTTTCGTACTCAAAAAGGACAGATCATGCTGGACCGGAAATTTTAAACTTCTTTCAGTGGTGAATTTATAACTAAATCCCCAACGAAGGGACATATTTCGCTCGCCCACTCGGATGTGAAAACCCTGAGGTCTGAAATTTTCACTCTTCAAATAAAACCGGAGGTTTCGGTAACGCTGGAGCAAATAAGAAACGCGTTCGGCTTTGCGTTTGTCAAAACTGGCATCGATCATGACAGCAACATCTTCTTCTAAAGTCACTTGTTCATATTTGTGCTGGATTTGAGGAACGATGACTCTTGAAACGCTTGCCGGCAATAATCTCAGTCCCATGTATGAGAAAAGTGTTAACGGAAATAAAATAGCATCAATGAGAACGGCTAAAATTCCTGAAACGATACCGAGCCAAAATCCAACCATGGGAACATGGGAAAGCCTGTTTACCAAATTCCAAACTGCGCGGTGAAGCAAAGCAACGACCGGAGTTTTTTCCTGTTGCTGCTTGACTGTTACTTGATAGGGAGTGCCGGCTGGACCAAGAAGAATTCTTCCCGAATCCGAATCATAAGCATGTTGAACCAAGTTTCCCGCTGCATTAAGTTCAACACCCACAAGCCGAATTTGCGGCTGTCCGGAAGCAGCGTTGATTTTTTGAACAATATAAGGTCGACCGCTAAGTTCAAAGACTTCGCCAACCCGCGCTGTCGCGGATTGCAATTTTCCATTGGTCACAACGCGCCAAGCAATTTCAACATCATGTTGGAAATCAACCGGAAAATTTTTCCAATACGCCCAAAGGAGCGGCGGAAACGCGGCGCCGGTTTGTCCGGCTCTGGAACTTTCGTAACCCAGTTTTTCAAGCTGCTCAGCCAGTTTTGGATGTCCTTTTAAATTATTTAAAAGTGCGGGCGAAATCGTAATTCGGACTTGATCGCCTTCTTGAACCACTTGGAATCCGTCAACACCTCCGGCAAAATCATTCAGTAATTCAATCGGAGAACGTTGCGCGGCAACTGGTAATGCCTCGCGACTTCTGCGGTAAGGACTTGGCAATGCCGAATAAGCACCCTGGATAAAAGATCCGATTCCGCTCACACGGTTTGATGCGACACGAACTTCAATTCCAAAATCATCAGTAATTCCGAAACGTTCCTGTGGTAATTGGTCGACAAGCGCAGAAACTAAATCTCCCGCATTTTGAACCAGTCCTGCAATCAGCGGTTCTGTGCCATGGATTCTTTTCACCAATTCGTCTACATCATGTTCGGTTGTGCCTTCTGAATCACTCGGAAGTGCATTGAGTTCATCGAGACTGATCGTTCTTTGTTCAACCGATTCACGCTGGTCAGCAGGAAGCGATTGAGCAAACAATTGTGTGCGAAATACGCGCATGCCGGCGGGAACTTCCTCTAAAAATGTGCTTACTTGTTCCGGTGAACTCAAACCAACAACCCGGGCATTTCCGCCGCGTGTTTTGACCCTGTAATCCCGGTCGGCCCAAGGACGGCCGTCCCATTCCTGACCATGAAGCTCATAATCCCGCTGACGGACTAAATCACTCAAAACATTAATCACTGCAAAAAACATCGGTTCGGTTTCCGGATGGTCCGGATGCATCACTTGAAGTGAATCTTGGTCTAAATATCCGTTAAGCCATAGACTTGAGAAAATTTCTCTCGGCGCAACATTGAATCCGAAAAGTTCTGCGCGCATAACTTCCATTGGATGTTTGGGCGCACGGCCTTCGCGCTGAGCACGCCAAGCTTCTTGAAAAACTGCATTAATCAGAATTCTGTGCGCTAAGTTGCGAGCGTTTGCTTCTTGTTCCAAACGAGCTGTTGGATTCAGGGCGGACGGAAGCGCCGGCACGACCGTTTCAATACGTTCTTTAAGATTCGCAATCATTTGTCCCGCTTGCGCCAATGATTCCCGTGTTAAATGTTGATAAACAGGTTCTGCTCTTCCTATTTCCCGGTCTAATCTCGTCGGTGCAAAATGTTTTCCGCCTGGAGCCAAAAAGCCGCGGAGGTACGGATAATTTTGAGCAATCCACGGAATCCACCGCACAACGCGTAAATCACCGACCACGTGAAAATCTCCGGATTCGGGACGTTTGGGATGAAGCACGATATCTTCATACATCGTTAAAGCACGCCAAAAATCATCTTCATCCGCAATTTCAAGACCCTTCGCGCGAACGCGTTCAAATAATAAATTTGGAACCGCTCCTTGAATGACGCTGCCGTCAGAAAGTTGGAGTGTGTAAGGCGCTCTTAGATCAACCGCTTGCTTGCCGTAAAGCGCATGGTTGGCGACCGCAAGCCAATAATTTTCACCTTTTGGAACGCCGCCCGGAAATTGAGAAGCGCGCTGAGCAGTTCTTTCCCAGTCTGCTTTTTGAGCTCTCATCCGAAACTTATTGCGCAGCCAACGAAACTTCAATTCCCGGTCAATAATCCGGTCAAAAATCTTTCTTTGGGCTTCGTCATATTCGGTTCTGTTAAATCCGCGATCTGAAGTTGCCAAACGAATTAATTCAAAAGGATCGATAAAGCGCGGCGCTTCTTCAGCTCTTGCAAGCGATGTTTTGAAGCCTTCTTGTCCGAACACATAGACGGGATGATTATCGTCAGAAGCGATTTTAGTAAATTCTTGCAAACGGTTCCATTCGGTGTCTGTGGCAGTTTCCGGAATCATTCCGAAAATTTTTGCGGTTGCGTCACCGATTTGAATTTCAAAATCCTTGGTCATACCGGAAGGTAAACTGCCCCGGCGCATGAGTTCTTTGATGACCAAATCTAAATCGCGGGCAAACCGGTCTCTGGCGCGCGGCGTCGTAAAAGTTTCATCTGAATTCAGAATTCTAAGAGATCTTAACGATAAAATAATTTCATCCAAACCCTGAGGCTGCATAATTAGATCGGCCAAGGCCTGCGGCCATTGATTGCCAAACTCCGGACTCAAAACTTCTTGCGCTCGGGAAATTAAAACCCGGTGGAATACGGGCACTACTTTGGCGGTGGTTTCCCAAATGGGAGAACCAAGCAGAATCGCTTCATGCGCTTCAAGCTGCTCGCGTGTCGGCAGATATTTTTCAGTCGTTAGTGCAATCGGCGCTTGTGCCGGATTTTCATAGAAGAAATTTACCCAGTAAAAAAGCCGCTCGCGAACATAGATATCAGTCGGCCGTTGTGCATCCGTGTGAACACCGGCTTGTAAAATCGTAAACAGAGCCGCCATTTTAATGACCATTTGCTCTTGTTCATTGTCTTCCAGACGGTAAAGCCGGAGCACCGGCGGTTCAAAGCGGTCGCGGATTTTAGATTGCTGCGCAAGCTCTCTAAGTTTGTCATTCCAATCGTCCGAAATGACTCCGATTAAATGACGGTTTTGTGTGAATAAAGCAGGCTTAATGGTAACAGTTGTCGTATTGGCGTCGTAGTCAAACCAATCAGGGAAAATTTCTGCTGCACGAACAAGAAAACCGGCGATGGCATTGTTGATTGCGGCCTTGCGCTGATCAGGATCTGTGATCGGCGGAACTTGACGGCCGGGGCCGAAAAATCCTGCATCCACCAAATGATGTCCGCCCCATTCTACGAATTTGGAAAGCCATTCCGGAATTTGTTCTCCCGGCCAGGTTGAGCCTGGAAACGTGATCTTGACACTTCCGTCGTTGGCGACATTGACGTGGGAAATCCATCCGCTTGATCTTCCCAATCCAAAAACGCTTGGAAGAAGGTCTGCGACGAAATTAATCGCAAGCGGTTTGATTAAATCTTGGCGTACGGCAAATTGTTGCACGGTTTCTCGCGAAACTTCCCCGTCTGTTCCTTCGGTATAGGGATTTAAAAGTGTGGCATTCGCAACTTGAACCGGTGCAGCACCCACGGTCGGGATTTGAAGTCCTTCATCTACTAAAATATTTCGTTCTGCCGTATTGACCGGCGCGACACGATGCGAAGCACCTTCGATGGTTGCCAACACACGGATCGGCCGTCCGTTGAAATCTGTTTGCTCTACGGACGCTGAAATTCCGGGCCGTTCGTCTTCAAATGATTCATCTTCTGTTAATTTATAGGAAAGTTTACGGATAAAAATTTCGAAACCATGTTCTCTTCCCTCTTCGATTGCGGCCAAATCGGAAGTCTGCAAAAACCCACCTTCAAATAACGCTTCTTTAAGACTGACTTCGGCATGTTTTTCTCTTTTGCCTAAAAGATTTTGGAGCACGCGCTCGGCGTCGGGACGGGAGCGAAGCATTTGATCAATTAAGCGTTCGTCATTAATCGCCTGCAAAATCCAGCGCGGCGTATCTTGTGTCACAACTTCGGCAACGGTGGTCGCCGCTTTTCCAAGATTATTTTCAAGTACTTTGAACTGGCTCAAATATTCCGCGGCGTCTTGAACAAAATTATTATTAGAAAGATTTTCCGTGACTTGGATGGCCCGTTGAACGAGAGAGAGAACTTCACTTTTCCCCAGCCCTCTGAGCACCTCGGGACTTAGAATTCGAATGACGTCCGCTCTGCTTGGAATTGGAACCATGCGCCCCTGATCGGGAGTTAAATAATTATTCCTCACAACTGTGTTCTCGAATAATTCTTGGCTTCTGAGCAAACCGTTTACGGTCGTCACAAGAACAATCCGGTCGCCGCCGTTAAGACCGCGGTCTTTGACGCGCTGAACAAATTTGGCGTCGCTAATATCTGAAATAGAATGATTTACGGGTCGGCCTAAAAATTGTCCTTCTGAAGCTTCAAGCGCCGGGGTTAGGCGGGATCCTAAAGCGAGATCTTGGAGGACAAGTAAATGATTCATGCGCACTTGATAAGGCGCCAGTAAAAGATAATTCCGGACGTTGCCGCTGGCATATCCGTAATGATGAATGTGATGAGCGTTATCCATCACCCGATCAACATTCGGTAACTCTTCTCCGCGTTGACTGCGGTAGGTACTCGCCACTTCATCCTGAATGTAGGCGCCGTTTTGATTTAATTGTTCAATCAGGGCCGTGTCACTCGGATTCGGTGCAATCACTTCAACCGTCGCGGTACCGCCGTCTTTTGTCCGGACGGTAAATTCTCTGCGAAGCGAACCTTTGACAGCCTGATCGGTTGCGGGTTCAACGCCCTCAAAAACATAGCGCTCTGTAAATTCAGCTTTGAGTTCGCGAACGATTTGTACGAACCGGGCTTTTTGGCGGTTCGATCGGAAATTTGAAAATTCTTCGTCTAAATAAACTTTAAAATCCTCACCGAGGACGGGATCTGTTCTGAGATTTTGGACCAGTTCATCCCAATTTCCGGCGTTTTGAACAATTCTTAAAAAATAACTTTTGTAATTGGCGCCTGTCGGGGTTTTCTGAAGTTCTCTAATAAAGCGTTGCTTTGCGCTAAAAGCCTTGGGCATAAAATATTCAGGCAATTGATGAGCCCGCCAGCTGATACTCTTCATGTATCGAACTAAACTGACGACCAAAAATAAAATAGCCGCTGTCACAAATCCAAAAGCCGTTACCGGGCCGATAAACGCGCTGAAGTGATAACCACCGATTGCCGGATCGCCAAATACAATAGGAATTCCTACGAATAAAGCTGCGATTGCCAGCAAAAAGCCGCCGGCGATAAGAGCAACACGTCCCCAAGAAACAGCTTTCGCCACAGAAAAATCTCTAACCACTTCTTTGATTTCGCTGAATCGCCCGCCTCGGCTTGGAGAAACAGCGCCTGTTTCAGGAACAATTTCAAAAACCTGAAGGTTGAGATTGTGAGTCGTATCAACTTGTTGGACCTGAATGTTCGAAGGAATAAGATCGGAAGTTAACGCGTTTGCCTGCTCTCCTCTTTTTAACACCGCTTCCATAACAGGCGGAACACCCTCTGGCGAAATAACCAGCACACGGGTCTGACCGGCGCGGTTTTGGCCTCGTAAATATAAAACGTTTCCGTGAACTTCAATTTGCCTTCGGGAAACCGGCAGAATTCTGTTAAGTTCGTTTCTAAACCGATTAATTTCCGCATTGGCTCGAGCGGGATCCAATCTTAGATAAGTCTCGAACCGTTCTTTAACATCATCGATGAATTGGTTAATTCTTTTGTTAATGCCGCGCGGTGCAAGCCTAGGATGCTGCTGAAGTAATCCTACTAGGCCTTGTGCAATCGACTCAAGGGATTGATTCCAAAAATGAGAAGCTGACCATCGGTCCGCTAGAACGTGACCTACAATATCACTTAAAACTTCTTGCGGTGTTTGGCGGGTTTCAGAACGTTTAAGCGCTTTTCCTTTTTTAGGAAATCTTTGGGCAATTCGGTTGACGGGCGCTGCTGCGCGCGTAAGAGAAGTTACGGGCGACAAAGAAATTTTTCTCAAGAACGGAATTAATTGCGTTATTGAAACGCCGGATTGTTCCTTGCCTGTCGGTGCAACGAGATTCAAATTCTTGAGATCGATTGCGCGAAGACCGTGTTCCTCGAATACAAATGCTTGGCGGTCAGCCGCAGAATTCGGAGATTCAATTTGAAGAACAAGAACGGATAAATGAGTCGATCCGTCTTCCCCGTTTGCTCCTGAAAGTGGTGAAATACTCACGCCTTCGAACAGATCTTTGTTTTGCTTGATTGTGTTGCTCAGAATTTCATGAATTTGTTCCGGCTTGTAACCGAGCGCTTGAAGGCCCGGAACACCGTTGGAAAGAAGCGCTTTTAAGAAAACTGCTTTTTGACGGCCTTCCATCGCTGAAATTTCATCAAACACTTTTTTGGGCTGAAGTAAAATTTCGGCGGCTAAAGTGCTGGAGCCGAGAAGCTGGCTTAACACCGCATTTTTGCCGAGCATCACATTTTCATAAAGTTTGGCGTCTTCAAATCGGGTCATCCGGGGGCTTAACACAACATGGGGAATCCCCTGTTCTTTCAGAAGATCGGACAATCCTTCGCTGTGAAAACCTCCGGTGATTAAAACAACCGCTTTTCCTTTAGACGATGAAAGTTTGAGTGTGTTTTTTAAAAGTGCTTCGTCTCTTTTTCGGGACAGAATGTAAAATTGTTCGGCCATTTTAATGGCATGTTTGCTTAATGTAGGGAGTTTGAATTTATAGGTGCTGTTTTTAGGAATGAATTGTTTCAATCGGTCATCAATGGCTTGGGACGTTAAATCCTTTTTGCGAAGCGAATAAAGCTCATATTCTTTTCGGGTCATTCCGAGCTTGAGCAAATGATCAACAAGGGTCAAGTCTTTTTGAAGCTGCAGAAGATCGCGTTCGCGATCGTTCGTGATTAACTTTTCCTCAAGACTTGTTTCCAAGGTTTCAATTTCTTTGAATAACCCTTTGGCATCAATTTCTTCCCGAAGAATAATAAGACCGCCGTATGTTAAGAGCTGCGTATATTTAGAAAGCTGGATGTCTTTGGTGTTTGTTTCAGCGTGTAAAACTTCAAAAAAATGTCGGACGGTTTTTACATTTGGAATCCGTTTGTCGCCGGCCAGCCATGAGTCGAATGGAAGCCCGTCTTTTTCTTGGATGAGATAGCGAAGGCCATCAATCAGAAATTGGCGGCGGTCACTACGCCGTAATTTGGATTCTAATTCCTTAATTAATGCGTCACGTTCCGACTGGACTGAATCCAAACGGACCAACGGTTCAATTTTCCGGGATTTAACAATGCGGGTTAAGTTGGGCCATTCAAATTGGTTCTTGGCGTGGCTTAAATCAACTTTTAAAAATTGGTTTGACAGAGATTCCAGCGTTTGAACATAGCCGATAAATTCATCCGTGCGCTGATTCCACAATCTTTTTTTCTGAGCATATTGCTTTAAGGCATCGCCAAAAACTTCAGGCTCAAACGCCTCAAGCGCCCGGAAGTACAGCTCTAGTTTCGTTTTGGTCTTTGCTTCTTCGGATTTAACAGTCTTAAATAAGCGAAAGCTTTGTTCATAAAGCTTTTGGTCGTCAACGCCTGTAACTTCGACTCCGGATCCATTTTGTTTCACCGCATACAGTTCAGCGCCCGAAAGTTCCCCTAAATCCGCCAAATATTCGGCCATCGCGATATTCAGTTTTGGAACAGGGAGCAAATTTAAAACTTTGGAATCAATTTTTCCGAATGCGCCTTCAACCGCGATTTTTTCAATTTGTTTCTCACTGCTTAAAAATTCCAAAATCGCTTGAATATTTCGTTGGGCTTCAGGATGAGCGTGCGCATCTTGAATATGAATGATGAACGGGGTTTGATTTTTGCCGGCCGAGGTTTGTGGCAAATGTCTGGATTCAACCGATCCGATTGCGTCCGGAATCGTTAAATCATAAAGAGATGAAAGCGTAATTCCGTGTTCGGGTGTTTTGAGCTTTGAGTTGGCGAAGCCAATGTTCGGCTGAGACCACGCAATCGTATCCCATGAAAAAATAATCGCGATGATTAGGGCGACACTGCGGAGAATTGGCCCGAAGGAGGATTTAACGCCTTTTTGACTAAGATCCATCATACCTGAAAGGATGCTCCAAGCTGAACAGTCTTACTTTTCAATCGAAATAACAGGATATAAAATTCTGTGTTCATTTTTATAGACTGTGATTTGGACTGCACCAGCATGACCGCCTTTAGAGCGAGATTTGTAGGTTGCCCTACATCCAAAGGGGCGTAAAAGTGAAGGAAGTATAGCATGCGAAATTGACTTATTCAAATTTTTTGTAAAGTTATTTAAAATTCTTTATAAATATCTTAAAACAAACGATTTAAGTCAATTTTGACTACAGGGAGGATAAGGAGGAGAGAATTCGTGCCTGCTGGGACTTCTTAATCTGTGGGAAAAGAGGCAAGCTAAGCACTTCTTGGGCCGCCTGCTCAGATACGGGAAAATCGCCTTTCCTATGGCCTAGAAAGCGGAAACAGGGCTGGAAATGAAGAGGGGTGGGGTAGTAGACGGCAGCTTGGATTCCATCGGATCGGAGATGGGATAGGACCTGGTCGCGCTTGCCATGTTTAATTCGAAGGACATACTGATGATAAACGGGCTTAGAAGCGCTTGTGATTTGCAGCAACACCAGATCCGGGTTTCTTAATTTTTTAATGTGCCGGTCGTAGTAGTCCGCATGGCTCTGTCGTTGCTTGTTCCATTTCAGCAAAAAGCCCAGCTTCACATTGAGCACGGCCGCTTGTATTTCATCAAGACGTGAATTGATTCCAATCCGAACATGGTTATAAGCATGATGGCGGCCGTCGTCCCCGTGGTGACGAAGACTTCTGATTTTTTCGTATAGATTGTGATCGTTTAGCGTCACGATTCCGGCATCTCCAGCCGCGCCTAAGGTTTTGGTCGGATAAAAACTGAAAGCACCCGCATTCCCGAAAGAACCGACTCTTTTTTTCCGGTAACTAGCCCCGCAGGCCTGCGCACAATCTTCGATAACGAACAGATTCCGTTGTTTCGCAATTGCGTTAATTTCATCCATGCGGCACGGATTCCCGTATAAATGGACGACTATAATTCCGCGAGTTTTGGAGGTAATCTTCTTTTTGATTAAATTTGGGTCGAGATTGTAGGTATTAGGGTCAATATCCACAAAAACTGGCTTTGCGCCCAAGCGCACAATAGAAGTCGCGGTCGCGATAAACGTAAAAGGCGTGGTAATAATTTCATCACCGGATTTTACATCATGAGCCATCAGTGGAAGCAGAATGGCATCCGTTCCGGAAGCAACTCCGACGGCGTACTTGGTTCCTACAAACTTGGCAAAATTGCGCTCGAATTCATCAACTTCACTGCCCAGAATGTACCGGCCACTTTTAAAAAAACGGTCCACCCGCTTTTTAATCTGAGACTTAATCTCAGCGTATTCGGCTTTGAGGTCGAGCGGCGGAACGAGGTTCACTTCAGAAACATCCGGATTGCAACGAGGACTAAAAACACTGCGAAGACTTTCTTAAGCAGCGAGACGTCGATGTTCATGGAAATTTTAGCGCCCAGATAACTACCGACAATGGTACACGCAGCAGCAATGATAAATATCCGCCACTGGACATTCCCTGAAGCGATATTGGGAAGCGTCCCAAACAGGGCTGTGGGAACAATCACCGCCAACGATGTGCCGATCGCAACGTGCATATCCATTTTCAGCAAATAATGAAAAAGAGGCACCAGGACCAGACCTCCTCCCACGCCCAGCAAACCGCCGATCATTCCGGCGAAAAATCCGATTACAATCGTCAGAATCAGAATCATCTTTTGACCTTCCGTGCTGCTTCATCTAAAGCATAATTCACCAATTGATCCGCCCGCTGAATATTTTCTTCTTCCCGAGGTACGTGATGGTAGGAAACGTGCTTAAATTCACGCCGCACTTTTTGTACTTCATCATAGAGCTTTTGCATATTGATGTGTTTGATCCGGAATTCTCCGGTGAGCTGTTTCACAACCAGCATACTATCCATAAAACAATCCAACTCTTCGGCGTTTAATTGTTTCGCCTTTTTCATTCCGGCAATCAGTGCTTTGTATTCAGCCACATTGTTAGTGGCTTCGCCGATCGTTTCAGAATGTTCTTCGAGAATATCACCATCAACTGAACAGATGAGAACGCCGATCGCCGCCGGACCGGGATTGCCGCGCGCGCCGCCATCGGTATAAGTTCGAAGTTTCATAAGGAGTTAGTTTAAGGAGGGGCTTATATTAAGTCAACGAATAAGTCTTCGCCGCGGATGGGCTTTCAACAGGTAAAAAGCCCATATAAAAGAAGAACCGCTTCCTTGTGGGAAGCGGTTCTCCAACTTATTGTTGTGGTGTTCTTCTTAGCGATTAAATAACACGCATGTACCGCATAATCAAAACCACCGATACGATCACAAGTAATTGTGTGAACGGAATCAGTTGTGCGGTAAAGAAGAGCCCAGCAACGGTACCTAATACGATCCCTGTAATTAAGCTTTTGTCGAGCTTCATCTTCCTCACCCCCTCTTGAGTCCAGACTTCCCTTAGACACTCGTGATGTTTAAGGCTGCATCCGCGATAAGATTAGCGGCTATAAGACTTTTTATCCCTACTTAAAAGGTACCACTGAGTCAGTCAATGTCAATCCCCTGACCCTTCACCTTATCGGTAACTCGTGTAAATCCTTGAGGTTGCGGCTGTTATTAAATCGGTAAAGTAAGTCAAATAAGGTGAATTTAAGGAGAAAAACAGGGGGGGGTCTAAAGCAGCTTTTTGTCCTTTATTTCCTGCTCCAAATGCTCCAATTCTTTCTGCAGATTCCGGATGCGGTTTTTAAGCTCCCGGACGGGGTCCGGCAAATCCCCATGATCGAGCATATCTTCACGCATAATTTTCTTGCCTTCCCGCCGCACAATCTCAGCCGGTACACCAACCACCGTGCAATTGTCCGGAACGGGATGTACAACCACGGAACCGCCGCCGATTTTTACGTTGTTCCCGATTCGAATATTTCCAAGCACTTTTGCGCCGACACCGACGACCACATTATCACCGAGCGTAGGATGGCGCTTTCCGCGCTCTTGGCCGGTTCCGCCGAGCGTGACACCTTGATAAACGGTCACATTTTTCCCAATGATTGAAGTTTCACCGATCACGACGCCCATGCCGTGATCAATAAAAAAACCGGGCCCGATTTTGGCGCCGGGATGAATTTCAATACCGGTAAAGAAACGGACCCACTGAGCAAACCATCTCGGGAAAAATGGAATGTGAAGCGTGGAATGAAGAAAGTGATTAACGCGGTGCCAGAAAATTGCGTGGAAGCCGGAATAAATTAAAATGACTTCCAGCCATCCGAACAAAGTCCGGGCCGAGGGGTCGCGCTTAAAAACTGCTTTATAATCTTCAATGATCTCGAGCATGGGAAAGTTATTGTACCAATCTACACATTAAATCTGAAATAGATAATATCGCCGTCCTGCACCAGATATTCTTTGCCTTCTACCCGGTAGAGCCCCTTTTCTTTCACTGCCTGTTGATTGCCATATTTCATCAAATCGTCATAGCGCATGACTTCAGCGCGAATGAATCCGCGCTCAAAATCCGAGTGAATCACCCCGGCTGCCTGGGGCGCCGTAGACCCTTTCAATACGGTCCAGGCGCGGACCTCTTTTTCCCCGGCCGTCAAATAGGTATAGAGTCCGAGCAAGTGATACCCTAAACGGATCAATTGATTAAGACCTGATTCTTCAAGGCCAAATTCTTTTAAATAATCTTTGGCTTCCTGTTCCGAAAGTTCGGCGACTTCGGCTTCCACTTTTCCGCAGATCACGCCGACTTCGGAACCTTCTTCGGCGGCCAATTTGCGCAGCTGATCAACGAGCGGGCCGCCTTTGGGCAATTCTTCTTCTTTCACATTTGCCGCATATAAAACCGGTTTCTGTGTAATCAATTGAAGTTCTTTCAGATACGGAAATTCTTCTTTTGTCCAATCCCCTTTTCGAATCGGCTTTGCCTGTTCCAAAAGTTTCATCGCTTTTTCAGCGACCGCCATTTGGATTTTCGATTCTTTGTCTCCGCCTTTTGCGGTTTTTTCAAGCTTCCGGATCCGCTGTTGGATTGTTTCTAAATCCTTTAAACAAAGCTCGGTTTGAATAACTTCGACATCGCCAACGGGATCCACTTTTCCGGAGACGTGAATCACATTCGAATCTTCAAAACAGCGCACAACATGCAGAATGGCGTCCGTTTCTTTAATGTGACCTAAAAATTGATTGCCCAAACCTTCTCCGGTAGAAGCTCCTTTGACCAGTCCGGCAATGTCGACAAATTCAACGGTCGTCGGCGTGATCTTTTCCGGTTTGTAAATTTCGGCCAATTTTTGCAGACGAACATCCGGCACCGGAACCACGCCTACATTAGGATCAATCGTGCAGAACGGATAATTGGCAACCTGAGCGCCCGCTTTGGTTAAAGCGTTAAAAATGGTGGATTTGCCCACGTTCGGCATTCCGACAATTCCAATTTTAAGTCCCATATTTTCCTTGACAATTATAATAATTAATCATATTATTATAACTTATAATTAACCTATGAAAACACTCAAATTGCATTTCATCTTTGTGCTTTTCGTGTTCCCTCTTTTGGCGGCAGTATACACGAAATGTGCCTTCGGTCAAAGCTGGCAAGCAATGCCGGGACTTCCGCCGAACGAACCCATGAAGTTGATCGCGGTTCACCCTGAAAACCCGGCACTTTCTTTTGTTGTGACGGATGGAAATGTTTACGCTTCGGCTGATCACGGCAAAGATTGGAAACAAGTCCTCCATCTCGGAAGCCAAACAGAAATTTATGACCTTCAGTTCAATCAAAACCGGATTTTCCTTTTAACCTCGGACGGCCTCTTCGAGGCTAAAGACGCCGGTAAAAAATGGAAAAAAATATTCGATGGGCTTCACGGAGAAAAATCGGTCCGCAGTTTAACCTCGGATCCGAACAAAAAACAAATTCTTTATTTGGGGACGAGCCGCGGACTGTTCATAAGCGAGGACAACGGCCTGCGGTGGAAACAAGCCCCGGTTCAGCCTGACCGCCATCTCATTCATCAGCTCCGTTCTGACCTCGCAAATAATGAATTATTCATTTTGACCGATCAAGGGCTCTACCGGCTAATTCCGGCACACAACCGGCTCGACCGTGTTTATGTCATGAAGACAGCAGCAGCTTTGGAATCACTTGAAGAGGAAGAAACGGAAGATCCTGAAGAAATTCCACCGGCACAAATTAAAACATTTCTGATTACTTCATCTTCATCGATTGTGATGGTAACAGAAAACAGTATTTTAGTGAGCGAAGATGAAGGAAATTTTTGGGAGCATCTTTCATCGAGCGGACTTCCAAAGGCTTCAATTTCTGATCTTGTGTATTCTGATTCTCAAAATACTTTTTTTGTCGCAACAGAAAAGGGAGTCTATGTTTATCTTTCCGCTGAAAAAAGGTGGAAAGAACTATCAAATGGCTTGCCGTTTGAAAAAATTGAACGGCTTACACTGTTAAAAACCGGCGGAGCCGAAATTTTACACGCTGCTTCCAAAAGCGGAATTTACAAAATCGTGATCGATCCTTCCCTGTTTCAGCCGGAACAAATCAAAACATTTTCCCAGGAAAAATGGAATTTGCTGATGAATTTCTTTCATTACGAGCCGGCAGTCGGCGAAGTCCAGAAACAAGCTATTCGTTATGCTAATGTTCACAAAAACAAGACAAAAAGATGGCAGTGGTCCTCACGAATGAAAGCGCTCGTTCCTTCTATTTCGATCGGAAAAGACTTCTCAAAAGGAGATACGGTTGATATTGACCGTGGCGGCACAAATGATCCTGACCGGTACATTCTTGGTCCTACTGACACGAACAATAGTTGGAGTGCAGATGTTAAATGGGAATTATCAGATTTAATTTGGAATACCGCACAAACTTCGATTGATTCCCGGGAAAAATCAATGGTGGAACTCCGGGGTGACATTTTAAATGAGGTCACACGCCTTTATTTTGAACGGCGGCGGGCGCAGATTGAATTTGTGCTGAGGCAACCTCAGGATTCCTTTGAGCAGGCCAATACACTGCTGCGGATTGAAGAGTTAACGGCCCACCTGGATGCTTTGACCGACGGATATCTAACGAAAGAATCGAGTGTGGCTTATGCGAGACATCCGGAACTCGAAAATCTTTGGATTTTGGAAATGAGCGAAGATGCCAAGACCCCATAAACATACCCAAGTAGATTTGGAACATTATGTTCACAAAAGTTTATCGACCGGTATTTTCGAATGGCAGGAATTAGCACAAGTCGACTTTCAAGAATTATTTCAGGCAGCGAGAAAAAGAAGTGCTTTTGCCAACGATCAATTTGTGGGAGCAGCAGATTTTTTCTGATTACTTTCAATGCAAACGCGGTTGCGACCTTCTTCTTTGGCCCGGTACAGGGCGCTGTCGGCCCGGTGAACCATTAAATCCGGCATTTTTTCCTTCGGCTGAAGCGTCGCCACGCCCAAACTAATCGTTACGTGAACGGGTTTCCCTTCCCAAATAAATTCGCGGCTTTCGATTTTTTTCCTGAGCGATTCTGCGAATTTGAATGCGGCATCCTGTAAATTAAAATTCTTGAGCATAAGGATCATTTCTTCACCGCCGTAACGGGCAGCGATATGAACTTCTTTGCCGGCGTCATCCGGCGGAATTGATTCTTGAATGATCGCCGCTACTTCTTTTAGTACCATATCACCGCAAGCGTGGCCGTAGGTATCGTTGATTTTTTTAAAGAAATCGATGTCTCCTAAAATCACGGACAAGGGTTTTTTCCGCTTATGAAATTCCTGGACGGCTTCATTGAGCAAAAATCTAAAGTGGCGAATCACGTACAAGCCCGTGAGCCCGTCGCGCGTGGCCAGCTTGAAGAGACGGATACGTTCCCGGTTTTTGAGAATCAAGACATAGACGGTTGAAAAAACGTAAAGAGAAATAATCAGCATGAGCGGCTGAACGGCATAAAACCACAATCCGTAACGGGCAAAAGAAATATAAGCCGCTACAGACCAAATGAGTCCGATCAAAAGGCCGCCAATGAGTCCCCGAACAGTTCGAAAAATAATAAAAAGGGCGGAAGCCAGAAACCCAACAATAATGAGACATAAAGCGTTAAACTTAAATGATGCGGCGTGAATAAAATTGTTGGTCAATACACTGTTGATTAGGTTCGCATGAATGCCGACGCCAGGGTAAGCCGGTTCCATGGGGGTTGCTTTAATATCCGAAAGGCCGAATGCCGTTAGACCGATCAGACAGATTTTCCCTTCAATTTCGGAAGGCGGAATAATGGGCGGCTGCCCATGTTCGATCGCTTCAAAACTTTTGAGCAAATCAAAATAAGAATAATGTTTAAATGTTTTATCCCATTTACCGGCCCAGTTAATGAGCACCTGGTCAGTTTTTTTCCACTTTGAAATTTTCTCCGGTGTCCCTAAATAATCATAAGCCACTTGAAGCGCCAAATGAGGATGTTCTTCTCCGTTAAACAATAAGTAAGGATGGACCCTTCGGACGGTTCCATCGCGGTCGGGTTCAACATTAATATGTCCCGTACCATGCGCGAATTGCGCAAAATTAGAAAGCGAGTGGATCCATATTTTTTCGTTGTCTTTTTGTTCTAAAACTGCGGGCAGGTAAACCTGATGAGACTTTTGGAGCGCTTCTTGAAAAGCACCGTCATCGAGCTCGGTGCTTGATTCGCTGAATAGAACGTCAAATACAATGGCCTTTGCTTTCCATTGAGTTAGCAAATGCGTCATGACCGCATGATATTGACGGGGCCATGGCCATCGGCCTAAAGCTTGGATGCTATCTTCTGCGATTTCAATATAAGCGATTGCAGGATCTACGGGCTGCGGAGGGCGTTGACGAAAAAAGGCATCTAAAAATATATATTCGAACCGTTCGAAAAGCGGCGTGGTCAAGATGAGTAAGTGAATGGCAATAAGAAAGAAACAGACAAGAAACTGAAGGAGGTATTGGCGGCCAAAAAAATTGATATAGAACGCAGCTTCACGCTTCGTTCTTCTGAAAAGATCTTCAGGTCGTTCTACAAGACCCGCAGGCGGTTGGCTCGCCATGAATATTTCTAGTTGGTCACTTAGTCAACGCTAACTTCAAACACTGTGCCGCGAACACCGGTCGTTGAGGTTGGTGTTCTTACTTCAAACTTCGAATCGCCTTGAAGTTTTTGAACCTGCACCAAAATCTTTCCAAGAGCAAGATTCAAGTAAGTCACCTTGTCCCCGGTTGCCTGGTTTTGGTCCATAACGTCAATTTTGAATTGACTTTTCTCATGAATTTTAACGCTTCCGACATTGCCGTTGTCCAAAAGGAGTTCGGCTGTTGCCCCGGAAGAGGTCTTGATTTCGTCGTTAATTTTCATGATGGCACCTGGGGTTGCCGGTTTCCATTCTCCGCCGCCTTGCCTGAGCATTACATCCCCGGCAAAGTTAGCTAGAGTAGCTGTTCTTGCTTGCTCTGCAAACACAGTTACCGACATGCAGAACATCAAGAGAGTGACCAGCCCAAGTTGCTTTATCTTCATGCTACGCCTCCTTTGTACTCTGTTTAAAATACCTTGTTTGGCGTCAAGGAAAGTATAGCACCTATTCCAGGAATATGCTATGACTCTATAAGTCGTTTAAAATGAATTACTTACATAAAATGCTGTAACAAATTTGTCACACCCATTCAAACGCCGGATTTGATCATATTTCGTCCTTTCGAGGACAAAAATTGACCCCTAAAATGAGCTCAAAAATAGGAGGATTTTTCACCGCTTATTCCTCCTTTCCAAGACAGTCTGTCTGATTGACATGACTAGGCGTTTCCGATAAGCTAACTTCTTCTGAGAAAATTAGATGTCGCTGAACTCATACGAATATAATTACCTATTTTTAGGTGTCTTCTTTTTGGTCGCAGTGGGGTTCCCCTTACTGCCGATCCTTCTTGCCCGTTTTGTAGCCCCTAGAAAACCCAATCCGATCAAAAATTCCAGCTATGAATGCGGTGTGGAATCTAAGGGTGACTCTTGGATTCAATTTAAGGTGCAGTACTATATTTATGCCATTATCTTCGTGATTTTTGATATTGAAGTGATCTTCATATATCCCTGGGCTGTGGCGTATCGCCAGCTCGGCCTTTTTGCATTTGTTGAAATGCTGATTTTTCTAGGCGTTCTTATTTTCGGGCTGATTTACGCCTGGAAAAAAAATATTTTGGAATGGCGCTAAAATGGAACTTGCACAAAACAGTTCTCAGGTTGATGAAAACCTAAAAAGTGAACTTCAAAAAAGTGGCATTTTCGTCACTACATTAGAAGGCCTCTATAATTGGGGGCGAAGATCTTCTATATGGCCTCTTCAATTTGGATTGGCCTGCTGCGCCATTGAAATGATCGCAACGGCCTGCGCCCGATATGACATTGACCGGTTCGGAGCAGGACTTTTTCGGCCCTCACCCAGACAAGCAGATTTGATGATTGTTGCCGGAACGGTGACCAAAAAAATGGCGCCGCAAGTGGTCCGGCTTTACAATCAAATGCCGGAACCTAAATATTGCATCACGATGGGTGCGTGCTCCATTGCCGGCGGACCTTTTATCGACGGCTACAATGTGCTCAGAGGAATTGATCGTTATATTCCGGTTGATGTTCATTTGCCCGGCTGCCCTCCCAGACCGGAAGCCTTGCTTCACGGCCTCATGAAGCTCCAAGAAAAAATCGACTCCCAAGAAATTGAAAAAACAGAATGGTATCAACAAGGAAAAAAACGAGAATTTTTAGTTCCTGAATTTGGCCCCAACGGACTGATTCCACCGTATAACCCGGAAGTTTTCACACCCCAGCAAACCCGTAAAATTACCTCCGGAAGATGAAATCGATTACTGAAATTCAAACTGATTTAAATCAGAAATTTCCGGGTGTCGCGATCACCATTGACGGAACCAGCCTGGTCGTACCCAAAGAAGATTGGCTGAAAATCGCGGCTTATTTAAAAACCGATCCGGAATATGCGCTTGATTATTTGTCCTCAGTCACCGGAACGGACTACAAAGAATATTTGGAAGCGGCTTACCATTTATATTCCATCGAAAAACAGCACGGCCCGCTTGGAATCAAAGTAAAAACCGACAAAGAAAAATGCATCATTCCTTCGGTAACGCCTCTTTGGCGGAGCGCCGAATTTCAAGAACGTGAAGCATACGATCTCTTGGGCATTCGTTTTGAAGGCCATCCGGATTTGCGCCGCATCTTAATGTGGGAAGGCTTTGAACATCATCCGCTCAGAAAAGATTACGTCCAGGAAGACCAGGATCGTCCTGTGGAGCAATTCTAATGGAATACACGTTAAAAGATTCCCCGGCGCTCGAAACGCAAACGCTGGAAGTCAATTTAGGTCCGCAGCATCCGAGCACGCACGGCGTATTTCAAATGAACGTGACTCTGGAAGGCGAAACCATTGTCAGATTAAAACCCGTCATGGGCTATCTTCACC
>OBEQ011356373.1_pt1 | contig 46845 bp, 47 predicted proteins | sample 1670901 | NCBI WGS metagenome assembly OBEQ01 (sample SAMEA104232315, study PRJEB22302) | groundwater metagenome | biome: forest; feature: aquifer; material: groundwater | place: USA | collected 2011-08-07 | depth 5.4 m
AATACACAAGGAACATCGAGTGTAAAGTTTGCTACCATTTGTTTTTTAACATCCATGTTATCAGTAACATCAATAACAAATTCTAAATCAAAATAACTTCCGATAACAGAATTATTGAATAATGCAATTGTTGTGTTTTTTATTTCTGTAGATAATCCTTCTGTTGTCATTGCATCTAATAATACATTGAAATCTGTTTGATACTCACCAGTTAATGTTAATTTTTTCCCAGTTATATATTCAAATTCTGTTGCTTTTACAAGATTATCAGTGATTGTAATTGTGTAGGTTGCTGGTTCTAACTCAAGTGATGCTGTTTTTCCAGTACCTGTTGTAATTAGTTTTCCATCGACATCTTTGACTGTATACGTTAAATTATCAATGCTGTTTCCGGTGATAACATCTTGAACTGTGATTGAAACGTTTTTCTTTGTTGAAACAATTGGCGTGTCAACTGTTGTTTCTACTGCGTCAATTGTTGTATCATCACTTGTTTCTGAAGTTGTTTCAGGAACCATTCCTGTATCAACATCTTGTTCAACATCCAATGCATCAACTAATGCATCTAACCCTGCATCAACTTCTTCAAGAAGATCAGAATCTAACCATGTACTACCATCATCTGCTTCAGTTGGTGTATCATCGCCAGCATCATAACTATCAATTACTGGAACATCGATTGGTGCAACATCAGGAAGAATATCTTCTTGTTTGACATCATCAATTGGAGTATCAAGAGAAGGAATTGTATCATAAGGTTTTGTTTCTTGAGAATAGCCAGGGTCATTTGTAGAATATCCATCAGCATCTGTATTCGGTTGATTGTTTGGAGTTGCATTTCCACTGCAAGCATAACCAAATAAAGCAATTGCCCCATATGTTATTGTTCTCGTTACATTTCGAATCAGATGTTCTAATCCCATAATAATTTGGTAATAGAAACTGCTATATAAAGTTTTCGTAAGTTGTTACTTATTAGTTGGTAATAATTAACTTTAAATAGAACAACTGATTTCTTTACCTAAATGAGACTAGCAAATATCATTAAGAATGCAATTGTTTATTCTGCGCTTGCAGTTACTCTTTTTGCTGGCTGTAAATCTGATGAGGATAAAAAATTAGAATTAGTTCCTAAAAGTAGAGTTTCTTATCATAATGATTTTCTCAGTAAATTATTATTGAATCATACTTTTGCTGAAGAAATGCAAACCTGCTGGCAAAAGTACGGTCCTGATGCAACTGCTCATGACTATTCGTTGACAGAAAAGCATACGTATGTTCTCTGTTCAAAAATTGAACTTGCTGCAAATGATATTGATAATTATACCGTTGATGATTTATTACACTATGTTCATACTACAAAAATGCTGAATTCAGAGCAAACGTATGCAGATTATTTTTCAAAAACAAATACTGTTCAAACAAAAACGTTTGATGGCAAAACTGAAAAAGCAATTGCAAGTTCTCTTCAAGTATTTAATGCTCCTTTTGATTCTCATGGCACTTATTATATTGTTTTTGCACATAAATCTCCATCTTCTCTTGGAAAGAGACTTGAGAATGTGATGAATGCAGTTAGCTCTGTTGAAGTAGAGAGAGATGCATTTGATAATTCTTATTTATATGTACTTGATCAGCAATCAATGGACAAATTTCTTAGTGAAGAATTCAAAATGTAATTTTTTTGAATTTAACTCGTTTTTGACATTCAACTCATCAACATTTTCTTTGATAAATATTTTGGGAATATCCAACGCAGGAGTATACCAAAAAATAATGCAATCAGCGAAATAATTGCAACTCTTGTGTTATAAATTGTTTTTAATACAAGTAACACGATTGGTTCAATATTTGATTGCGGTGTGATTGTATTATTTGATTGGTCGATGTTTGATAAAAATCCATTGATGATTGGTGTTGTATCAAGTGGATGAACCATAAGGTAGATTTGTAATATGAGCCATGGAACAAGCATGATTACTGCAATTTTGACAAAAATTTGTCCGCTTCGTTTCATGTAATCAATTGGATTTTTGAGATAAAAAAGGTAGAGTAGTACAAATAAAAATATAATTAAAAGCGTTAAGAATGGAATGATTATTTTTTTAATTTGTGATTCAATATTTAAGATGTTTTGTAATTCTCCTTGGTCAGGCAATCCTGCTTGTTTTGTTGCTTTGTTTTGAACGTCATCTTGGAAATTTTCTGATGATACTTCTTCAATATATATATGGACAGCTTTTGCAAATAACTCATCATCAGAAATTTGTTTTTGCTTGAACTCTGTGCAAAGCTGATTTATTTTTATTATTTTTGGGTCAATTGGATAATCTTTTTGTTTTGCTTCATCTGCCATTGCTTGATTTTCATCTGTTTGCAGGCAAGTATTTGTAAGAAAGCTTTGAATCTTTTGTTTTGTTGCATCATTGCTATGTGTATAGATGTCTTTAATGATATTTTCAGGATCAATTTTAATCGCAGTAATAAATATCAAGGTAAATAAACAGAAGCTAATACAAGAGGCTACAATCCATATACCTACTTTTTTTAAGAACATATATTGTTTTTTAATCTTTATGTTTATATATTTTATTATTTCTTTTATTATTTTAGAGTTCACTTCTTTAACTCTTGAAAATAATATGAGTTTAAATTATCTGTACAAGTAAACTCCAATAGAAGCAAATTGATAAAAATAAAAAAATAAATTTTGTGAATAAAATTCACAAAATTTAAACATTTACTCGTCTTTTGCTAAAACGTAGATTGCTTTTAATGCAACAACGATTGTAGCTGGAATAACAAAGTTAACTAATGTTGTTAATACTGACCCGATAACTGGACCAACGAGTTCGATTTTGCCTAATAAGCTTCCACCGACAGTAGATACAATTACTAATGAAACTGACGCCAATAAGAATGGTGTTGTTTCACTGCCTGATACGTTTAAGAATCCAACGATCAAACCTAATACTAATAACACTGAAGTTGTTGTTGCGTTTAATGTCCAGAATCCAGCAGCTACTGCTAAGATTACACCCACAATAAATGCCCAACTTCCTACTTTCTGCATCATAGTTGCTTCTTTACCCATATTATTTACACCCCACTATTTATTCTCTTAATATATTTTAATCTGTTTTATTTTGAATTTTTTATTAAAATATATTTAACTTCTTATACTCTTTTTTTACTTATTTATAAAATTAACTGTTGAAACTGCTGTTTTTTTCTTATTCAAGGTCTTCAACTACTGGTTCTTCACCTTTTTTTGGTTTTTTTTTCATTTCTTTCATTTTTTTTGTGATGTCAATATTTGCATTGCATTTTTCGCATTGGATCCGTAATGTTTGAACTCCCATAATGCTTTTTCGTTTGTAGGGCGTTTGTTTTTCCCCATCGAATTTGCAGCTTGGGCAGGTGTAGATAATGCTTGCAATTAATGTTTCTTCATATTCATTGCTTGGGACTGTATAATTACAAGCTGGACAAACATATTCTTTTGCTCTTATTTTAATGCTTCCAGGATTGTCTCCTTTTGGCTTTCCCATTAATGCTTTTTTACATTTGATGCATTTTTGTCGTTCTACCCACATTCTTGCTTTTCCTTCTCCGATGCTTCTGTTTGAGAAGTAAACTAATTCATCCATGCTTTCTGGTTCTTTTAATGACATTTTATTTGCACCTCGATGTGTTTTAAAATTGATTCCAACCTTTTGGTATTTTAACTTTTCGTTTACAATTGTTATGCACTCTTACCATATTTAATTCGTGAAGTTTTTTATTAACTGCTGAAATTCTTGTAAAGCAAACAATTGTATTATTTTTACTTAATTTATCCATTATTCTTTGACATATATAACATTTTACATACCGATATCTCTTAAATTGACTTTGAGATAAAAGTCGCATAATTGCTGCTTTATCTCTTTTTAGTGATTTAATACACGAAAAATTATGTTCAAGAATTGGTTTATACTTTTGTTTAAGCATTTGTTTATACATATATTTATCACAATCAATATCATTGCATTTTCCTTCTAATGCAAAAACTATTTCTTCTAACTTTTCAGTTAATAAATAATATTCATTGTAACTATTTTTGTCCATTAATTTATCAATAGTAAGAATGTTTTAAATAGATAGTGATTTAAGTTTCAGATATTATAGTAATTTAAAAGTAATAACATTTTTAAATGATGTTGTTTTTCTATTAGATTAAGTGATAATATGCCTAGTGATGATCAAACAATAGAAGTTCCCGTTGTTTTACCAATAGATGGTGTTCTTGTTGAAAATGGAACTCATACTCAATTTAACGGCAGTTATTTGAATCTACCTGAAGGATTTCAAATTCCTCATCTCCAAAAAGATGCAACCTATACAATTAGAACTAAATTTGCTAAGGGTGGAGAAGGGCAGAGTTATATTGCTACTGATCAAAATGGTAATATTAAAGTTGTCAAAATAAAAGAATTAGGGGAATCAAAACAATTTACTGATTTTGAACAAAAGGTTTCAGTTGAATTTGCGCAGATTAATGAAAAACTTGGAACAAATTATCAGGTGTTTGCAATTAATGGTCACGATTTAGCAGCTCAATATCTTGTTACTGTTGCTGATTTTATTGAAGGGAGAAATGTAAAAGAAGAATTAAAAACAAGAAATGCAATTTTCTCAGAATCAGAAGTTATTGATGTGTTATTGCAGTTAGCTGAAAACTATTTGAAGCCATTACATGAAGCAGGAATTGTTCATCGAGATATAAAACCTGAAAATATCATTGTTTCTGTTCTTGATTCTGCAGTTCAAAGTGATGCTTCTCGTGTAGCTAATTCTAAAAAATATTCGTTGATTGATTTTGGTTCAATTCGCCAGCATGACCTACTTGCAACATTGACTGGAAGTTTTGTCGGTACAATTGGTTATTCAAAAATAAAAGGAAAATATGAAACAACTGATGACTTCTATTCACTTGCTCGTACAGCTTATTTTTTATTTACTGCAAAGGATCCTGAGTTTGTTGCAATTTCTGAATATGATCAAATGGCAGATGATAAAAGATTTAAGGCATTGTCAATTGATGATGAATTGAAAACTGTTTTGCTTAAAATGCTTGCTCATGATCGATCAGAAAAGTACGATTCTGTTACTGAAGTTATTACTGATTTAAAGAAAATAGAAACGAGAATAAACAATTCAATTGGTAATGAATCGGAAGAACCAATTGTAACACTTGATGTGCAATCTGCTCAAAAACTCGTTCTTTATCGAGAATTATCACAACCTCCAATGGCATTATTACAGAAGATTGAAGGTGTGAAAACATTATTTATAGAGCAATATAATGGTTGTAAAGCAGATAGAAATCCTTTGAGCAGCGAATTTATTGCTGATTTGGATATTGCTTTGCGGGGACTTGGTTACGTGAAAAAAGAATTTTTTATAGAATCATCTCATACTGAAAAAAATGCAATAGTATCTTATGTTCGAATGAGAAAAGATTCTGAATCTATTGATGTTTTGCATTTGAAAAATGTAACTCTCATTGTAGGCGAAAATAATGTTGGCAACCATATTGATGATTATTTTGATTATTTTGAAGTTCATAAATCATTTGAGATAGAACGATTGTGTAAAGCGGCATATTATAATGAGTCTTCTCGGAAGAAATTGTTTGATCCAGATTCTGTTAAAAATTCAGCAAAAGGAATTTTGAGTGGGGTTGCTATTGGTGGAACAATTGCTTTAGTAGCAACAGCATTATTGTCTTTAGTTTCTTATCATAATGCAATGCCTGGTCCAATTGAGTCATTGAGTCTCTATTTGGATATTTTAAAAACAGGATTAAAATATTCATTGCCAATAGTTGGTGGAATTGGTGGATTGATTGGATTTGGCGTTAGTCAAAGTTCACTCACTAAAATTGATCAATATAATGATTTGCAATCTCTTGAAGCAGCATTGAAGCCTGCTGCAAAGTTTTTGTATGATAGTTCTCGATTGCTTGAATAAATGTTGAACAAAAGTTTTAAATATCTAATCTTCTCTTTTCTTATTCATGCAATCAGCAATTGAATCACTTCAAAAAAGAAATAGGCGAGTTGAAGCTGATAAAGCGTGGGAGATTAGTAAAACTCGGAGTATAATTATTGCAGTTTTAACGTATTGTATTGTAGTAATCTTTCTTATATCTCTTGGTGTTTTGCATCCTTGGCTCAATGCACTTGTTCCTGTACTTGGATTTTTATTGTCAACATTAACTCTTGATTATTTTAAGCAAATATGGATTAAACATATTTATAAAAAATAATTTTTTTCAATTATATCTCTTGTGGATTTATTCCAATCATAATATTTAAAAATAATAACTCATTTCTTCTCTTAAAAAGTAGGTTTTTAGATTTTTGGTGGTGGAAAAGATGAATTTAGACTTTTTATTAAATCAATTAGCAGGAGAATTTCCTGATAAAGTAAAACCAAGAAAACTTGGGAATGTTTTTTATTATCATCAAGGATTTACTGATGTATCGAAAAATGCTGAGAGCAAAGGAGTGTATCTTCCAACTGATTTTGTTTCACAAATTGTTGGATTACTTCGAAGTGCAGAGCCAATTACAGATGCTGAAGGTGCTGTATCAAGTTATCGACTGCCAAATTCTCAATTAGAAAATCCTCATTTTTTGAATCCTGCAGTCTTGAAAAATGTAGAGCAGATTATTAATAATATTATGCGATTAGCGTTGTATTCGCCAAGTGTTGATTATGGCAATTCTTGGATTACAGGTGATGTTGGGCAAAAAACAAAAAAGCGAATTGATGGCGTCGAAAAGCAAGTGCTTGTTATTCCGCAGGGAATAATGCGAGCAGAAGTTAATGCAACAAATTTTGATGGATGTAATATGGTGCACCCTCTTGCAAATAATGCACGAGAAATGCTTTCTATTATGGCAAAAACAATGTTTCATTCAGGATTTGAAACGCCGTATTTTCGAGGGAGAGGTGTTGCAGATTCGGGGAATGATGCAATGCTTAATGATGCTGTTTTATCGTCCTCATTTATTGGTGTAACATGGGATTTTTTTGGTAAGCCTTCGTATGCATTAGCTCCAAAAGAAAAGTGGCTTGTTGCTTCACCGCAAGCATTAGATGGTCATCCTTTATTGCAATTTAAAGTTGCAGGTCCATATCAACGACGATTGTATGATCGCCAAGTATTGCTTCAACAAGAACGATCTAAAGCTTTTGGACGGCAAGTTGCTGAACAATATTATCGTAATGAAGCAAGCAAATTTGGACTTGATGTTTGTTATTTTTTGCCGAATGGAATCCTCGCTGATGCTATGTGTCAGAATGTTGGATTTATTAAAGGGAATAAATTAATATTTGTCGATGGATCTTGTTCTTCCGATTCTCAAGCAGATAACTATTTTTTTGTTGGAAAAACACAAAAAACTGTTTATAATTTGATTAAATTACTTGATCTTGATGAAATTACTGTTGATGTTGTGCATAATCCTCGAGAATTTAGTAAGGCAGTTACAAACTCTACGTCTGCTATAGATCTTTATACTCAAAGAAAATCATCTGATTTTGTTTATAATAATTTAAAAGAAATTGATGGCATGGTTGTTTTAGGAACTTTTCGAGGTATGGAAATGGTGAAAGGAATTCTTCCTGATCGATTTTATTCTTCTAACAATGCTCCAATTATATTTCCGTGGGGAGAACGAGCAATAAATACTTTTGAAAAAATCCAATCTGCATTGTGGAACACTGTGTATGGAATCAATGGAGGCACACGATTAACTGCTGATCAAAGATATTGCACAATGTTTGATTGTGCTGATCTTGAGAAAGGAATAGTTAATCCTTTGAATTTAAATGGAAAAACTATTGAAGATTTTCGTTAGTTGTTATTATTTATTTTTTATTTATATTTTTAATTTTATATTTATTTCCTTTATTTATATTTTACTTTTGCAGCGATCAACACATCTTTTCCAAATGTTGTCGTTATAATATTTTCAAGTTTAATTGCATTGACTATTTCATCGTCGAACATTGCGATTGCATTTTTATCTTCTATAACAAAGGGTGCGATAAGAAAAAATACTTCATCGACGATTTTTGCTTGCAATGCGAATTTATACACTTGCAATCCACCTTCAATTAATATTGAAGAAATATTTTGTTCTCCAAGCTTTTTGACTACTTCTTTTAAGTCGATAAAATCGTTTTCTATAAGCATTATTTCATAACCTTTTTCCAGCAATTGTTTGTATTTTTGTGGATCTTTTTTTTTTGAAGTTATGATCATGACGTTTTTATCATTCAGCACTTTTGCGTTTAATGAGATTTTGAGTGTTGAATCAAGGATAATCCTTTTTGGGTCGGATTTGTCGTCTATATTTAATCTGCAGGTCAATTGCGGGTCATCGCGTAAGACTGTGTTTATGCCGACTAAAATTGTATCGCATTTATTGCGCATTAAATGGGTAAATCGTCTTGCTTCTTCTCCGGTGATTTGTTTTGCCTGCTGATTTCCCCAAGTGATTACTTTGTTTTGTGTCATTGCAGCTTTGAGAAATATGTACGGCAGTTTTGTCGTTATAAACTTATTAAATACTCTGTTTAATTCAGTTACTTCTTTTTCAAATAAACCTAGTCTTACGCTAATTCCTGCATTTTTTAATGCCTCTATTCCTTTTTTGTGTGTTTTCGGATTTTGGTCAGCTGCTGCAATGATTATCTCTTTTATGCCTGAAGCAATTACCTTGTCAATACATGGCGGTGTTTTGCCATGATGTGTGCAAGGTTCCATTGTGAGATACATTGTTGCATCTTTTGTTTCTGCTGCTGTTGTTCTTTGCAGTGCAATAATTTCTGCATGCGCTTCGCCTGCTTTATTATGGAATCCTGCTGCAATTATTTTTCCATTTTTTACAATAACACAGCCAACGTATGGATTTGGAGAAGGATTGCCTTGCTTTGCTAATGCTATCGTTTTTTCCATAAAGAACTGTTCTTCTTTACTGAAATGAGATTGTGCGTGCATATTGATTAGAAATAAAATAGATTATAAATAATTATTCTTTTGAAAGATTTATCTCACAATTTCAGCAATTTTCCCTTGTGTTATTCGGAGAATTTCTTTTGAACTAATTTTTACTAATACTTTATCACTTCCTCCGCCGGAATAAACAAGTTCTTTTTTCATTACGTTTTGATCAATATAAATCATTTTAGCATAACCAAACGAAGGAACGCCACCAATCGGATAGCCTGTATTCTTTAAAACTTCTTCTGGTGTTGCCATGCGTACCTCTTTTGTGTTTAGAACTATTTTTACTTTTTTAAAATCAAGTTTATTTTCACCTTTTATAACGCAAACAATAAACTGATTTTCTGTTGTGATAGCACAAACATTTTTGACAAAATCTTCTGCTGTTGCATTTACTGTTTTTGCTGCATCTTCAACTGAATGGCATGATGTTGTAAATTCAAGTAATTCGCAAGCTATGTTGTTTGTTTTGATATATTTTTTGAGTTTTTGGGTGTAATTTTCCATATCAATCAATTAAAATATTTTAAAATAAAAAAAAATAAAAAACTATTTTATTTTGCATATTTTACATATTTCTCAACAACAAATTCAAGACTTGTTCTTAATCCTTCAGGTGGTTGATATCCTCCTAATAAACTCATTTCTTGCGGATTACCCATTGCAGTTGCTAGTGTTCTTCCAACATATTCTCTTGCTAAATCATTTCTAGCAACTTCTTCTAAAACACTTCTTCCATATTTTAGGTTTTTTAATGCTTGTTCAGCAGCTTTTCCTAATGTACCATTTGGTACATACTCAGCAACTGATCTATACGCTGTTCTTAACTTTTCGTTTAATGGTTCTTTGCAAGCACCTTGCATAGGGTCTTTTGTTGGCGCCCATCTTTGAGCCTTATACGCTTTGTCTGATGCATAAAATCTATCGTCTACCATTTTTCTCATCTCCACAATTTATTTTTATGTTTTATTTTTTTAATTTATTTTTATTTTACTTTGTTTTTATTTTCTCTGTCAATTATTTCTTTATTTTTTCATTGTTAGAATTCCGCATTTTCATGCATTTTTGCAAAAATGAAGTGTATCAAGCCCCTAAAGCAAAGCACAGAGAAAATGAGTTAAAGGAAAACCAACAATGAATTTTGGCTTATCCAATAATAGAAATAATACTGACAATACTCTTTTGTTCCACAAATAGATTATTACATTTATTATTAACTACCATAGAGTTATTTATCAGTTAAACTTCTATTTAAACATTTATATTCTCTAGAATATAACTATTTTTATAGCACATTCTATAACTAGTATGTACTATAATTAGTATATAATTAAAAAAGAGTGATTTTTATGGATGTTAGTTTTGTCGTACCTTGTTATAATGAAGAGCAGCATTTGCCTGGCTGTTTGGAATCAATTCTTGAGCAGACAATTAAACCAATGCAGGTTGTTGTTGTGCTGAATGGTTGCACGGATAATTCTGAGCAGATTGCAAAAGGATTTCAGAAAAAGTTTATTGCAAATAATATTGAGTTTGAGATTGTTAATTCTAAAAAAGGTTTGATTAATGCTCGGGCAACAGGATTTTCAAAAGTTCGAGCAAATGTGATTGCGTCGATTGATGCTGATAGTATTTTAATTCCACAGTGGGTGCAATATGTACTTGATACCTTTGAGCAACAGAAGAATATTGTAGGGGTAACGGGTAAAACAGAATTTCGAAATAAATCAGTTTCCATTGGATTATTGAATTTATTTCAAGGAGCGAGTTCTCGTATTACAAAAACTGTTCCCCTTCGTGGTAATAACTGTGCAATTCGAAATTTGAATATTAATTGGTATGAAGGATATAATGCAATGAAAGAAACATTGGAGTCAAATGGCTGCGTGCTTGAATCACATCATGATGATTTTTTTCTCATGCATCGTCTTAAAAAGCATGGCGCTATTGTTTTTCAAAAAGAAGCAAAAGCCTCTCTTTTTATGAAAGATAAAGGCACAAAAGATCTTACTGCTGCACGATTATATAATCGCTGGAAAATGCGAAAGCAAAACAGCAAAATGATCCAAGATTATTTCCAAAAGCATCAAGAATTAGTTGTTGAATAAATTGTCTTGAATAAATTGAATCAGAATTGAAAAAGTAACATTTATAAACAAGCACTTTTTCTTCTAGGATTACCGGTGATTAATGATAACCAAAATATTGAATGATATTTTGGTTTGAATGAGGGCAGAGTTTGCTTCTCACATCAATTCATCGTACTTTAAAGTTAATTTATAGTCGGAGGAAAGTACAATGGAAACAACAAACGAAACAATTGAAAAAGTATATCAAGCTATTGAATTAGCAAAAACAACAGGAAAATTAAAAAAAGGAGTTAATGAAGTAACAAAAGTTGTTGAAAGAGGACAAGCAAAATTAGTTGCGTATGCTTCTGACATAACACCTGCTGAAATTGTTATGCATATTCCTTTATTATGCAAAGAACGAAAAACTGCTTGCTATAAAGTTGGTACAAAAGAAGAACTTGGTGCAGCAGCAGGACTTGGAATTCCAACAGCAGCAGTTGCAATCGTTGTTGAAGGAGAAGCAAAGAATCTTCTTAAAGAATTAATCAAATAATTATTGTGTCGTGAACCATAATGGCTGAAGAACAAAAACCTGAAGAAAAACAATTTGAAGAGAAAAAACAATCGTTTGATCGTAAGAATAAAAGGAAAGACGAGCAAGCAGGTGAAGAAGTAAAGAAAGGGGCTATTTTTTTCACAAATTCATGGTCTGCTCGTGTTGAAGAAATTATTGGCAGAACGGGAATGCGAGGAGAAGCAACACAAGTGCGATGCAAAATTTTAGAAGGAAAAGATCAAAATAAAATCATTGTTCGAAATGTTAAAGGACCAGTGCAATTAGGTGATCTATTAATGCTTCGTGAAACAGAAATTGAAGCAAAACAATTATCTAAAGGCGGTAGAGGGAGCAGCAGTTAATTTTCTGCTCTTTATTTTTAATTACATTATTAAAAATATTTCAATAATTAAACAAAATTAAATAAAATAGTTATTAAAAAATAATACTAAGGGTGTAACAAATATGGCAAAATGCAGCTTTTGCGGATTAGAGCTTCCAAAAGGAACTGGAAAAATGTATGTCAAAAAGGACGGTAAGATACTTTTCTTTTGTTCAAGACGTTGTGAGAAGAATCTTTTAAAATTAAAAAGAGTTCCTCGAGAAACACAATGGACTGATGAATATGCTCGTCTTCATAAAAAGGATAAGAAGGGACAGCATTATAAAGATAAGCTTGAAACAAAATCTTCAGTGAATCAAGAGAAAGTACAAGATAATGAAGGTAATGATTAGAGATTAGATTAGGTGACATTTATATGATTCAACAAACGTTAATTTTATTTAAACCCGATGCAGTTGAACGTGCAATTGTTGGAAAGATAATTGAACGATTTGAAAATACTGGATTAAAAATTGTTGCAATGAAAATGGTATGGGTTACTGAAGATTTTTCTAAAAAGCATTATTCTGCTCATGTTGGGAAAAAATTTTACAAGCCACTTGAAGATTTTATTGTTTCTGGGCCAGTTATTGCAATGATTCTTGAAGGAATTGAAGCAGTTGAACTTGTTCGAAAAATTGTTGGGCCAACGGAGCCAAAATCAGCAGCACCAGGAACAATTCGAGGAGATTTTGCTCATCACTCTTATAAATTTGCAGATGATAAAGGTATTGCAATTAAAAATTTAATTCATGCATCAGGAACTGTTGAAGAAGCAAAAGTAGAAACTAAATTATGGTTTACTCCTGCAGAAATTCATTCCTATCATACAGTGCATGAAAAACATACTAAATAAAAATCCCAATCGCCCAAAGGGGCCGGGGTATTTATGTGATTATTACATGAATGGGATTTTTAATGTTGTGGGACCCCTATGATGAGAAACATCGAAGGTTTCACCCAACCATTGCAAGCGATGGGGTATTCCACAACAAATAAAACTTATTATAAATTATTTATAACAATTATATCATTATAAAAAATCAATAATTATAAAAAATTAAAATGGAGTGGAATGTTTTATGGCAGAAAAGATGGTTGAAAAGGTAACGCGATTGATGGGAGCTCAATCGAACATCAGAAATATTGCTATTTGCGCTCATATTGATCATGGTAAAACTACATTCTCTGATAATCTTCTCGCAGGAGCAGGAATGATGAGTGAAGAGCTTGCTGGAAAACAATGCGCTTTGGATTTTCACGAGGATGAAATTCAAAGAGGAATTACTATTGATGCAGCAAACGTTTCAATGGTTCACACTGTTGAAGGAAAAGAATTTCTTGTTAATTTAATTGATACACCTGGGCACGTTGATTTTGGTGGCGACGTAACGCGAGCAATGCGAGCAGTTGATGGTTGTATTGTTTTGTGTTGTGCTGTTGAAGGTATTATGCCGCAAACAGAAACAGTTTTACGACAGGCATTAAAAGAAAGAGTTAAACCAATCCTATTTATCAATAAAGTCGATCGATTAATCAAAGAATTATTGTTAACACCAGAACAAATGCAGCAGCGATTTGTTAATATTATTACCAGTGTTAATCGATTGATCAAAGAAATTGCTGAAAAAGATTATGGTGATAAATGGCAAGTGAATGTTCAAGATGGAAGCGTTTGTTTTGGAAGCGCTTATGCAAATTGGGCATTGTCTATTAATTTTATGAAGAAAAAAAGTATTACTTTTAAAGAAATGATCGATGCATATATTTCACAAGATGAAACAAAAATTAATCAATTAAAGAAAAAAGCGCCATTACATGAAGTTATTCTTGACGCAGTTATTCAACATTTGCCAAATCCAGTTGATGCGCAGAAATATAGAATTCCAAAACTTTGGCATGGTGATCTTGAAACTGAAGAAGGAAAATCGTTAATGAATTGTGATCCAAAAGGACCATTATTTTTTGTAATTACAAAAGTAGTTGTTGATCCACAGGCAGGAGAAATTTCTGCAGGACGATTATTCTCTGGAACAATGTCTAAAGGAATTCAAGGTTATTTGAATCGAGCAAAACAGAATATGAGAATTCAGCAAGTTTTTATTTACAATGGTGCGAAACGAGAGATTATTGATCACGTTCCAAGTGGAAACATTATTGGTGTTTCAGGTGTTAAAGGAATGCCTGGAGAAACAATTACACTTCAGCAAACAGAACCATTTGATGAAATCACTCATTTATTTGATCCAGTAGTTACAAAAGCAATTGAAGCAAAAAATCCAGCAGATTTGCCGAAGTTAATTGAAGTTCTTCGAATGGTACAAAAAGAAGATCCAACAATTCGAATTGAGATTAATGAAGAAACAGGAGAGCATTTAATGTCAGGCATGGGAGAATTGCATCTTGAAGTTATTGAAAATAGAATTAAAACTGAAAAAGGAGTTTCTGTAAAAACTTCTGCACCAATTGTTGTTTATCGAGAAGCTATTATGAAAAAATCAGAAGAGTTTATGGGTAAATCACCAAATAAACACAATCATTTATTTTTTATTGTTGAACCGCTTGAAGAAAGCATTTCAATGGCAATTAAATCAGGAGTTATTCCTTCTGGTAGAATTAAAAAGAAAGATTTAGTTTTGCGGGATAAATTAATTGAGCTTGGAATGAATTCAAAAGAAGCACCAAATGTCAAAAATATTTATAATGGAAACGTATTTGTCGAGGGAACACGAGGACAAGTACACATTGGAGAAATTATTGAATTAGTATTTGATATGTTTGAAGATGTTATGGACAATGGTCCAATTGCACGGGAACCATGTATTAAAGTAAAAGTTACTTTGACTGATTGTAAATTGCACGAAGATGCTATTCACAGAGGGCCAGCACAATTATATCCTGCAGTACGAGAAGGTATTCGAGGTGCAATGATGCTTGCGCGACCAGTATTATTTGAGCCAGTGCAAACATTATTATTTGAAGCGCCAGTTGAGTATATGGGAGAAATTTCAAAATTAATTGCAAACAAGCGAGGACAATTGCTTGATATGCAGCAAGAAGGATCAACTGTTGAAGTAAAAGGTAAAATGCCTGTTGGAGAAATGTTTGGTATGACTAATAATCTTCGAAGCGCAACAGAAGGTCGAGGAAGTTCATCAGTAGTTGATCAAACATTTGAAAAATTACCCGAAGAATTGCAAACAAAAATTGTCAAGCAAATTCGAGAACGAAAAGGATTGACTGAAAATCAATAGTGATATCCAAATTAATAAAGGTAATAGTGGAATCAAACTGGAATATCAATTTATTATCCTTATTATCGTCATTAAAAAGATAACCTTTTTAAATGGTTTGCAATTATAAGTTAAAAAACAACGGAAGAATAACAACGTTGTTGTGAAAATATGAGATTCAAAAAGGGTAGAGTGTAGCTAAATAAGGCTAAATAATCGCTATTTGAACTAAATAACCAAGGAGGAGAGAGTAATGGCAGCAGCAAAGGAACATTTAAACTTAGTTTTTATCGGACACGTTGATCATGGTAAATCAACAACTGTCGGTAGATTATTATATGATAGTGGAAATATTGACGAGCAAACAATGCGAAAATTAAAAGAAAAAGCTCAAGAATTAGGAAAAGGCGGATTTGAATTTGCATTCGTTATGGATAACTTAAAAGAAGAAAGAGAGCGAGGAGTTACTATTGACTTAGCGCATAAAAAATTTCAAACTGATAAATATTATTTTACAATTATCGACGCACCTGGTCACAGAGATTTCGTTAAGAATATGATTACAGGAGCATCACAAGCTGATGCAGCAGTATTAGTTGTTGCAGCAAACGATGGTGTTAATGCGCAAACAAAAGAACACGTTTTCTTATCCAAAACATTAGGTGTTGCACAATTAGTTGTTGCATTAAATAAAATGGATATTTCTGGTGTTGATCACGCACAAAAACGATTTGATGAAGTTAAAGCTGAAGTTTCAACATTATTAAAAAGTGTTGGTTACAAAGCAGATGAAATTCAATTCGTTCCAACTGCTTCATTGATGGGAGAAAACATTGTTAAAAAATCTGATAAAATGCCATGGTACACAGGACCAACATTATTAGAAGCAATTAACAACTTTAAAGTTCCAGAAAAACCAACAACATTACCATTACGATTACCAATCCAAGATGTTTATAACATCACTGGTATTGGGGTAGTTCCAGTAGGAAGAGTTGAAACTGGAATTATGAAAGTAAACGACAAAGTTATTTTTGTTCCAGGACGAGAAGGTAAAGGAGTTCCTGGTGAAGTTAAAACTATTGAGATGCACCACGAACAAATGACTCAAGCAGGTCCAGGTGATAACATTGGATTTAACGTTCGAGGAATTGGAAAGAAAGATATTGCAAGAGGAGATGTTTTAGGACATACTGATAATCCACCGAATGTTGCAAGTGAATTTACTGCACAAATTGTTATCTTAAATCATCCAACTGTTGTTACAATTGGTTATACTCCGGTGTTCCACATTCACACAGCTCAAATTGCTTGTCAAATTCTTGAAATTGTCAAGAAGATTGATCCAAGAACTGGAGCAACTGTTGCAGAAAAACCAGACTTTATCAAGAATGGGGATGTTGCAATTGTTCGTGTTAAACCATTACAACCAGTTGTTGTTGAAAAACAAAAGGAAATTCCACAATTAGCTCGATTTGCAATTCGAGACAGTGGAGCAACTGTTGCAGCTGGTATGTGCATTGATTTCGTTAAGAAAACTGCATAATTTTTTTATTTTATTTATTATATTTTCATTATATTAATCGATTATTTATCATTAATTGAAATATTATTTGATAATATTGATAATTATTTATAGGACGATGGGGTTTATTGTATGCAAAAAGCAAGAATTAAATTAGCAAGTACTGACATTGGAAAAATCAACCAAACATGTACTTTCATCAAGGATATCGCTGATAAAACAGGAGTCCAAATGAAAGGGCCAATCCCATTACCAACAAAAAAACTCAAATTAACTGTTCGTCGATCACCTGATGGAGAAGGAAAAGCTTCATGGGAACGATTTGAAATGAGAGTTCATAAACGATTAATTGATCTTGGTCTTGATGAAAGAGCACTTCGATTGGTAATGAGAGTTCCAATACCAGAAGGATTAAACATTGAGATTGAAATGGTTGAATAAGAAATTTTTATTATCAAATTTAATATTAAATCAAATTTTTCTTTTTTAATTCGTTGATTCTGTTGACTCTTCTATTTACTATTAATTTTACAACCCAATCATTTATTTCTTTTTCTTCTGATAATTTTTGAAGTAATTGCTTTTTAATGATTATCACCTTAATTTATTCTTTCATTTGCAATAATCGATATTTTGTGCTGAATTTAATTAGTTTTAGAACAAATTTTGGTGCTTCACGCGCTAAACTTATTTTACTTTCACCGTGGATTCTATCTTTGAATTTTACAGGGATCTCTGTTATTTTGTAACCTTTTACTTTGGTTAAGATGATCATTTCAAGCAGAATTGAATTGGTGTTTTCTTTTGTTTTGATGTGTTTCCAAACATCTTTTCGTATTGCTCTGAAATTTGCGGTGAAATCTTTGATATTAACGCCTGACAATATTTTATTCATTTTATTGCCGAATTTGCTGATAAACCATTTGACATAAATATTGAATTTTGTACGCTCGTAATTTTCATTAGCGCCATGTCGTGAGCCTACAACAAGGTCATTGCCTTCATTAATCTTTTCTATCAATCGCAAAATATCATTATAATCAAAAGAGAGGTCAGAATCCATTGAGATAATTAGATCATTTTTTGCAGCGTTATATCCTTCTCGCAATGCTGCTCCAATCCCTTCTTTTTTTTTTTGACAATTACTCGAACATTTCGATAGCGCTTATTCATTTCTTCTGCTGTTTGTGCTGTGCCATCAGGACTTGAATCATCGACAACAATTATTTCAAAGTCATATCTTTTTTTGAGAAGAATATTTTCTATTTGTGGAATTAGAATTTCAATATTCTTTTTTTCATTATAGGTTGGAAGAATAATTGATATACTTTTCGTTGGATTTTCTTTTACTTTCTGCATATTTTTCCCCAGAAGATGAGAACACTGGTTCATTTATATATCTTTTTAAATTTTAGCACTATTTTTTGCTAAAATAGTGCTAAAATTTCTAGGGTCAGATTGGTGGTATTACGTTATGGATATTTATTTTCCTTACCCTTCCATTTGTGTAAAATAATTGAGATTTAAATATATGTAGGGTAGGTATTATTATTGTTATTAATTGTAGCTATTGTAACTTATAGATCACAATATTTTTATCTTTTTTTGTAAATCCAAGATCAGTTGTTTCTGCAATTTTTTCCCATTTAATTTCATTCGCATCGAGCATTGCATAGATTAATTCAGGATTATTTTTATCTTGATAAATTGTTTTTTCTTGTGGGTAGCGTTCTTTTGCTAATACAATATATTTTACGTTATTTTTTGTTAAAAATGAGCTGATTTGATCTTTTTTTGTTGCTGTGTGCAATGCAATTGCTTTTTCTGAGTCATACCAAATGTATTGCCATATATATTTACTGCTGCCTTTATTATCTATAAAGTATACAATTGGCGCTGTTGTTTCTGCTCGGGATAAAAAGAGAATTTGCTCATTATTTGTGAGTTCTATTTTTTGTGCAATTGTTTGTATATCTTTTAGTTCTAAAAATTGTGCATTTTCTTGGTGCGGAAAAGGATTTTTGATGAGATTAATGTTTTGATTGATTGCACCAAAACCAAGATAGATTACATTGAGCAGGAAGACAAAAAATAAAAGTATTGTAAAGAGTGTGTAGATTTTTTCTTTGTTTCTTGATTTTAAAAATTGATGAAGTGAAAGTGCTGCAGTTATGAATATTGCAGGAATGATTATAAAAAAAAATTTAGGGCTTTGTAATGAGCTATCAACAAAAAGCCAGAGTATACCTGTCAAGACAAAACTGAGAAGTGTGAGTATGAATAATATGGTATCATTTTTTTGGTCTTGAAAAAGATGTAAAATTAAGAGAAGAATAATCAATAAACTGAATGGGTTTGCTGCAATATTTGTTAATGATATAATTATTGTTTTTATAGCGTTTGAAAAAGAATTGAATGAAATTTGTGAGAAGAAAATCGTATTTATCTTGTCAAAAAATGTTCCTTGCCATGTTAATTGCAATGATTTTTGCGCTAATTCTTTTATTGCATTGTCTGTTTGCGGATTATTATCATAGATTGTATTTGTTGCAGTAGCTACTAATTTGTTTGGTATTGGATAGAACGGATTTCCTGTCATGTAATAAACATGTGCATACCAAAATAATGCAAGGCAAAGTGCTATTATTATTATTGACAGTAATTGAAATGGCTTTTCTTTTATGAGCAATTTGCAATCATTCCATCGCAAGAGCATTATGAATAAGAGTAGTCCTGCGCCAATGATTCCGAGATAAAATCGTATGACAAATGAGAAGCCAATAAATAGTATTGTTAAGAAAATTGTTTTTTCTTTTATTTCTTTTCCAGTAAACATAGCTGTAAATATATCTTTTTTGCTTAAGAAATAAAGCAAAAGTAGTGCATAAAATAAAGTATAAAGGTCATTGCTAATCTGGGAGATAAATGTTTTTGCAATAATTGCTGAACTGATTAATAAAAAATACGTGCAATAAAATACTTTTATATTTATTTTATTCTCTTTTATAAACTGATACAAAAGACAGAGGAATGCAAAGAAATAAAGCAATGGTAATACTGCATAATGCACGAGAAGATTGCCGAAATGAAACAATTGGAAGAATGCCATTGTATACGGCACTGTCGGCGGGTAATAAATGACAAAAGCGGTATTGTGGATGCTTTTGATAAAAGGATAATGTGCAGTTTGCTCTATGTATTTAGCAATATCTGCAGAAACAATGAAATGGATATTATCTTGGGTAAAATAGGGGAATAAAATAACTATCCAGAGAATTAAAAATAACGATATGAAGAAAAGTATTTTAAGGCTTTTATTATCGCTTTTTTTTATTGATTGTATTGTATTTTGTATTCTATTTGTTGTTTGTGTTTTGTTTTCTTGACTATTATCCTTGTTATTAGGGATTATTTTTTTTCTTGGGAAATGAATTAAATTATGTTTTGCAATTAGAAGCAATGTAATTATTATGATTATACAATAACTTATTATGATGTTTGTTTTTGTTATTGAAAAGAATGTGTCAAGTATAAAGAAGCTTATTGTAAGATAAAGAGGGGCAAATGCAAATGTATAGATTATTCTTGGAATTATCTCTTCAGTGATAATAACTGCTGTAAGATAGCTTGGCACTAAAAATAGAAAAAAGCTGATGATTAATGAAACTGTTGTTATTGCAGCTTGTTTTAATCCAAGGCTGATAATAAGCAGAATGATGAATAAAGTTAAGAATAGGAATGCTAACCAATTTTGTGCAATGCTTTCTTTTATTTTATCTGTTATTTCAATTATTTCTAATTTATTCTTCATGGATAATGTGGAGAATTTAGCTCTTTATTAAGATTGTTTTTTTATTATTGTTTTTTATTGTAGCATTGTATTATTGCCGTATCGCATACCATGCGCAGCCATATAAACTTGCAGTTGGATTTGTTATGAGATAGATTGGTATGTTCCTCAGTAGTTTTTTGTAGGTGTCTTGTGTTTCAAATGTCGTGATGAAATCTTTGTTTAATAACTCATTATTTTTTTGAGCGATTCCTCCTGCGATGTAGATTCCAGAGTGAGGAAGGGTTTCTAATGCGAAATTTCGTACTGTAATTGCGTAGTATTTTGAAAAAAGTTTCATTGTTTCTTTGCAAAGGAAATCTGTTTTTTTATTTTTTGAAATTGCTGCAGGTTTATCGTCTGCATTATCAATTTCTTTTTTAACAGCTATTTGCTCTGGTTTTAAGATATATTTGTATTTTGAGCAAAGGAAATAATAAATGTTTACTAATCCTTTTCCAGAGAGAAGATCTTCACAGCAAAGCAATTGCTGTTTTTTTTGTTTTTTAATAAAATCAGCAAGCTGGAGTTCAAAGTAATTTTGCACTGCAAAATCTGCATGGCCTCCTTCTGAAGCTAAAGGAATGTATGTTTTTGTTTGCTTATTGTATATAATGATTGATTTTCCAAGACCAGTACCAGCACCGAGCAGCGCAATTGTTTTGTGCTCTATTTGTATTCCTTTTTTGATTTGTACAATGCTTGTTTGTTTTTTCTTTTGTTTTTTTCTTTCTTGTTCTTTTTGCAAGAGATTAATTGAATAGCCTAATGCTTCAAAATCATTGAGTAAATAAATTTTGCTTGTACCAAGCAAATTTTTTAGTTTTTTTGCATTGATTGTTAGCCAATGATTGGTTAAGAGTACTTCTTGTTTCTTGTGATCAATTGGACCAGCTGCAGCGATTACAATCGTTGAGAAAGATAATTTTTCTTGATTATACTGCTCTTTTATTTTTTGTTTGATAATTGCTGCAAAATTTGCTGTGTTTTTGATCTCTTTTGTTTTATAGTCGAATTGCAGGATTAGTTGAAGATAATTATTTGTATTGTTAGAAAAAATTCCTATGTGCGTGTTTGTTCCGCCAATATCTGCTGTGAGGATGAATTGCTCTTGCATAGTTCTTTTAGAGAATCAGTGTTTAAAAAATTAACGAATATTTCAGCTACAAATTTATTTTATTGATACAATTCAGGCTTTTCTATTTTTATGAGTGCCATTCTGATTGCTTCCATTGTGTATTGCATTCGATTAATTCTTCCATTGGTGAGTAGAGAAACAGAGCCATGTTCATTTCCGATTTTTTGCAAAGTTGTTAAGCCAGCTCTTTTGTATGCTTCGCTGGTATCTACTTGTTCTGCTTTAATGATTTCCATGATTGTTGTTGATTCTTGGTATGAGCTTGTTTGTCCAATATAAAATTCTTTGCCATCATAAATTGCACAGATTGTCGTGTTAAAATACATATCATTTAATTCAGGCAGTTTTGTTGTATAATAGCCTGATTCAATACCAATACTGTAATTACATCCTTGTTCTTGATTGAATGCATTTTTTGCTCTGTTTATTGCACCCTGTATTGTTTCTTCTAAAGTCATAGGTTGTTCTGCAACGTCTGAAGAAACAGTAAATGCTTTTATTTTGAGAGCTGTTTTCGTTTTTTGAAAATCTGGATAATCTGCAAGAATTGTTGTTACTGCTTCAATTTTTGTCTTATTTATTGAGCCGATGTGTATGATCATTTATTGGTGGAATTCTTCTTTCTTTTTTATATTTTGTGTCCCATTCGTATTTTTTTTGTTTTAAGATAATTTTCATTATGTTTATTTGGTTTGATGATCAATGGCAGTTGTGTTACTGTAATTCCTTGTGCTTCTAGCTCTTTTATTTTTTTAGGATTATTTGTTGCTAATTGCACTGAATTAATTTTAAAAAATTCTTTTAATATTTTAGCAGGAGAATCATAATTTCGTAAATCTGCTTTGAATCCAAGCAGAACATTTGCATCGACTGTGTCATGGCCTTGCTCTTGAAGTTTGTATGCTTTTACTTTATTTTCTATTCCAATGCCTCGTCCTTCTTGACCAAGGTAAAATAATATTCCATTTTCTTCTTTTTTCATCAATTGTTTTGCTTTTTCTAATTGTTTGCCGCAATCGCAGCGTAATGAGCTTAATATGTCGCCAAATAAACATTCAGAATGAATTCTTACAAATATATTTTGTTTGTTGAATACGTTTCCCTTTACAAGTACATTAATTACATCTTTGCTATCCTTGAACAAATAAAATGTAGTGTCTTGCGCTATTTCTGTTGGGAGATTGATTTGGTCGATAAGCTGGAATTTGTTTTCTTTTCCAATTTGATTTTTTTTTATTTGCATTCTTTTACCTTTTTTGTTCTTTATTTAATTTTCGAAGCGATTCTATCATTGTTCTTAATTTTTGAATAACGATTCCTAATTCTTTTTTTGTCGTATATCTTCCAAAGGAAATTCGTATTGTTTGATTTGCTTGCTCATCTGATAATCCAATTGCCTTCAGCACGTGCGATGGTTTATTGTTTCCTGCAGTGCATGCGCTCCCTGCTGATGCGTAAATTTGTTCTTGATCAAGGTATTGCAAAAGTATGTGTGAATCGCAATCTGCTATTGTTATGCTGATGATATGCGATGGTTGTGAATTAATAGTAATGTTTTTAATAGTTTTCATTTTTGTTTGAAAAGAATGGTACAGTAGAAGAATTCTTTTTTTTTCTTTTTTTTTTGTTTTTTCGTTTATTTCTAATGCTTTTGCAAAGCCAGCAATTGCGATTGTATTCTCAGTTCCTGCACGCAGAGAATATTCCTGTTCTCCTCCAAATAATATTGGTTGCAATTGTACTGATTTTTTTTTATAGAGCAATCCAATCCCTTTTGGACCATATATTTTTGAAGAGTTAAGGGTGAGCAGATCGACATTTAAATCTTGAACATTGAGTGATTCGAATTCTGCTTGGCAGGCATCAGTATGAAAAAAGATGTTGTTCGTCTTTAACTCCTTTTTTTTCCTTTTGATTATTGCTCCAATTGCTTTTATTTCTTGCACTGTTCCAAGTTCATTATTAACAGAGCCAATTGAGATTATGCAATTTCTTGTGATTGTTTTTTCTAGCTCTTGCAAATTTATTTTTCCTTGTTTGTTGACTTTAAGATAAATTGTTTTTATTTTATTTTTATTCGTTTTTTTTATTGCTTCTATTGTCTTGAGGATAGATTGATGTTCAATTGGTGTTGTTATTATTGTTATGGTTTGTAGTTGTTTTGTTTTGTTATGATTTTTATTATGGTTATTATTTGATAATAAATTGTTTATTAATCCTTGCAATGCAAGGTTGTTGCTTTCTGTTCCACCTGAAGTAAAAATTATTTCTTCATGATTGCAATTGAGAATTGTTGCAATGCTCTGTTTTGATTTATTGATGATTGCTTTTGCTTCTTGACCTTTAGTATGGATGCTACTTGGATTTGCAGAAATTTCTGTATATTTCTGCATTTCTTTTTCTATAGCTTGGTCAATTGGTGTTGCAGCAGCATAATCGAGATAGATAGGTTTCATTGTAATCTTTAATTTTATATTCCTATTTAATTTCTTTGTTTTTTATTGAATCTTTTCAAGTTAATAATTACTTTTTAGTGGTCATTATAGTAATATTTAAATACTCTTGCTTCTTTTTATCAAAAAATGGCAGTACAAATATCCCTTAATGACTGTAGAACATTTGGTGATGGATTATTAAAATCTGTTCGTGAGACTGGCGTTGTATTTCAATTGAATAAATTGAATCCTTTTGTTCAAGAAATGATGAGTACAATGTACTCAGGATTGTTAGAAATTGTTAAAAGTGGCGAAATTGATTATATTACTCCTGCTCTTATTTTACAGAAAACATATCATTTTTTACCAAAAGAATCATTAATTGAAGCTCAACGAATTGGAACAGAAAATTATATCATAAAAATGGCTGATGATCTTGAATTAGGCGATCTTTTATTCACTGTTGATGATAATTTTGCTTTAACTGGGAGACTTGATCATCTTGATCGATGTTCAAAAGCAATAGATCAAGCAAGGCGATATAATTTACCTATTGATTCTTCATCACGTTTATCACTAGCAATTGATAAGGGCAGACAGCAGAATTATGCACGATTTTTGATTATGGTTCCAACGAGTTTATCTTTATTTCCATCTCACAAATATGTGCAATAATTTTTTAGGTTTTCAGGTTAGAAGTATTCAACTATTTTAAAGCAATTCAACTTCCATTTCTAATTGGTCTGCTGTTGGATATTCTCTGACAATTGCACAGTTGTATCCTAATTCTTTTATTTTTTTTGAAAGTTTTTTTATTTGCTGTGCAGAGAGAATTATTCTTAATTTTTGCTGATCAACAAAATATTCATGTTCTTTTAAAGGAAGTTTTTCTGTAATACATGCAATCATTTTTTGGAGTTTTTTGTTATATTCATCTTGATTTTTTTCTTTTATTTCTGCTAATTTTTTTCGATAGCTCATTCCAGGCGTTAATTCTGGAAGATAAATTGCTCCTCGCAGTAATAGGCCTTCTTCATCCACAATATCAAATGACTTTTTGGAGAATTTTGCTTCACGCTTAATTCTATTGCTTAATTGAACTGCATCCTTTAGTTTTGCTGTGCATAAATGTGCTGCAATCTTGTAGTTATTCTTTTCAATATGTTTGAGCAATCTTTTGCCTAGCTCTAATGAATCTTGTATCGCATAACTTAATTTGTCTTTTGGCTTGTATCCCATTTCTCCTAATTTTGAAAGCTTATTGTCTGCAATTTCCAGTTCATTGAATACAATAAAATGAACTTTGTCTTTTATAAACTCAATTAATTCGAGAAGTTCTTTTTCTTTGTGGTTTAACAATGGAATTTCTATGCCAATATCCCATGAATATTTTTTTGCAAGTTTAATCTTATCCCAATATTGTTTTTTTTCAAGATCAGGATGAAAACGTATTTCATCTAATCCTGCTTCAAAAAGTAGCTCTAGATTTTGCTCTGTCACTAAGAGGAGTGATGTATAGAGATGGATATGAAATTCTTTTCCATATTTTTGTTTTAATCTTTTAATATTTTCGATAGTTCTATCAATTTTTACTAACGGATCTCCACCAGTGATTCCTGCGCCTTTTGCCTGCATTAATTCTGCTTCTATTATTGTGTCTTCAAATTGAGTTACTTTTCTTTCATTTGCAAATGTCACATCATTGCCATATTTTGCATCGGATAGTGGGCAGAAATAACATTTTCTTGGGCATAATCCTGTAACAAATAATACAAGTTTTTCTCCTCGAACACAATATTGGCACCCTTTGGGAAGTTCTTGATAATTATAGGAGTAATAGTTGTTTTTAGCTATCATTTCTTAATAAATATCTTATTCTCTTTTAAAATTATTGTTTTTAATCTCTTTTCTTAATTGATGCTCTGTTATTTCTTTGTTATTCTGTACAATAAATGATTAACATAATTCATTCTACCATCATTTGTAATTATTACATCATATGCTTGTTTAAAAAGTGGTGTGAGTGTTTCAACTTTTCCATTGAGAAAACCTATTTTGATTATTGTTTCGTGATCAAAGCCATTGCACATTTCTGCATCACTGAGGAGATCTCCTAAGAGAATAACATTTTTCCTTTTTCTAATTTCAGCTCCATAATCTGTTGTTTTAATTAATGCTTCTGTTTTATTCATTGAACTGATAATTGGCTCTTTGTAGCCAATCATATAATCATTTTCATTAAAAATAATTCTATTTGCAATAATATTGATATTTTTGGTTTTAGATTCTTCTTTTTGTAAATACTGCTCTGTTTGGAGATACGCTTCAATTAAGTTTCCAATTCCTGCTGAGAAAATTAATGTAGGAATTTTATAATTATTGATAAAATTAAAAAAATGATTACTTCCTTCTCTCATTACTATTTGTTTTTTTTCAATAATATCATTTAAAACTATTTTATTCATTTTATATTCAATCATTAAGTTAAGGACTGTTTTTGCCCATTCTTCCATTAATCTTGTTTTTTCTTTTTTTTCAAGAGTTAATGAAAGTTCTAATGCATGATAGTGTTCATATAATCTTTTTGTTTCTGCACGATAGATATCAGGGAGTAATGGATGGTTTTCAATATAGCCAAATGTTGTATTTGAGCGTATTCCTTGAACAAAAGCTTTTGTCAGTGTTCTATCGTAATCTGCAACAATGTGAAGTTGCTCTACACTTTCTTTTTTGATTTTCTTTAATTTTAATTCTAACTCAGAAGGATTGCTGATAATGATTCGAGATTCTTTTTCTAAGTCTCCTGTTATTATAAATTTCATGACAGGAGAAATTAATGAACATTTATAAATCAATTGTTAATTCTGCTCTCTATGCAATTAACTGATATGATTGAATTAGATCGTGTAATTATAGCACGGGAAACAAAGGATCTTTATAGAGTTTGTTATGGATCAAAAGAGTATGATATTCTAAAACGAACTGAAACTTTATTTGTAGCTCCATTAAAAACTATGGGACTTGAGCAGCAATTAACACAGACATTAGGTGAGGAAATTATTCAAACAGGAATATTTCAAGATAAAAAAGTTCCTACTGAATTTAAGGAAATAATGATGTTTCATATTCTTCGAAAGCAATGGTATCAAACTGAGCTTGGAATTGATCCTCTGCATGCACATCAATTAACATTGCATGATGAATTTTTATATACATTTAAATTTTTTGAACCTGAGCATGCACTTGCTTATTTTCAATTTGCAATTGAGTATCGAAAGAAACATTTTTCCTCAGGGATTGACTCTGGGCAGTTAGGAGTTTTTCCTGTTTCTTCTGCTTTAGGAAATTCATCTCAAGAAATGGTTTCATTCCATCGAATTGAATTACCATCTCTTAAAAAAAATGTATTTTTGTATTGTAATATTAATGAAAATGAAGGTATTTGGTTTCGGTCTCTTGAGAGGGAAGGTATTGTTTCTTATGAAGCGGTAATTACTGCAGTTCAAACAGGTATTTTTGATTTTATTCATCAAGGTAGAGAATTGTCATCATATGGTTCAAAACCTCTTTCGTTTCATCGCGCTGTTGTTTCATTGCAGAAAAAAGAGTTTCAAACTTTACTTGCTATTAAATTACAAGATGAGTTTAAATTAGATCGTTCTGTTATTTATGTTGATGATACTGTTCAAACATTAGAATTGTTAGAAGACCATTCTCATCTTATTAAAGTTAATGCTAATCAATATTCTGTATTGTCTCATTTAGTTGCTCGAATTGTTTCTTGTTATGCTCGATTTAATACTGATGATATGAAGTAAATTAAAAATAATAAATAAGCTAATAAATTATTCACATAATATCCATTTCTCAAATCATTTTTAATCGTACTTTTGGTTCTACTTTTTCTTTTACCCATTCGTAGCCTTTTAATTCTAATTCTTTGACTAATTCATTTCCGCCTTCCATGACGATTTTTCCATTCAGCATGATGTATACTTTATCTGGCTTAATGTAGTCGAGGATTCTTTGATAGTGGGTAATTAGCAGAATCGACATTTCTTTGTTCTGTTCTTTTACTGCATTGATCCCTTCAGAAACAGTTTTTAATGCGTCAATATCAAGTCCAGAATCTGTTTCATCGAGTAATGCTAAATGAGGATGTAATAATGCTAATTGCAATATCTCTGCTTTTTTCTTTTCTCCACCTGAAAAGCCTTCATTTAAAAATCGTTCTGCAAATTTGTCGTCTAATTTTAAAAGTTTCATTTTTTCTTTGAGCAATTTTTTGAAGTCCATTATTGAAATCTGCTGATTGGTAATTGCCTTGTATGCAGTTCTTAAAAAATTGGAGAGTGTAACGCCTCCTATTTCTGAAGGATATTGAAATGAAAGAAATACTCCTAATTTTGCTCTTTCATTTGGTTTTAACTCAAGTACATTTTTTCCTTTGTAGAGTATTGTTCCTGCATCAACTTTGTATTTTGGATGCCCCATTATTGTATATGCTAATGTTGATTTACCTGATCCATTTGGCCCCATTAAAACTGCTACTTCACCTTTTTTAACTGTGAGATTGATTCCTTTCAAAATCTTTTTATTTTCAACGCTTACTTCTAAATTTTTGATTATTAGTTCTTCCATCGTTTCACCTTGTTCTGCTATTTTTAATTATTATTAATGTTATTTTATTATTAATTTTATTAATCACTCTTCTTTCGCTTTATATTGAATGATTGCTTTTTGAATTGTTTTTAATCCAAGCAATGCACATTTGACACGCATCATTGAAAGTTGTATATTTCCAAGCATTTCAAAAACGTTTTCATTTTTTATTTCTAATATTTCTTTGAGTTTTTTTCCGATAACAAATTCTGTTACGATTGAGCATGATGCTTGTGATATTGCGCAACCTTTGCCAGTAAATTTTATTTCTTTGACTGTTTCATTGTCTTTTTCTAATTGAATGTTTATTTCAATTTGATCGCCGCATAATGGATTTGAGTCTGCTAATACTACATCAGGTTTTTTTAATTTTCCGCTGTTTCTTGGATTTTTATAATGATCCATTATTTCTTCCATGTACATATCCATTGTATTTAAGCTCTAAATATTTTTTTTACTTTTTGTAATCCTGAAATTAATTGATCAATATCATCGAATGTGTTATAAACATAAAAACTTGCTCGGACAGTTGCTGCTACTCCAAGTGATTTATGCAGTGGCATTGTGCAGTGATTTCCTGCACGGATGCAGATGTTATCTTGGTCAAGGATTGTTGCAATGTCATGCGGATGGATATCCTTAAGGTTGAATGCAATAACTCCTCCTCTTTGTCGTGCATTTTCTGGTCCGTATATTATAATATTTTTTATTTTCTTTAGTTCTTTGAGTGCATATTCAGTGAGTGTAATCTCATGCTTTCGAATATTTTCCATACCTATCGATTGCAGATAATCAATTGCAAATCCAAGTGAAATACCCTCTGCAATTGGCGCTGTTCCTGCTTCAAATTTCCATGGCAGATCATTCCATGTTGCATCATTTGAATCAACGGTTCGAATCATATCGCCGCCATACAGAAATGGATGCATTTTTTCAAGCAATTCTCTTTTACCATACAAGCAGCCAATACCTGTTGAAGCAAGCATTTTATGCCCTGAAAATACGAGAAAATCGCAGTTAAGCTCTTGCACATCGATTGGTATGTGCGGCACTGATTGTGCAGCATCAATGATTACGAGTGCTTTTTCTTCATGGGCGAGTTTTGCAATTGTTTTTACATCATTGATTGTGCCAAGCACATTTGAGATATGGGTAATTGCCACAATTTTTGTTTTATTGGTAAATAATTTCTTATCAATAATTAATTGTCCTTTTTTATCCATCTGCATGTATTTTAATTTTAATTGGAATTTCTTTGCTAATTGCTGCCATGGTACAAGATTTGAGTGGTGTTCCATTGGTGTGATAATTATTTCATCATCTTTTTGCAATTGAAACTGATTATCATCACTATTATTATCATTATTACTATTACTCTTATTATTATTATTATTATTATTTTGTTTTAGGAGAGTGCTATTTTGGAATGAATAGGCAAGTAAATTAATTGATTCAGTTGTATTTTTTGTGAAGATGATCTCTTCTTTTTTGCAATTGATGAATTTTGCAACTTTTTCATGTGCTAATTCGTAAGCAATTGTTGCTTGTTCACTTATTTTATAGATCCCACGGTGAATGTTTGCATTATAACTTGTGTAATAGTTTGTGATTGCATTGATTACTGCAGTTGGTTTTTGTGTTGTTGCAGTGCTGTCAAGGTAAATTATTTTTTTTCCGTTTATTGTTTTATTTAAGAGAGGAAAATCTAATCTAATCTGTTCTGCATTTAGATCTTTTTTTTCTAAATCTTTTTTTTGCATATTTTTTTCTTTTTTTTGTTTCATTGTTTAAACCTAATTGAAAAAAATCAGACGGACAGTTGACGGACATTCATCCTCAACTATAAATAGTTTGGATTTCTGTCCGTCTGATTTAATTATTTAATTTATTATGAATCGTTTTTTTAATTCTCTCAATAATTTCTTCTGAAATTAATTCTGTCCCAATTTGCTTGAGTAGAGAATCAAAAAATCCTTCGATAATAATCTGCTGCGCTTTTTCTTCGGAAATTCCTCTTGATTGCATATAAAACAATTTTTCTTTGTCGACTTGTCCGATCGTTGCACCATGGCTGCATTTGACATCATTATTATCAATGTACAGCATCGGGATAGCATCTGCTTCTGCTGTATCATCAAGGATTAAATTATCTTCTTTTTGGTAGCCAGTTGCATTGGTTGCATTTTCTTTGATGTGGATTACTCCTCTAAAAACTGCTTTTGATTTGTCTTTTACAGCGCCTTTTGCTATGATGTTTGTGTGCGTTTGTTCTGCATTATGATAGCAAGGAGCTGCAAAGTCAAATTGCTGCTGTTTGTCTGCTAAAAATAATGAAAAGTTGTTTACTCGCGCTCCTTTTCCATCTAAAAACGAAATTATTTCTTGTTTTGTAAATTTGCTTCCTGATGTGACTGTAAACCAATTCATTGTTGCATCTTGCGCAATTCTTGCTGTGTTTGTATTGATGTTGTAATAAGTATTGTTTAATGATTGTGATGAAATATAGTTGAGGGTTGCATTTTGGTTTAGGATTATTTCAGTGACTGCACTTCGATATGAAAATGTTGAAGGTATTGATTCTTGTTCTTTTGATGAAATCTCCTCTATAACTGTTAATTGCGCATTTTCATCAAGGTAAATGAAAATATGTTCGAATATGTTTTCTGTTTCTATTGAACTGATTATTTCAAGCGCTCTTTTTGGTGAACAATTTTTTGGAACATAAATAAAAAGTGTTTTGTTCATATATGCTTGATGATAATGAAGGAAGATATCCTCTTTTTTATTGCATTCTTTTTCTTGAATTGTTGTTGTATTCATGAATTGATCTTGAATTATGTTCTGGAATCTTGGTTGCAATAATGCTTCCCAAAGAGTGCAGATGATAACTCCTTGTTTTCTGATCTCATTAAATTGTTTGTTTTCGATGTATAATTGTATCTGAAATTTCTTTTCATTTTGTTTATTTGTTTCTTCATTTTGTTCTCTTAAACTAGCTTGTAATTTGGTAAAATTTAGTTCTCCAATATTAAGAATAATGCTGGTTCCATAGCGTAAGCTTGGTAATGGTAGGCTATTTGCTTTTCTTACTGCAATTATTCTTTTTTCCCGCAAGAAATCGGGTTCATTGTTTGCAATTGAAAAAAGATCGATGAATTCTTCTGCAGTTACATCTGCTACTTCTTCTGTTGTTTTATTTGCTATTTCTCCTGTAACTATTGCAGCTGATTTTGAAACCTTTTGCATTATGTTTGCTTTATGATCGTGGTTGTCATGATGATGGTTGCTACTCATAGTTGTTATCTCCGGCATTATTTTCAATTAGTTTTTATTCTTTCAATTGATTTTTTATCCAATTGAATTTTCCATTTCAAGTTCAATTAATCGGTTTAATTCAATTGCGTATTCCCCTGGTAATTGTTTTGTAATTGGTTCGATAAAGCCTGCGACAATCATTTTTCTTGATTCTTCTTCTGTTAGCCCTCGAGACATTAAGTAGAAAATATCTTCATCGCTAATTTTACCAACAGTTGCTTCATGTGCAACATCAACATTACTCTCTTTTATTTCCATGTAAGGAATTGTATTTGTTTTTGAATTTTTATCGAGCAATAATGCATCGCATTGGACTGTTGATTTTACATTTTTTGCACCTTTGATTATTTTTAATAATCCACGGTATGTTGTGATTCCGCCGTCTTTACTGATGCTTTTTGATTTGATTGTTGAAGCAGTGTTTGCTGCAAGATGCACTACTTTGCTTCCTGTGTCTTGATGTTGATCTTTGCCTGCAAATGCAATTCCGATGAAATCTGCTTTTGCATATTCGCCTTTTAAAATTGTGCAAGGATAGAGCATTGTAACACCAGAACCAAGATTGCCGTTAACCCATTCCATGATACCATTTTTCTCGACGACACTTCGTTTTGTGTTTAAATTATACGTGTTTTTGCTCCAGTTTTCAACGCTTGAATATCGCGCTCGCGCTCCTTCTAAAACATAGACTTCAACGCAGCCAGCATGTAAATTATTTTTTGAATAATGCGGAGCTGAGCAGCCTTCGATATAATGCATTTCTGCATCTTTGTCGACTATAATTAAGGTGTGTTCAAATTGACCAAGGCCAGCAGCATTCATTCGAAAATATGCCTGTAATGGAACTGTTATTTTTACTCCTTGCGGAACATAGATAAATGTTCCTCCTGACCAGACTGCAGCGTGGAGCGCAGCGAATTTATGGTCGCCAATTGGCACACAATTGGTCATGAAATATTTTTTGACAAGTTCTGGATATTTTTGCACTGCAACATCCATGTTTTCGAAGATAACTCCTTTTTCTTCCCATTCTTGCTTAAGATTATGATAAACAACTTCTGATTCGTATTGTGCTCCGACGCCAGACAATGATTTTCTTTCAGCTTCAGGGATGCCTAATTTCTCAAATGTTTTTTTTATGTCATCAGGAACTTCATCCCATGAATTGGTTTCTGCTTTTTCATCTGCTTGCGCATAATAAGTAATTTCATTTAAATGCAATGGTGTTAAATCTGGACCCCATGTTGGCAATGGCATTTCTTTGAATAATTGCAATCCTCGGAGTCGTTTGTCGAGCATCCATTGCGGTTCATTTTTCTTTTTTGAAATCATTCGTACAACTTCTTCATTGATTCCTTCTGCAGCTTTCACTACAAATCTCTCTTTATTTTTATGGTCGAACATATCACGGTTTATTTCTATTGTTTGTGTTGTCATTATGAGTCACCTCTATTCATTCAATCGCACTAACTACTTTGTATTTTATCTTATTATTTTATCAATTTTTATTTATTCTACGAATATGCATTACTGCAGCCTAATTTATCAGGGTCGCATCCTGCAGGGACTTGTGAAAATTGTTTGTGAACAATTCTTTCGCCAATTGGAAGCGAAGCTTTGTGCGATTTCATTTCATTCAATCGCACTAACCAACTTATTAGGGATTATTCTTACGAGTATGCATTGCTGCAGCCTAATTTGTCAGGGTCGCATCCTGCAGGAACTTGTGAAAATTGTTTGTGGATGTCGCAAATTACTTTTGATGCTCTGATAATTTTTAAAATGCGCTGCATTTCTCTGATAACATCTTCTGATGTTTTTATTTTTGTGACTGAGCCTTTTATCTCGATTAAAACTTCATCAGTTAATTTTGTTAATGAGCCTCGCTTTTGATTGATATACTGGCTCACGGTTGATTCTCTAATGCATAATAATTTTGCAATCTCTTTTTGTGATTTGCCTTCTTCTTTCATGTAGATTGCAAAATATTTTCGTACTGATGGAATGATATACATTACTTCGATTTCTTGCGGCAATGTTAGTTGTAAGTTCATGATTTTTACCTTGTGTTATTTTTTGACATGAGTCAATTTATCGTTAAAGTTCACAATAGTGAATTAACTATAGTGAAGAACGATTAGGGGGTATATAAAGGTTGCTTTGTCTTCTATAGTTTTTTTATAGATAATGGTTATTGATGATAGTAACTATTGTATTTTTTTGATCTTCTTTATGAGTACCTTTTTAATATTTGATTTATTTCCAACATATTATGGTAAGAAAACCAAAAGCTACTTGTCAAGATCTTTTTGACACATTGCGATATCCACCTGTCTATAAAACTTATTTTGAAATCAAGACTGAATTAGAACAGCAAGGGATGAGAGCTAGACATATGGATGGTGTTGTTTACTTAAAATTAGAAAGATGGCAAAAAGAAGGGTTTGTTGTTTCAAGTATCAGAGAGAATCTTGATGCGATGCAAAGAGATGGTGAATATTATGTTGCTTCTTATGAATATGCAAGGGCAGGACCTGGAGTTCCTAAAGAATTTGAAAATTCTGCATTTGGTGAATTGGAAAAAGTTGTGAGGGTATAATTTATTTAATCATATCCTCTTGGTATCATTGCCCAAACATTGTATCCTGGTTTTATGATGCCTCCTTTTTCAACCCAACCTGTTGTTGCTCTTTTGCCTAATGCTGCAGCTGGGAATTGAGATTCTAATTTTTCATTTTTATATGGTTCTACTAATGCTTTGCCTGCTATTCTGCAGGGTAATGCTTGCGCATAGACAACTAAGACTACATCTTCAGTACGTTTTGGTTCAAAGGTATCGTGTGGAGAAAAAACAAGATAGGTCATACTGCCTAATGTTGAAAGATCGTCAATGCCATCTATCAACAGATTAATGCCTAATAATTCAGGTGTTAGTTGCGGAGCAATTCCAAGATTTGCTGTTATTTGCGCAATTTCTGCAGGAGAAATTGCAGACCACATTCGATTGTTTCTTACCAAAGTTCCTTTTTCATATAATGTAGTAAATCTTCCGCCGGATATCGTTTCATATCCAAAATGTCTGTCGTCAACAATTCCTTCGAGAGTAAAGTGGAGCTCTTCTCTTTTTTCTGTAACAAAGTAATCATCTTCTTTGTAGTTTTTATTTTGATGCAGAGAATTGTAAACACTTATGACTTTTAATTGTGTTCTTTCTTTTTCAAATTTCATTGGTTTGAGAAATTAATTGAGGTATATAAATCTTTTGGTTTTGGTATTACTTAAGAGTCGTAATCAATGTTATCGATTTGTATTTTTTATAGAGAACTTTGCAAAATACGTTTTCATAAAAAAGTTCGAAAAATAAATTTTCGAACTCGTCTGAAAATATAAACAATTGCAAAGTTATCTTAGAGAATTTTGACAATTTAGTAATTATTCAAAATTCTCTTAAACTAACTTATTTACCCCAACCAAAATAATATTCCCAATTAATAATGCAGTTAAACTGTTGTCAATTATTGGAACAGTTATTAAGAAGACAACTGCAAGCACTGCAATTATTGCTCCATATATCCATTGTTTTTTTGTTTCAAATGGCGATGTTTTTGGTTCAATGAGCATGAAGCAGGCAAAGAATATATTTACAAGGAGAATTGAATCTAAAATGTTTTGATGTGTTATTATTGCGTAGATTGCAATGATTATGGTATGGCTGAAAAGATACGATGTTGTTAGCCAATAGCGTTTAATTCTGATAATCATTAAGATTCCATAGAGAATTGCAAGATAAATATTACTGATGATCCACCAGTTGCTTGCTGCTGAAAATAGAAATGTAACTGCAATTATTCCTGAAGCTGCTGGATTAAAAATATGTTTATTGCTTGTGTTGTATGTGAACGAAAATGATTTGAAAATATGTTTGACTGCAATTGCAATTGTTGCTGCAACTGCGATTATATACCATCTTGTTCCTGGAATCAAAATGCCTGCAATTAATAATGCTGAAATTAGTGCACTGTACGGAAATTCTATTGCAAATTGTTTTTTTTGAAATTTATCTCGCAAGAATTGGAAGAAAATATCGAGTGCAGCGCAGATCAGGATTGCAGTTATTATTTGTGGAATTGTTGTTTTGCCATTGTTCAAAATTCCAAGTGCGATCAAGGCGAGTAATGAGAAGAGCATGTAATGATACATATTAAAATAGTTGTAATATTTGTGGTATAATTCTTTTAAATCTACGCTCATTTTTAAAATGCTCCATCTTTATTTGGCGAGTTTGGTTTTATTATTTGCCCGCAATCCCACATTTCGATAATCTTTTTATTTTTGATGCGGAATAAATGGAAGGTGATCATATCTGTTTCTCCTTTGTTAAAAATAAGGTTCGAGTGTACTGCTACGAGGTCATTATCACAAAGTACATTTTTGATTGTAAGCTCTTTGATCGGCATTTGCTCATTATTGTCTTTCATTGCTTTTTTAAGATTAGAAAAACCTGCTGAAAAAAAAATGTTATGGTGCTTGCCCTGTAGATTAACGTATTTTTTATATGCTTCATCAATGTTGCCAGCTACAACTTGTTTCATAAATTCAGTTGCAATTTGTTTATTCTCTTCCATATTTTGTTCTTATTTTTTATTATTTATTAAATTTTTCGATTATTGTATTTAAATTATGTTTTTATTCTTTTGATCATCCTATTCTTTAATCATCTTATTTTTCTCATAATTACTACTCCTTAATTAATGTGAACATTATTATAGGTTATTGTAAATAATACCTTTTGTCTTATAACATGGGCTTAAAAAGAGGGTTTAAAACAATATTTGTTATCTTATTTCTTTTTTTACTCAGTATGCTGGCTGTTCAAGCAACTGATTATTCTGTAAGCATGAATACTTCTATTTCAAAAGTGGTGTATGGTTTAGGAGAAAATATTGAGTTAACGGGAGCAATTACTCAAGCAATAAAGAACAGTACAAATATTACAAATGCAACTCCTTTGGCAAGCAAAGCTGTTTCAATTAATATTACTTATCAAAATTTAACGACGCTTGTTTATCAAAATTATACCACTAATTCCCAAGGTGTATTTTATTCAAAAAGTGATACATTTCAGAGCGCAATTGCGCTAACAGCTCCAAATATCTCTGGAAATTATTATTTGATTGTTACTTATACTGATCCCAATGCAACTGTTTGGCATCAATGGCTTTTTTTTAATGTTGTACAAACTGTTGTTGATGGAATTATTGTCAATACTAATAAAGTCAGTTATATTGCAGCTGAGAAATTATCAATAACTGCAAAAGCATGGAAATCAGTTGATAGCAGCGAGATTGTTCAGTCAAATATTACTTTAAATGGTACTATACGAGATAGTTCAGAGGCAGTTCAAATGAGTTTTGGCTGTATTACCAATACCCAAGGAATTTGTGTTCTGAATACAACTGCTCCGAGCACTGTTGGTACCTATCGTGTTGAAATTAATAATTATACTACTTCAACTCTTTTTAATGTGCTTCCTTTTGATACCTATGTTTATATGAAAGATACGACTGGAAAAGTATTAAAAAGTGTTTATAAAAAAACAGATGGGGCAAGTGTTGAAGTGCAGGTAGCTTATAATGGTACAACTCCAACTGGTGATTATATTTTCTCTGGAACAATCAAAGATATTAATGGTAATATTGTTAAATTAATCAATAGCACAACTTTAAATTCAAATAATAGTTATGTTGATCGATTTTCTTTTACTATTGATAGTGGTTTTTCTGATGGCTATTATACAGCTTTTGTTTCTGTTGCAAAGTCAGGTGGTTCAACAGTAACTGCGCAAACAAGTTTTGAAGTGCGCACATGGACATTATTTGTTGATCCAAAACAAGAGCAATCAGGATTTCAATATGGTTGGAGCACATTTGCGAATAAAACTGTTTTTATTGATATTCTTCCTCTTGATACAACTAATGGTACTATCATTACTGGTGTTAATACCAGTACAATGACTATTAATGTGCTTGATTCTGCAGGAAATGTTCTGAATGCAAGCAATGCAACGTGGAATGCAAGCTGCCGAACAAAAGGTTGCTATCGTGCACAATTTATTATGCCAGGTGTAACAGGAAATTATAAATTGCTGGTTAAAGTAGATTATGGCGGCGAAGTACAAAGTTTTGAGCAGCAGCTTAATATTATTAGCACTTTTTTAAGTGCGACTTCAACAAATGAATATGCAGAATTAAAAGAATTGTTTAGTACGAATGAATTTATTTATGTCTATTTAGAGGGAAAAAATACGCAAGGCAATGCGGTTAGTATAACTGATGCTGATATTGAATCAATGACGTATTATAATGGAACTCCTCTTACGTATACTAATATTTCATTTGCAGCAGTTAATGCATCAAATAATATTTCAGAATATGGGTTTAATGTGAGTGCACAATTGCTGAGAATTGACACGCCAAAAGTAGGAGGATCGTATAATATTAAGATTCTTGCTAATAATAAATCATTGACTGTATATGCAACAGTAAAAGTAAATCCGTATGATATTTGCGCTTATCCAAAAAATACTCAGGGGCAAGTTTCTTCTGGTTATTATTATGTTTCTCAATTTAAAACAGAAGACACAATTTATCTTGAGCTCATTGTAAAAGAAGCATCGAATCCTTTAGGCAAGGCAACATCTGCAAATGTTAGTGCAAATGCAACTTATGGAAAAGGTTCTGGTTGCACAATTGATACTGCAACAGCGCAAGCAGTATCAAATGCAACAGTTACTATTGAGGAGGTTGTTAATTCTGATACAAACAGCAAAGCAACTCTCAATACAACTGCTTCAGTTTGTCAAGCTGATGATAACAGCGGAAAATATACTTGTACGATTCAACAAAAAAATAATAAGTGGGATAGCGGCAGATATCAAGTGAAATTAAAAGTTGAGAAAAATGGAATCATTGATATTGATTCTGCATTTTTTGAAGCAAAATCATTTTATCTCTATGCATATTCATCAAATTGGAGAAATAAACCTACGCAAGATATTGCATTTACTTTAAACATGTATCAAGCAGGAAGTAATTGGTGGCAAAGTTCTACTGGATTATCAGGAACAGTAAGTCTTGAGCGTGTTGAATATTGCGGCAGTGAAGGTTCTTGGCTTTCATCCTGTGTTGATATTGGTTATAATACAAGTGGATTAAATGCAAGTACGGTTACTTCTGGTTCCGGCAGTTTAACATTGAATGTTAATAGAACAACGACAAAACAATGGGCTTCAGGCAGATATCAAGCAGTTTTGAAAGCAACTGATTCTGCAGGCACTGTTGATTATGGGAAAGCATTTTTTGAAATTCGTCTTTTTGAAGCATGGGCAAATCCTATTGCAATTCCAACATCAGGCGGATGCACGTATAAAAGTTCATTTGGAAACAAAGAAAATGTTTCTCTTTATGTTCGATTAACAGCAGCAGGAAATTGGAATGATAATGGAGGTACAAGTTTAGGAGGACCTGTGTATGTTGCTGTTAAAAAGATTCTTGATGTAACGTCATGGCCTCCAAAAGAAATTTCTCCAAGCAGTTATAATGCTACGAATTTTACTGTCTCAACATCAAGCGCGCAATATTGGAGTTCTTGCAATGCAGGTTATATTCTTAATATCAGTACTCCGACGGGCAGATGGAATGAAACTGGATATTATAATGTTATTTTTGACATCAATGGCACAGAAACAGGTTCAGGCTGGTTTAATATAAAATCATTTAATGTTTATACTGAGCCAACGAATACTCTTGGAACAAGTTATCTTTATAATACTAATGGGAAGTCAACTATTTATTTTAAAGTATATACGAGCAAAGGTGAAAAATATTATCAAACGTTGACAGAAAGTGATTATTTGAACACGACAATTCAAGATATGGTATTGCGATTATGGGATTCATCGACGCAGCAGACAAAAGAATTAAATTATCCAGAAGATATTAATGTAACTGTTAATGGCAAGACGACATTGCTGATTAATGGAACTAATATTATTAATGTTTCAAAAAAAACAGGCAATTGGCAAACAGGATATTATTATGGAGAAATTACTTTGCTTGATACAGAAAATCAAACAGGTAAAGGCTATATTTATTTTAACGTGCAGCCATTTCGAGTTGAAACATCAAGTAGTCAATATGAAGTTTCTGCAAGCAGTAATATTTCTGCAACACTGACTCTGCGAGATCCTGATTGGTCAACAAATTCATTATTGATTGGCAATTATACAGTTGTTTCTGTATATGAAGATACTTGGTCAAATAGCGGTTCAACACGATATAATTATTCATTTACACCAACAGCTTTATTTAATACAAGCACTAATTTAACGATTATTCCTAACAGTAATAATTGGGGTAGTGGAAGCTATGGTGGTTATCATTATTTGAATGTTGTTGTAAAAGATGTTGATAATGCAATACAATCAGGCTGGCTTTCTTTTAAGACAGTTCCATTTAAAGTAACAATTAGTTCAATTGCAAATGTTGGAATAACAGGAAATCCAGTTGCACCGGTAACATTGCAAAATCCAACCTCAAGTGCAAGTCTTTCAGGAAATATAAGCAAAGTATATAGCTGGAGTAATACTGGACAAAAAACATATATTTTTGGCGTAGGTAGTTGTGTTTCAAATACTTCTTTGAGCTGCAGTATTTCAGGCACAGGAAATGTTACTGTCTATGCTCCTTTAGGTGGTTGGGATGATGGTTATACGTATTTGACATTTGTATTTACTGACGGAACAAATATTGTTGAATCATCGTCTAATTTTCGAGCAACACAAGTTTATACTGGCTGGTTTGATAATTATGATATATCGAACAATTGGAAATATTATGTAGGTTATACTGATAATGTACCTTTTAAATTAAATATTCGGGACAGCAATAATAATCCTGCAACAGTAAATATTACAGCAGTACAATATGCTGAAACTACAGAAAATTGCTGGCAAGAAAGTTGCAAGACTTATGTTACTCCATCGTGGGCTTTGCAAGTGGGAGGAATTAGTTGCACGAGTGGCAGTTGTTTTATTAACATTACTAATCCTGGCGTGTGGAAAAAAGATGGGCATTATGTTCGTGCAACTATTTCTGGAACAGCAGGAACTGCAACAATTAATGGAGGATTTTTTTGGGTGAAAGATTTAACAGCACCGAATCTTACAATTAGTTCTCCTGTAATTGGTTACACATATAATACAAGTTTTGTATTCACTGCAACTACAACAGAAAATACGAATTGTTACATCACTTTATTAAATTATAAAACGTTTAAGAACTGGTTTTGCTATCAAAATAATACTGGTATTTGCAATACTGCAACTTACTCTGGAGATAGTTATTATTATAAATATTTGGGAAAAGATTATTTTTATTTTACTCAGAATGAATCTGGTACAGGATCATATAGTAATGGAGCAACAGGATTAAGCACCGGAACAACAAGCCATAGTTATACATTTCCAATTGATATGAAAAATCAAAGTTATGGCATGCGTGTTTATTGTTATGATTCAGATTGGAATACTGCATCAGGTGATGTTGCATTTAAAATTAATGGAAGTTAGTGTGAAAAAATGAAAATACTTCAAACAAATAAAAATAGCAAAAAAAAAATCATAAAAAATAAAATTATTATTTTATTTTCTCTTTTAATAATGTTATTTTTTATACCAAATTGTTTTGCAGCACTTCGTATTCAATCAAGTTCATTTTCTTGTACAGGGCAAGCAGGTGTAAAATTAGCAGATACTTTTTCTTGTCAAGCAACTGTTGAAAATCCTGATGTTGCTGCTGCAAGCCTTACTGCAGTAACTCTTAATGTGAATGGCAATTGGCTTGAACAAACAGCATATACAGGTTCTGGATTTTCAAGCACAGTAAGTGCAAATGGCGGGACAACAACAGTAACTTTTTCTGGACTTCGTTCAACAAGTTCAGGAGCTAATTCGTTTTCAAATATTGCAATTGATAGTGTTACTGATACAAGCATGAGCAGCACAACAGTCAATGTAATTGATGTTCAAGCATTGAATCTTGTCAATTCTGCAAGCAGTGCAAAAAAAAGTGCGAGTTTTACGGTAACTGCGATTGTAACTGCAGGAGGTAATATTGATGCAACTGCTTCAATTGCCGGTTGTACACTTGCAACAGGCGAAACAAGTTCAAAAAGTTTAGGAAGTTTAAGTCATAATTCGCAAGCTTCAACTTCTTGGGAATTAACGATGGGAACAAGTTCTTGTTCGTATACAGTAACTGTAACTGCTTCAAAATCAGGAGCTTCAACTTCAAAATCAAAATCAGATTCTGTGACTTGTAGTGATTGTAGCTCAGGAAGTTCTGGATCAAGTGGTGGCGGCGGAGGAGGCGGTGGCGGTGGTGGAAGTGCTCCAATTAAAACAACACAAGCAACTGCTCCAATTGTTGTACCAATACCGCCATTACCTGCAGGATTAGGTGGAGCTTCAAAAGCTGCACAAGAACCAGAGAAAAAAGTCGAAACAGAAAAAGGTGAATTGGATAATCAAGATTCACAATATAGCAAAAATGCAATTGCCGCAAAACTGCAAAAAGCATCGCAAGCTGCAGAAGATTTAGCAGGCATGGCATTTGGAGTTATTGGGTTATATCCAAAACAAGGTGCAGTTGTTTTTCTGATTGTTCTTTTAATAATTCTTGTAATCTTTATTTATAAGATTGTGAAATTGAATAAGGGAAAAAAGGAGAAGTAATCCTATGTCCTCTTAGAACTATTTAATCATAATCACATTTTTAAGAATTTTAAAGTCATAATCTCCTGTGACAATATTAGCATTTATCTTCTTAGCCGTTAAAATGATGAAAACATCTGCTAAGCTAATCTTTTTATTTAAACTCCTCATTTGTACATATAACTCTCCAATTTCATCCGCAAATGGTACATCTGGATAATAAACTGTAGAAAGAGAAAGTAATACTTTCTTTGCTTCAGAAAATGAGATATGCAATTTTTGGAAATGGCATGATAATTCTGCAATAGTTATGATATTTGTATGAACAATATTATTTGTATTTTCAACAATTAACTTTACTTTTTCACCTGCATTTGTTCCAGAAAAATATTCTACCCATGCACTAGCATCTATAACAAAGTGATTCATTTTTCCAATTGCCCTTTAAATTTTCCTTCTTTAGAAAAAGGTGTTAATTCTTTATGTAATCCAAAACCACTTTTTCTTATTTTTCCAATTTCTATTTTTACTGTTTGATTTTCTATTAATCCTTCTTCTTCTACAACATTTCTTGGAATAGTAACTACTAATGATCCGCCTATTCTTCTTGTTTTAGTTATAGTTTCCATATAACATGATATATAATTAAGTTATATTTAAAGTTTTCTTTTAAAATTCAAACATTTATCCCTTAAAAGTAATAAACTTAGTTACATTTAAAAAGAGAAATCATTTTCTCATACAAATGGAGAATGATTTAAGCAGAAAACTCATAACATTTGAAAATGATCCTAATCAAAAAGATATTTGTCTCCAGAATGAGTTATCTATATCTGAGTTAACTTTAAAAGAAATCAAACGAAAGAGAACAAAACGATATACACTTTTTGCGGATAAGCTAGTAGATATTGGTACTTTTGTAAAAGATGCAATGCTTGAAACAGATTCTAAAAGAAAATATCCATTAAGTTCTTATTTTACCGGTATGTCATTAGCTGCATTAGCATTTGATGATTGGGATAACCCAAAATCATTATCTACAAAAGTGAGTGAAGCAATTGTTAAGAGGTATAAAGAAGATAAAAAAGGTTTAGAAGCATTTCTAGGAATGAATGTTCCATCAATGCATCTCTTTAGGCAGGAGATAGGTTTATACACAGGAAATTTAGAAGATGCAAAGATGATTTGGAAAAATATTGATATCTCTGCTGATGATTGGATGTATAATATTCAATTGCCAATGAAATTTGATGAGAAGCTTGCATTTATTTTAGGAGTAATTTGGGCAGATGGTTGTTATAATAGTGGTACTAAAGAAATTCAATTAAGTTGTTGTGAAGAAGATACACTTTTTTATACAACTGTAGTTAATCCTTTGTTAGAATATCTTTTCAATAAATCATTTAAAATTGATGATAATCGTAAAGATAAAAGCCGTAAAGATAAAAGAGAACCACGGGATACAACAAGAATTCATATGCAATCAACAGCAATTTGCAGTTTTTTAATGAATGAATTTGGATTTCCGAGAAAAAAAGAAAAATATTCTATTCCAAATTTTGAAACAATTGATTGCTATAATGAACTATCTTCAAAAGACAAATTAACAGTTAAAAAACAATTCTTCGCAGGAATTATTAGTGCTATGGGCACTTATCAATATAATATTTCTAGAAATTCTCATTCTCTTACTTTATATGATATTGATAGAGTATTTATACAATCACTGAATGATTTAGCGAAAGAACTAGAATTATTTCCTCATTATTTTGGTCGTATTCAAAAGAATAATAAAACCTATGGAACAATTATATTTAATGGTCCAAATTGCAAAGAATTATATCAACAAAATTATGTTCGTAATCCATCACTTTATGCATTTGACAGTTTAGTTAAATTATTGTAACTAATCACAACCTTTATAAATTCCTCTAACGACAGTAATGAAAATGGCAGCAAAAAAGTATTTTACAACCATTTCATTAACAAAAGAAGAAAAAAAGCAAATGAAGAAGCCATTTAAATTAAAAGATGGAAAAGGATATTCTAACTGGTATTAAATTTTGTTCACTAAAGTGAACAAAATTTGTGAATCTTTTGTTTTATGATCGTATTATTAATTGGGATTATTAATCTTTATTATTTTGTGGGTATGTTTGTAGAGTTAATGATTAAGGCGGATTGATATGGTAGGCATCAAAGATGGAGTAGATAGTAAAGCAGTACTTCTTTTATCGGGCGGCATTGATAGTCCTGTTGCTGGGTATCTTGCAAAGAAAAAAGATATTGATCTCGTTGCATTGCATTTTTCTCTTGAACCGTATACAGATAATATTGCAGAAATTAAATCGCAGAAACTTGCTGTTATTATTGGCTGCAAACAAATGTTTGTGATAACGATTGGTGAGATTCAGGCATTTTTTGCAAAACAGTGCAATCATCGATTTTTTTATATTCTAACACGAAGATTTATGCTTCGTGTTGCAGAGAGAATTGCAAAACAATATGATTGCAAGATGCTGATTACTGGCGATAATCTTGGGCAAGTTGGTTCGCAAACAGCAGAGAACATGGTTGTGATAACAAAAGCAGTTTCTTTGCCAATTATTCGGCCATTGCTTTCGTTTAATAAGAATGAAACAATTGCAATTGCTCGTGAAATAGGTTGTTATGATATTTCAAAAGGGCCAGAGATGTGCAGTGTGCTTGGACCAAAGAATCCAGCAACAATTTCAACAATTGAGCGAATTGAATCTGAAGAGCAGAGAATCAGCAATTATGAACAATTGGTTGAAGAAGCAGTGGCGAATGTGAAAGTTGTAGTTGTTTGAATATCGTTGTGATTAAATAAATGGATATATCTTTTTATATTACCTCATTATACTTTCTCTATGAATACTATTCCAGTCTTTATCAAAACAAATCCAGATTATAAACCTGAGTCTTTATTTGATATTGCATCTTTAGCTGAATTAGAGCATTTTCCTCAAGATGTGGTGAAAAGAAGATTTTCTAGAACAGATTTTGCTGTTAAACTCGCAGGAAGTATTGGGAAAATTCCTGCAGAAATAGTTGAAGAGATTTACAAGTCAGGTGGACGAGAAGTAGTTCAATTTTCAGGCATTGGCACACTTGTTGAAATTGCTAAGGGTACACTTGATTCTCTTCTCAATAATGCTGCAATTATTATTCAAAGCAATCCTTTTTCTACACTTGAATTACAAGCGCAAGCTTTACGATTCCAATCATTTCCTGCAGTTTTTTTTAATGAATATCTAATTAATCGAGATATTTCTGTTGTAGATAAAAAAGTGCGAGAAATGAAATTGACCACTGATACTCCATATTGGATTTCTTCAGGCTATCAGAATCAAAAATCAAAAGTAGGAACGCGACTTATAGATAATTGCGTTAATATTTTATTATTAATGCATGAAGAAAATAGGCTTCAATTGGGTGAATATATTCAAAAATATCAAGCATTTGTACAGAAAAATGATGGTTTTTTATCTCCTTTGGATATGGGATTTTCAGAAGAGGCAGCTGTATATTGGGAACGATTAAATGCACCTAAAGATGCTCCAGTACAACTATTAAATAATCCACTGAGAGGTTCTTCAATTCCTGCAGTATCAATTGATGCATTAAACAATTATTATCGAACAATGCCTCCAAAATTTGCAATTGTTTCATTGAAAACAGAACAAGTTGCAGCATTTGAACAAGAGAATATTGGCGTTGTCTATCGAGAATTAATTCCTGCAGCTATTATTGATGGCACTGAAGATTTTGCAGTTTCTACAACGATGAGGCTTTGGAATCGTGGATTTATGCAGCGATATTCTCAGCCAAACGTATTTGGG
>OBEQ010134822.1_pt1 | contig 46842 bp, 44 predicted proteins | sample 1670901 | NCBI WGS metagenome assembly OBEQ01 (sample SAMEA104232315, study PRJEB22302) | groundwater metagenome | biome: forest; feature: aquifer; material: groundwater | place: USA | collected 2011-08-07 | depth 5.4 m
CTATTAGTTGACCACGCATTATAAAGTCCAGTCACAGTCTAGTGGGACCCAGCTACTTTTATGAATTAATTTCAGACCCAATCTATAGTGACATCATTAGTGGGAATATACCACCATAATGGGACAATTTTGGATCCATTTTTGAAATATAATGTAATAATTATTTTCATATTTTTGCTTTTTCTGTAATTATTTCAAATTTTTCTTCCAGTATTTTATCGGCCATTACTTTATAATAAGGGCGTTTTGTCTCTTGTACCGTGCTTTGCAGCATCTGTTGAAACACCGTTTGGAACGACGCACTCAGCATTTTTGGAATGGGTAAATTACCATCGAAAATTCGATGATCAGCACTGATGGAAACGGGTAACACATCCTTGGCTTCAAAATTACTGATGGCCGGGCCTACGAGCAGATCAAGTCGGAAACCATCGAAGTGGCTACTAAATTGCTGGATGAGCTGGAAGCTAAAAGCCGCTCATGAAACTTCAATTTTATAATAGTCTTGGCCGCCAAGTGGCGGCCTTCCAACCGATCCAAGCCGGCAAAGTCCGACTGTACACCTGTGGGCCGACGGTTTACGATTATGCTCAGCTTGGTAATCTGCGAACCTTTGTCTTTTATGATACGCTGCGCCGAACTTTAGAAGCTAATGAATACCAAGTCCAGCAGGTTATGAATATTACTGATGTCGGGCATCTAACGAGTGACGCCGACGAGGGTGAGGATAAGCTAGAAAAAGGTGCCAAAAGTCAGGGAAAATCAGTTGGCGAGGTAGCCGAGTTTTATACCAAGGCTTTTATGGAGGATGTTCAAGCCTTAAACATCTTGGAACCGCGCTACGCCAAGGCCACTGATTTTATTGCCGAGCAAATCGAAATAATCAAGCTTTTGGTGGCTAAAGATTTTGCTTACCAAACCGAGCAAGCCATCTATTTTGACGTTACGAAATTGCCGAGCTATGGCCAGCTCACTGGCCAAAAACTGGAAGATAAAGAAGTAGCGGTGAGGGATGAAGTAGTGACCGATAAAAATAAGCGCCATCCTCAAGATTTTGCGCTGTGGTTTTTTACAGTCGGTCACTTTGCCGAGCACAGCTTGCGCTGGCCCAGCCCCTGGGGCGAAGGCTTTCCAGGTTGGCATTTGGAATGCTCAGCCATAATACACGCTACGCTTGGCGACCCGCTAGACATCCACGCCGCTGGAGTTGATCTTATAGGCACCCACAATACTAATGAGATGGCCCAAACCGAAGCGGCTTTTGGACACCAACTAGCTAATTACTGGTTGCATAGCGAGCACCTCTTGATTGACGGCCAAAGGATGGGCAAAAGCTTAGGCAACTTTTACAGCCTGGCAGACGTTGTAAAGCGGGGGTACGACCCGCTATCTCTAAGGCTTTTATACCTGCAGGCCCATTACCGAACGCAGTTGAATTTTACTTGGGAAAGCCTAGGCGGCGCGCAGCAAAACCTCAACGATTTAGGCGCCTGGGCGGATCTTAAGCATCAACCAGGCGCCTTAAAAGCCGCCAGCCAAGAAGAGATTAGTAAGTTTAACGCTGAAATCGACGAGTCGCTGGCCAATGATTTTAACACGGCCCGTGCGCTGGCGGCTATCAATGGATTAATTGATAAAGTCCGGCCGGCAGCTAATTTACTAGCTAAGATAGATGAGCTGCTCGGGCTAAAGCTCTCCAGGCGCCCAGATATTAATGACCAGCAAAAAAAACTTATTAGTGAGCGTCAAGCGGCGCGGCAAGCTAAAGACTGGGCCAAGGCTGATGAGCTACGACAAAAAATTGAGAGCCAAGGGCTTAGCGTTCGCGATACAGACAGCGGGCCGCTGTGGAGCAGGCTTTAATTTAAAGACCGGTTTTTTCGATGGCTGGGCTGTGGTGCTGGTGGCGTTTGAAATGATCCTCCAGCACGATTTTGATTGTGCTAGCCGCCGGAATGGCTATAATGGCCCCCAGAATCCCTCCAAAACCAACCCCAATTAAAGCGGCGACGAACACCATCAAGGGAGTTAGCTCGTTGAGTTTAGACTGCAGATAGGGCTGGAAGGTGTGGTTTTCTACCAAGAAGTAAACTATAAAATAAATAGCCATGACCAGCCCCAGCGTTGGCGAATTAAGCAGCGCTATCAAACAGACGATAACCGCCGCTATGGGGTTACCAAAGAGCGGAATAATGCCAAAGACGGCCACTATTCCAGCCAGCGCCAGGGCATTGATGCCCACACCGATAATATGGCTAGCCACCTCTAAGGCTATAAAGGCGAAGAAACCCGCCACAAAGGCTAAAATTACTTGACCATTAACAAAGCCACTGACCGCTCGGTATACCCGCTGGGCGATTCTTTTCTGACGGATCCTTTCCTTGTCCGCCAGGGTTCCCCAATAAAGTTCCAACCACTGGGGGCCTTCTACCAGCATCATGAAAGTCAGCACCAAAACCGCCAGCACCGAGGCAACAGCTTCGGCGATTCGTTTGCCGGTATTCAGTAGCGCGTTGCCAAAATTTCCAAAATGAGAAGTAAAATCCCGGGCGCCTTGGTTCAGTTTTTGATCTATATGATAGCGCCGGGCGGTTCGGGCTAAGCTGGAATCTTGGCTTTGGAAATTTTGGACGGTTTGGGGTACGTCCTTAATAAAATCTCTAGTTTGCTTAACTAGTGGTGGAATAACTAAGGTAAAAAAGACCGCTAAAAAAGCCACTACCAGCATATAAGAAACCGCCGTGGCCCGGACTCTACTACGTGTATGGAAGTGGCGGCTTACCCAGCTGACAACCGGGTTGAGCGCTAGCGCCAAAAAAAAGGCCGCGAATATCAGCGTTAGAACGTGCGCCACCCGGCCAATAAAGTGGTAAGCCGCGGTGGCCGCCAGAACCCATAAAATTGTCCGGACAATTGTCCGGTTAGTAATATTAACGGTAACCTTAGCTGGTGGCATCTCGGGTCTAATTATGCCTTTTTTGTTGATGCTTGACAATTGCCTGGCGGTACAAATCTACCAATTGGCCGCCCACTACCGCCACGTCGTATTGCCCAACCGCCGCCTGCTGCCAACTATGTAATTTGCCAGCCAGTTTTTTATCGCTCAGCAGCCGGTTGAGCAGTTCAGCCAACCCAGCGCTGTCTTTGGGATTAAATAAAAGCCCGGGTTGAGCTCCCAGCACGCTCTGGTAACCGGCGTTATGGCCGCCAATTACCACGCCAGCTCCGGCGGCCATAGCTTCAATTAAAACGATGCCAAAACTTTCTCCATACAAAGACGGGAAACAGGCCACGCTGGCCGAGCTTAACAGTTTTGGTTTGTCGGCCTCGCTTATATAGCCAGCTAGCTTAACGCGATCCGCCAAGTCATGCCGTTTTATAAAGTTCTCTAGGTTCTTTCTCTCGGGTCCCTCACCAGCGATAGTTAGATAAGCCTGCCGATTATGACGGTTAAGCAGGGCAAAGGCCTTTAAAAGCTCGCCGGCTCCCTTTCTTTTAACCAGCCGGCCAAGGAACACGATATGATTGGCGGCGGGCTGTTGGGTACTAGAAAACTTTTTTAAATCAACGGTGTTAGGCACTACCACCGAGTCGGCGCCAAAAGCAGTTTTGGCGTAGGCTTGAGCGGCCGTACTAACGCTAATAAACGAGTCAAAGCGGCCAAAACTTTTACCATAAACCAGCCTCAGCAGCTTAGATCCAAAAACTGTTACAAAGTTGGCCGGGAAAATATGAAACGTGCCAACCACCGTGGTATCGCTTTTTAATCGCTTTATAACTTGTTGCGCCATGAAAGGCGAGTAAGGAACCTGGACGTGCGCGATATCAAACTGATTTTCTTTTATAACTTTTTTAATTTGCTCAAGCCGCGGCAGCAGTGAAATAGATAAGCGGTTACCGCCCCAGGCCATTTTCAAATTTCTGGACAGCGAGTATACCTGGCCACCGCCCCAGCTGGTCGATTTTGACTCACCAGCTAGATAAGTAACATTATGCCCATTGGCGCTCAGCCAAGCGCCGAGCGTCTTGACGTACTGGGCCACGCCGTCGGTGCTATCGAGGGTGTCGTCGTACAAAAAGCCGACGGATAAACCTGCGTCCTTTTTTAGCACTGCCTTTTCTCCCGGCCAACTTTGATTTGTCCCTCAAAACTAGAGCTTCCTTATAAACAGCTTCGTATTGGTCGATAACTTTTGGGTAATCATACTTTTTAACTTCTTTCAAAGCCCAGGAAGTCATTAATTTGCGCTGCTCATTATCAGTCAGAAAAAGCGCCAGCCGGTTGGCAAAGTCCTTAGTAGCCTGGGGATCAACCAAACCCACCCGGCCGTGCCCGCTCATAACGCTGGCATAACCTAGGTTATTGCCGGCCACTAAAGGCGTGCCTTCGGCCATGGCTTCCAGTAGCACAATCCCGAAGCCTTCACCATAAGGCGAAGGAAAACAGGCTAAATCGGCGTTGCCCAAAAGATGGCTTTTTTGCTCATCAGATACGTAACCTGCAAACGTCACATTTTTAATTCCTTCGATACGTACGAACTGGCGCAGCCTATTAGCCCGGACACCCGAGCCGGCAACTATTAAATGGACCTTTGGGATTTCTTTAAGAAGCTCGGCAAAGGCCAGCAGCAGCCAGTCAACCCCTTTGCGTTTTTCTAGCCGGCCAACGTAGACGATAGTCTTGGTACCCGGGCCGCTTAAAGGCTGCCTTTTCTTGACAGGTTTAAAATCGCTGAGCTGCACACCGCACGGTATATATTTAATATTTTCAATCAATTGCCTCTCTTTGGATGAGCCCATGTTAGCTTTATTGATTAACATGCCCGCCGAAGCGGCTGAAGTGGCCGTAAAAATATGCATCTTTCTAAGAAGAGGCACCCCGTATGGTTTAAAAATTGTCCAGGATTTCCCAGCCGCCGTATCCATGAGGTTAGCGTGGAAAGTGCCAACATGCGCGGCTTTAGAGTGCTTTACCATCTGCCAAGCTAACATTGGAATCCAAGGTTCGTGGAAGTTTATGACGTCGAATTTTTCTTTTTCGAGTACTTGGGCGATCTCCTCGCCATTGGTGGGCATCCCCCAGCTACCCTCGGTGCCAAAACCGCCCTTGAAGGCCCTGGTAATGCCAAACAACATATAATCCTGCGGCGCCTCGCCCTTATAAGTAGAGGGGCGTTGAGTTATAACTTTCACGGTATGACCCTTCTTCTTCAAGCCCTCGTGTAAATGCCTAACTACCTGGGGAACGCCGCCGGGCCGGTCTAACATATTGTAGGGACAGACCAGGGCTATTTTCATCCCGTTAGAGCCCTTACGGATATCAGTTTATTTTTAGTTATAGTTCGGATACATGGACCCATTTTATAAAATAGACTCGTTTTGACAGGGCCTCTAACGGGATTCATTAGTTTTTAGTATACTTTAGTTTTTCTTATTTAATAAGCGCAGCAACGAGCGGGGGATATAAGGTTCGGCTTCTTTAGCCGTAGCCAGAATTGACGGGGCGTGCGCTGGGCCCTTAGACTTAACAAGTTGGAAGTCCTTATAAATAGCACGCATGTGTTGCTCGACCTTTACATTATTAAAGTAACGGTCATGGTCCATCGTCACGTGATGGACCGCTAAATTAATATGCTGGCCCGTTAAATCTAAAGTAAACATGGATACTGCGATGTCCATATAAGTCCGCGGGTCGTTGCACTGCCATAAGTGAATTTCAAAATCGACTCGCTTTTTATATTCCTCCTTATCCCCGTCACGAATTTTAGAATTGGCAGCTTTTACAAACAGAGGCTCAAGGAATTTGTAAGCGATCCTAATAAATATTGGTCGAAAGACTATATATTTCACAAAGGCCGCCGGTAATCGATTGGATAAAACTGACGTTGTCCAGCGAAATATAAAAAATGTCCGGCGGTTATAAACAAAGTCGCCTTTGTGCGTGAAGCCAGTTTGGCTCAGCAAAATATCAATTTTTTCGGCGATCTCTGGATGTTTTTGCAACATCCGGGTGACTATCATAAAGCCCAGACTAAAACCAGCAATACTGAATCTTTTATTCTTATAACGCAGCTTAATAAAAGCCGCTAAGTAGTCGGCCATATTATCAAGCGACGGCTTTTCGCCGATTTTATAAAAAGGATCCATACCACCAAAGCCTGGTAAATCGGGCACCGTAACTCCAGCGTACTGGTTCAAATAATCAGCCACCCCAAAATAACGCTCCAGGCTGGAATGGTGGCCATAGATATAAAGAATTTCAGACGTTTTGCCTTTGGGGGGAAGCATGCGTATCATACGCCCCGAAAGGCCATTCATATTAAGCGGCAGAATATAGTCTGCCGGATTTTTGGCAGTTTTAGGCATTACTAAGTTAGATTATAATTTGTTTTATTTACTCTGTAAAACTTAACCTTTAAGGTGTTACAATATATCAGGCTCTCAAATTATATTTAGGGAAAAAAACAGCCCGAGCAGCGGATTCATTCCGTGCTCGGCGCGATGAGAAAAACCATGGGTTTGTCTCATAAGGCGAAGCCGCAGATGATGGGACGTGGCCAAGTGGTAAGGCACCAGGTTTTGGTCCTGGCATTCGTAGGTTCGAATCCTACCGTCCCAGCCATCCTCCGTCGCTCCGGTTGTTTGCCGGGGCTATGGAGGATAGATGGCTGTCGGCTAGGATGAGAACCGCCTTTTGCGTAGCAAAAGTAGGTTCGTTGGAGCGAGGCCACGCGCAGAAGCTAGCTTCGAGCATGGTCGAGCGGAGAAGCGACGAGTCCGCCAAAGGCGGACGAGGGAAGCGCTATCCTACCGTCCCAACCACGTAGTGCACCAAAGGTAACCGTATTGCATAGTAATCTTTTTTACAGAGTTCATAAAGTTATTGTATCGCCAAGTTTATTAAAGTCTAGTTTTAGCTTCAAAATCTGTCATATCTGTTAAAAAGGTTCGAATCCTACACACGTCCTTAGCATAAGCGTGTTAGAATGTTGTTGAAAGTATAAGCGTGGCTAGATTACTTAAAAATCAAACCCCTCGACCCATTCGGCTAAGGCTCAGGGTCGCCCTGAGTTCATCGAACGGGCGACTGGGCTCGGGGCAGGAAGGCTTTCATATCACTGCGGTGGTTCTGGTGCTATTGGTTGTGACGGTAGTGGGCGCTGTCGGCTATAAAGTTCTCAAAAACCAAAATACCGACAAGAAGCACGCTACTCCAACCGCCTCCCAGGTTACTCCAGCCACAACCAACGCTTTCATTACCAGCTCTCCAGTAGACCTGGCTCAGATTGCCAAGATTTCAAAATTTCGTAGCTGTGAAGGCCACGATTCCAGCGGCTACAATACAGACAACGTAGCAGAGACCAACCGCTCGATGAAGCATTATCTTTTACCTATTGATTCGCTGACCGGCAGCATCGGTAAGGTCAAGGACAACGCACCTTTTGATGGAACCATTATAACTCTCTTTCCAGAGGATTCAGGTCATGGCAACCAGATGTGGATCCAGTCTACCGCTGACCCAAGCTGGGTTATTATGCTGTTTCACCTTGATACCACCCTGACAGTCGGCACGACCGTGAAATCCGGCGGCCTTGTCGGATATGCCAGTCTAGGAGCTAAGGAAAATAGCTTTGATGTGGCTCTCTTGAAGACAGACGCAACTACCCTCTCCAAGATACAAGAAGTCTTGAAGAAGATGGCTTCCACAGGTAGGTTCTCTGACGCCGATCAAGCCAATCCTCCTAAAATGATCTACGATTCTTTTCTTTTACATATGAGTCCTTCTGTTACTGCCGCTTATGCTGCTCGCGGTCTTACTCCCGCTACCAGCATCATTAGCAAGACTGCACGTGACGCCCAACCCTGCACCTTTGGGGGTCCTATGGATCCGGCGAGTTGGGTCACACTCAATTAAAAAAATACTCGAGCTCCAAACATCAAGCACTTTGCTCACTCCACCTAGCAAATAGGCAAAGTTCTAACTTCGTTCACTACGCTGTACCAAATATAAGCGTTATAACTTCTGTTCTTGGAGGTCTTTTTGTTTGTAAGCCCGGTGTGCAAAAGCACCGATGCTATACTTTTTTTAGCCATGCTCAAAATACATAAAGATAACTTTCCTCTAATCGAGGTAGTATTTGTTAGCGTAATCCCAACTTTCATTATCGCCACTGAACTTTATATATTCCATATCGTTCATCATACTTTTTGGTCGATTTTACCGTTTATAGTCTGGTTGGCTCTGGTCGGTTATATAATTCGTCTCCGGAAAATAACTGCACGCCAACTTGGCTTTAATAGCAATAAGTTGAATGGGCTGGCTCTTCATGTGGCGGTTACGGTCGCGGGCTTGGTAGTCGCTTACGGCTTAGCCTTGGTTCTGCATCGCCATCTCAAGTCAAATTCACTAACTGGCATTCATTTTCAGTTTGGCTTTTTACTAACTGCATTTGTACAAGAAGTTATATTTCGAGGCTATGTAATGACTATTTTGGAAAGTAGATATTCAAAAAATGTGGTACTTATGGCCAGTGCGATTTTATTCTCGCAGGTTCATGCGCCTTTTCCACCATTGTTGCTAAGTGTCTTCCTAACCTTTACTGGCGGTATTGTATGGGGTTGGCTCTTTATGCGATTTCGTAATATTTATCTTCTAACAGTGTCGCACGCCATACTTAATTTTGTTTTTGTGATGCTGGGATTAATTAGTGTCCCATCAATTAAATTCTAACCTAATTATGAAGGTTCTAACTTCGTTCACTACGCTGCAGCAGTCAAAATAGTTCTAACTTCCTCTACTACGGGCAGCCATGTTTACAAAATACCCTTTTGATGGTATTTTATTTTTAAATGAGTGTGCTAGCAATCTCCAGAGAAAAAGCTCCTTTATTAGGGGTGCAGTTTGATGTAGTTAAGCTCATTGAAGTGGAACCAGCCCTTCAATCAGCTGCAGAGTCAGCAATCACAGCAGTTTGGCGTCGTCATATGAATGAACCGACTTCAGTGAATCTTAGCTTCGCATCAGCAGTCATACTTCAGCTGCCAAATGGCACGACCGAACCTGTCGAAGCTTTATATCAAGGAGATACAGATACCATAATGATTGCACTCGGAACTTTACGCGAACATTATCCTGAAGCTCCATTAGAAGTCGTTACTTCCCTTTACGCTGCTCATGAAGCCAGGCACAAGGTGCACTATGCCATTGGAGACATTCCTCCAGATCGTAACGAGGGAACAACTAGCGACGCATACCTAGCTAGTCGACATGAAGTCGAAGCTTGGGAGAGTGCTATGGATGCTTTCTCCGACATTTATCCCTATACTTTGATCGATTTGTCTTTGGGTTCACGTACATATACTAATCGTAAGCTCATATACTAATATTTCTCTTGTAGCCATAATTCTAACTTCCTCCACTACGGGGAGCCAAGCATAAGCATTTTAGAAGAAGCGCTTTGTATGTTGCTCATGCTTGCAATAATTTAAATCGAGGAGCATTTTATACATAATGTTGGAGAAGCTTATAGAACAGTATCCAGACAGTGGTGGTGGCCAATCTCAATTTGAGACCTACGATGAAGCGGCAGAAGTTATTGCTGGGTATTGGCAAGGTGATGTCCCAGAAGAATTATTAAGATCTATTCAAGGACTGGGCGACCCAGAAATTTATAAACAGGCAATTCGCTTTGCTGAAGAAGCAACTGCAGAAGACCCGGAAGCAAAGGGTAAGCTAAAAGCAGCAATAAATTTTCTTTGGAAAGATTATGAAGCTGGCTCAGGTGCTCATTTGCTTGTTGAGGCAGAGGAGGCTTTTTCAACAATAAAAGAAATAAGAGAATTACTGGAGGCAGATCCAGGAGCAGTAAGTACTAGAGATCTAGTGGTAATAGCTCAAAGAGACATTAATCCGGGTGTAAGAGCCATGGCAGCTGCTGAACTTGGGCGGAGAGCAGAAGTAAGCGGCTGAGGGTAGTACCCAGTTCTAAGTACGTCCACTAGTGGGAGCCATTCGACTACGCTCACGGTTGTAACCAAGCATACTCCTTCGTCCGCCCGAGGCAGACTACGGGAGCACGAGTAAGTCTACTACTGGGTAAGCGTGTTAGTATGATGTTGAAGGAATAAGTGTGGCTAAAATCGCTAAAAATCAGGAGGGCTTTCATCACATAGTACTGCTGCTGATAATTGTTATCGTGGCAGCAGTTGGCTTGGCCGGCTACCGAGTATTTAAAGCATCTGGCCCAAAAACGGCCTCTTCTGTCACTTCCAAAACAGGCTGTCCGAAAGATCTTTCCGGGGTTTTTACTAAATCCATTGTTGACCCGGAAAAGATTTTGGCTCTTCGGCCGCTCGGATATACTGACGGCACGGAGCACATTTTACCAGTCGATCACACCGGTTTTTCGTTTCCCAATGACAGCAAACTCGACTCGGTACCGGTATATGCTCCGGCTAAAATCACCATCACCAGCATCAGCTCACACATCGACTATGCGGCCGGCGGAAAACCATTCACGAACGCACCAAATTTCATGTATGACTTCTCGGTTTGCCCCGGCTTAACGGGCTGGTTGGAATTTATTCACGTCTTACCACCGAATATTAAAACCATATGGGACAGTGGCGAAAAACAACACAATGAGGGACAACTCAACAGTGGCGCCAAGGCGGTGAACGAATATCTAAAAACAAACCTTACGATCAACGCTGGCGATATAATTGGCTACACAAGCGCCCAACCGTCAATTGCTCTCTCGATTTTTGACAAGCGAAGTAAGCGCACGGATGTAGACTTTAGCTATTACAACGACAGCGATCGGAGAGCCTATGCCATTTGTTTTACCGATCTTTACGCCACAGACCTAAAAAATACACTGGACGCAAAGTACGGCTACTATGAAGACAGACAAGGTTTAACGCCGGGTTTCACTCCCCGCGTGGTTGAACCAAAGTGCGGCCAGACCATACAAAACATTAGCGGCTCGATACAAGGCGATTGGTTCGCTAACCGTCCGAAAAAGGACGAGAACCTTGAATCAGAAGGTAAAACGATCAGCTTCATCCATAACAACTACGATCCGAGCTTTGCCCAGATCTCCATTGGCGGGAACATCGTGCCCAGTCCGCAGACCTTTGCCTTTAAACCGTCGCCTGCCGGAAGTGTTGGCCGAGAGTTTTCAAAAACCCAGGCGGGTGAAACTTACTGTTACAAGAACGACCCGGCGCGTCCCGGATTCATCTTTGCCCCAACGAACAACGATAGCCGAGTTCTTGTGAAGCTCTTGGACGAGCATCACTTAAAGATCGAGGTTCAAACGGGAGATTGTGGCAATAGCCCGGAATTTATGAAGGCCATTATTTACGAACGCTGATGGGACCTCAGACCTCATCCACCACAAACCTACACTAATCATTTTGACAGCCTAGTGCTAAACCATGCGCTTCTTACTTACCAGGGTAAATACTGACTTCCCAGCTTGCGTTATTAAGTGTAGCCTTTGCCGTAAGACCGTCTGGACCGCTGTAACCATCTGCGGGCTCCCAATCCCCGAGAACTTTTGAATCCACTGCGCTAGCAGTTCTACGCAAATCTCTAGCCAATTTACATACGGCAAAAGCGTGACAGCGAATCATTAAGGGATCTACAAGCCGGATATTTACTTTCTCATATTGGAGAGCCGTCCCACCTACAAATTTAGCAAAATCTCTAATACGATTAACAGCTTCACTAGGTTGATGACGTCTTTCACGAGTTACCATTGGGCTACCAAGGGTTGTGAGGCTCACGTCTATTCCGTCTGTGGTAGTAAATACTGCCTCAAAAAGCTCCAGCGAATGAACCGCCGCCTCAGCTACTGTGCCGTCAGGTTCCATAGCTATCCATGGAACCTGAAGCTCGCTAACAGGGTTTTCTAATTGAGTGGATAATTCAGGCCCACTAATCATTTCTGCCATTCTCCCAAGATCTAATTGTTGGGTGTCCTCTGAGTTCGATGAAACGATAATTTGTATTTTTCGGGGGTTTGCAGGATTTACTCTGACATCTGATAAAGGACCTGCAGTCAGGTAATCATAAGCTACAGATCCGCCCATTAGCTCAATATAATCAGAGCCTCTCTCTAATAATTCCGCAGTCTCGCGGCCCCCAAGTGTCATGGATTAAATTCTAACAGGCACAAGTTTTTTACAAAAACAATAAACCATTATGGACCATGTCGAACTATAGTTCTTAAGGACTCACGCATCGCACATTAGGTAAAAACCGACAATTTAAAACGCCCTAATTACCGATGTGGTTGGGTACCGACTCCCATTTGATCCTTGGTGTTACTGCTTCTAGCAAAGCTTGAACCCTCTCAACATGTTCTTGTGTAGCAAACTGCATACCCACAGTACGTCCTAATTCTGCTCCTGCGTGGTTTCGATTCCATTCCTCGACTCTGCTATTAAATTGTTCTGCCGAACTTCCATGACTAGGTTGACCGTCCTGGTTCGCAAAATCGATATGCTGCAATTCATAATGAGCAAGACCATCCTCAAATATGGTTAAGACCGTGGCCTCACGGAGATCAGGGCGCCCCGGTTCCAGTAAGAGATCTAGTCTTAGCTTTGGAGCAAATTCTATTCCCGCCTGAACCTCATCTCGTTCAACGGCATGTACTATAATCTTTTCACTACCTATGTCTCGTGTAACTGGCTCATCAACGAGGTAGAGCCATTCCCTTATCTCCTGCGCCGACACTCCCCTGGATGTTGCGATATCAATAGCTTGAATGATTAGCGGATTTTGGGATTCATCAGGAATCGGAACCCCAAGCATATCAAATACCTGCTTAGTTAATTCATCAACCTCTTCGGGCTCTAAGGTCCGTGACCAATCGTCTTTATCAACGTGAATCACTCCCTCCTCATCCATATACCAAGGATAGCCCTCTGAAAAACCCGGCATTCGTAAAACCTCGCCCTTTGAAGTAATTCTGTAAGCAGTTGGGGAATGGTGACGGAGTTTATCATAGAGCGTAATTTCGCCATATGGCCACCCATGCTCATAATCATTAAAGTCGTCGATCCAGCTACTTTCTAAGTGCTTCTTAATAATTACGGGGCTGCCATCGGCTACAAGAGCATGCTCTACAATAGGGTGCCTGTGGGCGAATCGATATAACTCTTTAACTTTACTTTCGACGTCACTTAAGGTCTCAGAATCAGTAGGTTGTAGTCGTACATCAGCAAATTCAGACGCAATAGGATCAAACTTATCGTCACGCTCGATCATAGCTTATATTATACAATTGTTTTAATTATAATTCAATAGCCGAAACTCTAGAGCCCACTATTTTTCTGCCTTAAGCTTGGACTAGTTCCTCTGGGGTAAGAATTTCAAATGTTGCGTTTGAGTAGCCAAAAATTCTACCGTTATCGGGGTCTATTTGACCAGGCTTGACTAGCCTCGCCACACCTTTTTTAACTAAACTCAGCCAAAGCTCATAGCCTCCTTTACTGAGACCTTTATCGTAGCTTCTAAAACCATAGCCTTGTTGTAGAGCCTCTGAAATTACTTTCTTATATACTGATTGTCCGAAACCTCGTTCCGTCACTTCAATTTTTTCACCATTACCATCTAACAGGAGCCGCATCTTATTATCAACACCTAGCATTATTTCCGGGAAATAAGCCTTATCACTTGGCGAATCAAAAGCTAAATTACAATAGCCGATTTGTCTGCTGTTAGCATAAATATCGTAGCTTGTCCAAAAAGATCTGGATAGATGGTCCTTAGTCATAGTTGGCATAAGGTCTACCTTCGGCAATTTATTTTCTGGATCAATCAATCTTTCAAAAGCAACAGCTGCTCCGAGCGCCGGATTTTTTTCAAGAGCGCTGGCTATAACTACGCTGCCAATTTGATCACTAGCTTTTGACCATTTCTCTGGGTGTAGCCAATGTTCCGGAGCAGGCCGCAATTCAGTAGTATCTACCATGCTTAAAAGATAACACAGCTATAAGATTTATACGCAGAAAGGGAGCCGTAATTTTAATATATGGTCAAACCAAAGTAGGGTCGAAGTAGTGCCTCATTTTTAGGCGTTAGGCTATAATTTATGAGACACAGCCAGGAATCATTGTCTCAATTGTCTTACCTCTGAAACAATGTGTCAGACCTGTATGCTCAGCTAAATAGAACAACTAGGCTGGTTGAAAAAATCTTAAAAACTAAGCCTCAATACACTTGACTTGTGATACACTTTTGATACACTCAAGAGTATGGCAACAATGAAATCTAGAATTAATATTAGCTTACCCGAAGATGTAAAGCAGGCTGTCTTGCGGCTTGCAAAGCGGGACCAAATGCCTGCAGCCACTAAGGCAGAGCACCTGCTTGAAGTCGGTCTTGAACTAGAAGAGGATCAGGCGTGGGATCAAATCGCGGCTAAGCGCGACACCAAAGACGCTAGTTTTCTGACGCACACCCAAGTCTTTGATATCTGATGTTTAAAATCCTTTATCACGAAGAGGTGGTAAAAAAGGATATACCTAAACTAGGTGCTGAGCGGAAAGCTAAAATAGGCGCTGCTATCGAGACAAAGCTGACAACTAGGCCGGAAGTTTATGGCAAACCTTTACGGCCCTCCCTTAAACATTATCGCAAGTTAAGGGTTGGTGATTACAGGGTTATATTCCGAATTGAAAACCAGCAAGTAAAAATCTTTGTGATTCAACATAGGTCGCGCGTATATTCTAGTGCCGCTAAACGCGTTGGAACCACTTAGAAATGATGCAATTGCCCCAGACCTGTATGCTCAGCCGAATAATATGTATTTACTTAAACTAAAAGAAATTGTACTGGATACACCAGAAGGTCATTGGCTGATCATCATGGGCTACCATATACACAAAGCATTTTGGGGTACCCTGTTTAGTTCTCTGGGGGCCGCCTTAATCATTATCACAGGTGCGTGGCTGTATATAATCGCGTGTATTTTTGGAGCTTTACTAATTGTTTCGGATGTAGTCGGACATATCTATACAAACCACAGACCTTATTTTGTACTTGTAGAAAAATACAATAAGAAAAGTAAGACGTAAAGGTCCTAGACCGGTATGCTCAGCTACGTCGCACCTAATATCAACCCCGCTCAAATTTGCGTGATCGAGTAGCCTAAATTTAGCGGGGTCTTGTATTGTTGCTCCTTTTCCCCAAGCTTTATCCTCAAAGCTTGGGAGTTAAAAAGTCTCGAGGACTTTTGGCTCTGATGGCGCTTTGGGGGCCAATAGGCTATATTTAGTTAGGGGGACCCGGCACTTATTATGGATAAAGATAACTCCGCCGAACTGGCAGATATGGTTAGCAAGTCGAGTGAGATTTTATTTAGCGCCGAGACCGTTTTCCCGTTTACCTTATTCCCTGACACCATCAATATTGACCGCGAGAAAGTCAGTATTGCCAAACGACCCTTCTTTAGAATAGCCAGAATTGTCAGCTTTCGTATCGAAGATACTTTAGGCGTGGAGGCTGACGTCGGGCCATTTTTTGGGTCGATTATCGTCACTTCCCGATTTTATGATAATAAGCCTTTCAAGGTAAATTTCTTGCGTCGACGAGATGCCATGTTTATAAAACGGCTTCTTCAGGGTTTTATTGTGGCCGAACACCGAAAAATTGACTGCTCTCATATGGATAAAGAGATGCTGGTGGGTATCCTCTACAATCTAGGTTTGGATGTTAGCGACTAACCACAGCCGCGGGCCACAATAATTGATATACTTCGGATAAATTTATGAAGAGTTTGAATATCTGTGTTTTTTGTTCGGCCAGCGATTTGGCCGAAAAGTACCAGCGGCCGGCCAAAGAACTGGCCCGTTTAATTGCCGCCCGGCGGCACACTTTAATCTGGGGCGGTTCAGATAGCGGTTTAATGGGGGTTTTGGCCGCCGGAGTGTTGGAAGGCGGCGGCAAAATCGTCGGAGTCTCGGTGGAAATCTTTAAAGAAAAAGCCCACAAACTGGCTAGCGAAATGATAGTTACTAAGGATTTGGCGGAACGTAAAACGCTAATGCTCAGCCGCTGCGACGCGATAGTCATTATGGTTGGCGGAGTTGGCACTTTAGATGAGGCTACGGACATCATCGCCCACCGCAAGATCGGCCAGCATGACAAACCTATTGTCTTACTGGACACCGACAACTTTTACGATGGCTTAAAAGCCCAGCTGCGACGTATGCAGGACGATGGCTTTATAGACCGCCGGCTCCATGAAATCGTCCATTTTGCCAATACTCCCCAAGACGCCCTAAATTTTATTGAAAAAGCGGTTTAAGAGAAGCGGACCATTCTTGAAAAAAGCAAAGTATTTTTTGATAAAAATTACTAAATTTTAGCCATCTTTTTCCAAGGATGGTCCGCTCGTAGAAAACCCCAGCTTGGAGTAGGCGGGAGTTTCTCATTTCCTATATTTGGTTGCTGCCTTCGAAAATCTGCGAAACCGAATGATCTTCAAAAATGGCGTCCACTGCCGAGGCTAATAAATCTACAATCGATACTACTTCAACCTTGTTAATAGCTTTTGGCGGCGGTAAGGTATCAGTCACGACAACGTAATCTATAGAAGAAGATTTATTGATTCTTTCGGCGGCTGGGTCGGAAAATATGCCGTGTGTGGCGGCTATCGAAACAGTTTTGGCACCTTTACTCTTTAGGACATCCGCGGCGGCGCAAACAGTGCCCGCCGTATCAATCATATCGTCAACTATTACACAGTGTCGTCCCTCAACTTCGCCTATTAAGTGCATAGCTTCGGCTTCGTTGTCGCGCGGCCGGCGTTTGTGGACAATAGCTAGATCAGCATTGAGACGGCTGGCATAGCGCTCGGCCAGTTTTACGCCGCCGGCATCCGGCGAGACCATCACCAGATCTTTATCAAATTTGCGCCTTATTTGATCCGCCAAAACCGGCGTAGCCGTAAGGTGGTCGAAGGGGCCATTAAAAAAGCCTTGTACCTGGCCGCTATGTAGGTTAAATGTCACAATCCGATTGGCACCGGCGGTTGCCAAAATGTCTATTAGCAATTTAGCGGTAATTGGCTCACGCCCCGAAGCCTTACGGTCCTGCCGGGAGTAGCCCAAGAATGGGCAAACCGCGGTGATGCGTTTGGCTGAGGCCCGCTTAAGGGCGTCGATCATGATGGCCTGTTCCATAATAGCTTCGTTGACCGGCGAGCAGTGCGTTTGAAAAACAAAAACATCATCGCCGCGGACCGATTTTTCGATCTGGCACTTTATTTCACTGTTGGCAAAGCGGGTTAACTCAACAGGTGTGACTTTGGTTTTGAGTTTTTTGGCAACGCTGTCGGCTAGTTGTGGGTAGTAGCTACCACTGATAATTTGCAAACGTTTTTTGACAGTCAAAAACATTATTTTAAAATCTCCTTAATTTGAGCGGCTAATTTAGGGTTCCACATAGCGCCGGTGGCTGATTGCACTAAATCGGCTCCGGCCACACGGTACTCTTTAAAGTCTGCCGGGGTCATTACCCCCCCAACGCCGACTATTTCGTAATCTAAGCTTAATTTTTTACGAATGTCATTCAGACGTTTAACCATATCTAGTCCGGCCCATTTTATACTAGCCCCGCAGACGCCGGCAATTAAGCGGTTAGGACCGGGCAGCGCCGGGTCGCCTTTTTCATTAACTATGGGAGCTGGGATGGTGTTGATGGCTGATATCGCGGCAATATAGGGTGCTATATCCTTAACGATTTTGACTAGTAAGTCCTCTTGCTCGGGCGAGAAATAGCCGAATTTAACAATTAACGGCAGAGCGCCAATTTTGGCTTTGACTTTCTTAGTAGTAGCCAGCACCGCGCTGGGCGTATAGCAAAGGATGCCTTCGCTGGCCACATTGGGACAGGAAAGATTGATTTCGATGGCTTCTACGCCACTACTAGCGGCCATCTCGGCGGCCCGGGCAAAGTCATCGTAGTAATCTTCGTCGCTAAAGCCAGCTTGGATAGTGCCTACAACGCTGGCAATTAAGAGTTGGCCGGGGGCTTGGTAAGTATGAGCTTCCTTTAGATCTTTAACCCAGTAGCTAGGCCCCCGGGAGGGATTGCCAAAAGAGTTTGTGATTGAGTATTCAATTGGTGATTTATGCGTAATTGGGTGGCCGACAACTGGTTTGACGGCTTTATCTAAGGTTAAGTCGCCTTCAATTTCTAAATAGACAATGTTGGGGAATTGGTTAGCCTTAACCGCCACGGTCCGTTGGGTTTTATAAACCAAGACGTCGAAACCGCGCTCAAAAGCGTATTTAATAAATTTACTGTTCGGCAAAGGCCCGGCCGGCATGCCAAATAGCGAGTAGATTTTTTTGCCTAGGAATGTGTAGCCAGGCTGGCCATGATTTTGGTAAATCTCGTTTTCAAAGACTGGAAATGGCCCATTATCGAAATTATCATCAAAAGTTTTAGTTGTGTCATAGAAGCCCTTGGCCGGAGCGCTTGTCTTTCCCATCTCTATGGTTATAGTATAAGGGAAATGGGAGATTTGAAAAGTCTAGTATCAGCTGCCCAAAGAATCGTTATGTCTATAGATGCGTCGGATGAGGCTGAGGCACACAAGTTAGCTCAAATTGCTAAAGATTCAGACGCCGGGTACATAAAGATGGGCCTAGAACTTTCTAGCGCCACTAGCTGGCGATGGTGTAGCCAGCTGGCTGAAGAATTTGATCTTGAGTGGATCGCCGACGCTAAACTTAGCGACATTCCAAACACTGTGGCCGCAACTGTTAGAAACTTTAAAAAATTAGACCTGCCACCATTTGGAATTACGGTACATATTGCAGGTGGCAGCGAAGCTATACGCTTAGCTCAAGAAATTGCCGGTACCACCAAAATTCTGGGCGTCACCATACTTACCTCACTTAGTGATGAGGAGACTAAAAAAATCTATGGAGTTGCAGCCGCCCAAAAAGTTTTAGATCTGGCTAAAATGGCGGCTGAAGCGGGCTTGGCTGGCATCGTCTGCTCGGCACAAGAAATCCGGGCTATCAGAGACGATAACGATACTAAAGACCTTTTTTTAATGGTACCCGGCACACGCTCGCTGGGCACAGCGCATGGTGACCAAGCCCGCGTTACTACTCCTACCGAAGCCATAAAAGCCGGCGCCGATCTACTAGTTATCGGCAGACAAGTTACTCAGTCAGATAACCCAGCGCAGGCTTTTAATAATTTGCTTACTGAGATCGAGGGCGCTCTAAATAATAATGGAGACTTATGAACGTCAAAAAAAAGCTGGAACAACTAGGTTGTATACACAGAGGTCATTTTGTCGGAGTCAGCGGCAACCATATCAGCGGCTACTGTAATATAGATCCCTTGGTTCCCCATGTATCAATTGTTAAAGAAATTACTAAAATACTGGTCAAACCCTTTGCTAGATCGGGCGTTCAAACAGTTGTTGTACCAGCGGTTGGCGCGATACCGTTATCGCAATGGGGACCATACCATTTAGAAAGCCTGACCAAGAAGCCTGTACTTGGTGTGTGGGCAGACAAAGTCAGCGGTCAAGACAGACAGTTCGCTTTTGAGCGTAGCGGTTTTATGGAAGCCGTAAAGGGCAAAAAGGTGTTAATTATTGAAGATACTATTTACCGTATGACCTCGGTTAAAAAAATAATAGATCTAGTAAACTCTACGGGCGGTAAGATAGTTGGAGTCGCTTCAATAGGCGCCTACCAAGGAGTTACCGCGCAAGCAATGAAAGTACCAAGGTTTGAAAGTGCTTTTACTCTTACGTTCGAGGGCTGGACGCCAGAAGAATGTAAAAAAGTAGGCTTATGTGCTAAAAAGATACCAATCGTGGTAGACGTTGGGCACGGAAAAGAATTTCAAGAAGAGAACCCTGATTATCCTGGCGGTTTCGTGAAAATCCTCAAAAATAGGTAAAGGCTTGCTATTAAAGCCTAAATTTGATAAATTCTTTCGCAATGGGTGTGACGCTTAAGCCAAGGCCTGCCAAAAATATCGCCTCGCGGAGGCGATATTTTTTAAAATCAGCCAGGTTATACCTTTCGGACGGCACTTACTACGAGGGCCAATCGCCCAGCTGGCAAAGCCAAGACTTTAGCGGCGAGGTAGTCTTTAACACCGGCATGACGGGTTACGTGGAGTCTTTAACCGACCCCTCATATGCCGGCCAAATTCTAGTCTTTACTTACCCGCTAATTGGGAATTATGGAGTTCACGGCGGCTGGGAATCGGACAAAATACAAGTGGCCGGCGTGGTAGTTAGTGAGCTTGTCCAAAATTGGAGCCACAACTTAAGCAACTTATCACTGCTGGATTGGCTAAGACACCAGCAGGTGCCGATCATAACTGACCTTGATACCCGGGCGCTGACCAAGCATATCCGCCTGCACGGCTCGATGCCCGGGCTGATCACCCAAAAAGCCAAAAGACCCAGCAAGATTGAGGTAAACATTCCTTTTGTATCGGTGACTAGGCCGATCATCTATAACCGCCAGCATACCAAGACAATTATTTTGGTGGACTGCGGCACCAAAGAAAATATAGTTCGCTCCCTAAAGCAGCTGCCGATAAAAATAAAGCGGGTGCCTTACGATTATGATTACACGCTAGAGGACTTTGACGGCCTGCTACTGTCTAACGGACCTGGCGACCCCGCGGACTACCACCAAACCATCCAGATTCTCCAAAAGGCCATGAAGCAAAATAGGCCAATTTTTGGAATCTGCCTGGGTAGCCAGATTATGGGGCTGGCGGCCGGCGCCAAAACTTATAAGCTGCTGTTTGGCCACCGAGGGCACAACCAGCCGTGTTTGGACGAGACCAGCGGCCGGGCTTACATTACCAGCCAAAATCACGGCTATGCGGTTGACGAAAAAACTTTGCCGGGGAGCTGGCAAGTATCGTTTCGCAACTTAAACGACGGCTCGGTGGAGGGTATTGAGCATAAAAGTCAGCCGTTTTTTGCCGCCCAGTTTCACCCCGAAGCCAGCCCTGGGCCAACCGACACAAATTGGCTATTTGATAAATTTCGGACTTACTTGCAATGCTAAGGACCACCCAACTGCCCAAAAAAGTGTTGATTTTGGGCTCGGGTGGACTGCGTATTGGCCAAGCCGGGGAATTTGATTATTCCGGCTCGCAGGCTATTAAGGCCCTAAAGGAAGAAGGCCTTAGGACTGTTCTTATTAACCCCAACATCGCCACCGTCCAAACCGACCCGGATATGGCTGACCGGGTTTATTTTCAGCCGCTTAAATTAAATATTGTTACCAAAATTATTCACCGCGAAAGGCCGGAAGCCATTATTTTAAGCGTTGGCGGCCAAACGGCCTTGAATTTGGGGATTGAACTATATGACAAAGGTATCTTAAAACAATACGGCGTTGAGGTTTTAGGCACGCCCGTAAAAGTTATTAAAAAAACCGAGGACCGCAAATTATTTAAGCAAGCTCTGGATAGCGCCAATGTAAAAACCGCCCGTAGCGAGGCCGCCGGTAATCTAAGCCAAGCGCTCAAAGCTGCCCAAGTTATTGGCTATCCGGTTATGCTGCGCGCCGGCTTTAGTTTAGGCGGCTTGGGCTCGGGCGTAGTTAAAAATCGAGCCGAACTAAAACAAAAAGCTAGCGAGGCTCTAAAAGCTGTGCCGCAGGTTTTAATTGAGGAATATCTGGAGGGCTGGAAGGAAATCGAATACGAAGTGGTTAGAGATTCGGCCGGCAATACCATAACGGTTTGTAATATGGAAAATATGGACCCCATGGGCATCCATACCGGCGAAAGTATCGTGGTGGCGCCCTCGCAAACCCTAACTAACGAGGAGTACCACAATTTGCGGGGCATCGCCATCAAGACGATTAACCATTTGGGGATTATTGGCGAATGCAACATTCAATACGCTTTGAACCCAGCCAACGGCGATTACCGGGTGATTGAAGTCAACGCCCGGCTGAGCCGCTCCAGCGCGTTGGCTTCCAAAGCCACTGGTTACCCACTGGCGCATGTAGCTACTAAATTAATGCTGGGTAAGCTGCTGCCCGAGCTAAAAAACGCCATCACCGGCCAAACCTCGGCTTTTTTTGAACCGGCGCTCGATTATCTGGCTATTAAGATTCCACGTTGGGACTTAACCAAGCTCAAGGCCAGTGAATCGACCATCGGCTCCGAAATGAAGAGTGTTGGTGAGGTCATGGCGCTGGGCCGCTCGTTCCCCGAAGCTATTCAAAAAGCCATCCGGATGTTGAACATTGGAGCCGATGGCTTTACCGCCCATCCCTATGAGTTTAGTAATCCGTCGAGCGAGATTAAACAAGCCACTTACCGCCGGCTTTTTGCAATTTACGAAACTTTTGGCCGCGGTAGCTCGGTTAGTAAAGTTTTTCAACTATCAAATATTGACAAGTGGTTTTTGGAGCAAATTAATGAGATTGCCAGGCTAGAATTAAAACTAAAAAAAGCCAGACTAACGCCCGAGCTATTACGCACCGCCAAACAATCCGGTTTTTCGGATAAGAGCCTGGGTATTTTGACTGGCACTAGCGAAAAAGCTATCCGCTCTAAGCGTCTAAAGCTGAATATTAAACCTGTGGTTAAACAAATTGACACTCTAGCCGGGGAGTTCGCCGCTGAAACCAACTATTTATATATGACTTATCACGGGACCGAAAACGATATTAAGCCGACTACCGGCAGCTCAGCAATTATTTTAGGCTCCGGTCCGTATAGTATTGGTTCGTCGGTGGAGTTTGACTGGTGCGGCGTCAACGCCGCTAAGGCTTTAGCCGCTCACAAATTCCAAACGATTATTGTTAACTCCAATCCAGAAACCGTCTCTACCGACTTTGACCGCTCCGACCGGCTGTATTTTGAAGAACTAACTTTGGAGAGGGTCCAAGACATTGCCGAATTTGAAAGGCCAAACGGTTTAGTAGTCTCGGTCGGCGGCCAAATCGCCAACAATCTAGCGCTGCCCCTAGAAAAAGCTGGGTACAAACTGCTGGGCACTACCGGCCAAGACATCGACCGCGCCGAAAACCGCCAAAAATTCTCCGGCATGTTAGAAGGCTTAGGCATCGATCAACCGCTGTGGGCCGAAGTCACAACTCTGGCTAAGGCTAAAACCTTTGCCGCCAGAGTCGGCTATCCGGTTTTAATCCGTCCTTCGTACGTTTTATCAGGCGGGGCAATGAGCGTGGTAATGAGCAGCGACGAAATGGAGACGTACTTGCAGGCCGCCACCAAACTTTCGCCCGAGCATCCGGTGGTGATTTCGCAATTTATTAGCGGCGCTAAGGAATTAGAAGTTGACGGCGTCGCCCAGGGTGGCCAAATTTTAATTTATGCTATTTCTGAACACATCGAAAACGCCGGTATACACTCTGGCGATGCCACCGTGGTTTTGCCGGCCCAGTGGCTGTTTTTAGAAACTGTTCGCCGGGTCAAACAAATCACCAAAGCAGTGGTTAAAAAGCTGGCCATTACCGGGCCATTTAACATTCAGTTTATTGCTAAGGATAATGAGATAAAGGTAATTGAATGCAACGTCCGGGCCTCACGCTCCTTTCCCTTTGTCTCCAAAGTAATCGGGCATAATTTTATTAACATCGCTGTGGAAGCCATGCTGGGAATTGAAAATAATCAGCTCTATGACACTCTAGATCTGGACTACGTGGGCGTTAAAAGCCCTCAATTTTCATACAACCGGCTAAAGGGGGCCGACCCGGTGGCTGGCGTAGAAATGGCCTCTACCGGCGAAGTAGCTTGCTTGGGAGATAACATCTTAGAGGCTTTTTATATGTCCTGGCTGGCCACCGAACAACAAGTTAAAGGCAAAAATATTTTTCTGACCGTATCTGATAAAGACAAGCATAAATTTAGCGATGAAGCCCGGTTAATTTATGCTAAAGGTTGGAAAATTTACGCCACGCCGGGCACCCACGATTTCTTAAAGGATCTGGGTGTAAAATCAGAGATCTTATACAAAATTAGCGATGGCCGGCAACCGAGCATCGAAAACGCTATAGCCGGTCAAAAGATTGATTTAATGGTTAGCATTCCTTCGGGTATCAAAGATAGCCGGGACGCCTACAAAATCCGGCGACTGGCTATAGATAACCATATCCCGCTTTTGACCAACGCCGAGACCGGCAGCTTGCTGCTGCGCTGCTTAGCCGAAATCGATTTAGACAAGTTCGAACCCAAGGCCTGGCAAGAGTTCGTATCGACCTGAGGTCCGACCTTGGAAAAAGCAAAGTATTTTTTGGTAAAAATTACTAAATTTTACCTATCTTTTTCCAAGGTCGGACCTCTCAAAAATCTAGGACAGCTTTGATTTCCAGTAACTCGCGACGTCGTGGGCTTTGGCGACGGCTTGGCCAAGATAATGCTGGGCTGGGTCGGTTATTATCTGACGTTCAGCTTCGCTAAATTTGTTCCAATATTCACTTATTTCGCTATCTTCACTAATAACCTCTACCAACGGCTTTTTTTGGTCGAGGGCGCTGTGGGCTAGTTCTTTGGTTTTTTCGTGGGCGGCGGGATGGCCGTATTTTGCCAGCAGTAGGTATAATGGCTCGGCGGCAATCGCGCCGCCGCTTAAATTCAAGTTTTTAGTCATATTTGCTTCATCAACCTCGATTTTGCTCATTGCTGAGTTCAACCGGCTAGCCATGACGGCAACCGCGGCAAGCGGAATTGTGTAAAAGCGCGAGGAAGCTGAGTCGGTTAAGTCGCGTTGGTGTTCGCTTGATAAATTAAGGTTGGCGTTAACTATTTGCGCTAAGACTTGTTTTGAAAGGCTTACGACGTTTTCAAAATTGGCGGGGTTGCGTTTATGTGCCATGGTCGATGAGCCAACTTGGCCTTGCTCAAATTTTTCATGCACTTCGGCAATTTCGGTGCGCTGCAAGTGGCGCATATCATTGGCTAGGTTGGCCATAATGCCGGCGGTGATGGCTAACTCATCAATAAGTCGAACCAAATTTTCCGGTGGAATAATTTGAGTAGAGTATTCAGCTGGCTCTAAATCAAGTTTCGCTAAAAGTTTTCTCTCAAATTCTAGCGGATCATCCACAAACAAACTCAGTGCATTGTAGGCCCCTACGGCGCCGGAAAACTTGCCAACCAGCTTACCGCTGAGAACTTCCAGAGAAGTTGAGCTTTTGCCCAGCCGGCTGACATATTCGACGACGGCAAAACCAAAAGTAATTGGTACGGCGTGTTGGCCGTGGGTGCGGCCGATTTGTGGCGTATCAGCATATTTCTCAGTTAATTCGATTAAAGTGCCTAGTAATTCTTTCAGCCTGGGAACTATGAGTGAATTAACTGCGTCACGGATCTGTAGCGACAGGGCGGTGGAGATAATGTCGTTGGAAGTGGCCCCAAAATGTACATAATTAGCCGCCTCGCCGGAGTTCTTTTTAATAACATTTACCAAGGCTTTAATATCATGTTTGGTATTTTTTTCTTCTTCGTAAACTTGCTCAGCAGTTACCTGCCAGGCGGCCGTTTCGATTTTTTGAGCATCTTCGCTGCTGCAAACACCAAGATCGGCTAAAGTTTGCGCTAAAGCAGCCTCCACATAGGCTTGGTAGGCAATACGGGTACGCTCAGATAGATGTTTAGCGATTTCGGCGTCGAAATAGCGGCTGTCCAGCGGGTCGATGTTGCTAAAACGGTCGTCTTTAGCGGGCTTCGGTAACTTGATGGGTTGCATTAGACCCCTCCTTCGGAGGCTTCATTAACCATTAACCATTTACTATCTACCATACATTTACCATCTTCCATTAACCCTGCCTGGCCGGCAGGCAGGCATAGATCATGGATAACGGTAAATGGATAACGTATGGTTAACGGTGAAGGGTGAATGGTGAATGGTAAGTTATTGTGCGGCATTATTTAAGCTCCTTTAAAGCTTTAAGAACATTCTGTTCGATTCTTTTCATGGAATCCGCAGTAGCGGCGGGTTTAACAAATTTCTGACCAGTCATTTCTTCATACAGCTCAATGTAGCGCTCCGAAACCACATTAACGAATTCATCCGTTAATGTGGGCATTGTTTGACCTGCTTGGCCCATAAAACCTTTATCCATTAACCACTCGCGCACAAACTCTTTAGATAAATGCTTGGGCAGCTGTTTAGTTTTGCCACTAACGTAAGCTTCGTAGCTATCAGCGTAAAAGTAGCGCGAAGAGTCCGGGGTATGGACTTCATCGATAATATAAAACTGGCCATTAAGTTTACCGATTTCATACTTGGTATCAGCTAAAAATAAGCCTTGGTCGCTAGCCATTTTTTGGCCTTTAGCAAATAGCTTACGAGTAATTTCTTCCAGCTTTTCAAATTCATCTTTAGTAGCCAGCCCCTGCTTAACAATTTCGGCCGGCGAGATGTCCTCGTCGTGACCTTCTTCGGCCTTAGTCGCCGGAGTCAATATCGGCTCAGGAAACTTATCATACTCTTTCAAGCCATCCGGCATGATCACGCCGGATATAGATTTTCTACCAGCTTGGTACTCGCGCCAGGCATGTCCCACCAGGCAACTACGGATAACCATCTCTATCTTAAATGGCTGGCACTTGTGGCCGATAGTAACGTTGGGGTCTGGAACGCTAATCAGCCAATTTGGCTCCACCTCGGCGGTTTTTTCCAGAAAATAAGCCGCCAGTTGGTTGAGGACTTGGCCTTTATGTGGAATTGGTTTAGGCAATATAACGTCAAAAGCTGAAATACGATCGGTGGCTACGGCGATGAGGTATTTATTTTTTACGGTGTAAACGTCGCGAACCTTGCCATGATACAAGTCGGTCTGTCCCGGAAATTTAAAATCTGTGCGAGTAATCGCGAGCTGTCCCATCTCTTATATATATTGTAACTGGGAAGTAAAAATGCGCCAAATACGTTATTATAAGCGTAGTAGGAGGCAGGCAATGGATAAGCCGATTGTGGGAATTATTATGGGTTCTGATTCTGATTTGGATATCATGGGCGAAGCCGCTAAGATGCTTGATGAGTTTGGCGTGGCTAACGAGGTTAGGGTGCTTTCGGCGCACCGTACACCAGATAAAACTACCGAATATGTTAAAAGCGCTAAAGATCGTGGCCTAAAAGTTATTATTGCCGGGGCTGGCGGCTCGGCACACTTAGCCGGTGTGGCGGCGGCTCATACAACATTGCCGGTGCTATCAATTCCCGTAAAGCGAGACGGGCAGGACCACGAGGCTTTATTTTCGAACATTATGATGCCGCCCGGAGTACCCCTAGCAGTTATGCCGGAAAACGGTGGTAAAAACGCCGCTTTGATGGCTATAGAGATATTAAGCTTAGGCGACACCAACTTGGCTCAGAAATACTCTGAATTCCGCCAAAAACAACACGATAAGGTTACGGAAGCAGACACCAAAATCCAGCAGAAAGGCTGGCAGGAGTATTTAAGGGACAAGGGCTAGGTAGTGGCTAAAAAACTTTCCTACCATAAGTCGGTTAATTATTCGGTGGCTGACCCGGCTAAGGTTTTGGCCCAAAAAGAAGGCAGGGCCACGGCCAAGAACCTGCCTTTTGGTTTTAAGGAGATCGAAGGTACGCGTGGTGAATCGGCTTACGTATTTGATATGGGAAATATGTATGGGGCTCTAGTCCAGGAAGGTTTGGGGACAAAAAGTCTGATTGCCCAGACAGTTTACCAATCAACCGACGAGTCCTATTTTGCGGCCATAGCTAAAGATACAGTGGCGTCGATTATTAATGACTTAGTCAGCGTGGGGGCCACACCGGTTATAATTAACGCCTACTGGTCGTCCAGTTCCTATGACTGGCTGGATGATAAAAAACTTACAGGAGACTTCATAAAAGGTTGGCGGGCAGCTTGCGATGAAGCTGGCGTAGTTTGGGGCGGCGGCGAGACGCAGTCATTGCCGGACATGGTGGTAGAAGGCGCGCTGGAATTCGCCGGCTCGGCCTTTGGCGTTATTAAACCAAAAGACCGACTTATTTCCGGTAAAAATTTGCAGCCAGGCGATGCTATCGTTTTTGTTGAATCAAACGGAGTGCATGCAAACGGTATTAGTCTGATCCGCCGGATCGCCGATCAACTGCCTAATGGTTATCAAACAAAGCTGAACGATGGTGCGACTTTCGGTGAAACTATCCTTAAACCAACTCATATTTACGCCAGGCTGGTTGACGAATTATTAAATCAAAACCTCGATGTTCATTATTTATCGAATATAACCGGCCACGGCTGGCGCAAAATTATGCGCGCCAACCGGGACTTTACTTACCAGATCGACAAAATCCCTAAGCCACAGCCAATTTTTGATTTCATTCAGGAGCGCTCCCAGAACGATGAGCGAGAAATGTACAGCAATTTCAACATGGGCGCCGGTTTTGCAGTTTATTTGCCGGAGCCTGATGCTAAAAAAGCCCAACTAATCGCCCAAGAACTAGGCCTTAAAGCTTGGTCGGCTGGCCGGGTAGAAGAAGGTCCAAGACAAGTAGTTATAAAATCTAAAAATATTACCTATAAAAGCGAAGAGTTGGCGGTGCGTGAATGAAGGTATATAGGGGGATAAACGCCCTATCTGATTTCCGCCGCGCCCAACTTTTAAAAAAACTCCGAACAATTGATCCCAAGGTATCATCAGCCGAAGCCGAGTATTGCCATTTCGTGGACGTGGGCGGCTCACTATCAAAACAAGCCGACCAACAGCTAGCCAGCCTGCTGAGCTATGACACACCTTTTAGCGGCCAGGCCGATGGCCAGTTGTTTTTGGTAACGCCGCGGATAGGAACTATTTCGCCGTGGTCTTCTAAAGCCACTGACATTGCGCATAATACTGGGTTGGCAGCCGTTAAAAGAATCGAGCGGGGAACAGCTTATTATATTAAATCGCCAAAAGCCTTAAGCTTCGAAGCTGTCGGGTCTCTCCTTCATGACCGTATGACGGAAACTGTTCTTGGCGAGATCAAGCAGGCTGAGAGGCTATTTCAATACGCTAAACCTAAGTCAATGAAAGTTGTTGATATTTTAAAAGGCGGTAGGGCAATCTTGCGTAGAGCCAACGCCGAACAAGGTCTGGCTCTAAATGACGATGAAATAAACTATCTTTATAAGTCTTATAAGAAATTAGGCCGCAACCCTAGCGATGTCGAGCTGATGATGTTCGCCCAAGTTAACAGCGAACACACCCGCCACAAGATTTTTAACGCCAAATGGGTCGTGGACGGCAAGGAGCAGGATAAAAGCTTGTTTGAAATGATTAAAAATACTTATAACAAATCTGACAAAAGTATCTTATCGGCTTATTCGGATAACGCGGCCATCTTAAAAGGCCCGGTGGAAGACCGGTTTTTCGCCAATCCGGGCGATCAAGTTTATGAGTACCATAAGGAACCAGTGCACTTGGATATTAAGGCCGAGACGCATAACCACCCCACGGCCATTGCTCCGGAGCCCGGTGCGGCCACCGGTACTGGTGGTGAAATCCGCGACGAAGCCGCCGCCGGTCAGGGCGCCAAGCCCAAAGCTGGTTTGGCTGGCTATACGGTTTCCAACTTGAATTTACCTGGCGCCCCAAGACCGTGGGAAAAAGCTCATGGCAAGCCAGACCATATGGCTTCGGCTTTGGACATTATGATCCAGGCGCCGCTGGGGGCCTCTGGTTACGGCAACGAGTACGGACGGCCAACAATTGCCGGCTATTTCCGAACTTATGAGCAGGAGATTAACGACCAAGTTTGGGGCTACCACAAGCCCATTATGATCGCCGGTGGCATCGGCAATGTCCGTGAGGCTAATGTGCATAAGAAAGCTGTGCCAGCCGGAGCCTTAGTAATTCAACTTGGCGGACCAGCCATGTTGATCGGCCTAGGGGGAGGGGCCGCCTCCAGCCTGCAAAGTGGTCAAAGTAGCCAGAGCCTGGATTTCGCTTCAGTCCAGCGGGCTAACGCCGAAATGCAGCGCCGCGCTCAAGAAGTTATCGACTATTGTTGGTCGTTAGGTGAAAAAAATCCGATCCTATCAACTCACGATGTCGGAGCAGGCGGGTTATCAAACGCCCTGCCGGAGCTGGTTCATAACGCCGGCCTGGGCGCTAAGTTTGAGCTGCGAGATATACCAACTGCTGAGCCGGGAATGTCACCTCTGGAAATTTGGTGCAATGAGGCCCAGGAAAGATACGTGCTGGCCATAAGCCCCAAGGACTTAAAGATTTTTGAAGCAGCCTGCCAAAAAGAACGCTGTCCGTTCGCCGTAGTAGGTGAGGCCACTAAGGAGGCCCGACTAATATTAACCGATAAACATTTTGGCAACACACCCATTGACCTACCGCTTGATACTTTATTTGGCAATCCGCCAAAAATGATCCGGCAGTTCAAGCGGCGGCAGGTTAAGCCACCGGCCTTTGACATAAAATTAATCGATATCGCCGAGGCGGCCGGCCGAGTTTTGCATTTACCGGCCGTGGGCAGTAAAAAATTTCTAATAACTATTGGCGACAGAACGGTTAGCGGCTTAGTGGCCCGCGATCCACTGGTCGGCCCGTGGCAAGTGCCAGTTAGCGACGTGGCCGTTACGTCGACAACTATGGAAAGCAGCAGTGGTGAAGCCATGTCCCTAGGTGAGCGCCCCAGCCTGGCGCTGATTGATCCAAAGGCTTCTGTCCGAATGGCGATTGGCGAAGCTATAACCAACATCACGGCTGCTAAAATCAAAAAATTATCGGACGTTAAATTATCGGCTAATTGGATGGCCGCTGCCGGATTCAGTAACCAAGACCAGAATTTATTCGACGGGGTTAAAACAGCCGGCCAAGAATTTTGCCCAGCGCTCGGCGTAACGATCCCTGTCGGCAAAGACTCCATGAGTATGCGAACTTTTTGGCAAGAGAACGGCCAAGACAAGTCAGTTGTTTCACCGCTATCGCTGGTTGCCAGCGCCTTCGCGCCGGTTACCAATGTCCAAAAGACTTTAACACCCGAGCTCCAAGATACCGAAAGTTCACTAATATATATTGACCTAGGCCAAGGCAAAAACCGCTTAGGAGGCTCGGCTTTAGCGCAGGTCTATAACCAGCTAGGCAACGAGCCGCCCGATATTGAGCCAAAAATATTAAAAGAATTTTTTAGAGTTGTTCAAAAATTGAATCAAAAGGATAAAATCATGGCCTACCACGACCGTTCCGACGGCGGGCTTTTTACTACGCTCTGCGAAATGTCCTTTGCCAGCCGTTTAGGACTAGAAATTCAATTACAGGATTTACCTGGCCAATCTTTAGACCAACTATTTAATGAAGAACTCGGCGCGGTTATCCAAGTCCAGGCAGCCCAAGCAGACAAGGTGTTAAATGAACTAAAGAAGGACCTAAAATATGTATATATAATAGGTAAGCCCCAAAAAGCTCAAAGACTGGTCTTTAAAAATGGCCCCGAAGTAATTTACCAAAGTAGCCGCGGCGAGTTAGAAAAATATTGGGCCGACACCAGCTACCAAATTCAAAAGCTGCGCGACAATCCGGCTGGTGCCGACGAAGAATTGTCCTTGATTGCGGACGACAAAGACCCGGGCCTTTCGCCATCCCAGCCGCCTAAATTTATAACCACCGTCTATAAGAGCCGGCCAAAAGTGGCCATTTTACGCGAAGAGGGAGTTAATGGCCACGTGGAAATGGCCGCGGCCTTCGCAAAAGCCGGCTTTAGCGCCCTAGATGTTCATTTAACCCAGCTCATTAATAAGCAAGCTTCACTTAAGGACTTTGTGGGTTTGGCGGCCGGCGGCGGCTTCTCTTACGGCGACGTCTTGGGAGCCGGGGAGGGCTGGGCTAAAACGATTTTGTTTAATCCGGATTTACGCCGCCAATTTTCTGATTTCTTTAAGCGGCCAAAAACTTTTAGCTTAGGTTCTTGTAACGGTTGCCAAATGCTATCCGCCCTTAAAGAAATTATCCCCGGCGCCGAGTTGTGGCCGCGTTTTTTAAAAAATCGCTCCGAGCAGTTTGAGGCCCGCTTAGTGACCGTCAAACTTAACCGCTCGCCTTCGATTTTCTTTAAAGACCTGCATAACTCCCGGCTGCTGGTGCCGGTGGCCCACGGCGAGGGCCGGGCTGTCTTTCCAAGCGCCGTTCAAATGCGGCAAGCCTTGTCACAAGGCTTAATAGCCGCCCAATATGTGGATAACTCCGGCCACGTTACGGAAAGGTACCCTTTTAACCCCGGGGGTTCGCCAAAGGGCACTACGGCGCTGACCACTGCCGACGGCCGGGCAACTATTATAATGCCCCACCCGGAGAGGGCTTTTTTAACTAAACAGCTCTCTTGGCATCCTAGTGATTGGGCCGAAAGCTCACCGTGGTTTAGGATATTTCAGAACGCCCGGGCTTGGGTAAAATAGTCACTTATACACAGCTTCGTTGTGAAAAAGTTTGACTTTTAGCATAACCGATTGACAGTCCTAGGGGAGCGGGAGTAAATTGAAAAGTGCCATCGTGAGGTGGCGACGAGCTTGTCAGCAATGACAACTTGTCGAAAAGGAGCCCCTCAAAAGGCTTCTTTTCATTTCACACGTTCACGCCGGACCAGCCTGTCTTCTGGCTAAGCCAGAAGCTCTGCTGGTCCTCTTGGCGCATTACGGCGTCAGCTGCCTGCGGGTCTCGCTCACCGTATGTCTTATATACGGCTCGCTCACTCCTCGTTGCTTCCTTGTACTGCATCTAAGCGTGAACGTGTGATGCCCTATAAATATTACGCGCTGCATTTAGGATGGTTTTCGGAGGAGGGCCAGTGAGGAAAAATAAGATCCCGAAAGGTCCTACATGGTAGACATAAGCGGTATTATTACAGATAGAAGTCGGAGCAGCCAATCTGTTACAAAATGTGAGAAATTTTACAGCAATAAAATTGATTTTTGTTTTTATAAAGTATGTTAGACTGTAAAAAGTAACAAAGTTCTAAGGTGGGAAGGGAAGTCTGTATGATTCATTGGGCCAGCCAACCAACCGCCAACCGCCGCGCCAAAGGCCGGCTTTACATGGCCCAATTAGCCGCACTCCCGCCACTAAAATTTTTAACCGATAAAAAAATAAGCCTAATAATTATAGCTTCTGCTCTAATGGTGCCCATCGCCGTTTTGACTAGTCATTACCTGGTGCGGGCCGCCAATAGTTCGCAGTTTTTGACGACTTCGTCTGGCAGCGCCAGTCAAAATAGTGATTCTGAAACCAACGATAACGATGGAGTAACTGGATCGCTGGGGGCTGGGTCTGACCAAACCAAGAACCAATCAACTACGCCAACCAGCACAGCTACCGTAACTATTGACGGACAATCCGTCCAAGTTTCGGGTAACGGTGAAGTGCACAAAACTATAGTTACTAACGGCGGCAATACAAAGGTAGATATTAACATTCAAAATAGCAACTCTGGATCCTCTAGTACCAGCACCAATTTTTCCCAAAACGTTCGTGTTAATTCCCACAGTAGCTCTTTTGGCTCACAACAAACGGTAAACCGTTAATGGAGGCGTCTTTTGTATAAATAGTAGTTTCTGAGCGTTATTCGACTTTAGCAGATTTAAAAAGCCAAGTCTTCTAAAGTCGGGTAATAAACCCGAGGGTATCAATTAATAAATTTTAGAAAGGAGTAACTTATGCGAATGCGAAAGTTACTACAACTAGTGGCCACAGCGGCAATAAGCCTCGGGTTTAGCACCGGCATTGCTGCGGCTCAGAGCCAAAGCAGCACGATTAATGGCACCGGACCAACCTCCGAAGTCACTATCGAGCAAGAAGTTACCAACAACTTCAACCAAACAAACAACAATAACGTAAACATCGCCAACACTAATAGTCAAAGCGCGGAATCTGGGGACTCTAATGTCTCCAATAACACCAACTCTGGTTCATCCAGCACTGGTGGCGCTTCAAATAGCAACAGCACCAACCTTTCAGCCTCCATCAGCAATGGTTCAGGCGGCGGCTGGTGGCTACCTGACGCCAACCAGAGTTCTGCGGTCAGCAACACTGGCCCTAGCTCAAAAGTCGACGTTACTGAAGAGATGACTAATAACGTTAACATAACCAATAACAACAACATAAACATCACCAACACTAACAACCAAACTGCTGAATCTGGGGACTCTAATGTCTCCAATAACACCAACGCTGGTTCATCCAGCACTGGTGGCGCTTCAAATAGCAACAGCACATCAGTAAACGTTAGCGTTAGCAACTAAGTCTTACCAACAGACTTTTTAAACTGCTAATTTAACCAAAATAACTGGGAGGGGTTCATCCGCCGGACTGCAGGCCGGCGCTAGCCCCTCCTAGGGTGGGAACTCATATTACAACTTTGAGGCGGAGGAGCTATGTTTAAAACCGGTACCACCCTGATTAAAAATATTTTGAGCATTCTATTAGTGCTCCTGCTGGTGCTATCAGCACCTATGGCGGTGCTGGCCGATAACAACAACCAGTCTACCGGGCCGCAGTCGCCACCGGGCGCTGACTCTAGCACCTACACCTACAATTCCAATACTGGTTTATGGGAAAACGATTATTACACCTGGGATCCGGTGACTCAACAAACGGCTCCCAAAACACCTCAAGCTTATAGTTATAATCCAGACACTGGCCGGTGGGACACCACAGAATGGGTTTATGACGCCGCGGCTCAGAAATACGTGCCCAATGTCGTTTCCAAGAATATCCCGCCGGGCTCTTCGGCTGGCAGCGACACAAACGTCAACAATACCGGCCCAGACTCCTCTACTACTGTAGATACTAGTACAAAAAATAGTGGCTACTTTAACAATTTTTATGACGCTTCTATCAGCAACCGCATAACTACCAGCGCCCACTCGGGTGGCGCTTCGATTCTAAATAACACCACGGCGGGTGACGCTTCGAGCGGCGGGGCGCTGGATGTAATTAACATAATTAATACTTTGCAGTCCAGCTGGTTTCAGCCTAGCAGCAACCTAATGACCTTCACGGCCAATATCAATGGCAACGTGGTAGGCGATTTGTACCTCGATCCGACTCAAATAAATAATACTGGGGCTGGCTCGCTAAACGTCGTAAACAGTACTACCCAGAACAATTTAACCGTTAATAACCAGGGTAGTGGCTTGATAGACAATAACATTATCCTGGATGCTGGTAGCGGCAACGCCACAGTGGACAATAACACTGCAGCCGGTAACGCTACTAGTGGGAAGGCTGACGCCGTGGCTAATATAGTGAATGTTCTAAATTCGGCTATTTCGGCGGGGCAGTCCTTTTTAGGAGTTATCAATATTAACGGTAATTTGGACGGCGATATTTTATTGCCCCCCAGCTTTTTAGACCAGTTAATCGCTAGCGGCGCGCCCAGCGCAGTCATTAATACTTCTCAAATGGTCAACAATAATGTAGTGGCCAATTCTAATGGTAGCCAAACTATAGACAACAATGTGGACCTAGCCGCTAGCTCGGGCCAAGCGACGGTCGACAACAATACTTCGGCTGGCAACGCCAAATCAGGCAACGGTTCTACTAACCTAACTATTTTCAACCTTACCGGCCGGCAAGTAATTGCTAAAAACAGCTTAATGGTCTTTGTTAACGTGCTAGGCAAGTGGGTTGGCTTAATTATGAATGCCCCCTCCGGCAATACAACTGCCGCTTTCTGCGGTGGCACTTGTAACGCCACAACCAATGTAGACAATAACGCCTTAATAAATGACAGCTCCACCAATACTATCCGCAACAACCTGAAGGCCCGGGCTAGAAGCGGCGATACTAGTGTTAACAACAACATGCGGGCTGGGGACGCTACTAGCGGCGACGCCAGCGCCAGTGCCAACTTATTGAACATTAACGAAAGCCAACTTTCGCTTAGCGATTGGTTTGGTGTTCTGTTTATAAATGTGATGGGGTCGTGGCACGGCAGTTTTGGAGTTAATACCGAGGCTGGCAACCGGCCTCCCATGAGCTCAGCTAGCAGCGGTGATGTACCCACCGCCGCTAAAGTTTTTGCTTTTGTGCCTGGCGGAACTCATTCCAATTTTGGTTCTCTATTTGGCTCAACCGGGCAGGATAATAACTCTTCTAAGGGGGCAGCTAGCAGCGTGCTGGGGGCCATTCAAAAACCAGTCCTGCCGGCTACCATCGCCAGACACGTCAAAGGCATCCACTTGGTAGGGCCGATAGTTACTTCTGTTGTAGTTTTATCTTTGTTTGGGGCGGCGGGTGCCGTGGAATACGGCGAACGGCTGCGGATTTCACTACTCTCTTACAGACTTAATAGAAACTAGCCCGGACGTCTCTTTAAGGCTTAGCGCCTAGGCGGCTAATTTCTTAGCTTCCAAAGTCTGCCTGCCGATCTTTCTAAACGCCCTAACAATTATTTTTTTAAGGCTATAAAGTATAAAGCCCAAGATCGCCACGATTGGCATAAGGCTAGCCAAATAAAAAAAACTACCCATTATGGGAGCCAGGAAACTCAGGCGCATTTTTTGGTACACCGAAATGTGGTCGGCTGACCAAATTGTTAACCACAAGAAACCTACACCGGCTGTCCAGCTAAGAGCTAGGGGCAGGGGGTACTTAAGCCAAACCGCTAAATAAATAAAATAGCCTATAAAAATAGGCGCACTGAGCCTAAGCACACCGGCTAATAGGCTAATGGCTGCTTTGGGCAGCAGCCACGGCTGCTGGCGGCCGATATTCAAAAGTGAGGCCAAAGAACCTTCTAGGCGCCGCAGCTGGTGGCTGAGATACTGCTTATAAGCCTTTAGAATACTCCTAGCTGGTGGTTTATATATTAAAACGTCGCTGGCGTAAAACTGGCCTTTAGCGAGCCCAGGAGGACTGGCAACCGAACGCCTAAAGACTAGCCCAAATTCAGAAGCCGGGCGGTTAAATATTTTAAGTTTTCTGGCCTGGGCCACCACCAAATATTCTATCTGCTCAAATACCGCCCCCAGACTAGGCTGGGCTGTGGGCTGCAAGTTGGCAGCCAAGGCTTCAATTTTTTGGGTGTTAAAATGCCAGGCGATGTTAGCCAGTGCCTGCTGGCTAGCGGCCTGGTCGGCCTTTAGCAGCATTATTAGCTCGCCTTTAGCGTATTTTTGGAGCGTGCCATTTATGAGCTCTGGCCAAGGGCTTTTTTGTCTTTTGGCGACCAGCCTAAGGCTGGCACTTGGGTGAGCTGCGCCAAAAGCCCTGGTCTTTTTCTTGGTGAAATCGCTAGATGCCATATCTACCACAATAATTTCGTATTTTCGGTAGCGGCTTTTAATTAGGCTATCTAAGCACTTTTCAATAACTAGCTCATCATTACGCGCCTGGATAATTACCGAGATAAGCGGCCGCCGGCGTAAGCCGCGAGCGTGAGGATGAGCTAAAATTTGCCGCCGGCGCTTGGTCTGGACGACGTCGTACCAGCTAGCGCCAATTAGATTCAAAGCTGCTAAAGCCAGCCCGTAGGACAGGAAAGCTATAAGACTGGCGTGGCTTAGTTCGTCGCTGGTCATTGCTCGATCTTATCGAGATTAAACTTATACATCCGACGCCATTCGTTCCAATCGCCGCTACACGTCTGAATAGTCATCATCGGCGGCCCTTGGTAGTGGAACACCGAAGTATCATCGGGATTAACGTTTAGCGCGCCAATATAGTTATAAGTGAAGAGGTGGTTATTGTCGGTGTAAATTAGCACCTTATCGCCGGGATTTAGAAACCTCAAATGGCCAAAAACGTACTTATTGTTGTGGCCGTAAAGGAAAGTATTGCCATCGTGATTGTTGGCGAGCGGGGTGCCCACGGCATACTGGGCGTGGTAGCCACTTAGGCTCCAGGAGTTATCGCTGAGGTTATAGACTCCTAGGTCAACAGGCAAGTCTAGACCCTGGCTGGGCACCACGATTCTAGTGGGCAGCCCCGAGATAATTTTGACCGGCGCTGGAGCCGAGCTAATAGGCAGGCTTTTTAGGGCTTCGACTAGCGGCGGATGAACAAAAAAAGGTCTAAAGATGTAGGCAGCGAAAAGCAGCGTTACGATGTAGATTGTCGTAACGCTGCTATAAAAACGAGCTTTTGACAGCCAGTTTGGCTGATCTAGCATAAGACCTTAAAAATTAAATTAGTTATCCTAAAGAGCAAATTGGCGGTAAGCGGCTGAGCCGAACCGCGCCAGCAGACCCAAAGCCCCAACGGCTAGACTGCCGAAGCCCGCTGTGGCTACTAGGTCGCCAGCGCCAGTCTTGGGCAAAGAAGCGGCTTGGGAAATTGCCGCGGCAGCCGTCGCTCCAGCGCCACCAGCCGCACCAGCCGCACCAGCCGGGCCGCTACCTTGGCCTCCAGAAGGAGGAGGCGAAGTTCGCTGGCTGTTAACCCCACAGCCGGCGTTAACATTCATGCTAGTACTGTTGCTGTTATCAGTGCTACCCGTACTAGAGCTACCATTATTAGTATTGTTGCTGTTATTGCTGTTTCCGGAAGTAGAATCTTGGGAGTTTGTATTATTTACCCCAACGTTGTTATTACAATTTTCTGTAAAATTATTTGTCTGGCTCTGGTCGCAGTTTGTCTGGGAGCCAGGACCAGTATTATTTACATCGCACCGCTGTTGTTGAGCCGCAGCCGCTCCCACCATCAAACCGCTCCAGCAGACTAAAGCCGCTAGAACCTGGAGGATTTTTTTCATAAGATACCCCTTATAAATTATTTAATAGATTTGTAGTTACTATGATTTCATATAGGTGACTAAATGTAAATAATATTTTTTAGCATAAGCATATTAAAGAAGCTTTCTAGGGGGGGCCTTGGGATATAATGTAGCCATGTTGAACTTTAGGAAAATCTCTTCGCCGAGCCGAGTATCGAATTTTTTATTTAAGATTATCTCCGAGAACCTGGAGCGAGGACAAAAAGTCCTGCTACTCGTTACTGGAGGCTCGACAATGCCAGTTATCGTGGAACTTGATAAAAAGCTGGCTGGAGTAGATTTAAGCAACCTAGTAGTGAGTCTAATTGATGAGCGATTTGGGCCTGTGGGCCATGAAAACTCTAATTGGGCTCAGCTAAAAAGCCTGGGCTTTAAGTTTCCAAGCGCTAAATTAGAACCAATATTAAAGGGTCTGGATTTTAAAACCACCGTCGAGAATTACGATAAATTTCTCACCAAGACCTATGCTGAAGTGGATTATAAGATTGGTTTCACTGGTATTGGACCAGACAGCCATATTGCCGGTATTAAACCGCGCAGCCCGGCTATTGAGGCCGATGCTATGGCATTCGGCTATGACTGGGATGATTATAAAGGCCGAATAACTATGACTTTTAAGGCTATTACGATGCTGGACTGCGCAATAACTTACCTAGCTGGCGAATCTAAACGCCAAGCCATCGAAAACCTCCAAAAAGACATGAGTTTAGAGGACTGCCCATCGCAAATTCTTAAGTCGGTAAAACAGGCTATAATATTTAATGATATATATGATTCGCCAAGCTCATCATCAGCTCAAAGCCCAAAACCTAAACCCTAAAGCTAACTGCAGTAGTGTCCGGCTTTCAGCTTTTAGCTTTCAGCTTTTAGCTAAAGCGACTGGAAGGAGCGATATTTGAAGATCGCTATTGCTGGCCTGGGACGAATGGGCATGCAGATTGCCCACAAATTAGCTTTGGGCGACCATGAGGTTATAGCCCATAACCGGAGCCACGAACCAATTGATATTGCGGCTGGCCTGGGCGCTAGCCCGGCCTACAAAAAAGAGGATGTTATTAAGAACTTTAGCGGCCAGCAATTAGTGCTTTGGCTAATGCTGCCGGCCGAAGTCGTGGATAGCGAGTTAGATGTCTGGCTGGGCATGATCCCGGCGGGCAGCGTTATTATTGATGGCGGCAATTCGGATTTTCGGTTAACTAAAGCCCGAGCTACTAAAGTTAGCGCCAAGGGCTCGTTCTTGGTTGATGTGGGTACCAGCGGCGGCATTTGGGGCATAGAAAAGGGTTTTTCGATGATGGTTGGCGGCGACAGGAATATCTTTAACTTGATTGAGCCGGCCTTTAAAACTTTGGCTGAGCCCTCGGGAAGTTATAAGTACTTTGGGCCCAGCGGCGCGGGGCACTTTGTCAAAATGGTTCATAACGCCATTGAGTACGGCATGATGGAAGCTCTGGCCGAAGGCTACCGGATGCTTAAAGAAGGTCCTTATAGGGATATTGACCTGGCCGAGGTCGGCGAAGTTTGGCAGCGCGGCAGCGTAGTTAATTCTTGGCTCAATGAACTCACCCGCCAGGCGCTCAGCGAGAACCCTCAACTGGAGGGTATCGAGGGCGTGGTAGCCGAATCTGGCGAAACGCGCTGGACCCTAGAGACTGCTAAAGAACTAGGGATTGAGCTACCAGCTATTCAAACGGCTTTTGACGTTAGGCTAGCTAGCCAACAAGGCAAAACCAGTTTTTCCACCAAACTGCTGGCGGCTATGCGCAATAAGTTTGGCGGTCACGACATCAACCCCTAGCCCACAACACCGTCCGCCCTGTTGCCTGGCACAACCAGGCATGCCGGCGGACTCTCGGTGCATTACGGTGTTAGAGCTTCCGGTGCTCCTTCACTGTATGTTTATATACAGCTCAGTTCGCTCCTCAGCTCTTCCTTGTACTGCACCCGAGTGTTGTTGGCTATAAACGTGTGGAAGTTTAATTTCCAGGTTTTAGTTGGTAGGGTTGGCTGGGGTAAGTGGTGTAAAAAGATAAGCCAAAAAAATCCTCCATGGTTTGATGCGCCTTATAAAGCTCAGTGGCCAACCCAACTCCTAAATAGCGGACGTGCCAGGGCTCGTATTGATAGCCGGTGACCAACTCTTTAGCCTTTTGATAACGAATAGTAAAACCGTATTTGGATAGGTTAGCCGCCAGCCATTGGCCCTCAGGTGTGCTCTCAAAGCACAGTTCCACTTCACAACTCCGGGACGATGGTTCAAGATCGGCCGCCAGGCCTGTTTGATGCTCGCTGTGGCCAGGATGAGCACTTGAGGCATCAGCTTGAGCCCGGCCTTGGCTAGCCACGTAAGAATTATAAAGGCTGGCCTGAGAAGCGTAGGAGCGGTAGCCGCTGGCTAACATCAGGTGCTGGCCCTGGGCGGCAGCCTCGTTAATCATCATCTGAAGCGCCGTAGCCATATCTTGGCGCACCAGCATTTCGGATGAGCCAGCCGACAGCCTAAGCGGCACGTGCGGCACCACTAAGTTAGCCGGAACGTAATCGCTTGGTAGACCGCGGCCTTTATTGACAACCACCCATAAGCTGGCTGGATCATTAATGGAGTACCTCGATTTATTAAAATCTGTCGCGGAGTTAGGGGCCGAGCCGTTATTATGCTTGGAAGACCCGCCGCCAAAGCTGCCAAGCCCGCTGTGGTGGTTTTTATTGGCCCAGCCCAAGATTAAGCCTATAAGTATTAAGCCCAACACTACGCTGAGTAAGAGCCGTCTTGGCATCTTAAATTTTGGAAAGCGGAGATTACTCATATTGTTGGCAGGCCGCCGGGGCCGATTGACCGGTTAGTTTATCGGTAATTAGCTGATAGTTATAAAGGCTATATTTGTCGCCGGCCGCAAAATGGCAATCGGGCAGCATCGGCAAATTGTAGCCTAAATACTGGTTAAGCACGAATCTAAAAGCGTTCACCGAGCTACTCAGTTCTTTTGATGTCAGCGCCGGGTCAACTCCTGGCGTATAGTAGCTAGCCAAGATAGCTGTCTTTTGGCGCATTTCGGGGATCGATAAATTGATGGGGTTGTAATAATGATTTGGCGTCAGCTCAAAGCGAAAACTTTTAGGATAAGAGCCTTCGTCTGATTGAATGATAATAACCGCGTTCGGCGAATGAGATTTTATCAATTTGATTGTCTTTTCAATTTGGCCGTTAAGATAGGCCACCTGGTTGGCGTATTTAATATTTTCATCGGCCCCGTTGTCGTTTCGCTCGACGTCGTAAGCCGTTGGCGAACCGTCAGCGTTAAAAATATAAGGCGTGTGCGGCAGCAGGTAAAATCCAAAAATAAAATGGGGGGTTGAGTTGTCTGTCCGTGAGACAATTTTCTCTAAAGCCGCCTGCTGAGAAAGAAAATTTTCTTTAGGATTACGGTCGAGATCATATTTTATAAAGGCCCGGCGACCAAGACTCAGACCTTTCTTAAGCCAGGGCGACAAGACGCTTTTATTAAGCATATCGCGCTGTAAATCGCTCAAAAAAAAAGGCTTGTTCAAAATTTTAAGCCGGTAAGAAATGGTCGGGTTGCTGTCGGCTTTAATGCCCAACCGGGTAAAATCCCACCAGGAGCTCAACATATCGAATTGGTAGCCACTTTGCTTTAAAATCTTGGTTAGCGGCGGATCATTTATAATGTCGCGGTACGGAAAAGCCGTCTGCCAATGGCGTTGTTCACCAAACATATCTCCAAACTCGGGTAAATAATTCATCGCCAAGGTCGAAGCGATCGATGAGGTAGTCACCGGGTAGTTAGAGTAAGCCGCCGGACGGTTAACAAAGCCTTGGCTAGCCAAAAAGTCCAAAAAAGGCGTTTCGTCGTAGTGGTAAACATCTTTTAGGACTTGGGCATTGGTGTAATCCTCGTACTCCAGATAATAAATATCTGGCTTGGGTTGTATTGACGATTTGGCAGGCTTAGTTAAAGCCGGCGACGGGTAACGGTAGCTTAGTTCTTTGTGGATATCTAAAAGCCGGCTACCAACTTTAAATAATTGGATCATAAAAACGAATAAAATGGCGAATAACAAAACCTTATAAAGTTGCAAACGAGCTATAGACTGGTAGCGATTTATCATCTTGGAAACCGACCAACCGCCCAGCGCGTAAATTAGGCCCAGTATCACTACTAAAAATAAGCTCTTTGTGAGGGGAGTAGCCAGATTATGGGGCAGGACTTTCAACAAGCGAATTCCCAACCAAGAATTTTCAATAAACTGGTAAGCATACAGGCTATAGCCAAGCGCCAAGGCGGCTATATGAGCACTAAGGTTATCAGGCATCAGCCGTTTGTATAAATAAAACCCGGCGCTGGTTAATACCCCAAACAAGATTAGGGGGATAAAAATTTCTGAAGGGTAGCTAAAGTCGGAGTTACTCCACCAGCGCTCCAATACAAAGATCGACACTAGAAAAACCTCCGGCAAACTGGTAGTTGCTAGGCGTTTAAGCAGAGTTTCTAGTTTTACTTTCCAAATTTTGGCTTTGGGGGTGTGAAGATCTATGGAAGCTTTGGGCATTTACTTTGCTCTTTTGGCTTTATATAGATATATTACACGCTGGCTGCCGGTTAATCTTTGTTTTTCCACTAGATCGAAATGTTGCCCAAAGCTCTTTTCAAAATTGGTTTGGTTGTAGCTGGCAAATTGGATTTGGCGGCCGCCTAGCAGCTGCCGGGCTTTGGAATCGGACTTCGGCACAAACTCGATAACCAGATAACTGGTTAGTTTAGCGAAAAACTTAGATATATCCGCCAAAGGCAAGTTATTACCAATCGCTAGATGATGCACCAGAGCCAGGGCCAAAATGACGTCGCTTGGCGAACGCTCTTTTAGAGACATCCGCTCCTCATGGCCCCAACCAAGCGGCGGGCTAGGGTTAGTTAAGTCTTGAATTAGCGGTAAAATCATTTTTTTAAGTGCCTGGGGCCGGCTTTTAAGAAAGTTTTTTTCGGTGGCCAAGGGATCGATATCAAAAGACACGCTGTAAGCTCCTATGCCAGCGGTTATCTCGCTAAAGCGGCCGTCGTTGGCGCCAAAATCCCAAACTATTTTGGGCGGCGGTTTGATTTTTCGAAGCAGTGTTTCAACAACTCGCTGCTTAGTTTCAAAAGCCGCTTTAGAATAGTTGGTGGCATTGTAATAGTCGCCCCACTGGGTTTTTTGGGAGCTAATTCTTAGTTTTTCGACTGTTTTTTGTAAACTACTTAATAAGCCCTCCATGGCCAGCTCGCCAACTTGGCGGGGTTTGGCAGATACCTGCGGCTTAGCCTTATCGAAGCGCTTTTGGAAAGCAGCGTGAAGATACAGATGGGCTAAAAGCCCTTTGCGCAGCCGGGCCCGGGCGGGCAACATTTGGCAAGCCAGCTGCAAGGGAAGACCATCCAAAAAGACGGCCGCCAGCTTAAGCAAATTTGGCGAAATAAAGGCGGCTATGGCCAGCGGCCCAAGGAAGTGTTCACAAAATTGCCTGTAACCCTCCCACGGCGCGCCGGGCTGGCGGATCCTAAAAGATAAGGTGTCAATTAAGATAGCCTGGCCACCAATAAACTGCACATTATAAGCGCTGGCGTCTTTTAAAATTAGGCCCTTAGTTAGGGCGGCTTTTTGAATCTTCAGGGTCAAAAGCGCCGCCGCTTTGAGCTGCGAAAATGTCCATTCGTACGGGTAGGATACAAAAGGTAGGCGCCTCGGTTTGATAACTTTATAGCGCTGCACGTCTGGGGCAAATTTAGAGGCCTCAACTTCGCGGTGCGCTATTATTAGCTCCTGGTTGAGCAGCTCATTATATAAACCCGAATTTATAAAATGGTCAAAATCGGTCTTTCCAACTTGGTTTATCTGGCGATAAATTTGCCCCTGGTTCTCAAACACGAAACCGGCTGGGTCCCGGAAGGAGCTGCTACTAGGGTGAAAGGACCGACCATTCACAGTTAACTTTTATAATTAGAACGCGAAAGTAAAGATTTAAGCTTATGGCCGGCCCGGCTAAAAGCCTTACGGCCAAAAACGCCAATGCCAGCCACCACGCCAATCACTGATTGAATAACTATAGAGCCAGTACCTGGGTCTAAATAGGCAAATAAAAAACGCATTGACCTTCCTTAATACCCCAAAACATCGCAGGGATCAAATTTTAGTATACAACATCAGCCCACTATGCGGTTGGCGACTGAATATCAGCTGAGGATTAACGGTTTGCAGGTAATAGCCCTTTTAGCTGGCGGCCCGTGTTTAAAATCTTTAGTCCCAGCTTTTTTACATAGCGCACGATATGGGGCGCGGTCAGATAGCCCACAACCGCGTAAACAACGCCAACAAAAATATCAAAGGCGTAATGCTCACCCTCGTAGACGGTGCCTATAAATATAATCAGCGGGTAGAGGCTGGCAAGCGCCGCCCAAGCTTTGCCGTATAGTTTATAGATAAATATGGCTAGCAACGTGGCCCAGGCAGCGTGCAAGGAAGGGATTGCGGCTACCAAGTTGGGGTTGATGAGATTGTAAAAAGATGGAAAATTATGTAGTCCCAGCGAGGCCCAAACATCGCTGGAGATCCGGACGATCGGTTGGATATGGTGGTTGTTGGCAGCCAACCAAGGTGGGGCAGCCGGAAAAAACAAAAATGTCAAAAAGGCCGCCGCGGCCACCACTAGATAAGTATTCATGATTTGCCAAAAATATTTATCGCGGGTCTTCCAGACCAAAATGCCTAGGCCCAGGGGAATTACGAAATGCAGCATATAAGGTAAATATAAAACCAGGTCGTACCACTGCACGTGGCCGTGCCACAGCCAGTTTTGCAGATAGGTTGTCGGCAGGTTGCCAAATATTAACTTATCGAAGTGCGGCGCTAGCCAATAATCAACGTGGGTATTGAGCTGGTCGGCTACGCTCCTGAAAGACTCGTATATCAAGATTAGCACCACAAAAGCCCCAAACCGCCTGATGCCCTCTATGGCTTGCTTAAATATCATAAAGACGAAGATTAGAAAGATAATTAACTTGTCAGGGGTCGGGAAGCTAGGCGAACGGATAAAAAGGCCAATACTAACCAGCACGCCAACCAGGCCAAGCGCTTGGCCGAAACTAATTTTTGGCTTTACCATTAAGATTTATTTTACCTTATAGCTCTTTAAATCAGGACGTCTGCTTGCCAGGCTCTGACCTGGCGAGTTGTAGCGCCAAGCTGGGACTCATATATTTCTCAGCTCAGATAAATTATTATATATAGAGATGAGGATTTTAGTGATTGAGGATGAGCATAAAATTGCCAATGCTCTTAAAAGTGGCTTGGCCCAGGAAAAGTACGCGGTTGATGTGGAGTACGACGGCGACAGCGGCTTAGGCGCCGGCCTAAACGAAAGTTACGACTTGATGATCATCGACCGGATGCTGCCCGGCTCGGTTGATGGACTGGCTATTTGCCGCGAGCTGCGGGCCAATAATATCCACACCCCCATACTACTGCTGACTGCCAAGGATCAAGTTCGCGACCGCGTAGAAGGCCTCAACGCCGGCGCCGATGACTATTTAGTGAAGCCTTTTTCTTTCGAAGAGCTGCTGGCCCGGGCCCGGGCTTTGCTGCGCCGGCCTAGAGAAACTAAAGGCACCGTGCTAAGAGTCAACGACTTATCACTTAACACCATTAACTATGAAGTCAAACGCGCCGGCCAGCCGCTGCATCTTAGCTCCAAGGAATTCGCTTTATTAGAATATTTGATGCGCAACTCCGGCCGGATCGTCTCCAAAGACAATATTATTGCCCACGTCTGGGATTTTGACGCCGATATTTTGCCCAACACCGTAGAAGTTTACATCGGCTACTTGCGCAACAAAGTCGATAAGCCCTTTAAAAGCCCCAACCTGATACACACCCAGCGGGGCTTTGGCTATAAACTAGAAACCCAAAAATGACTACGTCATTCCCGTTTACCCTTCACCATTCACCGTTAACCATACGTTATCCGTTAACCCAGCACTTAGCCAGAAAGACTATGCGGTTTAGGCTAAGTGCTGGGTTAACCGTTATCCATGATCCATGGTTAATAGAAGATGGTAAATGCCTA
>OBEQ011628650.1_pt1 | contig 46800 bp, 52 predicted proteins | sample 1670901 | NCBI WGS metagenome assembly OBEQ01 (sample SAMEA104232315, study PRJEB22302) | groundwater metagenome | biome: forest; feature: aquifer; material: groundwater | place: USA | collected 2011-08-07 | depth 5.4 m
AATTGTCCGCACTCGCCCGCGATCGCAGTCGCACGATTCGCCGACTGGTGAAACGACGCACTATGTTCGCGGTGAAATAATTAAAAAAGCAGAATTATCGAATCGCCACTTCATATATTTCAAACATCTACGCTTTGGGGACTGTCCCCAAGCGTTATTCGCCATTAATAATCAACCCACACAACTTTGCAAATACGCCCGCAGGTAATCGGCCCACGCGTCGTCTGCTGCATCATCTGTTGGCACTGTGGTGCCGTCGGGATGTTGCCAGCGGTGAAAATCCAGACCAAGCGAATAGAGTGATTCCACTGGCAACGCCGGCAGAAACTCGATCAGACAACACAGGAGACGATGCAGGCGGTGCAGCGGCGGTGCGGTGAAAGCGATCAGTCGCTTCATGAAATCGATGATGCCCTTCAATTCCTCGTATGAGTGATTGGCGAATGCATCAAGGATCGCACAAAAATCGTGCAGATCCGCGGCGGGGCGGAGCGTGTCGGCTGGGTAACGATGCAACAAGAGTGCGGGCAAAAAATTGCAGTCGCTACAAATTTGTGCAATGGCTTGTGGGGAAAGTCGTCGATGCGCGCCGCTGGTGAACCACGCCAGCAGCGGAGCGGGATCCGAAAATTTCTCCAACTCTCCGAGCATGCTCGCGCCGTCGTCCATGAAGAATGCCGCCGCGTAGCGCGTGTCAGCCGTCACGTTGCCTGCCGCGACAAAACATTGCCAACCGAGATCAAAGCAGGCTGACGCGCTCCACGATTTTTTATCCTGATTAAGATATTTGCTGAGACCGATGCCGAGCCGATAGAAGAAATCCCCAATCTCTGGCGAAAGCGGTGTGGTGTTGTTGGGCATGGCCACACCTAAATTGAATTGTGCCAGCACGAACGCAATCCCCGCGCGATTTGCATCGGTCATCACCGGCCATGGGGTTTGCGCGCGCACACCAACCACGAAATTTTCTTCCGAGTCCAAATTCCAACCCGCGAAAAAAATTTCCAGCGCCAGTCGCGATTGAATCGCGCCATCAACCCCGCGCACGGCACGCACCGCAGGATGCAGCGGGCGACCAGCCCAGTCGACGAGACCTGTCGGAGTTGATGGCATGGCGGGAATTTTTCCAAAGCGCCACGCCAACAGCGCCGTCGCGCGCTCGGGTGTGAACGCCGCCGCCGGCAAGTTACGCACGTGTGCGGCAAACCAAGCATGACGATTCTCGCCAGTCTGCGCAGGCCGCGTTGCTGCTGTCGGTAGCAGTCGCGCCAGAGTGGTGCGATCCCGCGCCGTCACACCCCGCGTCCCGTTTGCATCGGGCGTAAAATGCGCAGTATAAAATTGTGACCAACCAGTCGTCGCCATGATGAGTACTCTATCGGCAGATCGCAAAAAAAGTTGCTTAGCTCCGCAATTTTTCTTGGCAGACGAAATATCGTTCGACCGAACCGCGGCGCGAGGCTTTGGGGGTCATGGTGGTGACTTTTTGGAAAGCGGCGGTGAGTTGTTTGCGCAACGCGGGGATGTCGGGGCCGTCGAAAATTTTTACGACAAAATGCCCGCCGGGCGCAAGGGTTTGCTGCGCGCATTCCCACGCCAGTTCCGCCAGTGCGCAGGCGCGCAGCTTGTCGAGAAAACTCGTTCCTGACGTGGCCGGTGCCATATCCGAGAGCACGACGTTGGCAAGATCACCCAGCGGCTCGAGTACGAGCGCGGAATTTTCCACGACCTGCGCAATATCGGCGACCAGACACGTGATGATTTTGGGGAGTTCAATGCGGACCGGTTCCGGATCCACGCCAACGATCCGCCCCTGTTTGCCCACGAACTGCGCGAGCGGCTGCAACCAACCGCCCGGCGCGCATCCCAAATCGAGCACGCGATCGCCCGGTCGGATGATATGATATTTCTCCTGAATCTCTTTCAATTTAAACGCGGCCCGGCTGGCGTAACCTTCCACCTTGGCCTGTTTGAAATAATGATCCTGCGGGCGATATTGCGGCATGGGAAGGGCTTCTACAGATAATCGCACCAATGAAGCAACTTTTTTGGAGACTTGCCGATAATAAGGATGAGGAGTGTCTTGCGCCATGCGGTTGGGGAAAAAATATGATGCACGCAACTTCAGACTATGGGCGGTCCGATACTACAAGCGTGGGGGACTGAAGGCCTGGGCCGACGGTCTGTTGGTGTTGAAAAGTGAGAGGCGATTAGCGTTGGCAGCGAGTTTGCAATTGTAACCAGCGTCAACGCGATTCACAACTCACGAGGAGGCAGGTTATGGGGATCAAAGTTGAGTCAAAACCGGTAACTAGCGGCGAAACGTCCAACAGGGCGCCGGTCGTCGACAAGAAAAAAGTGGGAACCCCAGTCGCCAAACCTGGGACCACCGGAGCGGCCCGATCCAGCAAAGGTACCGCGCCCAGCGCCGCCCGCAACGCCGCGAAAGACGGATTTGTGCAGGCGGGCAAAGCGCTGGCGACCCCCAAAGGCATTGCCGGAACCGGTCGATTTGGTCAGTCAGCAAAAGTTGCCACACCGGCGCAGGCCGCAAAAGCGACCTCCAAAGGCGCCCCGTCCGCAAAACATATCGCGTGGGCGAATAAACTGATTGAACATGCCCAGACGAAATCTGCCAGCGAAGCGGCGCGGTTTTTGGCGAAGCAGGTTGTGGCGATGGCCATTGATTACGATAAAAAAGGAATCATTCGGGATGCAGACGATGCGACCGTAACCGCATAACCAAGGGGATCATATGCAGACATGGACACGACACGATTTATTGAAGGTGATTGAGGTGCTGATCGAAAAGGATTGCCCGCTCTATGCGCATCCGGATTTTCGCCGGGGCATGGATCGCATCCACAATCTCTTTGCGAATCAACTCATCCGCGAAGGCAATAGTAACGTGGCCTACCGCTCGGTCGATTTCGATCTGGACGGTCTATCCGACGACGAAATCTGGACGCGCCTGGACCGGACCAAGCACACCGACCTGATCGAGGAAAACGCCGCGACCGCAATTCTGAAAATGGCTGCGCGATTTAATCTGGTGAATTGATGCCACTGCCGGTCAAAACAATCGACGAATACTCTGGGGCGCCGCAAGGGCGCCTCAGTTTTTTTGGAGTCATTTCAATCCACTAAAAAATAATCCGCAACTTTTTCCAGTTTTTGCCGATACCTAATATGAGGGTAGTCCGTGTGACGGGAGGCGCACAAAGTAGGTAAGGCCCCCTGCCTTGGGAGAGGCAGACCAACAATGTAGGACAACCGCCACGCGGAGGCCTTATGGCAAGTCGCGCACACTGGGGGCGGGAAGTTTTGGTAAACGCATCGCGTGGAAAACGCGTTAGTCAGACACAGCGTCTGGAGTTTTCGCAACGAATTGCTTGCAATTTCGCATCAGCTACAGCATTAGCCTCCGCTCACACCGGCCAGGTAGCTCAGTCGGTAGAGCAGCGGACTGAAAATCCGCGTGTCGGCGGTTCGACTCCGTCCCTGGCCACAACACCAGAACGGGCCAGCATTTCGGCCCGTTCTGGTGTTGTGGTTTGGGTTGAAGCTGATCGCCGGCACGCGGATTTTCAGTCCGGGCCGCACACTCGATCGTGTCGGTCGGGCAGCGACGGGCAAACAGCGTCCAGTGGACGCTGGCAAACCGTTGCTGCGGGTGAACGACCCGCGCGCCAACGGCGCGTGGCTCCGAGCTGGCTGACTCCGTCCCTGGCCACAAATAAATATTTTCACACCGCAGCGCGTAAAAAATTTCTCACAATATCCGCAGTTGACTCGAAGAACGGAGGTGATCCGTAAAGATCCCTAACGGCGTTTGATCGATTTTTTTGACCGAGTTCAAAAAATGTGATACAAGGCGCCCAGAATTTTTGGGGATAACGATCAATAAGGCATTATTTTCTCAGCAGAAGTTTGTGTGTTCAATTATCAAGCAGGGGAGAGGAAGGGGTTGATACATGGCAGGCAGAACAGCACATCAGGAATTCAAGGTTGGCGACATCGCGGTCTATCCGGCCCACGGTGTCACGACGGTGCATTCGATCGAGGCCCGCGAAATTTCCGGGCAGACCCACAAGTTTTACATCCTCAAGGTCATCGACAACGGCATGACCATCATGGTCCCCACCGCGAACGTCAAAGCGGTCGGCCTGCGCGAGGTCATCGGCGAGGAAGAAGTCGAGACCGTCTACGAAATCCTGAAGGAACGCGATATCGCGATCGACAACCAAACCTGGAATCGTCGCTATCGTGAATACATGGACAAAATCAAGACCGGTTCGGTCTACGAAATCGCCGAAGTACTACGCGATCTCTCGCTGCTCCGGTTCGACAAAGAGCTCTCGTTCGGTGAACGCAAAATGCTCGATACCGCCCGCACGCTGCTCGTGAAGGAATTGGCGATCGCCCAAGGCAAGGAAGAACTGGAAATTGCCGAAGAGATCGACGAAATTTTTGCCGCGACGTAAGAAAATAATCACGTATTGGAGAAAAGCCCCTTGCCCCGGCAAGGGGCTTTTTTTATAGGCTCCTCCCTCTCCCTGTGGGAGAGGGCTGGGGGGAGGGGACGCTCAATGTACACAACCGCAATCATCGCCGCTGGGGGCAGTGGCACACGCTGTGGCGGCGACGCGCCGAAACAATATCAGTGTGTGGCCGGGCGGCCGCTACTCGAAATTACATTGTCGCAATTTGAAGCGGCGCAATCCATCACGAACATCATTCTCGTCGTGTCCGCCGATCGCGTGGCGTTCATGCAAGACCAACTCACGAATCGCTTTCCCAAAGTGCGTGATGTGGTTGCGGGCGGCGCGAGTCGACAGGAATCGGTGGCGCGCGGTGTGCGCGCGCTTGCGGCGGATGCGTGCGATATCGTGGTCGTGCACGACGCTGCGCGTCCGCTCATCGCGCCCGCGTTAATCGACGCGTGCGTGGCGGCTGCCACGGAATCGGGCGCAGCAATTGTTGCATTGCCCGCGCGTGACACCATCAAACTCGTGCGCGACGATGCGTGGATCGAGCGCACGTTGCCCCGCGAAACCGTGTGGCACGCGCAAACGCCGCAGGCGTTTCGCTACGAATTATTTCTGCGCGCATTGGCACATGCAGAAAAAACCGGATTCGTTGGCACCGACGAAGCAGCACTGCTAGAAAATTTTGGTGAACGCGTGCGCGTGGTGTGCGGTGAACCGTGGAATATAAAAATCACCACGCCCGAAGATTTCAAAATCGCGGAAGCGATATTAGGAATGCACAATGCAAAATGAAAAATGCAAAATGGGTGGATCGCGCGTCGGCATTGGTTACGACGTGCATCGGCTGGTTGCAGGGCGGCGATTGATTTTGGGCGGCGTGGAAATTCCATCAAAGCTTGGTCTCGATGGACACTCCGACGCGGATGTCTTGTTGCACGCGATCATGGATGCATTGCTGGGCGCGGCGGGTTTGCACGATATTGGTCATCACTTTCCCAACACCGACGCGCGCTGGAAAGACGCGTCGAGTCTGGTGTTGCTGGCCGCGGTGCGGGAATTAATTGCCGAAAAAAATTGGTGCGTCGAAAATATCGACTCTACACTCATCGCCGAATCACCAAAAATCGGTCCGTATCTGGACCGCATGCGCGAGCGCATTGCCGCGGTGTTGCAGATTGCACCCGACGCGGTGGGCATCAAGGCCACCACGCACGAAACGCTCGGTGCGCTTGGTCGCGGTGAAGGCATGGCCGCGATGGCGGTTGCGCTGGTCAGCGCAGTTAGAGGTCGCCAGTCGCCGGTCGCCGGTAACAGCAACAGCGATACGTCAATCGACGACTAGGAGCCCCGCATTATGTCTCTGCAACTCTACAACACGCTCACCCGCAAAAAGGCGCCGTTGGTGGCGCGGCGGGGCAACGCGATTTCGCTGTATGTGTGCGGGGTCACGGTGTGGGATTCGTCGCACATTGGACACGCCCGCGCGGCGATCGTGTTCGATCTGCTCGCGCGCTATCTGCGTCACCAACAATTCGCCGTGACCTATGCGCGCAACTACACCGACGTCGACGACAAAATAATCAATCGCGCCAATCAAGAAGGTGTGAGTTGGAAAACCATCGCCGAAAAATATATTGCGGAATATGCCGCCGACCTCGCACGACTTGGTAACATCACGCCCGACATCGAACCGAAGGCGAGTGACCATATCCCGCAGATGATCACCGCAATCGAACAACTCATTGCGCGCGACATGGCGTATGCCGTGCATGGCGATGTCTATTTCGCGGTGCGCAAATTTCCCGGTTACGGAAAATTGTCCGGGAAAAAAATCGAGGAACTCGAAGTCGGTGCGCGCGTGGAGGCGAACGAGGCGAAGCGCGATCCCCTCGATTTTGCGCTCTGGAAGGCCGCCAAACCAGGCGAACCGGCCTGGTCCAGTCCGTGGGGTGAAGGGCGCCCCGGGTGGCACATCGAATGTTCCGTCATGTCGGCGCAGCATTTGGGATTACCCGTCGATATTCATGGCGGTGGTCGCGATCTGATTTTTCCCCATCACGAAAATGAAATCGCGCAGGCCGAAGGACTGGGCGTTCCGGAGTTTGCATGTTGCTGGATGCACAACGGCAGTCTCACCATCAACGACGAAAAAATGAGCAAGTCGCTCGGCAATTATTTAAAAATTTCCGATGCGCTGGAAAAATACGATGTTGAGACGTTGCGCTATTTTCTGCTCGCGAGTCATTATCGCTCGCCACTCGATTTCACCGAGCAGGCCATCACCGATTCCGAACGCGCGCTGTCCCGCGTCTACGAAATGTCGGCGCGATTAACGCCGGTGCCAACCACGTGTGTGCCCGAACCGGTTGCGCCCGAAGGAAATGCATTTGATGTCGCGCGCGAGGCAATGCACGCGGTGAAACAATTTCCGCTGCTCATGCGCGACGCACTCGACGACGATTTGAATACGCCAAAATTATTTGCGGCGGTGTTTGATGTCGTGCGCGTGCTGAATCGGTATCTGGATTCGCCCGGAGCGCAATGGGAACCGGCGCGTTTGTGGATTGCGGCGCAATGGGACGAACACCGCACCGCACTGAAACAAATCACCGGAATCTTCGGCAGCCCGCCCGCCGCCTACATCGCCCGCATGGCCGCGCGCGCCACACAAGCCGGCGGTATCGACGCCGCCGCCGTCGACAAACTTTTAGATGAACGCAACCTCGCCCGAAAAAATCGCGACTTCAAACGCGCCGACGAAATTCGTGATCAACTCGCTGCAATGAACATCGTGATTAAAGATCGCCCGGATGGGACAACGGGGTGGAAGGTGGAGCGGTGAATTGATTTTTTCGTAATCGTAATCGAAGTCGGAATCGATTGCGATCACGATGAAGATCGGGATTAAGATGGCGCCTGCGTAAGTCCACACTCCTTACACCCTCAACCGCTGAATTATTCTTCCAACCGACGCTTTGATAATGATGAGCACTCCCGTTCGATATGCCGTTGGCAACAATGGGTAGAGTTCTTGCTCGATTTTTTTGTGTGTGAGGCTGCGCATGCGGATTGCCAGCAAGTCCGCTGCCTGTGCGCAATTGATCGCGATGGGTTTTTTTCGATTGATGGACAATCGTGCCAGTCGCTCGCGCAGGATTTTTATGTCGAATGCGCCCCATGCTTCCATTTGACTCAGGTCGTAGAGATCCCGCGTTGATTCGCGCTCCAATGTTGCGGCGATTTTGTGCGCGAAGGCTTCTGGCAGGGCCAGCGTCGATACGATGCGACCGCTCAGCAAAAATTTTTGCGACAGCATCGCGGTGGAAATTGGTTCGCTGCGCAAGCCGATGCGCGGACGCACAGTGATTTCGAGTGCGGCTTTTTCGTCGTCGGCTGAGACATCCATAAAAATGCCGCGTGAATTCACATCGACCCGATCGAGTTGCACGCCCTTCATAGCTCCTATGGTGCGGCATAATTTGGGGTGCAGTGTTTTTTTTGACTCGCTGGAGATGAAAATGAAATCGACATCCTGTGTGGCGCGCGGACTTTGATATAAGCGCAGAAGCATGCCGCCGGTCAGTACGATGCGGTCTTTAAATTTTTCGGCAAAAAAATTAATCAGTCGAATCAGTAATTGCTCAGGGCTTTTCATGCAGAACTCCCGTGACAAACGTTTTGAATTTCGGATTGCGATACGCGCGTAGATACGTGGCGATTTTTTTTTCGTTCAATTTGCGCAAGGCAATTTCGTTGCGTGGATCAAACACAAATCGTGCGCCTTTCGTGAAAAAGTAGAGCGTATCCAGAAACGCCTTCTCGTTGTCGGCCACTGTGACGCCATTTGGGAGTCGTGTGCTGCCAATGTGTAGGAGCGAGCGTTGGATGGAAAAAAAACGAATCGTGCCGTGGGGTGTGGTGATGGTTCGTTTGCGTCCGCTGGCCGAAATCGCCGAGACGGAACGCTCGGGGATGGTGCCAACCAAACCATTCTGCGCGAGCACGGAGTCCATGGAAATGCAGGTGTCGGCGCGCAGGCGGGAGGCCAGCACCCAGAGGTTCGGATCGCTTGTGGTGTAAAATCCGCGACAAATTTTGGTAAGCACGCCATCGCGCCGCAGTCGTTGAATTGTTCGCGCATTCTGCAATGCGGAGCCTGCCGCAACCAGGTTGCAGAGGTCCGCAAATGAAAAAACGCCCTCCATCGATGGGCTCAAACGGCGGATCGTTTCACTGAGAGTGGTGATGGTGGGGCGATTATTCATACTGTACATAAAATATCACAAAATGATATTATGTATACAGTGTAATTTTATTGCGTTTCCCGCAACCCCCGAATCGCTCCCGCATAATCCGTTGATTGAAAAATCGCACTCGCCGCAACAATAATTTCTGCGCCGGCGGATTTCGCGAGCGCGGCGTTGGTCGTGGTGATGCCGCCGTCTATTTGGATGGGGATGTTGGCGTTGATGCTGCGCAAATGTTTTTTCAGGGTGCGAATTTTTTCGACGCACTCCGGAATCAGTTGCTGACCGGAAAATCCCGGATTGACCGACATGACCAACACATAATCGGCGAGGTGTATGTGCGGAAAAATCCCCGCAATCGGTGTGGGCGGATTGATGACGAGGCCCGCCAGACAGCCCGCCTTGCGGATTTGCGGGAGCACAGTTGTTGGATCGCAGGTTTCGACGTGCGCGGAAATCCAGTTGGCGCCAGCCTTTGCGAATGCGTCGATGTACTGCGCGGGGTTGCTAATCATCAAATGACAATCGAGTGGCAGCGCGGTGCATTTGCGCACGGCTGCCACAATCGGAACTCCGATCGAAATATTTGGCACAAAATGCCCATCCATCACGTCGATGTGAATGCCATCGGCACCGGCCGCTTCGACCGCGCGAATCTCGTCGCCCAATCGCAAAAAATCCGCCGACAAAATCGATGGAAATATTTTTGTCATGTGCAGATTTCTCCGGTTTGCACGCGATAGCCGCGCAAGAATACTTCGCTCTTCATGCGTTGTTTGCCCGCCAGCTGGACGTCGGTGAGACACAGTGTGCCGCGGCCGGTGGCGATTTGCAGACTGCGCGTGACACCGAAAATGGTTCCGGGGGCGGTGCCGGCGGGCATCGGGCATTCCGGCCAAATTTCTGCGCAAAATATTTTGAGTGGGAGATTATGCAAATGCGTAAACGCGACCGGCCACGGTTGCAGTGCGCGCACCTGGCGAATGATTTGTTCGGCGGGTTGTGTCCAATCGATGCGACCATCGTCTTTGGTGAGCAAGCGCGCAATCGTGACCTGCGATGCATCTTGAACGCGCGGTGTAATATTGTTTTTTTTCAATCCGTCGAGCGTTTGCACGATGAGGTCGGCGCCAATGACGGCGAGTCGATCATGCAAATGTGCGGCGTCTTCGGCGGGCGCGATGGGGACGCTGGCTTGCAACAAAATGTCGCCCGCATCGAGCGCATCGACCATGTACATCGTGGTGACGCCGGTGGTGGTGTCCCCACCGAGAATGCTCCAGGGAATCGGCGCTGCCCAGCGCCAGCGCGGTAACAGCGAGGGATGGATGTTCACGCACCGTTGCGGTGGGAGTTGCAAAATGTCGGGCGGTAATAATTTTCCGTACGACGCCGTCACAATGATTTCTGGGGCGAGCGTTTTGAGCTGCTCCAGAAATTCTGCGGTGCGAATGCGTTCTGGTTTCAAAATATTCAGGCCGAGTTCGGCGGCGGCGATGGCGATGGGTGATGCCGTGAGCACGCGACCGCGACCCGCGGGGCGATCGGGCTGTGTTGCAACGGCGACAATCGTGTGCCCCGCAGAATGCAGCGCACGCAATGCAGGGACTGCAAATGCCGAGGTGCCGAAGAAAATAAGGTGCATAGGAAAATCCATTGGCCACAAAAGGACGCAAAGAAAACAGAGAATTCTTTGTGCAATTCTATGTGTTCTTTCGTGGCTCATCCATTTGTTTCTCGTTTTTTTAGTTTCGACAAATACAAACCGCGTTTGATGCGGCCAACGTGATCGATGATGAGTTTGCCGTCGAGGTGATCGATTTCGTGTTGTAGTGCGACCGCGAGTAATCCATGCGCGCCGATGGTGATCGGTTTTTCGTCGGGTGTCATGGCATTCACGACGACGTGCGCGTGACGTTCCATATCGACCAACAAATCTGGCAAACTTAAACAGCCTTCATTCCAGCACGTATGGCCCGCAGACGCCACAATTGCCGGATTGATGAGTTGATATAATTTCGGGGTGCGCGGATTGCCATCGTTGTTGTCGTCTTCGGTGAGCGGCACCGGTTCTCCGACGTCGATGACGCAGATGCGCAAACCGACATTCACTTGCGGCCCGGCCAATCCCACGCCGGGTGCGGCATACATGGTCATCGCCATGTCATTCAATACAGTGCGAATCTCGTCGGTGATATTGGCGACTGCGTTGGCCCGCTGTTGCAGAATCTGCGCCGGGTAGATGGTAATGGGGAGAATCGCCATGGCCGCGGTGTGTAGCATGTGATGCGCATGAGGGCAACTACATCAGACTCATGGGATCGACGTCGATGGCAACATGCACTGAGCGATCGCTGGTCGCATTCGCGCATTGTTCGAGTGTGGCGATGACTTGAGCCAGTTGGCGGGCATCGTGTGCCTTGAGGAGAATTTGCCAGCGATGCCGACCGGCGACGCGTTCGATGGGCGCGGGTGCGGGACCTAAAATTCCGACGCGCGTGGTGCCGCCGCGCCAGGCGTGCTCGAGTTTGGCGCGTAAATTTTCCGCGTGTGTGGCGACAGCGTTGGCGTTGTTACCCGAGAGTCGAATGTTGATGAGTCGACCATACGGCGGATAGCCGAGTTCCTCGCGATGCGCATTTTCCGTTTTCACAAAACCGGCGACATCGTGTGCTTGCGCGCAGACCAGGCTGTAATGCGTAGGCGTGTAGGTTTGAATGAGCACGCGACCCGGCAAATCGGCGCGCCCGGCGCGGCCCGCGACCTGCGTGAGGAGTTGAAAGGTGCGTTCGGCGGCGCGAAAGTCGGGAAGATACAACGCGAGATCGGCGAGCACAACGCCCACCAACGTGACGCGCGGAAAATCGTGCCCCTTCGTAATCATTTGCGTGCCGACCAAGATATCAATTTCGCTGCGGCGCATGGCGCGCAGCACCGATTCGCGGGAATCGCGACGCATGCTGGTGTCGCGGTCGAGGCGCGCAATCCGCGCGGTCGGAAAATGTTCGGCGAGCGCGCCTTCGATGCGTTCGGTGCCGGAACCAACCGCCTTCAAAAAATCGCCGTGACACGACACGCAAATTTTTGGGCGTGGCAAGGTGTACTCGCAATAGTGACAACGCAACTCGGCATCGCGGCGATGCAGTGTGAGACTGATGTCGCAATTCGGACAGCGAAAAACGTGGCCGCACGCGGGGCACAGCAACATTTGCGCAAAGCCGCGTTTGTTTAAAAAGAGCAGCGTCTGTTCTTGGCGCGCGAGTGTCTCGCCAATCGCGGCGAGGAGTCGCGGCGAGAACATGCCGCTCTGATCGTTGCTGGTCGGCGTTTCGCGCAGGTCGATGAGTTCGATCGACGGCAACACGGCCGTGCCGGGACGCTCGGGTAATTCGAGCAACGTGAATTTGCCGCGGGCGACGTTGTGAAAACTTTCCAGCGATGGTGTGGCGGAACCGAGCAGCGCAATCGCGTTGTGCATTTTGGCGCGCATGACCGCCACATCGCGTCCATGATAGCGCGGCGACTCTTCCTGTTTGTACGACGCGTCGTGTTCTTCATCGAGAATGATGCAACCCAAATTATCGAGCGGTGCAAACAACGCAGAGCGCGTGCCGCAACAAATCGCTGCAGTGCCGGTTTGCATGCGTTCCCATTGCTCGCGGCGTTGCGTGTTGGTGAGTCCGCTGTGATAAATCGCGATCTGATCGCCGAAGCGTTGCGTGACACGATCCAGCAATTGCGGGGTGAGTCCGATCTCCGGAAGCAGGAGCAGCGCCTGTTTGCCGAGCGCGCGGGAGGCCGCGATGAGTTCCAAATAAATTTCTGTTTTGCCGCTCCCGGTGATTCCGTGCAGCAAAAAAGTCTGAAACTGCGCCGCTTGCAGTGCGGTTGTGAGTGTTGTGGTGACATCTTGTTGTGTGGCCGTGAGTACGCAGTGCGCGGCGCTGTGAAATGTTGTGGTGCCGTGATGTGCGGGAGCCAGTCGCGAGGTGCGGATTTTTTTGGTCGGCAGAAAAAAATGCGCAGGCAGTGCCGCGCGACACACTTCGCCGATCGGGGCGGCGTAGTAGCGGCTGATCCATTCGCACAACGCAAGTCGCACAGGCGCAATGAGTGGGGCGCTGTCGCACACCGCAAAAATCGCGCGACATTTCATGCCGGGCGACGGGGTCGTGTTGGTGCGCATGACGATGCCGAATTTGGTGCCGCGCCGAAACGGTACTTCAACGCGCATGCCAGCAACACACGTATCCGCCAGCGTTGGCGGGATGGCGTAGGTGAATGTTGTCGCCAGCGGCACGGGCAATGCCACATCGCAAAACGTCTCGCGTCGCGCGTCGCGCGTCTCACGGAATTCTTCAGGGCAGTGGGACATCGGGACCTCGGACATGGGACATTGGACAACTCAAACAATCTCAAAATCAAATTCCATCACGCTCTGCAATCCGGATTCGTCGGGGCCGATGCCGAAAATTAAATGGAGTTGTTGCCCTGCACGCACGGGAATTGGTTTGCGCAACGGCAGAAATCCTTGGTGCCAATGCGTGTCGTGGTGTGTGGGTCCAGTGCAAAACGAAATGCGCTCGGCGAGCCACGCGGTGAACCAACCGGCAATGCCGGTAAAATTTCCATCGCGCGTAAACGTAAAGCTGGGGCGCACTACGAGATCGCGTTCGTTCGTTTCTAAAAAATTTACGCGTTCGGTGGTGATGGGGGCGGCGAGCAACGCATCCATCGCCACGTTCATGACGTGCAATCCGCTGCGGCGCGGTGTGACGATGTCTGCGGGTGCGAGCGTCAAAGCCAATGCCTGCGGGCAAATGCGGCCGCCTGGTTTCAGCCAATAGGTGCGCGCGTCGATGAGCAGCGGTAGAATATTTTCGTTGAACCCAAAACTGCCCATGGTTTCGCTCACGATCACATCCACGCGTTCCGGCACCGCAATTTTTTGCGCGAGTCCATTGTGAAAAATAATTCGCGGCGTCAGTCCCGCGTGTTCGGTTTCTGTGCGCGCAATGTTGAGCGTGTCGGGATCGACTTCGACGGCGTGAATGCGTGCCGCACCGGAGCGCGCGGCCATGAACGACAAGACGCCCAGGCCGCAGCCCATATCGGCAACGATGTCGTCGGTGCGCACGATTTTATGAATCGCGCGTTCATAGGCGCGCATGCGGACATTGTCGTTGATGAGAATCTGATGTTTTTTGCGCAGCGTGGTCATGCGCTCATCGCCCACTGTTGCGCTGCTGGAGCCGTTCCGCGCGGCGTTCTTGCGCGCGTTGGTTGCGAGCCTTGTCTTCTTTCGTTTCGAGCACGAGCTTGCGCACTTGCGTCGGTTGCCCCATGTCGTCGAGCGCGACCATCGTGAGATACGCGGAACCCACCGTGTGCAACTCGCACGCCTTCACATCTTCGGTTTGAATGAGCACGCCGACTTCCATGGAACTGCGCCCGACAAAATTCACCTGCGATTTGAGAATCAGCAGACTCCCGATTTTCACGGGATGACCAAAACCGATATGATCGACCGACGCCGTGACCACATTGGTGCGCGCGAGTTTGGTGGCGGAGACGAACGCGGCCTCGTCGACCAATTTCATTATCTCTCCGCCGTGCACGTAGCCATAAATATTGGCCTCGGGCGGCTGCATCATTTTCGTGATCGTGTTGCGCGTTTCCGCGACCGTACAGGTTTTGGCGAGCATGCAGGGCAACTACAGGGTCGAGGGTTCAGGGTCAAGGGGCACAATGATGAAAAAATTGTGCGGGGAGCAGAGCATCCAGATTGATTCACTTGGTTGCCTCCCGGGGTAGTGTCCGCCGGGGGCACGTGACTATCTCAGGGGCTCACGTCGCCCCCTCCACCGGCAAAGCCGGATGGAGCCTCCCCCTCAGCGCGCCTGTGGCGCTGCTACTGCGAATCATTTTTTTCTCACGCGAAAAATTTGCACTCACACTCACTCGCGGTGTCGATCATCTGGCATCGATACCGCGGGCTCATTCACTACCGCGCAGTTTGCCTTCAGCCACTAGCTGAAGTTTGCCTGCTTGCTCCCTCTGGACACTACCCCTCGCGGCAACACGACTTTTCAATCTGGATGAAGCACTAGATCTTGGCGTCGACGCGTTCGGCGAGAATCATTTTGATGAGTGATTGATACGGTACGTCGAGCTTGGCGGCCATGGCGCGCAGTTTGTTGAGTAGCTCACGCGGCAGGCGAATAGAAATCAGTTTCACCGGGGTTTCTACCGCCGGATCAAATTCGATGGTGACGCGATGTGCCGGGGAAAAATCGGCGTAGTCCGTGGTATCGTGGCTATGCCAGAACGCACGTTCCTCGGATTCGGAACGAAATTTTGGAGGAGACAATTTATTTGTGGTTTTCCTTTTCATACACAATGCGCTCCTTTCGGCTCATGGGGCGTGCGCTAATCACGCGAATTTTGCGGCGGCGTCGCGTGAACACGATGCACAGCAACCGACCGCCTCGCGTGGTGCCCAGCGCGACATAGCGGGATTCTGTCAGCAAGCGACCCGCGACGAGCGTGACAATAAGCGGACGCTGAAAAAAAACTTCTTCGCATTCAATGCTGGTGACTCCATGTTTGCGTTCATTCTTGTCTTGATTCCCCTGGTCCCAATCAAACCCCCTGAGGCCTTTGAGTAACATAACTAGTGTATATAATAAAAATATACACTAAATCAACCACAATGTGACGCGCAACTTTTTTTGCGCGCGGCCGATACAGGGGATAGTGTGGGAATATTGGTGTAGCGGCACATGAGGAGCGAAATATGTCGGGTACCGCCATTGTCAAAGTAACCGCCGCCGTGCCGCGCGCAGTGTCGGCGCACTCGGTCGGAGCGCTGTTGAAAGAATTGCCGGTGGATCGCGCCACGGTCGCGCGGTTTGTGGCGGGGCGTCCGGAATTTTTCCAATTTGCGTGCACACACGATGCGTATGCGGCCGCGTTGTCCGCGCTGGATCGCGTGGATGACAGCGTCGAGACCACAGAGACCGCACGGTTGCGTCTGTACGCGGTGATCGAATCCGCACTCATCACCGTGAACGCTACGCTGGGCATGTTACGTGGCGCGGTGCGCGTGATGGAAGACCCCGACGCCACCGCAGATGACGTGCAGATGTTGCAAGCGGCGGAGGGAGTGTGAAAAATTTTCTCTTCATGCGGCACCTATGTTACGTTATGCTGGGTGTGTGAGGAGGGTCTATGGGATTGCTGACATGGCAGGATATCTGCAAAAAATACAAAGACACATGGGTCGCCATTACGGAGCGTGAGCAGGATGCAGTCGGCTCACTAATTCGCGGGCATGTCGCTTACGCTCATCCGCAGCGCAAAATGTTTTATGCGCATTTAAAATCGCACTTCCCACACGGCAATCTCGCGGTCCGCTATACAGGTGCGGTGACCGTCCCACTCTTTGCTGCGCGATGAATTCCTCGCACACGTATTCATACGACGCATCGCAAGGGCTGATTTTTCTCCCCGGTGAAATCGTTGGCCCACTGAGAAGCGAGGCGATTTCCTTCGTCTTCGATCCCGGTGCCTTCCGAACGATGGTTTCTACCGAATTGACGGATTACCTTGGTTATCACGCCTCGGGTACGAGTCAGAAAATTAGTGCAGACTCGGTAATTGGCCGTGAACATGGATGCACGCTGCGTCTAAAAAAGCTGACCATCTTGGGGTTCGATTTTTCAGAAATTGATGTGGCCTGTTTTGATCTTCCGGAAGGGGTTGATGCGTTGCTGGGGCTCGATGTGCTCCGACATTTTGAAATCACATTGCGGCATGCCGATCATTGGATTTCGTTTGCACCGATCAACTGATTCCATTGTTGCGCTTGAAATCATAAAGGCGACTCCAGAAAAAATCATTTTAGCAGGGCGCTTCATTTTGGAAAAAATGAAGTGATCCGCGACTTGCAGATTCAATGTGCTTTACGAGGCTGTGGCGCTAATCACGAAATTTCATCGCCTCTGAGGTGGAATTTTCGTGATCGTTTAGGTGTATAGTATCAAAATAATTCTAGGGGTTCATCCAGATTGAAAATTGAGTTGCCCCGGGAGGCAACCACGCGGATCAATCTGGATGCACTCCATAGGGATTTACATGAAAAAAGAATATGATTTCACGAAGGCGAGAAAAAATCCGTATGCGAAGCATTTCAAACAGCAAATTACGATCCGTTTGGACAGGGCGATGATCGATTATTTTAAGACGATGGCGCGCAGTGTGGGGGTCACGTACCAAAATCTGATTAATTTGTACCTGCTCGATTGTATGCGGGAGCGTCGGCGTCCGATGATGAAGTGGTTGAAAAATTCAGCATAACCCATGCGGTCGCCCATGGCGCTCGCGAATCTGTTGCGCGGGGACGCCGGCCCAGACGGTGTAGGCGGGGACGGTCGTGTTTTTGGGAATGACGGCGTTCGCCGCGATGATGGCGTGATCGCCGATCGTGGTGCCGGGCAACACAATACTGTTCATGCCGATATCGACATGCGCGCCAATCGTAATCGGTCGCACGACCATGTGGCCGCGTTCAAACGAATGACACACAATCGTGGCGTCGCCGCCGACCATGCTGAAATCGCCGATCGTGATCAGATTGCAATCCGCAATGTGCAACGTGTTCATCTGCACGCCGCGCCCGAGTTTTGCGCCGAGCAACCGGTAGAACCATGGTTGCAGCGGTGTCGCGCGTATGAAATTCATGAGCGTGTAGCGAAACAGCAAAATATAAAAATTGTACAACGCCCAACGCGTGAGGGCGATGGATCCCACGCGATGTTCACCAACCGTCACGCGCAAACCAAAAATACGAATGATGCATACGACGAGCGCTGCCAGCGAAAACGTCGCGCCAAGAAATGCGCACGCGGCGGCAAAGCCAATCTGCATCGGTGCTGGCAGCCATGGTAGGCTCAGCCATTCGTGTGCCGATTGAAACACGACAATCGCCGCCGAGGCGACGAACCCAAACACAATGACGAGTTGGACGTACATGGAAACCGTCATGAGTGCGAAGGTGAGACGCGGTGATATGCGCATGAAAAAATTCTCCTTATAATCGCCCGAGCCATTCGCGCGTTTGGTGTTCGATATCTTTGGCGGTCGGGTAGAAAAATGGGAGCATCGTGAACGTGCCGACAATTGTTGCATTGCGCGACACGCCGGTTAATCCGCGGCGGGTGCCGAGCAATCCGTGTAGGCCGAGTGCGTCAAGCAGCGCCGCGCGCGGATCGGAAATGAGAGCAAACGGGACGTGCGTTTTTTCGGCGAATTTTTTATGCGAGGCGATATCGTCGCGACTAATACCCCAGAACGTGCACGGTAATTGGGCGAGTCGCTCCCACACGGCGTGATCGGCGTAACTGCACATCTGCTTCGTGCACACGCTGGTGAAATCGCCGGGATACGACAAAAAAATCGTGAGATTTTTTTCTGCGAGCATTGCCTGCAGCGAAATGCTTCCCCTCGTGGTGGCAAATGTCGTATGCAGCAGTGCGTTCAGTGCAGACATGCACCGACGTGTACACGTTCATGTTCAGACTGCCAAGGAGAACCGGGCGCATGGATCGCGAAAGTGTCGTCACACGATTGGAAGAGATCGCGGTGCTGCTCGAAATTGCGGGCGCAAATCCGTTTCGCGTGCGCGCCTACCACAATGGTGCGCGGGTGATCGAGGCGCTCACCGATTTTTCCGAGCGTCTCGCCGCCGGAACGCTCGGGGCCGTGAAAGGGCTTGGAAAGGGTTTAATCGCCCATATCGACGAATTGCGCACCACCGGAATGATTGCCGAATTGGAAACGTTGCGCCGGGACATTCCGCGCGGCGTCGTTGCCATGACGCAGATACCCAACGTGGGTCCGAAACGTGCGCATATTTTTTGGAAGGAACTCGGTCTGACATCGGTGCCGCAACTCGTGACCGCCTGCGAATCGCACGCGGTGGCCGCGTTGCCGCGTATGGGCGAAAAAATCGAGGCGAAAATCCTGCAGGCGATTGCCGCGCGCGACGCCACCAAGGATTTTTTTCTCTACCCCGAGGCGTTGGCGGTGGCGAAAAATTTTGTCGAGGCGCTCCGCGAGTGTCCTGCCGTGCGCGACATCGCGATGGCCGGCAGCGTGAGGCGTCACAAAGAAATCGTGCACGATGTTGATCTGGTCGTGGGGACTGCCGATGCGGCGGCCGTAACCCGCGCGTTCTGCGCGCTGCCGCAGGTGGCGATGGTACTCGGCAGCGGTGATACCAAGACCAGTGTGAAGAGTCGCGATGGATTGCAAATCGATCTGCGCTGTGTAGCAAAGGAAATATTTCCCTGCGCGCTGCATCATTTCACCGGCAGCAAGGAACACAACACCGCGCTGCGTGCTCGGGCGCAACAACGGCAGCTGAAACTGTCTGAGTATGGACTGTTTCGTGTGCATGACGGACAGGAAACGCTGCTGCCATGCACCTCCGAGGCCGATATCTATCGCGCGCTCGATCTGCAATATATTCCGCCGGAACTGCGCGAGGATCGTGGCGAGATTGAGCGTGCCGAAAAAAATGCGCTGCCGAATTTAATTGTGCGGGAAAATATTCAGGGCGTGTTTCATTGTCACAGCACCTACAGCGATGGGCGCGCTACACTGCGCGAAATGGCGATTGGTGCGAAGCATCGCGGCTGGAAATATCTCGGCGTTTCGGATCACAGTCAGTCGGCGAAATATGCGCACGGACTCGAAATAGAACGCGTACACGCACAACTCGCCGAGATCGAGGCGTTGAACGCCGAACCACTCGGTGTGAAAATTTTCAAAGGGATCGAAGTCGATATTCTGAAAGATGGTACGCTTGATTACGACGACGATCTGCTCGCGCGGTTTGATTTTGTGATCGCGTCGATTCACACCCATTTCACGATGTCGTCTGTCGACATGACCGCGCGGATTTGTCGCGCACTGGCACACCCCGCGGTGCGCGTATTGGCGCATCCGAGCGGGCGACTGCTGTTGTCGCGCGAGGCGTACGCGATGGAAATGGAAACCGTGTTGCGTACCGCGGGTGGGCATCGGGTGGTCGTGGAAATTAATGGCAATCCGCGTCGCGCCGATTTGGATTGGCGCTTCGGAAATGTGGCGCGCGAATGTGGTGTGCAGACCATGATCTCGCCCGACGCGCACACCGTGGGCAATCTCGACAACATCGATTTCGGCGTGGGCTATGCACGCAAAGGCGGTTGGAGTGCGGCCGATGTGGTGAATACGTGGTCGCTGGAAAAAGTGGAGCAGTGGTGTCGAAAAAAATGAATGGCAAAATGTGAGCGTACTGGCACGCGGAGATCACCGCAACTTACTGACCATCTGCACAATGCGCTCAACCCTTGATTGCGCATCGACGTAGTAGGCTGCATCACCCCATTGCATGGCCGACGCGAAATCAAATATCGCTCCGACTTCGGTCGCTGATCCACGAGCAATTGTAAAAAATCTTTTGCGATCTGCCGGACTGGTGCGCCCGTTGCCTTCTGCAATATTGAGCAGCACACTGCTGAGCGCGCGCTTCAGCTGATCCTGCAAATCACTCGATCCGCGGGGCCATGTGGCCAACAGGGCTGGCACGGTCCGTGCCAAAACCAGTGTGAGCGAGTAACAGTGCAACCGATGATGATTCAACATTTCAACACTCCTTTTGCAGGAAGGCGAAATTGCCTCCCCGGAAGGGGAAAGGAGGCAATTTCGCCTTCCTGCAAATGAGGAACACACAATGAATCATCATCGGTTGCACTGCTATCAACGGTTACTTTGTGTCGCACGGACCGTGCCAGCCCTGTTGGCAAGCATTCCCGCGGGCTATGCCGATTTGCAGGATCAGCTGAAGCGCGCGCTCACGAGTGCAATCTTAAATTTAGCGGAAGGCAATGGGCGTCGCTCGCAGCGCGAGAAAAATCGATTCTTCGATATCTCGATTGCCTCAATCGATGAAGTCGATGCCGCGTGTGATTTGCTCGTGGCGTTTGCGTTGGTGTCGTCACTCGTCATCGAACCGCTCCAGTGCGACCTACGCGCTTCGGCGGCGATGATTATGAAATTACGACGCCTCTGAAATACGGCGTAATTCGTCATCGTGTATGTGGTCGTTGCTGTATCGATTGATTATGCTCAGGATGAGGATTATGAAGGAACTGAATATGTCAGCATATCTTAATCCCGCCCACGCAATCGCGCGACGATTACGCGCGATGTATCCGGACACGCGCACCGCACTCACCCACGGGTCGCCGCTGCAATTACTCGTCGCGACTATTTTGTCGGCGCAATGCACTGACGTGCGCGTGAATCTGGTAACGCCCGCGCTCTTCGCGCGTTTCCCGGCCGCCGCCGATTTTGCCAACGCCGACCTCGTCGAACTCGAGCGCCTGATTCATTCCACTGGATTCTACAAAAATAAGGCGCGCAATATCATCGCGTGTTGTCGCGCGTTGCTGGAAAATTTTGGCGGCAATGTGCCGCGGTGTCTGGACGACTTGGTCACCTTGCCTGGCGTGGGCCGCAAGACTGCGAACGTCGTGCTTGGTGCGTGTTGGAATATTCCGGGGATGGTGGTCGATACGCACGTGAAGCGCTTGTCGAATCTGCTCGGACTCACCAAAAATTCCGATCCAGAAAAAATCGAGCAGGATTTAATGAAACTGTTGCCGCAAGAAGATTGGAATCATTTCGGCATGGATTTAATTTTGCACGGCCGCGCTGTATGCATCGCCCGCCGTCCCAAGTGTGCGCACTGCGGACTCGCCGATATGTGCCCGAGCGCGCTGGTGTGATGCTCAAAATTAAAAAAGCGGGTATGCACCCCAAAAAGGATATGGCCACAAAAGAACGCAAAGAAGGCAAAAAAAATCTGCTCTCTTTGTGTTCTTTCGCGGCTAAAAAAATGAGTGTGCATTTGACGCGTGCCCTATGCAAAATTCTCCCGCCTATTATGTGAAAGCCACTTTGAATCGCGCGACCTGGCGAGTGCGCCGGCGTTGGCGTTGGGGGCGGCGCGGGTATGTGGAACGACCGGCTGGCGTGCTGCACGGCCTCGCGCCCGAAGATGCGCAGGAAATTGCCCGGTTGTGTGCGGCGTACGAGGTGTGCTTCGAAACAACGTTCGATGCCGATCATGCGATGTCGAATTATGGATTGCTGCAACTGCTCGATGTGGCGACGACGCAATGTCGATGGCAGGTGCCGTCACAGCCGCGCGTCATCGATGTGGGCAGTCTGAATTTTTCCTACGCCGCCGTTCTGCACGCATGGCTGCACCCGCAAAAGCTCGTGGGCATTGAGCTGGACGGTTATCGTCTCTACGATAATTTGCACACGCGCCACAGTTACGCACAACATTACATTCGCGATCTGCCCGCGACGGAATATTGTGTCATGAATTTTCTCGCCTACAACGCGCCCGCCGACCTCATCACGATGTTGTATCCGTTTGTCGTTCCCGAACCGTTGGTGCATTGGGATTTGCCGCTCGCCGAATTTCAACCCGCCCAGATTTTTGCGCACGCGCACCAATTACTCACGCCGGGTGGGTTCGTGGTCATGGCGAATTTCGGCGCCGAAGAATTTCAGGCCGCAGCTCCCCTCATGCGCCGTGCGGGATTTGCGCTGCACGGTTCCTGCGTGTACGAAGGCGGTTTGTCGGAGCACCAGATTCCTTCGTATGTGAGTGTGTGGAGCCGTCTCTAATCCTTGACTGGCGCGCGCGCCCGGACTAAGGGTCGGCGCAGGAGAATTTTATGGCCGATAAAAACGATCGCGTTGCCGAAAATGTGTTGGGCAAGATGTTTGTCGACTCGCAATGTATCGACTGCAACCTGTGCCGCGACACCGCGCCCGCGAATTTTAAGCAGAACGAGGAAAAAGGGTATTCGTTCGTCTACAAACAACCCGAAAATGACGCGGAACTCGCGCAATGTCTGGAAGCCCTGGAAGCCTGCCCAGTCGAAGCGATTGGGTCCGATGGTGTCGAAGAAGCAGCAGCTACAGCGGCCGGTTGAAATTTCCTGTTAACGCTTGTGATGTTTGACGGGCGCGCTGTTCCGCGTAGCCGTCGCGGCTGCTTTTTCGTGTCCGCGCCAATCAGTCAGCACGGCCTGGAATTCGTTGCTCGTGCGGATATTGAAAAAATCGTCGCTGATCGCGATCCATTTTTCGATTTGATGTGCGTTGTCGAGTTCACGCGCGCGTTGCAATGCTTGGACGGTGAGTGTGGTGTCATTGGCGGCGGCGTAATAACTCGCCAAATACGTGGCGCCGGTGAAGCTGCCCTCCAGAGACTTCACGTCGATCTTCTTGAAGCGACTCGCGGCGGAACCCGTGTGGCCTGTCGCCATTTCCAGTGCGGCGAGTAATACCTGCGCCTCGTCTTCGCGACGGCTCGGCAACGCCGTGAGCGCCTTCTGATAATAGCGCGTGGCCTCGTTCGCGAACTTGCGACCGGATTCGTCGTAGGCGCGCAAAAATAAAAATACATTGTGATTGGCGACGCCAGCGCGCAGCAAGTGGTCGGGATTTTTATCGGTGGTGCTATCTTTTTTCAGCGCCAGGACGTATTGCATTTCTCGAATGAGAAACGCATTTTTCACCGACACCGGTTCCGCCTGCAGTCGCAACAACGCGGAAGAGACGTCGTTGCCCGCGAGAAATGTAACCACTGCGCCTGGCACCTGGCTGGTGAGCGGAAGATTCGCAGCGACTGGCACAGAACGCGTGGCCGGGACTCGTTCGGCGCGCCGATTTTTTTGCGGTGGGTTTTTTTCGTGACGGCTCTTCGCGGCGTGCGTGGGTTTTTCAATGCGAATTTTTTTGACGATCGCCGATTTTTTGATGATTTTGTTCGCCGTGCTTTTGTGTTGAACGGCACTGCGCGTGGCCATTCCAAATGGGAGCGCAATTTTTTTGGCTGGAGCGCCCATAGATTGACTGGTGATCAGCAGCAATGTCGCGGCGGAAACGCAGACGGAGAATATTTTATTCATGGGCGGGCTATATTATTTGAAACAGGCGATGTCAACGCCGATTCCCGAGAAATAACGCTTTATCGGCGACCGCAAATCCAATAAGGACGGGGCATGGCTCGGATCGATCGCATGCGAACAATTTGGGTGTTTGGCATCATTACCGCATTTTTTTGGGGTCACGCCGGATTTGCCACTCCGCTGCCGCCGCCCGCAAAACCTGCGCTGGAGCTACATTGTGATGGCTTGCTGCGCGCCAAACCGTTGTGCCTGGCACTGCGCACGAAATTTTCCAGATCCGATGCGTTTGCGGAGTCGCTGCATTGGGCGGCGTCGGATCACATCAGACAGCAAAGCGACATTGCACGGCGTAGCGCGCGTGCCGCGGGTGTTGACCGCGGGTTTTTAGACGTACTTTCCGGAAACTTCGGAGAGGGTTTGCACAATTTATTGGCCGAATATGCCAAAAATCCTCGTCAACCGACGCAAAACGATCTGATTTTTGCCGCGATTATGGTGGCGTCGGTTGATTTGGACGATGTGCAACGCCGCGACTGGGCCAAAGATCTGGCCGGGAGACTGAGTCAGCCCTGGAAAAATATTTCGACATCACCGGAAAACGGCGCCTGGCAACCGCGAGCGGTCGATGTGTATCGGGTATCGTATTTGTATCGAATGGCAGAAGAGCCGGACGCCGCGGCATTTTTCGCGGCTTGGGCCCGAAAAATTGTGCCGAATGCGAATTATTAGAATTGTTTCTGCAAATCGCGGGCGCGATCGATCTGTTTGGCAATGATGGCGACGGCGTGATCTTTTTGTCCGACGCGGGCCTGCAGGCGTTTGGCAATGACATGCTTTTCGGTCGCCTTCAATCGCGTGACCAAATCGTTGCGGACTTCGGTGGCGCGTTGTTGCTGGCGTTCCAGGCGTTCAAGTTGCGTCGTGAGATATTTTTTGACGAAGGCCTTGTAGGCTTGCTCAAACGCCTTCTTGCCTTCCGGCGAGGTGCGCTTCACGTCTTTTTTCCCCGGATGTTCCCGCAAGAAATCCGCCCACGTGTATTTTTCGTTGAGTGCCATAGTGCCGCGTCTCCTATTCGCGCAGCCGCAACGTGTCAAGAATAAGTTATCCACATGTTAGGGAATAGAGACTAGAGAATAGGAAGAGCTCACTACCGGTCTCCTCCTATTCTCTAGTCTCTATTCCCTAGTCTCTATATATCCCCCACATGCACTGGATCATCGAACGCCACGACTGGATTGATTCGACGAACGACGAGGCGGTGCGGCGGGCGTTGGCGGGCGCTGTCGAAGGAACGGTGGTCGTGGCGGAAGGGCAGCGCAGCGGACGCGGACAATACGGGCGCGTGTGGGAATCGCCGCATGGTTCGAATCTGTACGTCTCGCTGATTTTGCGTCCGCCGCTTCTGCCCGCCGCCGCCCAACCCCTCACACTCGTCACCGCGGTTGCGGTCGCGGAGATAATTGAAACAGTTGCATCAAGGCATCCGGACATCGGCACATCGGCACATCGACACATCGGCACAAAAATAAAACCACCCAACGACATCCTCATCGACGGAAAAAAGTGTGCGGGGATTTTATCGGAGGCGACGATTCAGGGTGGAGTGCTGAAATTCGTGGTCGTCGGAATCGGCGTGAATGTGAATGCCACCGCGAGTGATTTCTCGCCCGAGTTGCGCGCACAGGCGACGTCGTTGCGGGACGTGAGCGGGTGCGAATGGAATCGCGCCGAATTGCTAGATGGCCTGCTTGCGGCTTTTGCGACCCGCTACACGCAATTTCTGCGCGATGGGTTCGAATCGATGCGTGCGGCATACGCAACTTTTTCTGCGGGCTGCCGATAATATAGTTATGGCTGACGGGATTCCCATTCGTGAGATATCATCGAGTGCGTTTGTGCAGGCGCGGCTGCGTGAGTTGGATGTCAATCATGACGAGGCGCTGACGAGCGATGAAGTCCCAGTGGAGCCACTCACGGGCGAGCTGGGAGTCTCTGCGGTCACCAAACCGTGGTCGTCGGAGGCGTGGCGTTTCACCGAACACGCCTTGCTCGCCAAAGATTTGCTCGGACGAGTGCGTTTGATCTTGCCGCAACGAACGGTGGCCGATTCAGTGACCATCACGGATGTCGAGGGCGATGCGCGCGTGGGTAGCGTGACGCATGTGCGACAAATACATCACATGGACAAGGGGGATGAACCGGAATCCATCGAGGTACAAATCGATGTGTGTCAGTATCGTGTGTTGCGGGAACTGGTGGCGCTCAAAGTCCGCGATGTCTTTTTGGAGTCCGTGGAACAGCCGTTTACCGGACATTCGTGGCATAAACTCGGTTACTTCAAACTTGTGCAGGCGATCAAAAAAGATTTCGCCGTTGCTCAACTGGGAGAACAACCCACTGTTGCGCAGCGCGCCTGGTTGCGACGACTCCGCCCGTTGAAGGTTCCCGGCGCGTTGTTGTACGCGTTGATCAATCCCCACGTGGTGATTCGTCCGACGCAAACCAGGGCCATTCGTGACAAGGCGGATCGATTGATCGCGCAGGGGACGTATCGTGAGTTGGTGACGCATCGCGCTTTTGTGATGATGGAACGGGAACAGGTCGCCGTCCTGCAGGTGACTAATTTTTTGCGGCGACATCGCGGGGCGCGCGTGGTGCTGGTGTTCGGGGCCGATCATGAATTTCGCGGACATTTTGCGGAGCAGCGTCAACGTCCACAATTCCGCTCCATCGACTTCCCGGCCCTGAAACACGCCGTCTTGTCGGCGTTCGAAAAATTTCACCGGCGCTGAATGAAAGCACATTGCCTTTCTGCTCCCTATCTCCTATCTCCTCATTCCTATCTCCTACCTCCTATGACGGCCGCCACGATTCTCATCATCGAAGACGATCCCGATATCGTCGAACTTATGCAATACAACTTGACCAAGTCGGGTTTCGCCGCGCGCGTGGCGACCGACGGCGAGGCCGGCATTCGCGCGGCGCTGGAATCTGCGCCCGACGCAATATTGCTCGATCTCATGTTGCCAAAAATTTCCGGTCTCGAAATCTGTCGCCGCTTACGTCGTGAAGCGCACACCAAACGCACACCGCTCATGATGGTCACTGCCAAAGGTGAAGAGGCCGACATTGTGGCGGGACTCGAGGCGGGCGCCGATGACTACCTGACCAAACCGTTCAGTCCGCGCGAGTTGGTGGCGCGGGTGCGCGCGTTGTTGCGGCGCACGCAGGCTGATGTGGTGCCGGGCGCGCAATTGCAGCACGGCGCGATTGTGCTCGATGCGAATCGCTACGCCGTCACGGTCGCGGGGGCCGCGTTGCAACTGACGCGCACCGAATTCCGATTGCTCGCTGCGTTGCTCGCCAGTCCGGGGCGCGTGCTCACGCGCGACCAATTGCTCGACAAAATTTCCGGACGCGACGGTGCCATCCTCGATCGCAACATCGACGTGCACATTCGCGCGCTGCGAAAAAAAATGGGGGCGCACGGCGAGTGCATCGAAACCGTGCGCGGGATTGGATATAAGCTGAGAGAATGAAGAGGAGCCCGACGATGTTATTCTCGAAATTTTTTTGGAAAATGTATGTCGCGTTTGCGGTGTTGGTGGTCGTCACGACCATGAGTACGGGTCTGGTGATTCACGCGCGCCTCAAACATGAGCAGCTCGGCGACATAGAAAACACGCTCAAGAGCGAGGCGGTGATGCTCGATATTCTGGCGGAGTCGGCGCTCGTGTCGGGTATGACGCCCACCGTCACGCGGCAGGTGGCGGAAATTGCCGGTGCCAGCGGAACGCTGGTGAGTTTGCTGCGCGCCGATGGGCATGTGGTGGTCGATTCACAACAGCTGCTCGATTCGAATCAAGACGAAAGCGATCGTCCGGAAATTGTGGCGGCCGAGCAGGGCGTGTTTGGCACGGCGCGGCGCTACGATCGTGCGCTGCAAGACGAGGTGTTGTACGTCGCGCGTGCGATCTATCACGACGGCCGGCGCGTGGGATTTGCGCGGGTTGCGTTGCCGCTGCATGCGATTGCGGCGCGTCTCGTTCTCTTGCGCAAGATCATTGCGGCGGGCGCCGGTTTTGGCATTCTGGCCGCGCTCGGCGTGGGCTGGCTCGTCACGCGCCGCATTACCGCGCCGATTGTCGCCATTACGAAAGTGGCCCAGGCGATTCGCCAGGGGGAGTACGGACAGCGTTTACCTATTCTGCCGCGCGATGAATTGGGATTGCTCGGTGACACCATCAATCAACTCGCCGCCGAAATGACGCAGACGATTGCCACACTTGCGCAAGATCGCGCGCAACTCGCCGCCATGTTGGGCGCGATGACCGAAGGCGTGGTCGCGGTCGATGAACGCGATTGCGTCTGGTTGTGCAACGACGCCGCGCAGGATTTGTTGCGCGTTACCGGCGGAGATCCGGTGGGGCGTCGCGTCTGGGAAGTCACGCGCCACGCGGATTTGCTGGCGCTCGTGCAATCCGCGCGCGACAACGCACAGGTCGCGCGTCGTGAATTTGTCGTACATTCGACCGGCGAGGCGATTGTCTTGCAGGCGCACGCCGTGAATTTTGCGAGCGGTGCGCGGCGCGGTGTGATTGTCGTGTTGCACGATGTCACGAGCCTGCGCCGGCTCGAGCGCATCCGCAGCGAGTTTGTCGCCAACGTCTCGCACGAATTCAAAACACCGCTCACCGCAATCAAAGGTTACGTCGAAACATTGCTGGGCGGTGCGCTCCACGATGCGGACAATAACGAACGCTTTCTGCACAAGATCGACGATCATGTGTCGCGCCTCTCGCAACTCGTGCACGAATTACTGCAACTCGCCAAAATCGAATCGGTCGACGCCACACCCACGCTCGCGCCGGTGGAGTGGAGTGCGATTGCTGGTGACGTCGTTGCGCGTTACGAAAATCTGGCGCAACAAAAACAATTGCAGTGTGTGGTGGAATCGGCACCGGCGTGTGTCATGGGCCATGCCGCGTCGATGCAGCAGATCCTCGATAATCTTTTGTCGAACGCCATCAAGTACACGCCCGCCGGCGGGACGATCACGGGGCGCATGGGCGTGCGCGACCACAGCGGCTGGATTGAAATCGCCGACACCGGCATTGGTATTGCGCAAGGCGAACAGGAGCGCATCTTCGAACGTTTCTACCGCGTCGACAAATCCCGCACCCGCGACTCCGGCGGCGCCGGATTGGGATTGGCCATCGTCAAACATCTGGTCGCGAATCTGCACGGCACCATTCGCTGCGAGAGCACGCCCGGCGCGGGGAGCCGGTTTGTGGTGGAGTTGCCTGCGGTTGTCGGTCAATAAAAAGCGTCGCCAGGGACCAGTCGCCGGTCGCCGGTTAAAGCAGTGAGCACCAATTGGTGTTCGTTGTTGCTGTGGCAGGAAACCGGCAACCGAAAACCGGCGACCGGCGACTGATAAGCAACTTTTCCCACGCGCTGCCGATATAGATGCAGGAGATGCGAATATGGGCACCAATCGTCGACGCCAGCTCGGCCGACGATGCCGGTGCAATGGCCGCGCTGCGCGAATTTCACGCCACCGAAGCAGGTGTGGCCTTCAACGCCATGGCCGCGCAACGCGAACAACTCCGCGCTTTACTTGACGCCGCCGCCCGTCTCCTCGACGCCCCCGAAGCCGCACAATATTTATCGCAGCGCACCGTGGTGGAATTTCACCAAGGCGCGTTGGCTGCGGAATCGGTGGGGTAAAAAGCGTCGCCAGGAACCGGTCGCCAGTCGCCGGTTTACAGCAACAGCCATTGCAGTCACTGCAGTAAACTGGCGACCGGTTCCTGGTTCCCGACGACTGCTTCTTTATCCTTTCTTCACAATCCAACATTAGAGCCCACCGCACGGAGGCAATCGTATGACAAAAAAAATCGGCGTGATCGTGGTGGCGTTGGCACTGGTCGCGTGTCATCGGGCGGCGACGACGGCAAATAGCGGTGGCGCGGCAGTTGGCGCGGGGAAAGCGTTGGCGGGCACCGTGCAACTCGATGGGTCGAGTACGGTGTTTCCGATTTCGGAGGCGATGGGCGAGGAATTTCAGCGCGGGAATCATGGCGTGCGCGTGACCGTGGGTTTGTCGGGCACCGGCGGCGGTTTTGCAAAATTCGTGACGCGCGAAATCGACATCGCCGACGCCTCGCGTCCGATCGAACCCGCCGAAGAGGCGAAGGCGAAAGCGGCGAATATTCAATTCGTCGAATTGCCGATCGCCTTCGACGGATTGTCGGTGGTCGTGAATCCATCGAACAATTTTGCCAGCACACTCACGATTGAAGAATTGCGCCGCATCTGGCAGCCGGGCAGCACCGTGAAAAAATGGAGCGACGTGCGCCCCGAATGGCCCGCGCGTGAATTGCATTTGTACGGACCCGGCACCGCGTCTGGCACGTTCGATTATTTTACGTCGGCGGTCGTGGGCGAGGCGCGGGCGAGTCGGTCCGATTACACCGCGAGTGAAGACGACAACGTGTTGGTGCAGGGGATTGCCGGCGACAAAGACGCGCTCGGATATTTTGGGTACGCGTACGTGGTGGAAAATCCCACGCGTGTGAAACTCGTGGCGATCGATGGCGGCAAAGGCGCGATCGCGCCGTCGGTCACCACCATTGCGGATCATACCTATCCGCTCGCGCGTCCGCTATTTATCTATGTGAACACGGCCTCGCTCGCGCGTCCCGAAGTCGACGCGTTTGTGAAATTTTACATTGATCACGCGCCGCAACTGGTTCCCGAAGTGGGGTACGTTGCATTGCCCGCTGCGATGTATGCGCAAGACCACAAACGACTCGACGCAAAAATACCATGACGCAACAACATTCCATCCTGCGCGTGCATTCACTGGTTTCTCGCTGGCGCGAAGAATGTATGCGGGCGTTGTTGTTGCTCTGCGCATTGTTGTCGGTCGTCACCACACTCGGGATCGTCTGGGTGCTCGTGCAAGAATCGATCGCCTTTTTTTCCAACGTCTCGCCCATCGCCTTTTTGTTCGGCACGCAATGGACGCCGCTCTTTGAACCACACGCGTATGGTGTGTTGCCGCTGATCTGCGGCTCAACGCTGGTCACGGTGGGCGCGGCCTGTGTGGCGTTGCCGCTCGGCCTCTGCATCGCGATTTTTCTTTCCGAGTACGCCACCGCGCGCGTGCGCGGCATTCTCAAGCCGCTGCTGGAAATTTTGGCGGGCATCCCCACCGTGGTCTACGGATATTTCGCACTCACGACGGTTACGCCGTTGCTCACCATAATTTTTCCGCAGACGCAAGTCTTCAACGCGGCGAGTGCGTCGATCGTGATTGGGATTATGATTCTGCCGCTCATGGCGTCACTGTGCGACGACGCGCTGCGCGCCGTGCCGCAGCGGTTGCGTCACGCCGGGTACGCGCTGGGTGCGACACCATTCGAAGTCTCGACTCGAATTGTTGTGCCCGGCGCATTTTCCGGTGTGCTCGCGGCCGCGGTGTTGGCGATTGCGCGCGCGGTCGGCGAAACCATGGTGGTCGCGCTCGCGGCGGGCGCGACGCCCAAACTCACGCTCAATCCCTTCGAAAGTATTCAGACGATTACCGCGTACATTGTGCAAGTCAGTTTGGGGGATGTCCCGGCAGGTTCGATCGCGTACCAATCCATTTTCGCGGTGGGGTTGTTATTATTTTGCATGACGCTCGTGCTGAATGTCGCTGCGCATCGCGTGTTGCGCGCCTATCGCGAGGTGTACGAATGAAGAACGCATCTGAACAATTGCTCATCGCCGATGCGCAATTGCGACGGCGGCATTTGGGCGGGCGCATATTTTATTGGGTCTGTTGCGCGGCAACGTTGGTGGGTGTGTTGTTCCTGGTCGCGTTGCTTGGAGAAATTTTATATCATGGACTGCCGTGGCTGAGCTGGAATTTTCTCACCAATTTTCCGTCGCGGTTCCCCGAGCAGGCCGGGATTCGCTCGAGTCTCGCGGGCTCGCTGTGGTTGATTAGTCTGATTATTGCCATGGCGGTCCCGATCGGTTTTGGCGCGGCGGTGTATCTGGAAGAATATGCGCGACCGAGTCGACTCAACACCCTCATCGAAATTAATATCGGCAATCTCGCGGGTGTGCCATCGATTGTGTATGGCATTTTGGGGCTCACGATTTTTGTGCGCTGGATGGCGCTGGAGCGCAGCGTGATTGCGGGCGCGCTCACGATGACTTTACTTGTTTTGCCCGTGATTATTACCGCGGGCCGCGAGGCGTTGCGCGCGGTGCCGTCGTCGATTCGTCACGCGGCGTACGGTTTGGGGGCGACGCAGTGGCAAACGATTCGCGCACATGTGCTGCCCGCCGCGATGCCCGGCATGCTCACCGGTGTGATCCTCGCGCTCTCGCGTGCGATTGGCGAGACCGCGCCGCTGATTATGATCGGTGCGCTCACGTATGTGGCGTTTACGCCCGCGGGAATTTTCGACGCCTTCACCGCGTTGCCGATTCAGATTTTTAATTGGGCCTCGCGGCCGCAGCCCGCGTTTCATGACTTGGCCGCCGCCGCGATTGTGGTATTGCTCGCCGTGTTGTTGTCGCTCAACGCCGTGGCGATTGCATTGCGCCATTATTTTGAAAAGAGATTGCGATGGTAAATGCCCCACCCATTTTGTCGGCGGAAACCGTGTCGATTCGTTACGGCGAATTCACCGCAGTGAAAGAGGTGTCGCTGCAGATTCCCGAGCATCGCATTTCGGCGATCATTGGTCCGTCGGGTTGCGGCAAGAGCACGCTGTTGCGCGCGTTTAATCGTATGAACGAATTTTTGGGCGATGTCGCGATGGACGGAAAAATTTATTATCGCGGTCACGATTTGTATGCGCGCGAGATCGATCCCGTGTCCATTCGGCGTCGCATCGGGATGGTCTTTCAAAAACCGAATCCATTTCCAAAATCAATTTTTCAAAATGTCGCGTGGGGGCCGTCTATTAGTGGGTTTCAAGGCGATATGCAGGAACGCGTCGAGCAATCGCTGCGCCGCGCGGCGCTCTGGGATGAAGTGAAAGACAAATTGCAACAGGGCGGACTCGCGCTCTCCGGCGGACAACAACAACGGTTGTGCATCGCGCGCGCGATTGCGATGGAACCCGACGTGATTCTCATGGACGAACCCTGTTCCGCGCTCGATCCCGCGTCGACCGCGCGTATCGAGGATTTGTTGTTCGAATTGAAAGAGCGGTACACGATTGTGATCGTCACGCACAATATGCAGCAGGCCGCCCGTTTGTCGGACTTTACCGCGTTTTTGTGTCAGGGACATTTGGTGGAATATGGACCGACGAAAAATGTGTTTACGAAACCGCAACAACAACAAACCGAAGATTACGTCACCGGGAAATTTGGTTAAGGAGAGGGTATGTCGATTCATCTGGAACGCGATTTAGAGTCACTGAAAAAAAATCTGCTCACGATGGGCGCCATGGTCGAAGATGCGTTGCGCAAGGCAATTGCGGCGTTGATCGAACGCAATCAGCAAATCGCCGATGCCGTGGTGCACGGCGACGACGTGATCAATCATTGGGAAGTCGAGATTGAAGAGGCGTGTCTGAAAATGTTGGCGCTGCATCAGCCGGTGGCCGGCGATCTGCGCTTTATTGCGGCCGTCATGAAAATCAACAACGATCTGGAACGCATCGGCGATCACGCCGTGAATATTGCGGAACGCGCGACGCGATTGATTGCGATGGGCCCCATGCCGGTGCCGCCGCTCCTGAAACCAATGGCCGACAACGTGAGTGGCATGGTGCGCGGCAGTCTCGATGCGTTTGTGAATCGCGATGCGCGCGCCGCGCAAAAAATTCGCGATGAAGATAATGTCGTCGACGAACAGAATCGCCAGATCATCGCCGATATGCACAACGCCATGCGTGCCGATGCCACCATGATCGATCAGGCGTCGTCGCAACTCGCGGTCTCGCAAGATCTCGAACGCGTCGCCGATCTCGCCACGAATATTGCGGAAGATGTGATCTATCTCGTCGAAGGCCAGATCATTCGGCATCGCTCGTATTCGGCGAGCTAATCTATGTTCCTCGCCATCGACATCGGGAATACCAACATTGTGTACGCGGTGCACGACGGCGCGGCGTGGAAATGTGTGTCGCGCCAAACGACCAATCGCAACGCGTCGGTGGCACAATTGAGCGAACAGATTGCGACGGTAGCGCGCGAAAAAATTGCGCAGGTCGGCATTGCGAGTGTGGTGCCGATGTTGGACGCAGCGATGAGCGATGCGGTGACGGCGGCGTGTGGTGTGACGCCGAACTTTGCAACGACCGCGACGTATCCGTATCCGATTCGTTACCCGAAACCGGAAGAGATTGGTGCGGATCGTTTGGCCGACGCGGCGGGCGCGCTCGCGAAATATTCCGGCCCGTTGCTCATTATCGATTTCGGGACCGCGACGACATTTGATTATATTGGCGCCGATGGCGCGTATTACGGTGGTCCGATCGCGCCGGGCATTTTACTTGGCAAGCAGGCCCTCAGCGCGGCGGCGGCGAAATTGCCCGATATCGAATTTGCTCTGGTTGACCAACTGCTCCCCACGACCACCGCACACGCCATGCAGGCCGGTTTGTATTTTGGTGCGATCGGTGCGGTGAAAGAAATTGTGCGCCGCATGCAAAATGAAATCGGTGCACCACTGCACATCATCGCCACCGGCGGACTCGCCGCGTCCATCGTGCCCGCGTTGGATTTTCCCGTGACGTTGGAACCACAGCTGACGATCGAGGGGATTCGTTGCTTGTTGCAACGCGTGATTCTCGCGTAGGCGTTTCTTGGCTTGGCAATCTACAATCCGCGCATCAGGCGTTGGTTGATAATGGTCTGATAACCTACGCGTCGTCGGCGTGCTTCCTGCCGGGCCCATCGGACGATTTTTGGATGTAAGCGAATGGAGACCATCTGATATTTCTCGGCGGGCGATTTTGGAGGCCGGCCTCGTAGTGGGCGTTCTTTGCCAGTTTTACTCGCAATTGCGTTGCGCGCTGCTGCGACCTCTTTTGGGGTGACACGCCGTGCGCGTTCAAATGGAAATGTTTTTGTAGTGCTCATATTGCTGCCTTTCTCTGGAATTAGCACGACGTGCGCTGATTAAGCGATAGACGCTACCGCTGCTTCGTAACGTAAAAATAATCACCAACACGCCATCGTCCGATTCTCCGATCAACCATTCGCGTGATTCAGTTGAGGAATGTTTTGTGTCCGGAGCACGTAGTGCAAAAGGATCATCAAAGGTGGTAATGGCGAGTTCAAATGATACGCCATGCTTCAGAAAATTACTACGCGCCTTGACTGGATCCCACGCGAAACGCACAATTTCAGTATATACAATAAATAGTGATCGTCAAGAAAATTGGAGTTGCTAAAAAAAGTCTGCCAGACATAAGCGAGGAGCCTCTAGCGCTTTAGTATCAGCACGTTGCGGGACATCGTCACAATCCGCACAACTTTTTTCGCGGCCTGCCGATAAGGCGCAGTATTTTCGGGAAAAAATTTTCCCCGGCAAACAAACCCTGATTATTTCTCCGTTCCGCATCATCACCGGCACTATTGCGTCGGATCTGCGCGCGTATCCGGGATATCCGGACAGTGTGGGATTTATCACCGATGCGCGGAAAGATTTCGGCGGTACGCATTCCGTGCTGGTAGCGAGCGCATTTACTTTGGGGCGCGACGCGAATCTGCGGCGACTCGATCCCGACAATATCGGTCTGGTAATTGTCGATGAAGCGACTTTTGCCTTGGCGCCGACGTGGCGCCGCATTCTTGCGCATCTCGGTTTTTTGAATGCCGATGGCGGCCTGGTGCGCCGCACGGACCGATTTCTGTTGGGCCTCACCGCCGATCCATATTCGTTGCGCGAAATATTCGGGGCCGGTGCGCTCATCCCTTCCGAATCGTTGCAGTGGTTTATCGCACGGAAATATTTGCATCATATTGTGGGCGAGCGCGTGCGGACCCGATTGCGGTTTGTCGATCAGCGCGACGGCAACGAACTCATCGCAGCGCCCGATGCGAATGCGGCCTACGGCGCCGAGGTGGTGGCGTGTTACCAGGATCGACTGGACCGTTTACGCACGTTGTTGTTCGTCACGACGATCGCGCACGCTGTGGCGGTGCAGGCGGCGTTCGATCAGCTATACGGCGCAGGTTACGCGCAAACGGTCACCAGTGAAACCGATGAAGACGAGGTCGACGGTATCACCGAGCGTTTCAATGCGGGCACCGGCGCCACCGTGTTGATCAGTATTCGCAAATTACAATACGGGGCGCGACTTCGCGCCGATGCGGTGTTGCACGGTTACGAACGTTCTTCGCTGCGCGGGTTCGGGCAGAGTACCATGCGGGCGGCGGGCATCGGACCCGGCGATGTACAACGCACCATTCGCTGCGTCACCATGCGCGGTGCGGGACACACACTGCAACCCGCAACACTCTCGCGTCTGTTTGGAGTCTTCGATCACGACGATGACGGCCTGATCTTCGATCCGTTGCACATTCCGCGGCAGGGATCACGTCGTGCGGCGAACGGCAAGCGGCGCGCTCCCACACCAATACCGAGTACCGTCGGACTGTTCAGTTTCGCTTATGAAGAGACGGCACTCACGGAGGATCCATCGGCCGTCGCCGGCGGCAACGCTTGGAGCGCCGCACTGCACGCGAGTTTGCAGCGCGAGTTCGGTGGCGATGTGATTGCTATGGCGGATCGGTGCGATTGTGATCTGGATGAACTCGACCGCTACTTGCGTGGCGAATTGCCGACGTCGCTCGCGCGCGTGCGGGCGATCGAAGCGCAAGTGCAACATGCACCCGATTTTGAACACCTCTGGCTGGAGTCCATGCTGGCCTGCTGGGAAAAAATTTACACCACCGACCAGCTCGCCCCGGCACCGAAGGCCTTGGTGCGTCTGGTGCGCCGGGCAATTTTACGGGTCGGTGATGGATCGATCAGCAGTGCGGTGGGTAAAAGTACCACCGAAAATAATTGGGAGATGCCGGGATTGAAACAGATCTACACGAGCGCGCTGCGGATCGTGGTGCAGGGAAACATCGACACGGTGTACGAGAACAGTAAGGTGGTGCGTCGTGCGATCCGCTGGTTGCGTGGCTTGCCGCCCGGCGCATCGAACGAGACGATTGTGGACGCTGCCTTGAATTACGCCCGCATTATGTCGCGCCCGGTGCGCCCGGAAAATATTCCGTTCGACGACGTCATCGAATGGGAACCCACCGCGCAACGCGACGCATTTCGCCACGGTTTGATCATTGCGTTCACCGACATGCGGGAGATGGATGCGCTGCTGGAGTTTGCGGGTTTTTCGACGCAGGATGCAACAACGGCAGACACAACCCCTGATGCGATGCTGCAATTCCGCGATCTGGCAATTGGCGTGCGCAGTGCGTTGGCCACACTGCCTGGGAGAGAAGAGAAAGTCATGCGCATGCGATTTGGCATCGGCGAAAAAGAAGCCGAGTCGCTCGAAGAGATTGCGCAGGATTTCTTCGTGACTCAGGAGCGCATCAAACAGATTGAAGCGAAGGCGTTGAGGAAAATGAAACAACCATCCCGCGCGCGACTGCTGGTGCAATTTTTCAAGGATGTCGGCGTCGCCGATTTTCCCCGGAAAAAATTGATCCGTTTTCTCGAAAAAATTGCACAACTCGGACACGCGTTTGGATTCACCGAGATCGATTGGACTTCTCTGTTGCGCGCGTTGCCCCGTGCCGATCCCGCAGCGCTCACGACAGATTCGGATTCGAAAGGGGCCGCGGTTCCGTGGACCGTATCATTCGCAAATTTCTTGGCGCCATTGCGGGATACGACGGCAGTGGAGGCGGTAGAAAAAATTCTGCGCCACGAATCCACCTGTACCGAGACCGAGCGACAAATGTTGCGCACGTTTTTTGGTTCACCATTTGCCCAGCGCATGTTCTGGCCAAGTATGACAGCGGAGTTGACTGATGTCGCGGTGCTGGCGGCGGAGCTGAAACCGGCGGAATTGAGCCCTGCGGAGCTGCGTCGGGAGTCACTTGCAATAAAATTTGCGCAAACGAAGGAAGGGCAGCAGATTGTCCGGTCTGGTGTTGACGCGGTCATGCTTACACAGCACTTTGTGACCTGCATGGAGGAGCGTTCCCCAGGTGTCATTTACAGACGACAGGTTCCTGGAATAATGCTGCAACGTCTTGCTGCCGAGGTCGCGCGGCGTCGAACCTGTGCTGCCGTGTTGGCGCAACTCGCAAACATGGCGAATAGGAATCCCGACCAGAATTACGTGCCACACAAAATCGGCCGAGAAAATATGACGACATTTCTGCAGTGGGTCCAACAACGCAACATGGATCTGCAGGATTACCTATTACGATCTTGATTGCGATTAGGACCCCGACGACGGAGTTGTTGCGTCCTTCGTCCCAGTGAGCAGAGCGAACGGACGTCCCTCGTCCTTCGGCGAATTTACTGTGCTTGCTTCAACGTTATGCTTCCCACGCCCAGCGTCCCTTTCACCGTAAGCGGTGCGTTGCGGTTGGTGGTGAGGTCGTTGGTGAGTTTGCCGATCCCTTTTTTGAGCGCCATGTTGATGACCGTGTCTTTGGGAAATTGCAGTTCCATTTTTCCGGCGGCGACAGACAAATCTAGTACACCCGCTTCCGGTTTTTCTGTCCACATCAGTAAAATTTTTCCCGACGAGACGGAGATGTGTGCGTTGCTGCTCGCGAGATTGCCCAACACCTGACCCGCCCCCACATCCAGATTCAGCGGGCCCCGCACGCCCGCGAGTTCAATCTTGCTCGAACCGACTTTGCCCTCGATCGCCAAATTTTGCGGAATCACGAGCGCGATTTCAAAATCGCAGGTGAGGCTGCGCAGAATCGTGTGTTTGGTGCGCACGATGAACGCGCCGTCGTCGTTGGGTTTGACCTCGGCCGTGCATTTGTCGCCGCCTTTGGTTTTGGTGATCGTGATTTTAATTTCGTCGTTGTTGATCCCCGTGATGTGGACGTACCCTTCATTCTGATCCAGTCGCAAAATTTTCACACCCGCCGCGGGATACGTTTGCGTGTCGGCGAACGCGGCGTGTGCGCGGAGTGCGCATGCGATCGTGGTGCCAAGCAATATCAATTTTCGATTCATAGGAGCTCCTTGTCTTTCTATTCTCTAGTCTCTATTCCCTAGTCGCTATGAAATCAACATTTCCCACACTCTTTCTGAAACCCGGTCGCGAGCGGTCCGTGCAGAATCGGCATCCGTGGATTTTCGATGGCGCGGTGGCGCGCATCGATGGTTCGCCCGGCAATGGTGCCGTGGTGCAGGTCTGCGACGCACGCGGCGCGGCGTTGGCGTGGGCGCATCTGAGTCTGCATTCAAAAATCCGCGCGCGCGTTTTGGATTTTGCACCGGATGCGGTGATGAATGAAAATTGGTGGCGGCGAAAAATTGCGGCGGCGATTTCACGGCGAAACGCGATTGAGCGTCCCCCTCACCCTGCCCTCTCCCCAAAGGGAGAGGGAAATGCCGTGCGCTTGATTTTCGCCGAGGCGGATGGATTGCCGGGACTAATCGTCGATCAGTTCGGCGAATTTTTGGTGGTGCAATTTCAGACGGCGGGCATGGACGCCGAAAAAAATCGCATCACGAATATGCTCGCTGAACTTCTCAAGCCGCGCGGAATTTTTGAACGCAGCGAAGAAGATTCGCGCGCACGCGAAGGATTGGGCGCGAGTGTGGGTGTATTGTACGGCGAGACGCCGCCGGCGAATTATCAATTCCGCGAAGGGGATCTGCAAATAGGAATCGATATCGCGCACGGCCAGAAAACCGGATGGTACCTGGATCAGCGGGTGAATCGCGCGCGCGTGCGTGCGCACGCCGCCGAAAAAAATGTGCTCGACGCGTTTTCGTACACGGGCGGATTTGCGCTCGCGGCATTGCACGGTGGGGCAACGCACGTAACACGCCTCGATGCGTCTGCCGCAGCACTCGCCCAAGGGACGACGAATCTGCGCGCGAATCACTTCGCAGAAAATGTCGACGCCACCATCTGTGGCGATGCGTTCGACGAACTGCGCACATTACGCGCGGCGGAAAAACATTTCGATCTGATTATTCTGGATCCGCCGAAATTTGCCGCGAGTAAACACGAGGTCGATCGCGCATTGCGTGGGTACAAAGATATCAATCTGCAGGCACTGCAATTGCTAACGCCGGGCGGATTGCTCGCCACCTTTTCCTGTTCCGGAAACATCTCCGCCGAGCAATTCCAGATTATGCTCTATTGGGCCGCCAAAGACGCCCAATGCGATGTCCAGATCATCGAGCGTTTTACGCAATCCGACGATCATCCGGTGCTGCTCACGTTTCCCGAATCGGAATATTTGAAGGGATTGTTGGTGCGGAAAGTTTAAGGGGGCAGGTGCTGCGGGGTCATAGGGTCCAAGGGTCATGACCCCGCGCGTTCTGACCCTTTGACCCTGGTGACCCGCTGCTCCTCAACCAGCATTTCCACTGCTTCCGGCATGAAGTGGATCAGCGAATACCACGACAAAACGCACGGTGTTTCTTCGCCGGGAAATGCCTGGGCCATGATGTCGTCGGTGGTGACCGGCACTTCATCGGCAGGAATATTTTCCAACGTGTCGCGCGGCACAACGTCAGCCGCTGCCAACGTAATCAACGCGGCCACGCGATGATTGCTGTCGATGACTAAACGAAACGGAAATTGTGCTCCGGGCCGTGTAACAATCGGTAGCGCCGATTCGCCATCGAGCGCCGTGCGCAAACCGAATGCCATTTGCGCGGTGGTGGGCATCGCACCGGGCTGCCAACCGGACGCCAGCAATTGACCAACCAGACCGACGCGGGTTGCGTTGAGTTTTTCTGCGGTCGCGTCCCGGTGATCGCGCAGCAAATTGCTCGGCCGTGTGTCGCGCAAGTCCACATGTACTGGGCGTTTGTTGTCTTTGGTCTCTGCGAATCCTTCCAAGTGCGATGCGATCGGATTGCGCTCCGCATAGTACGCGGCGGAATTAAAGAGCGCGGCGACGCCGGTAGTCGCGGCGCGAGTCATCGACACGGCGTAGCGCAATTTGTCGCCGAGCGCGGCGTCTTGTGTGGCGATGTATGCCACGCAATCCTCCAGGTTCGGTGCGGTGTCGGCGGCAAGGTGCTCGATGTAGTCGGTCGCATAGAGCAGATGCTGCGTGATACCTGACACGACGGTCTGCATGCGCGATTCGAAACCCGCGAGAAAATCGAAGTCCGCATCGGCGAGACTGGGAAAATGGGCGTGAAAATATGCGGCGTACGAACCATGGCCAGACTGGCTGTCTTGCGCGATCAGATTGGCCAGATGCTGCATCTTGACGGCACGACCCAAGCGCTGTGCGATGCGGAATATTTTGGAGTTTGGTGTCGCTTTCTGCGCGGTCGGAATGATGGCCAAGGCGGAGCACACGATCTGCAGCTCGGAGCAATAGGGTTGCTGCGCCAGTCCTGTCGTGGAGAGGCGTGCGCCGCTGGTGGCGAGAATGTGTACGACCTCGTCTGCAATGCGCACTGGTTCTTCCGCGGCCAGCGCGACGGTCATGAGTGCAACTTCAAGGGCCGGTAATTTTTTCAGTGCGAGTACTGCGAGCGTGGGTGTGGCTTGGTCCGGTGCGAGTAGCAAAATCGCCCGCACATCTTTTGCCGAACGTGCACGGTCGGCGCTTGGCACATGTACGGAAAATAAATGGCGCTGCGCGACAATGTAATCCAAATTGTCGTGTTGCGCGAACAGCGCATCGACTGTGGTGATATTTTTTTGCACCGCTTCACACATCACACGACTGTACCCATGTGCCTTGGACAACGCGTCCACGTTTTCTGGTATGACACCAACCTCGGCGAGAAAATTGGCAAAATGGGCGCGCTCGTCCAGGAAAAGTTGCAGCGTGGTGCGCTCGCGCAACAAGGCGCCAAGCCACGCCAGCGCTTCAATGGGCATGTGTATGCGTTGGGCCCACAGCAATTCCCCCAAGGCCCTTATTTGTGTCGACATGAGACGCGGGAATGCCGGTGCGTTGAGTAGTGTCCGCAAGACGAAGAGCTCGCTGGCGATGGAATTCTGTGCAATGGCCCTCAAACGCGCACTGAGACGAGTGAAGATCTGGCGCAGCATGTCACCAGAAAAAATACCGCGCTCAACCAATGTGCACAGTCGTTGCGCCATACCCTGAGCATACGTGGTTTCGCTGTGAGCCATTGCGTCGAGAAATTGTGTGGCGATTTCTGCGGCCGTCGCTTGTTTCACGGGGTGCGTTAACGCCTGCGCCGCCGCGCAATAGGCCGCGCGGGCGTATCCAGCCTGTCCCAGCGCCGGGTGAATCAGTGCCAGGTGCGCGAGTGCGTCTTCCTGATTTTTTGCCCAGACTTCCGGATGCCCTGCGTAGTAACCGCGCTCATTATCGCTGCGCGACAACAACTCGGCGCCGACGGTTGCGTTCATGTGCGTGGTGATACGCGTCACAATATCTTGATGATGACGGTACAACGGTGCCCGCGCGCTGGCCAACGCGATGTCGGCCAATTGTGCGGTCTCCATCTGTGGGGCGTAATACACCAACCGGTCGAAAATAATTTCCAACGGTTGTTGTGCGGCGAGCCGCGTTGTTTCGTCATCGGCGGTGGTGTGATGTACCTCGACCAACGCTGTGCACGCGCGACAAAATTGCTCCGCCGCGCGCACTGGTGTCAGTAGTGTCGGTGCGGTGTTGGCCAGCGCGGTCAGGCACTCGGCAATGATGTTGAGTGCGGGCAGGCAGAGGCTGGCCACCGTGGTGCGTTCGATACGTCCGAGTACCGTGACGGCGATGGCGAGTAGTTGTTCGGGCTCAATCGGTGCTGGATTGTCGAGATGTGCTTGAAGTGCGTCAAATGTTGCGGCGATTTTTGTGCTGTCTTGTTCGGTGCCCAGCGCGCGCAGCAACGAACCGATATCGGTGGGCTCCGTGCTGCCCGCCATGGCGCACATCGTCGCATCGCCTCGCAACATGCCGGGGACAGTGCGTTTTTGCAGCGACGAATCGTCCGCCACGCGCCGTGCAGCCCGCTCTGAAATTGGTTTTTCCGGCGGACGGCCAAGAGTTTTTGCTGATGTGCTGTGCGACACAACGCCAGGACTCAGACCTTTGGGTCCATTCACAATAATGCGTGTCATACTTCTATTATCGGCAGGAGTTTGGAAAAGTTGCTTGGGGTGAAAAACGTCGCCGGTCGCCGGTTTTCGGTCGCCAGTAAAAGCAGTGAACAGCAGTTGTTGTTCTTGGTGCTTGCTGTTGCAGTAAACCGACGACCGGCGACTGGTTCCCGGCGACGTAGTTTAATCAAGCCGCGCGACTGAGCAAACCCGGCGCGGCCAGGCTGCGAAAGAGTTTGGCGAGCACGGCATGCACGACTTTGCCGTCGCGACATTGAATGCCCCGGGCCAACGCGGGATCTTTCGCGCACGCGGCATCCAATCCCATTTCGGCGATGCGCATGATGTACGGAAAGGTCGCCTTGGTGAGCGCTTCGGTCGAGGTGCGCGGCGTGAGGGCCGGCATGTTCGGCACACAATAATGCACGACGTTGTACTTCAGGAACGTCGGGCGTTTGTGCGTGGTCGGGCGTGCGGTTTCGACGCAGCCGCCCTGATCGATCGCGACATCGACCACGACGGAACCCGGTTCCATCTGTTGCAGCATTTTTTTCGTGATGACCTTCGGGGCCTTGTCGGCGGCGCGCAAGACGGCACCAATGAGCAGGTCGGATTTGCGGACCCAGTTGGCGATGTTGTCGGGCGTCGATTCCATGACCAGACATTTGTCCATGAAGCGTTCGCGCAATTCGCGGCAGCGATTTTTGTCGATGTCCATGAGCACGGTTTCCGCACCCAATCCGACCGCGACCTCCGCCGCGTTCACACCGACCGAACCGCCGCCGATAACGGTGACGATTCCGCGCTTCGTGCCGGTGACGCCACCCAACAGCAAACCCTTTCCGTGCTTGCCACAGCCGTGCAGCAGCTGCGCGCCGATTTGCGCGGCAATGCGACCCGCGACTTCACTCATGGGTGTGAGCAAGGGTAGTTGGCCGTTGGTCTCCTCGACCGTTTCGTACCCAATGGCGGTGACTTCCGCCTTGCACAGCGCGCGCGCGAGTTGCGGCACACCGGCCAGGTGCAAGTACGTGAAAATAATTTTGCCGGGTTCAAAATATTTGTATTCAGGCGGGAGCGGTTCTTTTACCTTTACGATCATCTGCGCCATTTTCCAGAGCTTGGCGTCGTTGGTCAGGATGGTCGCGCCCGCGTCGCGGTAGTGGCGATCGCTGAAGCCACACATTATGCCAGCATTTTTGGCGACGAGCACCGTGTGACCGGCCCGAATCAAATCACTCACGCCACCGGGTGTGAGGGCGACACGTGTCTCTGCTTCTTTAATCTCTTTGGGGACGCCGATAATCATACAGACTCCTTAGGTTAATGCGTATAAACGCGCGCGGTCTATAGCATCCGACTTTACAGCTGGCAAGAAATTGCGGGGGTATTTTTTTTTGAAATTATTGCGCAAAAGCCGATTTTGCGGCCATTCGCTGCGAGCCAGCAAATGCCGGGTCGGTGGGTCGATGGATCGATGGGTCGGTGCCATGAAATGAGGTGGCGCAAGACGGAGTAAAAAAACTGGTCCAGGAGCCAAATGATTTCAGCATCTTAAGATACCGTGGAACGTCCCCAGTCGTTATTGGCCACTTTTTTGTGTGGGCGCGGCGGGGTTAATCCAGCTCCAACATGAGCTTGGTGCGGCCGCCGTTGCGGACCAGGGCAGACAACTTGGCGATGACAGTGTCCATCTGTTCGAGGTTGATACGATGTACATTTGTCTCGCTGCGATCGTTTGCGGCGGTCGCAATGCGCATGGCCTCGCCGTACGCATCGCGTACATCGAATGCCATGGCGAGCGCGTCGACGTAGTCGCGGCGTTTGTGCGCGGCCTTCATCTGCGTGCGCTGCCAACTGCCGAAATAACTGAGCGCGCGTCGTTGGAGTGCGGTCGCGGATTCGTCTTTGCTCGCGGCATACGCGGGGAAGCGGGCAAAATACGCCGTGCGAAATGTCTGCAACGCGGCGCCGAGTTCACGGTCGTTGCCGAGGCGAGTGGCCAGAAAAATGAGCGCGGCGAGTCCGCGCGTGGTCTTTTCGTTCGAGTGATCGGCGCGAGTGGCGTCGTTGAGTCGTAACGCGGCCGCGTGGATTTCTGCGGCGTCCCACGGGAGCGGCAGGCCCGGCGGATCTTCAGAGGTGACGGGTGCGCGGGTGGCACCGTCGCGGTCCGCATCTTCCGTCGCAACCGCCGGCAAATGCGTAAACGTGATGTCCAGCCGATGACGTTCTGGTGTCAGTGCGGCGGCGGCCGCAGCGGTTCCAATGTTGAACGCAGCGAGTGCGGCGCGGACCATGGGATCGGTGCCCGGTGCGACCGACGCCTGCACGTGTACGGGCGATGCACCGTCAGCGGCGACCGCGCGGGCGGCGGCCACTGCGCCCGCAATATTTTCCGCGCCGCCTTGCGCGGCCTGCGCTACCGCGCGCCGTTGGGCGCGCGGTGACGGGTGTTGCGGAGCAGGCGCGGGTGCTGGCGCGACCCGACCTTCGCCGCGTCGTGCCGCGCGTTCCTCTTCGCCCGGAATCGTGAATCGTCTCCGTCGTTCCTCCGCAGTCAGCGTATTCTCTGGAATGTAGATCATCATGACGTCGCCCGACGCCAGCAATGCGCGCAATTCTGCAGCGTCATTCACGATAGCCTGCGCAACGCGCTCCCGATTTTCTGCGCGCGTAATCCACACCGGCCCGGCGGCGCGAAAGGCGGTGTTGGCGGCGCGCAGCGCACCTTGGGCATCGATCACGACCAACGATCCTTCATTTATGACAGCACTGATGCCCGCATCGTTGCGACCGATGGTGAATGCGCATGATCGATGGGAAAATTCCCTCTCGCAACCTACCACGGCTTCGTTTGAAAGTGCATAATTGGTCGGACAGTGTCCGCACCGCAGGCTGTCAACCAGCGGATTCATACGTATCGTGCCGACCGCAAATGCATGCCGGTTGTGATATTGCGTGATGGTGTCGATCGTCAGGTTGGCGCTGCTCACATCGCCTGCAACAACGGTGATTTCCATATCGAGTCCGCCGGAGCGAATCAGATAATGGCCGGGCGCGAGTTGTACGCCGGGTTCGAGGCGAGGGAGTTGCATTTCTAATGTGCCGCGTTGGGGCGGTGGCGGAGCGGTGTGCATGCAAGCGGTGAGTTCAATCGGCACGACGGTTGGAGCCGCAGCGTCGTCTGGTGAGGCTGTGCGCGTCACGGAAAAATGCTGGTGCGCGGCGCGCAACTCGGCGTCAAATCTCGCGTTGGCGCGTCCAGCCGCCGCTCGCACCGCCTCCGTCAGCGTAACAATCCACGTCCCGTCGTATTGCTTGCGCACGCGGATCGGCAACGGTTGGGTGTGCAGGCGACAGTGCAAATCGTCAAAGTCGATGGTCCAGTGTCGGTCGACGAGATGTCTCGGAGCGCCCACATGAATCTGCCGAATCGCGGCGTCCACCGCATAATTTTCCGCGATCACGCGCGGCGCGAGTTGCGGCGCGCAGGCCGGGGCGTCGGTCAGATAATCCGCGAGTAAATAGTCGACGGTCGCGGACGATGGCGGCTCTGTCGCCGCCGTCGCTGCTGCGTCCGGAGCGGGGCGCGCGGTGATGGACATTGTCAGAGCAGGTTCGGTGCGCAAGTCGGCTGCGGTCACAGCGTCGAGCTCGGTGCGGGTCACGGCCGTGCTGCGGGCGGTATCGGTACGATGTGGCGGAGGCGTAGTCCGTGTGGCGGGGGTTTGCGGGCGGGCGACCCCCGCCAGCAATCGGCGTATGGCGGTTCCAGGATCCGTTCCCGCCC